>Ga0081539_10000506_pt1 | contig 81319 bp, 75 predicted proteins | sample TabmetS4T2R2_FD_71023 | JGI IMG/M metagenome (GOLD analysis project Ga0081539, IMG submission 71023) | Tabebuia heterophylla rhizosphere microbial communities from the University of Puerto Rico - S4T2R2 | ecosystem: Host-associated > Plants > Roots > Rhizosphere ...
TCCCCGACGGCGGGCATCGTGGCGGTCGGCCGCTCGTCGGCGAAGGAGCCGGGCGGCGGGAACCGGTCGGCCGCCGGGTCGGGGCCGGCGTCGATGAAGTCGTCCGCGGCCGGAGTCGCCGGTGCGGCGGCATGCCGGGGCGGGACGGGGGGGGGGGGGAGAGGGCGGGGGGCGGGCCCCCGCCCCCGGCGCCCCCCCGCCGGTGGATCGGGGCGGCGGCGTCGATCACAGCCTCGGAGCGGTGGCCCCAGATCCCGGCGACGAGGTCGCCCACTGCGTACGTGATGACGTCCTCGGCCACCTCGATGACCTCGCCGACCTCCTCGTAGCCCCAGCCGGCGACCGGGTACGCGAAGGTCGGCGGCCCGTCGACGAACAGCCGCCGCTCCGGATCCCAGGACTTCGTCAGGTACGGATTCGTCCCCCGGTACGCGGTCAGCTCGGTGCCAGCGGATATGCCCGAGTACCAAGTCCGCACGCGTACGGTGCCGCGGCTCAGCGGTTTCGCCGACTCCGGCACCAGCCGCACGGCGCCGGGGCCGGTGAATTCGACCACGCCTTGCATCATGCCTTCCCCTTTTGCGTTACAACTATACTTAACCTGTTTGTTGATCAGCCAATTCGCGGTGTTGTGATGGCATAACACTTGAGGGCCCGTGCCGGAGGGAAGATCGTGCAGATCGGGTTTTTGACAGCCGCGCTGGGTGGCCTGGAACTACCGGAGATCATCCGTTGGGCGGGCTCGACCGGTTTCCCGGTCATCGAGGTGGCGGCCTGGCCGATCGACGATCCACGCCGCCTCAACCCGGCACACCTGGACGTCCGCCGCCTCGACGGCCCGGGCGTCCGCCGTCTCACCGAGCAACTCGGCGAGGCCGGCGTGCGCATCTCCTCCCTGGCGTACTACGAGAACCACCTGCATCCCGACGCGCGGGAAAGGGCCGCCCGGCACGACCACCTGCGGGCCTGTATCGACGCCGCCGCCGCGCTGGGCGTACCGACCGTCGGCACCTTCATCGGCCGGGACACCACGACTACCGTTGCCGACAGCCTGCGCCTCGCAGAGGGCTTGTTTCCGGGTTTTGTCGGAAATGCCCGGCAGTGTGGTGTCCGGATCATCATTGAAAACTGCTTGATGTCCGGATGGCATCCCGACGGTTATCCGGCCAACCTCGCCTACTCGCCCGAGCTGTGGGACTGGTTGGCGGGCCTGGGCCTCTGGCTCAACTACGACCCGTCGCACCTCGTCGGGATCGGCATCGACCCGGTGAAGGCCCTCGAGCCGTACGTCGGACTGGTGGCCCACGCCCAAGCCAAAGACGTCGAGATCCTGGCCGGCCGGATCGACCGGACCGGCTTCTTCGGCAACGCCGTCGACCGCGGCAACCCGTGGGACCACGCCTGGTGGCGGTACCGGCTGCCGGGCCTGGGCGTCGTGGACTGGAGCGCGGTGCTGCGCACCCTGACCCGCGGCGGCTTCACCGGCGCGCTGTCGATCGAACACGAGGACCCGGTGCACAGCGGCAGCGTGGCCGCCGTCCAGCAGGGCATTCTGCGGGCCCGGGAGCACCTGCGGGCGGCCTTGGCGACCGCCGAGAGCTGACCACCTTGATCCAGGAATTGAACGCGGGAGCGGAGCAGGGTTGAGAAGCGCACGAGGTTCGCAGTCGTTCACCAGCGCCGGCCACCTGCTGCAGCTGGTCCGGGACGGCCGGGCGAGTACCCGCCGCGAACTGGGCGAGATCACTGACCTGTCCCGGTCCACCGTGGCGGCCCGGCTCGATGCGCTGATCGGTGCCGGCTATCTGCGCGAGGCCGGCACCGCCTCGTCGTCGGGTGGCCGGCCGCCGACATTGCTGACCTTCGACGACCTGACCCCAACCGTGCTCGCCGCCGATCTCGGTGTCACCCACGGCCGCGTCGCGGTCACCAACGCCCGCGGCGAGATCCTCGCCGAGCAGGTGCTGGAGAGCCGGATCGCGGCCGGCCCGGAATCGGTGCTCGGCGAGGTCTGTGACCGCTTCGAGTCCCTCGTGGCCGAGGCCGGTCGCCACCCGGCCACGGTGTGCGGGATCGGCATCGGGGTGCCCGGCCCCGTCGAGTTCGACCAGGCCCGGGTCGTGCGCCCGCCGGTCATGCCCGGTTGGCACGACTATCCGGTCCGCGCCGCCGTCGCGCGGCGCTTCTCGGCCCCGCTCTACCTGGACAACGACGCCAACCTGATGGCGCTCGGCGAGCATCAGGCACACTTCCCCGACGAGTCGACCCTGCTGTTCCTCAAGGTCGGCAGCGGGATCGGCGCCGGCATCATCGCCGGCGGTGGCGTTTTCCGCGGTGCGGACGGCGCCGCCGGCGACATCGGACACGTGCGGGTCGCCGGAAGCACGGCGGTGTGCGCCTGCGGGGCGGTCGGCTGCCTCGCGGCCAGCGCCAGCGGCACGGCCATGGCACGCGAGCTGCGAGATCACGGCTTCGCGGCGGTGACGACCCGGGACGTCGTGTCGCTCGTCACCGCCGGGGAGCCCGCTGCGGTGGCGATCGTCCGTCGCTCCGGCCGGCTCGTCGGCGAGGTGCTGGCCACCGCCATCAGCCTGATCAACCCGCGGGTCCTGGTGATCGGTGGCGATCTCGCCGACACCGGCGAGCACCTCGTGCGCGGCGTCCACGAATCGTTGCTGCAGCTCACCCAGCCGCTGGCGACCGGGCGGCTGGTGGTCACGACCAGCGCGCTGGGCGACCGGGCCGGTGTCGCCGGCGCCGTCGTCATGGTGCGCGATCAGGTCTTCAGCCCCGCCGAGGTGAACCGTCGCCTCGCCGACCCGGCTACCGGCGGCCCGCCCGCCTAATGGCCCGCGCTCATCCGGTTCGTTCGGCCGCCCTCGCGGATAGGAAGCGGTGCAAGCCAGTCGCCCGCCACGTGGCGGTATGCGGGTCCCCATTCGAGATCACCGATATCCCGCGGCCGGACACGGCACGATAACGATCTTTCTCTGGTCGTCCTCCGCCTGGCTTCCCCGTCAGGAGGCGCGCGGTACCACGCTGGCGGCCGCTGCACAGCCGATCCGATGAATCTCCGCTGGACGCGTTCTCGCGAGCCGAACGCCCTCTTCGTCCTCTTCTGTGGCTTTAGCGTGAACGGCGATGATCCAGCCAGCGACCGGCGTACGCCTGGGCGCCTCGTGAAGGGCGGCCCGCCCCACATGTTGAGGCACGAACCGTCCCGTGCCCGACGTCTGCCGGTCCTCGCCGCGCTGGTGCTGGCCCTGATCGCCGCCCCGGCGGCGTGCACCGGGGAACGCCCGCCCCAGCCGCGCCCCTCCGCCGAACCCGCGCCGCGCGTGCCGCTTTCCAGCGTGCTCGCCGCGGTCCGCAAAGCCCCCGCGATCCGCACGCTACCGCCCGACCTCACTCCGTCGCCGGCCACCGCGTCGCGGGACCTCGGCTTCGACAACGAAAAGTGCGAGACGCCACCGACCGCCGACCGGATCGAGGCGTGCGTCTTCGGCGATCGTGCCAGCGCGATCGACGTGGTGCTTTACGGCGACTCACACGCCGGCATGTGGTTGCCTCCGATGATCCAGATAGCCGAGCGGCGGCACTGGAGGCTGAGCTTCTACGGTAAGCCGGCCTGCCCGGCCCTGCGGATCACGTTCTGGAACGAGCAGGAAAGGCGACCGTTCGCCGAGTGCGACCGGTTCCGTGACTTCGTCGCGAACCGGATCACGGCCGAGCGCCCGGATCTGGTCGTGGTCACGAACGGCAGCTTTTCCCGCAAGCGGGGCCGTGGCGTACTGATCACTCCCGAACAATGGCAGGTCGGCCTGACCCAGACCCTCACGACGCTGCGCCGGTCGGCGTCGCGCGTGGTCGTCCTCGGCGACACGCCAGTCCTTGCCGGCAGCGCTCCGGAATGTCTCGCAGCGCATCCGCGCGCCGTCCAGGCCTGCTCGACCACCCGGGCGGCGGCCACCGCCCGGGTGTGGAACGCCGCCGACCGCGCCGCGGCCCGGCTCACCGGCTCGGGCTACGTCTCCGTGCTGCCCTGGCTGTGCACTGCGGTGTGCACACCGGTGATCGGCGACGTGACCGTGTACCGGAACAGGTTCCACCTCACCGGCACGTACGCCCGAATGATGAACGGCGTTCTCGAGGACGCCCTGCTCACGTCGTTCTCAGCCGATTCGGCGCCGTAGCCATCCATGCGCGTCTCTTCGCTACTCAACGGCGTCCTCGAGTTCAGCCGTCGAGCTCAGCGGCGGCGGCGCCGCAGCATGGCGAGCAGGATGGCGGCGACGCCGGCCGCCGTGGTGAAGATCAGCGTCAGCGGAACCGGGCGCCGGACGACCTCCCGCGGCTCGCCCTCGGTGAACTGCCGCCGTGCCTCGCCGGCTCGCTCGCCCACCTGCTCGCGGGCCCTTGCCGCGGTCTGCGCGACCTGCTCGCGAGCCTGGCCGGCCTTCGCCGCGACCTGGTGCCGGGCGTCCGCGGCGGTCTCGGCGAGCCGCGCCTTCGCGTCGGCACCCGCCTGCTTGACCTGGGCCTTGACGTCGGCCTTCGCGGCCAGCGCGGCGGCCGTCTCGGTCAGCTCGGCCCGCGTCTCGGCGATCTCCCCCTGCACCTCTTCGGGTGACCTGGTCTCCTTCATGAATGCCGTCCCTCCTGGATGGCGGACCGGACCGCCGCCACGTCCCGTCGGCCGCTCGCCATCGCCGCCGTGGGCTCCGGTGGCATCGCCTGCTTCACCTGCTTCTTGCCGAGCAGCGCGGCGACGCCGGCCGCCGCGAACAGCACCACGGTCACCACCAGCGCGGCCGCCCAGACCGGCAGGACCAGCGCCAGCGCGGCGCCGATCGTGACGAGCAGGGCGCCGACCCCGTACAGCGCGATGAGTCCCGCGCCGCCGAGCAGTCCCGCACCGGTGCCCGCGCGCTTTCCCTTCTCGACCATCTCCATGCGGGCCAGGGCGAGCTCGTCCTTGACCAGCGTCGACACCTGCTCGCCGAGCTGGCTGACCAGCTGCGAGGTGGTCAGATGATCGGTCCTCGTGTCGGTCATGTCATCCCTCCTTCGAGCCGGTGCTCGAGGCTTTGACCTGCGTACTCGTGTCACTTACCCACACGAAAGGGAGATAACCAGCACGCCTCGCATCAGGCGGCGGCAACGCGAGCGGCGTGGAGAACGTCCGCCGGTAGCGGCCGCGCCAGCCGCCATAGGATGCGCATCGGGCGATCACCGGTGTGCTGCACGTACGTCATCGGGCCGGCATACAGGTACGGCGGTGCGCCGAGATCACCGTCCGGGTCCTTGGTCTCGCGCAGGAACAGGTGGACCGACGAGCCGCGCTCGGCGTGGTGGATGTACCGCTGCCCGGTCGGCGAATCGCCGCTGGTCGTGCTCTGCGACTCCCATTGAAAGAGCGAGTCGGTGATGGCCCGGTCGGCGTACATGGTGGTGGGCGAGTAGTGCCGTTCCGTCTTGGTCAGCGTCACGAAGAAGACGTCCGCGTTCTCGCCGGGCAGCCACTTGACGCCCTCTCGGAGAGAAGTCGGGTCGGGCATCCCGAATGCCGCGCAGACCTCGTTGCGGCTGTAGCGAGCGTGCACCCGCAGCGGGTTGACACCGGTAGCATCCAACTGCTCGGTAACCCGGTCGATTCTGCCTTGCAGCACATCGGCCACCTGAAGAAGTTCGGCTCGCCGTTCCGGTAATGAGGCGAGCAGGCCGGCCGCGGCCGGGTTGTCGTCGGGTCTGCCCCAGAGCGTCTGGCGCATCATCGCGCCGAGTCGTCCCCGCGGCTCGCGGCCGTGCGCCATGTCACGTAGGGCGGCGATGCGAGCCCCGTCGTCGAAGTGCAGTAACCGGCCGATCGCTGTGCTCAAGGCCTGGTCGTCGGCTGCCGGACCGGCCACCAGGCCGGCCTCTTCCCGCAGGCCGGTCCAGCCGCGCCCGGCTCGGCGCCGGTAGATATCCTCCAGCTCGAATCCGGTCTCCTCCAGATACGTCGTCAGGCTCACGTTCGCGAGCTGGCGAAGTTCGGCAACCATGTCCCTGCGAGGTAGGCGAAGGGCCCGCCGCACGTTGGTCAGCACGATGTCCTTGGCGATCCGGTCGAACTCGATGTGACACCCGGCCGGCAGCGTGGGGAAATCCTGCTCGACGTCCTCAGTCAGCCGGCGGCGCGACACCCCGGTCAGCGCCCGATACCGCTTGTCGAAGCGAAACCGTGCGTGTTGCCCGCCGATGAAGTCGAGCACGGTGACGTACGGCTTGTCCGGGCTGAGCCGTAGGCCTCTGCCTAGTTGTTGAAGGAAGATGGTGGCGCTCTCGGTGGGCCGCAGCATCAAGATGGTGTCGACGGTGGGTAGGTCAACGCCTTCGTTGAAGAGGTCGACCGTGAAAAGCATCTTGATGTCACCGCGCCGTAGCTGCGTGATCGCCTCCTCGCGCACACCCGAATTCACCTGTGAGTGCAGCGATCGGGATGGAATGTTGGCAGCCCGGAAGCGGTCGGCCATGAAGTCGGCGTGCGCGATGCTCACGCAGAATCCGAGGCCGCGCATCGTCGTCACGTCGACCGCTTCGTCGAGGGCACGCAGGACGATCCGCACCCGCGCGTCGTTGCCGGTGTAGACGTTCTCGAGTTGCACCACGTCGTAGCCGCGTCCGCGCCGCCATTCAAGCCGTTCCAGGCTGACGTCGTCGTGCACACCGAAGTATTGAAACGGCGAAAGCAGTTGACGCTCCAACGCCTCCCACAGTCGCAGCTCGACCGCCGTATGCCCGTCGAACCAGTGCCGGACGTCCTGGCCGTCCGCGCGTTCCGGGGTCGCGGTCAGGCCGAGCAGGATTCTCGGCTGCAGAGCCTGCAGCAGCCTCTGGTAGGTCGCGGACTCGGCGTGATGAAACTCGTCCACAATCACCATCTCGAACTGCCCCGGATCGATCGTGGCGAGATCGAGCCGGTGCAGCGATTGAACCGAGGCGAAGACATGCCGCCAGTCCCGGGGGCGCTCACCGCCGACGAAGAGCTCGCCGAACTGACCGTCACCCAACACGTGCCGGAACACCGATCGGCTCTGCTCGAGGATGCGGCGCTGGTGAGCTACGAAGAGAAGAGATTCGATGCCCGTTCGGCGGCGCATGCGCCGGTAGTCCAGGCCGGCGACGATTGTCTTTCCGGTGCCGGTGGCCATGACGACCAGATTGCGATGCCGCCCGTGCACCATCCGTTCGGTGTCCAGTCTTTCCAGGATCTCCTGTTGATAGGGATAGGGATGGACGTCGACGGCGGAGAAATCGAGCGCGACCGGCCCTGCGGCGGCCTCGTGGCGCAGCGCTCGCGCCAGGCGCTCGACGTCCCCGCTGCGGCTCGGATCGTAGGGTTCGAAGCTCGGATCGTTCCAGTACTCCTCGAACGTCGCGGCGAACGTTTCCACCAGCGCGGCCTGCTCGAGCTCGGAGAGCCGCACGTTCCACTCCATGCCGTCGACCAGCGCGCTCTTGGAAAGATTCGAGGAGCCGACGTACGCCGTGCTGACTCCGGTGCGGCGACGGAAGAGCCAGGCCTTGGCGTGCAAGCGCGTGGTTCGCGTCTCGTACGAGACCCGGATCTCGGCACCGAGGGCGACCAACTCGTCCAGAGCCCGTTGCTCGGTCGCGCCCAGGTACGTCGTCGTGATGATCCGCAGCCGACCTCCGCGAGCGGCGAGTTCGCGGACTGCCTTCTTGAGTAACAGCACGCCGCGCCGCTTGATGAACGCGCACAGGAGATCGACGCTGTCGGCCGATGCCATCTCCTTGCTGACCTCGCTGCCGATGCCGGGTTGCCCGCGCCCGTTGGTCAGCAGCGCCCCGGTCGACAACGGGATCTGAGGCCGCTGGGGAAACTGCACGTCCTGCGGCGCCGGGGGCCGCGGCACGATGGCGGAGAGCAACTCCGGCGGCGAAGAAGTCAGATCATCCTCCCGGACCACGCTAGCCGGGGCCAGTGTCGTGATGGCGTCGGCAATCCGGTTGGCCAGGTCGACCTGGGCCTGCACACGATCAGTAGCCGGCACAGCTCGCAGGGCGCGGGCGGCGAGAGCAGCGATGTGCCGGCTGAGTACCTCGTGCGAGTCGGCGGGATCGAGCGCCTCCCGCTGGACCAGATCTGTATCGATCTTCGTGAGCTGTCGCTGCATCCTCCTGGTCAGCAGATGGTCGTAGACGCCTGGCACAAGGTCGGTCACGCCAGGCAACCTAGCGCGCCGGTACGACAGGTTTACGCGGACGCCGGCCCTCAGCCCGCATTCGATAGCGTCAGCCGGGCAGGCACCCGCAAGTCGAAGGGGTACACGTGGAGCTTTTGCACACCGGAAAGGTCCGTGACGTCTACGCCGACGGCCGGGACATCCTGCTGGTCGCCTCGGACCGGGTGTCTATCTACGACGTCGTGCTCCCCACGCCGATCCCGGACAAGGGCAAGATTCTCACCCAGCTCTCCCTCTGGTGGTTCGAGCAGCTTTCCGACGTCGTCCCGCACCACGTCATCTCCAGCACCGACGTGCCGGCGGAGTGGGCCGGCCGGGCCGTTCGCTGCGAGCGCCTCGACATGGTCATGGTCGAGTGCATCGCCCGCGGATACCTCGCCGGTTCCGGGCTCAAGGAGTACGAGCGGGACGGCGCCGTCTCGGGAGTCGCGCTCCCGCCGGGCCTGATCGAGGGTTCCGACCTGCCCGAACCGATCTTCACGCCGACCACGAAGGTGCCGCCGGGACAAGGGCACGACGAGTTCATGACCTTCGCCGAGGTCGAGGCGAAGGTCGGTGCGGCCGTCGCCGCGGAGCTGCGGCGCATCACTCTCGAGGTGTACCGCCGCGGTTCCCGGGTGGCGGCCGGCCAGGGCATCGTCATCGCGGACACGAAGATCGAGCTGGGCTTCGCCGGGGACGGGTCGCTCAAGCTCGGCGACGAGCTGCTGACCCCGGACTCGTCGCGCTTCTGGGCGGCGGACGAGTGGAAGCCCGGTGCCGCCCAGCGCTACCTGGACAAGCAGTTCCTGCGGGACTGGTCGGCCTCGCTGACCGACTGGGATCGCACCGCCCCGGGTCCGGAGATCCCCGACGAGGTGGTCGAGGCCACCCGGAACCGTTACATCGAGGTCTACGAGCGGCTCACTGGGAGCCGCTGGCGCTAGGAGAAGCTGGACCGAGGCCGGCGGTGCGCGGAGGAGGACTGCGCCGACTCGCCGGCCATCCGGTTGTGCGCCGCCATGAGGTGGGCGCCGTACGCGACGGCCACGATCGCCATGATGAGACCGGTGCCGCCGCCGTACACGATGCACAGCGGCGCGATCGTCCACAGCAGAATCGCCAGCGCCGTGCGGAACTGGTGCCGCGGCCGTATCAGCCGGTTCACGCGCCGCACGAAATCGGGATCGTCCTCGCCCAGCCGCATGACCATGCCGTCGAAGACGACCTTCTCCTGGGGGTCCAGCACCGCGATCACCTCCGCTGCGGCCTGTCGGACAGCGAGTGGCTACCCAGCATTGACGCGGCGGAAACCAAGGAGCTACGCAGGTATGACCCAGCGGCCTACGATCGCGGCGTGGACTACGGTCATCGGTTGGCGTTCGGCACTTTCGTGACTCCGCTCAACGATCCGCCGCAGGCAGCGGTGGCCCGTGCCGTCCTCAGCGAGGACCTCGGCTATGACCTGGTCACGTTTCAGGACCACCCGTACCAGCCGGCCTTTCTCGATACCTGGACGCTGCTGAGCTTCGTCGCCGCCCGGACGGAGTCGATCACGCTGGCCGGCAATGTGCTGAACGTCCCGATGCGTCCGGCGCCGGTTCTCGCCCGTGCCGCGGCCAGCCTGGACCTGCTCTCGGGTGGCCGGCTCGCCCTCGGTCTCGGTGCCGGAGCCTTCTGGGATGCGATGGCCGCGATGGGCGTCACCCGCCGGACGGCGGGGGAGTCGGTCGACCAGCTCGGCGAGGCGATCGACGTGATCCGCGAGATCTGGCGGGCGGACGAGCGGGCGAGGCTTCGCTTCGACGGCGGGTATTACCAGCTCAAGGGCGCCAAGCGAGGACCGGCTCCGGCACACGACGTGCCGATCTGGCTGGGCGCGTACAAGCCGCGGATGCTACGCCTGGTCGGCGCGAAGGCGGACGGCTGGCTGCCGTCGCTCGGATATCTGAAGCCGGGTGAGCTGGCCCGTTGCAACGAGATCATCGACGACGCCGCCGTGGCGGCCGGCCGGGATCCGCGCGCGATCCGGCGCTTGGCGAACGTCTCCGGCGATTCGGCGAGATCCGCGGGCCAGTGGATCGGGGAACTGGTTCCGCTCCTGCTCGAGCAGGGCATCGGCACGGTGATCGTCGGCACGGACGACCCCGACGAGCTGCGGCGTTTCGCCGCGGAGGTGATCCCCGCGGTACGCGACGAGGTGGCGCGACAACGCGGCGCCAGTGGCGTCACAGATCGGCTCTGAAAAGGGATGCCCGCGAAGCGCCCGTCCCGGACGGCGCTCTGCAGGAAGCGCGGTGACGGACCTCGACATGGCATGCGTGACTTGATGTTCTTTTTACTTGAAGCCGCATTTGTCGTTTGAGACAGATCCGCGGCCGGAATTCGCCGCTGGGACGTACCTACAGGGAATGCGAGAGAGGTGCCGTGTCATGAAAAAGTCGTACGATCGAGACTATTCAACACCCCAATAGTCTGAAGATTGGTCCCTCGATCGGGTGATATTTGCCCCGAACTTCCGTCACATTCCGTAGTGGGTCAGAGCGGGAACGGGCGGCGCCCGGGCAGCGATGTCACCCTCCCGTGTCGGCTGCCGCATCAGTTCAGGTGTCGGCCTTTCGGCATCGCTTCCTGTGAATTCGTCGCTCGGCGCCGGAGGGCATGTGGCACCGGACGGGCCGGTCCGGGATGGCACCGAATGATCAGAGCGGCCGTGGAGCTACTTCGCAGTGTGTAGCTGAAACGAACACCCTCCGCATCCTCTCTGGACGTGGCGACGGCGCCCCGCGACCCGGGTCAAGGCAACGAAGCGGCACCCTTGACAGCCGGGTGGGCAGGCTGGGCGTGTCGTCGACGACCGCGGATCGGTCCGCCCCGCTCAGGAGCGACGGGCGGAGGTGGTCGCCGGCCGCTTCGGCCAGGCGGCGCCTGATCCACACGCGTTGCAGGTGAGTTGCTCACCGCAGGCCGGGCACCAGTCGTTCGTGCGACGCAGGTACCACCCGAGGGCGACACCGCCGAGCAGGCTGAGGAGCCCGACGATCGCCGCGACGGTGATCGCCCCGGTCATGCCGCCGAGCCCCGTACGGGCAGGCCCGTCCGCGTCACCATGCCACGCTCGTACGACGGGCGGCGGTCCAGCGCCGGGTCCTCGACGAGGCGGGCGGTCACATAGGGCGCCGTGAAGGTGTCCACTCCCGTGCCACGGTGCGCGCCCGGCCGGTAGGTCACCGTCACGGCCCGGGGGGAGGCGGCCTCGATGACACCGGCCCGCCAGCCGTTGCGATACACCCAGACCCGATCGGCCGGGTGGTAGCTGTCCGCGGGTGCCACGTCCGCCGGATCACGCTGCGGCGGAGCGACGGTCGGGGTTGACGCCGGTGTCATGGACATCGAGATAGCCCTCCCAAATCTCGGAGACTCGGTCGTGTGGACGGCGATCGCTTGCCGTCCAGGTCCCTACCCGTGGACCGAGAAGCCGAACTTGTCAGCACGCTCTGTCAGCGGACGGTGCGCTTGTGTCAGCTATCATCCTCGCTGACAAGTGCGTTCGCAAGGCCGGATGCACGTGCATCCGGCCCGGGCGAATGCTCGGGTCGGTACGGGTGAGCTGTTTCGTTGGGACGATCACCCTCGTAGGATGCGGAGGGACTGCGGCCGGCAGCCCTGAGTAGGTGGCGACGAGGAGCCGAAGTTGAGCGCGGTTACGCAGGAGGAGGCAGCGGGCAGCGGCCCCACCGTGCTGCGCATCCTGCTGGGTGCCCAGCTCCGCCGGCTGCGCGAGGCCAAGGGCATCACCCGCGAGGACGCGGGCTGGGAGATCCGCGCGTCCGGCTCCAAGATCAGTCGGATGGAGCTGGGCCGCGTCAGCTTCAAGGAACGCGACGTCGCCGATCTCCTCACGCTGTACGGGGTGACCGACGCCACTGAACGCGAAGCTCTGCTGGTGCTGGCCCGCCAGGCCAACAATCCCGGCTGGTGGCAGCAGTTCAGCGACATCATGCCCGGCTGGTTCCAGTCCTACCTCGGCCTCGAGGCGGCCGCCTCGCTGATCCGTACGTACGAGATCCAGTTCGTTCCGGGCCTGCTGCAGACGCCGGAGTACGCGCGGGCCGTCATCATGCTCGGGCACGGAGGTGTCACGCCGGAGGAGATCGACCGCCGGGTCGAGCTGCGCCGGCAGCGGCAGCAGATTCTCCACCGCCCCGAGGCGCCGCAGCTCTGGGCGGTCATCGACGAGGCCGTCCTGCGCCGTCCCATCGGCGGCGTCGATGTGATGAAGGCGCAGATCGAGGCCCTCATGGAGGCGGCGAAGAGGCCGAACGTGCGCCTGCAGATCATTCCGTTCCACGCCGGCGGACACGCCGCCGCGGGCGGCCCGTTCGCGATCCTGCGCTTTCCCGAACCGGAACTGCCCGACATCGTCTACGTCGAGCAGCTGACCAGCGCGATCTACCTGGACAAGCGCGAGGATCTCGACCAGTACGCGATGGCGATGGAACGCGTCTGCATCGACGCCGATCCGCCCAGCCATACGCCCGAGATTCTCGGCAAGCTCCTGCACGAGGTGGGCCGCCCCGCCTGAGCGGGGCGGGAGGGGCAGATCCGGCGCCGCGGAAGACGCCAGGCATGACTGAGGTCTGACCGCGTCATGCCCGGCGTTCACTTCAGCGTCTCGCTATGTCCGTGCGTCGCTGTGCTCGCGGGCGAGCATCAGACGAGCAGGTTGTCGAAGTCACCGTCGCGCACACCGAGGATGAAGGCCTCGATCTCGGCGGGCGTGTAGATCAGGGCCGGGCCCTGCGGGTCCCGCGAGTTGCGCACGGCCACCTCGCCGCCGGGCAGCACGGCGCATTCAACACAGTTGCCACTGGGATTGCTGCGCCGGCTCTTCTGCCAGGTGACACCTTCCAACTGGCCGGCGGGGGTGCCGTTAACCGCGTGCGTCATTTCCAAGCTCCCTAGGTTTCCTCCGGTCCGGGGATCGGCCGGAGACGCGTACTCTCCCGTGCGCAGTTGCCACCTCACGCGTCGTGCAGATGCACGTGCATTCGGCCTTGCGGACTCACGTGATTGTGAGCATGATAACGCACGTACGCACCGACGGGGTGTCACTTAGGGTGACATCTTTGAGTGACGAGCCGGTCGCGGAAACGGCGTCTGCGGCCTCGACGCAAGGCTCCCCGGCAGGGGGCGTGCGAGCGAGAGGTGACGAACATGTCGATCCCCAACATCGGTCCGGCGCATCCCGAGTCGGGCGATCCCGACGCGTCCGACGGTCCTCGGCGAGGAAATCCCGCACTGGTCTATCGGGACGAGCCGCTCACCGACGACGTCGCCGCCGCTTCGGCGCGTGCCAGCACCGTCACGCACCGGTTCGGCGGCGTCAGATATGCCCTGAGCCGACCGGATGCGGCAGCGCGCGACAGTGACCCGCCGATGGAGGAGGGCGATTCCGACGAGCTCCCATGAGGCTGCCGGCCGCGCGCTCCGGTCAGGCTGCCGCCGGCGCGGCGCGCATCCGTCGACCGTGTTCCCGCCGCCGTTCCCGCGCGGCGGCCGGCCTCATGCCCCGGTCTCAGGGTGCCGATCCCACGGTTACGGACGGTGCGCGTCGCGTAAATCACTCGAGCGGGTGACGCAGCGTCGGGCGTACCGGCGCCCTCGTCCTCCCACCCGGCCGTAAGACAGTCGGCGCCCGTCGTAGGCGCCGCGCTCGACGCCGGCCGGGCCGGTCCGGTTCCCCCGTGCCGGGCCGCCCGGCCGGTCCCCGCGCAAAGGGCCGGCCGTCAGGGCTTTCGCGCGACCCCGGCCCAGTAGTAAGCGGCCTCGGGATTTCCCACCGGCTCGTCGGGACGCCAGCTCGACACGGGAACCAACCCCGGCTCGAGCATCTCCCAGTCGCCGAAGAAGCGCTCCACCTCCGGCCTTGTACGGGCCACCAGGGTCATCCCGGCGCCGGTGGCCGCGGCCACCGCCGCGGTCACCTCGTCCGGTGCGAAGTCGGCCGTGGGATGCGTGAGCGCCAGGCAGCTGCCGCGCGGCATCGCGTCGCGGAGGGCCGCGACATGTGCCCACGGATCGTCGGCGTCGGCGAGCAGCATGAGAATGGCGATGAGGGTCAGGCCGACCGGCTCGGCGAAGTCGATCGTGTCGCGCAGCACCGGATCCTCGAGCAGCGAGGCGGCGTCGCGGATGTCGGCGGAGATGTACTCGCTGCGGCCCTGCTCCGTGCTGATCATCAAGGCCCGGGCGTGCACCAGCACGATGGGATCGTTGTCCACGTAGACCACCCGGGCCTCGGGCGCGATCTGCTGGGCGACCTCGTGCAGGTTGGGCCGGGTGGGAATGCCCGTGCCGATGTCCAGGAACTGGCGGATGCCTTCCTTGGCGACCAGGTCACGGGCGACGCGATGGACGAACCTGCGATTCTCACCGGCCATGTAACGCATGCCGGGGATCGCCTTCATCATCGCCTCGGCGACCGCGCGGTCGACGGCGAAGTTGTCCTTGCCGCCGAGCCAGTAGTCGTAGATGCGCGCGGAGTGCGGCACGTTGATGTTGACGCCGGGCGGCGGTGCCTCGGGAACGTCACTGCCGTGCACTGCCGCCTCCTGCCGCGATCGAGGTCGATGTCCGTCGGTGCGGCAAGCGTAGCGGTCGCCGGCGATCGACTTCTGCCCCGGAAGGGGGTCAGGCCGCCGAGTGGCTGCCCCGGTAGGAGCGGTAACGGTCGTCCGGCACCGGTCCGGACACGACCTGGTCGCGTCCGCCGTGCTTGGCGGCGTACAGGTTGCGGTCCGCGATGGAGAGAAGCGCCGGCTGCGTCGGGCCGGAGGCATCGGTGACGTCGGCGGCGCCGATGCTGATGGTGACCGGCAGGCCCATCGTGAGCTCGCTCCAGTCGTAGCCCGCGACGGCCCGGCGGATGCCGTTCAGGTGGACGGCCGCCCGATCGCTCGGCGTGCCGGGCAGCACCATGAGGAATTCCTCGCCACCCATCCGGGCGACGAAACCATCGGGTGACACGGCCGCCAGCTCGGTCTCGAGCAGCTTGGCGACCTGCACCAGTACTTGGTCCCCGACGTCGTGGGAAAGCTGGTCGTTGATCCGCTTGAAGTGATCCAGATCGATGATCGCCACGGTCAGCGCCGAATCCGTCCCGATCATCCCGGGCAGCTGCTCGTCCACGTACCGGCGGTTGCGCAGGCCGGTCAGCGGATCCCGCCGGGCCTGCTCGCGGAACCGCTCGGCCTCCTGCCGCGCCTCCGTGGTCTCGAACATCGCCTGGCGGGTGCGGGCCTGCGCCTCGCGCTGCAGCGAGTGCAGCTTGTGGTAGGCGGCGAAGAAGATCTTGTGAACTTCGAACGCGGCGGCGTACTCGCCGCGGGCCGCGTGCAACTCGGCCTGCTCCTGGTGTACGCGGACCAGCACGTCGCCGAGTTCCCGCTCGATACAGAGCCGCCGGGACACGTCCAGGCTGCCCTGCGCCCGCTCGTACGCCCCCAGCCCGCGCTGGGCCCGGGCCAGGGTGAGCTGATACTCCGGCAGCGCGTCGGCGTCGTCCTCGTTGCCGCCGTGGAACCGTTCGATGCAGCGGTGCATCGTCTCCTCGGCCTCGGCGAGCTGTCCGTTCTCGATGAGGATCACACCGACCGTGTCCAGCGCCGAGGCGTCCAGCTCCCGGCCGTACGCCTCGGACTGCTCCTGCAGCCGCCGGGCGACCTGCTGGGCCCGGGCGTGGTCGCCGTTGGACATCTCCGCGTACGCGAAGTTGTTGAGCGTGGCCAGCAGCAGTCGCGGCTGATTGAGCTGGATCGCCAGCTCCTCGGCCTGCCGGAAGCGGAATCGCGCGGCGTCCATCGAACCGTTGAGGGCCAGCGCGTCGGCCAGCTTGGCCCGGTGCCAGATCCGCATATGGTTCGTGGCGGAGTCGTCGAGCAGTTCGACCGAGAGCACCGAGTGCTCGAGGTTCTGAGCGGCGTCGCCGAGGTGCCGGTGGATCGTGGCCCAGACCAGATGGGTTCGTGCGGTGAGCCGCTGCTCGCCGTGCTCGACGGCCCACTCGTGGACCGCCCAGATACGCCGCGCCGCACCGGGTACGTCGCCGGAGCGCATCTGCATGTTCGCCTGACACAGCCGGGCGCGGTAGACCAGCAGCTCGTCACCGAGATCCAGGGCCTGCTGCTCCAGGCGCGCGGCGCGCTCGAGGGCAGCGAGGGAGTTCCAGTAGATCTCATCCTCGATCTCGAGGAGGGCGGCGGAAATCCGTTCCGCGCCGATCGCGTTCGCGCCCACGTGCTCACCCCTTTCGCGTTCAGTGCGAATCATCGACACCGGCGGCCCGGGGGTGAGAAAAAATCCAGGACCATCCGGGCGCGCCGCGATCAGCGCTCCGTCTTCGAAGGCTAGCGCTGCGTAGCGGACACCGGCACGCTTGCGTCGGTGATCCATCTCGCCCCGGGCATCTCGCCGCGATCGGATCACCGCGTGGTGCGCATCGCCAGACCCTCGAGAAGGAGGACGAGCTGGCGGCGCCAGGCGTTCGGATCGGGTGAGCGCTGCACCACCCCAGCGTTCGCCCGCATCAGGATGCTGAGGTCCTGGCGGGTGAAGTCGGACCGCAGGGCTCCCGCCGCCTGCGCCCGCCTGATCACCTCGGTCGCGCCGCGCTGGGCGCTCGCCCGCAGCGCGGCCAGCCGGTCGTCGTCGTCGAAGCTCGAGGTGACCAGCAGCTCGGAGAGGCCGCGGTCGGTGGCCTGGATCTCGAAAAGCCGGGTCAGATAGCTGATGAAGGCGGGCCACGGATCCGGCTCGCGCAACGCCAGTTCGGCGAGCCGGACGTATTCGCTCATCTGGCCGGCGAAGACCTCGGCGATGAGGTCCCGCCGGGTCGGGAAGCGGCGGTAGAGCGTGGCGTTGCCGACGCCGGCGCGGCGCGCGATCTCGTCGAGCGAGGCGCCCAACCCCTGCTCCGCGAAGATCTCCCGAGCGGCGGCGAGCAGCGCGCTGCGGTTGCGCTGCGCGTCGGCGCGCAGACGATGGGCCATGGGGCACAGGGTACCGACGGGACCGGGGATCTTTCCCCGCTTGGTGTTACGGTCGCGTGTGATCACAGCATCCTCGGGCGTGGGAGGCGCGAAAGCATGCAGAGGACCGTACGGATCCCGACCGCGGCGGGTACGGCCGACGCGTACCTGGTCAAGCCGGAGGGTGATGGCCCGTTCCCCGGCGTGCTGATGTTCATGGATGCGTTCGGCCTGCGCCCCCGGCTCGGCGAGATGGCCGCCCGGATCGCCGAGCGGGGCTACGCGGTCCTGGTGCCGAACCTCTTCTACCGGGACGCACGCTCGCCGCTGGTCGACCCGGACGAGCTCACCGACTCGGCGAAGCGTGGCGCCGCGTTCGGCCGGCTCCTGCCGATGATCCAGGGACTCACCGCCGGGCGGATCGCCGCGGACACCGGTTCCTACCTCGATTTCCTGGGGGCGCAGGAGGGCGTGGCACCGGGACCGGTGGCGATCGTCGGGTACTGCATGGGCGGGACGAACGCGTTGCGAGCCATCGAGGCCCACCCCGACCGGATCGCCGCGCTGGCCAGCTTCCACGCCGGCCGGCTCGCCACCGACCAGCCGGACAGCCCGCACCTCGCGGTCGGCGCCATCGCCGGCGAGGTGTATTTCGGGCACGCGGACCGCGATCAGTCGATGACGCCCGAGCAGATCAAGGCGCTCGAGGCGGCTCTCGAGGAGGCCGGCGTCACCTACACCTCCGAGATCTACGCGGGCGCCCAGCACGGATACACCATGTCCGACACGTCGATGTACGACGCGGATGCCGAGCAGCGGCACTGGATCAACCTCTTCGCGCTGCTCGACCGGGCACTGCCCACCGTGCCGGGAGGCTACTGCTCGTAGAGCCCGGGGAAGAATCGGTCGATCGCGGTCACGTCGTACACCTGCCGCACCTCGGTGATATGCCGGCCGGAGACGGCCAGGAACTCGACCATGCGCGCCGTGCCGAACGGTGCCGCGAGGTCGTAGACCAGCGTGGCGCCGTCCGCCACGACCGTCTGTGCGGCCAGCCCGACCGAGTCGGCGAAGACGACGATGCGATGCAGCGTCTGTGCCAGTTCCTCGTCGTCGACGGGGGCGTCGAGGTTCCACTCGATCTCGGCGTCCGGGGCCAGCAGCCGCCGCACCGCCAGCCGGTCATCGTTGGTCCAGGACCGGGCCCAGAAGTCGACGAGGTCCATCGCGGCGTTCCTTTCGTCCGGGCGGTCGCTCATGGCTGTGCCTCCATGGCCATGACCGACCGGGGGCAGTCGGTCATGGTGTGACGCCCGCGGCCGGCCGGGCGGGCATCGGGTCGGGGAACTGACCGTGGCCGAGCAGGGCGGCGGTCGCCTGGGCGATGCGCGTGGCCGCGTGGCCGTCCCCGTACGGGTTGCCGGCCGCCGTCATCGCGTCCCGGCGGACCGGGCTGGCCAGCAGGCCCGCCACGGTCATGGCGATCCTCTTCGGTACCGGGCCGGCCGCCCGGGCGGATCCGGCGTACAGCGACTCGGCCGCACCGGCGTGTGCGCCGACGATCAGCACCGGTACGCCGAATGCCAGGGCCTCCTCCGGCACGTCCTCGTCGTCGGTCACCACCAGATACGCCCCGGCGAGGTGCCGGGCCCGCTCCGGGTACGGCAGGGATTCGGGGACGACCAGCACCTCGAGGTCGGTGTAGTGCTGGGCGAGCTTGCCCAGCGCCGCGCCGATCGGCTCGGCCCGGTCCGGTCCGGCGCACACCACGACGAGCCGGCCGGCGCGCGGCGCGGACGGCCACCACCGCGCGACGAGGGTTCCCGCGGCCTCCACCGCGGTGCTCCCGGTCAGCAGCACGTCGCCGGCGGCGATGCGCTCGTCGAGCAGATTCATCGCGGTCAGCGGGGTGGCCGCCAGATGGACGGTGGCGACCTGGGCGAGCAGGCGTCGGTCTCCCTCGGCGGCGGTCGACGAGCCCGGAAGGCCGGCGCGGCGGCCCGCCTCGACGTGCATGATCGGGACGTGCCGCCAGTGCGCGGCGAGTGCGCCGGCCAGGCTGCCCGTCCCGTCACCTCGCACCACGACGGCGGCCGGCGTGCGTACGCCCCAGAGGGCGTCGAAGTGGCGGACCGCTTCGGCCTGGTCGGCCGCGGGCGGCAGCGTGACGTCGGGCGTGCGGCCGAACGCGCCGAAGGTGCGGGTCGCGGCGGCCGGGTCCGAGCCGGCGGCCAGCAGGACGGGCCGGATCAGGCCCTGCTCGCGCATTGCGGTGGCGATCGGGGCGAGCCGCGCGGCGTCGACGCCCGCACCGCCGACGAGGTGCACTTCGGGTTGCGGCATCGTCTCTCCCAGGAGTACGCGACAGGGGCGGGCGGGCGAGTCGACAACGACGCGCTCGACGGGTAAGGACACTAGACAGTCACTCAACGTGATTCAAGGTGCCAACACGCTCCGCCATCGCGAAGTGGCCGAACGGTCCAGCCCAGAGGGCACAAATGCGGTCAGACCACCACAATGAGCCGCGCAAAAAGGGGTTTATAGGAACTACGTAGAGTCGTGTACGCCTACTCGGGACGGTGAAGGAGTGACGGATCGTCGCGCAGTAGGGCCGCGATGCGGCGCGCCGCCATCTCCGTCTCCTCGGGGCGCTCGACCTTGATGGGAACCGGCTTGGCCAGTGGCGCCGGCATGCCACCGCGCTGGCCGGGCGGGGCCTGCCGGGGAATGCGGTCCGGTTCGGCGGGCGCCGGGTACTGCCCCGTGCGGATGCGCATGGTCGCCTGGCCGTGTTGATTGTCGGCCGAAGCCGGCGGCGGCGGACCGCCGAACGCTCCCGGGTACGCCGCCGGCGCGGCCAAGCGGGACGTGGCCACCCCCGGGTCAGGCATACGTTCGCCCAGGTCGTGCAGGCTTTCGCCAGGGTCGCCGCCGTGGTGCCACGGCGCCGTCGCGGGTCGCGAGCCGTACGTCTCGGCGTACCCGTAGTGGGCCGGGCCGAAGCGATCCTGATCGTCCCGGCCGGACCAGAGGTTGTCGCCGGCGGGCTCGGCCGGCGGTGCGGAATACGGCTCCTCGAGCGGATCGTCGAGATCGATGTCGATGTCGGCGTGCCGCGGGCCCGCGGCCGCCGGGTCGCCGGCCTGGTTCACCGGCGGGCGGTCGGCGTTGACCTGCACGACCCCGTCCGCGTAATAGAAGTGCAGCAGCACCGGGTCGCCGGCGCCCTCCACCCCCACCGTCACGCCGACCTTCGGATGGCGGCCGACGACCGCCGCGATCGCTTCGACCAGCTCCGTCACGGCCGGCGGCGTCGTGATCTCCCCCGCCGCGCGGCGGCGCAACTCATCACGGCGCGCCAGCTTGTCGAGCGCGTCGTCCAGTCCGCCTCGCACCGTTACCGTCCCTCCTCGCGGGTCGCCTTACCACTGTGCCCGCTCGAGGGCCGATTTGGGAACCGTGAGCCGGGCGACCCGCGGCACACCATACGACTTCGCGCGTCCGGCGTCCGGCGCACTTCGTCCTGGGTGCAGCTCATTTGCCCGTTGAAGGTGTTGACGCCGAGCACGAATCCTCAGATCCGTGCGAGCGCCTTGCGCAACGGGTCCAGCCCCAGCGATCCCAGACTCAGCGCTTCCCGATGGAACGCCTTCAGGTCGAAGTCCGCGCCCTTGCGCTGCCGGGTCTCCTCGCGCGCCTGCAACCAGATCCGCTCGCCCACCTTGTACGAGGGTGCCTGACCGGGCCAGCCGAGATAGCGCTTCCACTCGAAGCGCAGCACCTCCTCGGCCATCCGGGTGTGCCCCCGCAGAAACTCCCAGCCGAGCTGGGGCGTCCAGCGTTCGCCCGGGTGGAACCTGAACGGGTTGTCGCGGGGGATCTCCAGCTCGAGGTGCATGCCGATGTCCACGACGACCCGCGCGGCGCGCAAAGCCTGGCCGTCGAGCATGCCGAGCCGGTCACCCGGATCGGCCAGGTAGCCGAGTTCGTCCATCAGCCGCTCCGCGTACAGGGCCCAGCCCTCGCCGTGCCCCGAGCACCAGCAGAGCAGCCGCTGCCAGCGGTTGAGCCGGTCGGCGCACAGCATCGTCTGGCAGACCTGCAGGTGGTGGCCCGGGGCGCCCTCGTGGTAGACGGTCGTGACCTCGCGCCACGTGGAGAACTCGGTGATGCCCTCGGGAACCGCCCACCACATCCGGCCGGGCCGGGAGAAGTCCTCGCTGGGGCCGGTGTAGTAGATGCCGCCGTCGCTGGTCGGGGTGAGGCAGCACTCGATCTTGCGGGCGGGTGGCTCGATGTCGAAGTGCGTGCCGTTGAGCTCGGCGATCGCCTTGTCGGCGAGCGCCTGCATCCAGTCGCGGAACGCCTCCTTGCCCGGGAGGCGCCGGGCCGGATCGACGTCGAGCGCCTCGACGGCCTGATCCACCGTGGCGCCCGGCCCGGCGATGGCCGCGGACACCGTCCGCATCTCCCGCTCCAGACGGTCCAGCTCGGCGAAACCCCAGAGGTACGTCTCCGTCAGGTCGACCTTCGCACCGAGGAAGTACTGCGAGGCCAGCGCGTACCGCTCCGGTCCGGCCGCCTCCTTGTCCCGGCCTCGGGGCGCCAGCTCGTGGCGGAGGAACTCGGCGAAGTCGGCGGTGGCCGTGGTCGCCGCGTCGGCACCGCGGACCAGCTCGGCGGCGAGCGCGCCATCCGCCTGGAGCCGGCCGGCCAACCCGTGGAAGAAGTCGTCCCGGTCCGGGTCGGTCCACGCGTCGCACTGCTCGGCGATGGCCGACATCTGTGCGCGGGCGCTGGCCCGGCCGGCGTCGGCCTCCTCGCGGAGTGTTTCCTTGTACTGCTCCAGAGCGCGCGGGAAGGCGTTGAGCCGGGCCGCGATGTCGGCGACCGCCTGCTCACCCTCGGTCGGCATGACGTCGAAGACACCGCGCAGCGCGTGCAGGCCGCTCGAGATGACGCTGATGTCACTGGCCGCGTAGCCGGCGTCGTACCGGGCCAGCTCGAGACCGAGCCGTTCCAGCATCGCGTCTTTGGCGACCTGCTCGGACTCGTGTTCCGGGTCGATCACGTCGAGCTCGTTGATCGTGCGCCGAGTCAGCTCGGCCTGGGCCGCGAAGCCCTCCGGTGAAAGATCGTCGGTCTCACCGTCGTGCCCGGCGATGCCGGTGAAGGTGGCTCCGATCGGGTTGAGTTCCGCCCACTCGGCCACGTAGCGATCGGCCAGGTCGTCAATTCGTCCCACGCGCCGACCTTACGTGCCCCGCGGCCCACTCCAGCAACGACTCCCTCGGCCAGGTGTTGACCACCCGGTCCGCCGGTACGCCGCACACTGCGGCCCGTTCGCAACCGAAATTCAGCCAGTCCAGCTGACCCGGCGCGTGCGCGTCGGTGTCGATGCTGAACAGGCAGCCGGCCTCGACCGCGACGGTGAGCATGCGCTTCGGCGGGTCCAGCCGGTCGGGACGCGAGTTGATCTCGATCGCCTTGCCGTGCTCGAGGCAGGCGTCGATCACCTTCTCCAGGTCGAACGAGCTCGGCGGCCGGGTACGCGCGGTCCGGTGCGCCCGGTCGCCCGGGCCCGCCGCGGCGACCTTCCGCCCGGTCAGGTGACCGAGGATGTCCAGGTGCGGGTTCGCGATGGCGGCGAGCATCCGCTTCGTCATGCGCGGCGCCTCGTCGCGCAGCTTGCTGTGCACCGAGCCGACCACGACGTCGAGGCGTTCGAGCAGCGCCTCCTCCTGGTCCAGCGAGCCGTCCTCGAGGATGTCCACCTCGATTCCGGTGAGGAGCCGGAATCCTTCCGGCAAGGCGTCGTTCACCCGGGCCACGTGGTCGAGTTGCCGGCGCAGCCGGGCCGGTGTCAGCCCGCGGGCCACCGTGAGCCGGGGGGAATGGTCCGTGAGCACCAGGTACTCGTGCCCCAGCTCGACGGCGGCCAGTGCCATCTCCTCGATCGGCGAGCCACCGTCCGACCAGTCCGAGTGGGCGTGGCAGTCGCCGCGCAGCGCGTCGCGCAATGCGCGGGCGGCCGCGGGCAGGTCGGTTCCCTCGGTGGCGGTCAGCCGGCGCAGATACACCGGCTCGTCGCCGGCGAGCGACTCGGCGATGCAGCGCGCGGTCACCTCGCCGACGCCGGCCAACTCGCCCAGCGTCCCGGCGGCGGCGCGGGCGGACAGTTCCTCGCCGGGCAGGGCGGCGACGGTCGCTGCGGCCGAGCGGAATGCTCGTACCCGATAGGTGGCCTCGTTCGCCCGTTCCAGCAGGAAGGCGATGCGGCGGAGATCGGCGACCGGATCACGGGAAGACATGCGGCCAGCGTAGGGCGTGCCGGCGGGTTTCCTCGCGGGGCATTCGGACCGTCGCCGCGGTTCCGGCGCAGATCGCGGCGCGTACCCCCGGCGGTAGGCTCGCCCCGTGCGGACCATTGACTGGGTGGACGGCGCCGTCGAGATCATCGACCAGACGGTGCTGCCGGGCGAGCTGCGGATCGTCCGGCTGCATACCGTGCCGGAGCTGGTCGCGGCCATCCAGTCGCTGGCCGTCCGGGGCGCCCCGGCGCTCGGCGTGGCCGGTGCCTTCGGCGTCGCGCTGGCCGCCCGGGTGCACGCCGAGGACCCGGCGGCGCTGGCCGCGGCCGTCGCCCGGATCGAGAACGCCCGGCCGACCGCGGTGAACCTCGCGGCCGGCGCTCGGCGGGCCGCGGCATGCCTGCCGTACGGGCCGCGGGCGGTGCTGGTCGAGGCGTGCGCGATCCGCGACGAGGAGATCGCGGCGTCCCAGGCGATGGCCGCGCGCGGCGCCGACCTGCTGGTGGAGCTGTGCGGTGCCCGCCCCCGGCTGCTCACCCACTGCAACACCGGTGGGCTGGCCACGGTCGTGCTCGGCACCGCGCTGGGCGTCGTCCACGAGCTGCACCGGCGGGGGGCGCTGGCCGGCGTGATCGCCAGCGAGACCCGCCCACTTCTGCAGGGCGCCCGGCTCACCTCGTGGGAGCTCGCGCGGTGGGGCGTCGAGCACCGGATCGCGGTGGACTCCGCCGGGCCGTTCCTGATGGCTCGCGGCGAGGTGGACGCGGTCGTCCTCGGCGCGGACCGGATCTGCGCCAACGGCGACGTGATCAACAAGATCGGTACGTACGCGCACGCGCTCGGCGCCCGCCGGGCCGGATTGCCGTTCGTGGTGGTGGCACCGGAGTCCACAGTGGACCGCGGCACGCCCGCCGGCGACGCCGTACCGATCGAGGATCGCGGCGCCGCCGAGGTGACGCCGTGGGCGGACGCGGTGAACCCGGCCTTCGACGTCACGCCGTGCGACCTGGTCACGGCGATCGTGACCGACCGGCGGGTGATCCGCCTCGACCGCGGCGAGCGGCCGTGAAATCTCAGGCCGGTTTCCAGGGCTTGAGCCACCCCGTCTCCGGCCAGCCCTCGGCGGCCGCCATCAACGGGTACGCGGTCGCCCCGTCGATCGTCTCGCGGACGATGTCGGCGTGGCCGGTGTGCCGGGCGGTCTCCTGGATCAGGTGCAGCAGGATCCAGCGCACCGTCCAGTGGTCCATGTCCCGGCGGTTCCACGGCACCGAGTGGTCGATGGCGATCCGGTGGTCGAGGTCGCCGACTTCGGCGACCGTCTTCTCGGTCCGCTCGGCGACCCGGTCGTAGCGGGCGAACACGTCCTCGATCGTCTCCGCGTCGGCGAGCCGGAAGTTCTCGGCGTACGCCTGGAAATCGACGGCCTGCGGCTCACCGCGCATCGTGCTGACCCAGTTCTCCTCAGTGGACGCGCAATGCTTGATCAGGCCGCCGACGCTCAGCTCGCTGGCGCTCGGGGCGGCGCGCAACTGCTCCTCGGTGAGCCCGTACGCGGTCAGCCGCAGCACGTAGCGCATCTGGGCGAGGTAGCCGAGCAGGCCCTCCTGCTCGTTGCTGATGGGTCCGACCTGACCTGGCATGACGAGCTCCTCGGGGTCGCGGTTGTCTGGTGCCGCTCACGCTAACGGCGATTCCGGCCACTTTCCGGCCGCATTGTCATGACCTCGACGCGGTTCTCCGCCACCGCGGTGACCCAGCCGCCCACGCGGCCGAGCGCCAGCAACGCCTGAACGTCCACCGCCATCTCCGCCGGCGCCCCTGCGGCCGGCGGCCACGCCCGCCGCAGCTCACCGGCCGCCGCGACGATCGGCGTCAGGAACCGCTCGGCGTCCGTCTCCAGCGCCGACCGCATCTCTTCCAGATCGCCGATCAGCCGGTGCAGCGCGTTGCTCACCTCGGCGGCGTTTCCGCCGCACATCGCCACGATGAGTTCGGCCCGCGTGGCGGCGACCCGGGTGCCGTCCCGGAACGAGCCGGCGGCCAGCGTCGAGGCGAGCGGTTCCTCCGCGAGCTGCAGCGCCAGCGCGGCGGCGGACAGGTGCGGCACGTGGCTGACCTCCGCGACGGCGCGGTCGTGTTCGGCCGCAGTCACCGGTACGACGCGCGCGCCCAGCGTCGTGTACAGCGTCGCGAGCGTGAGCCAGCCGTCCAGCTCGGTGAGGTGCGGCTCCAGGCACAGTACCCAGGCGCAACCGGCGAACAACGCCGGATCGGCGGCGCCGAAACCGGACTTCTCCTTGCCGGCCATCGGGTGGCCGCCGACGTACCGCCGGAGCCCGTATTTGGTGGCGAGCTCCAGCACCGGGCGCTTGACGGAGGTCACGTCGGTGACCAGGCCGTCGTACCCGGACAGGTGGTCAAGGACCGACGGCAGGACGGGCAGGGGCACGGCGAGGACCACGAGGTCCGTGCCGGCGACGGCCTCGGGCACGGATCCGGCCACCGTGAATCCCGCGGCCCCGGCCAGCTCGCGGGTCGCCGGGTCGGCGTCGTAGCCGGTCATCCGGTGCCCGCCCGCCGCCAGGGCGCGCAGCAGGGAACCGCCGATCAGTCCGAGCCCGATGACCGCTACGTCCACCCGGGAACTCTCGCACATCACCCGCGTGTCCTATCGGCTGAGGTGTCGTAGCCGACCGGCTTTGCCGCCGCGACCGAACGTACGAACACCAATGCGACGATTAGCGACCGACATCCTGGGTATTCAGAGAACGTTCCCTCGCTATTTGCCGCACCTCAACCACGTCCGACTGAACGCCCTATCGCGTGCCATTCTCTGGCATGATGCGATATTCAGGCGCTACACTTCACGTCCGGCAATAGACTACCTCGAGCAAGCATTCTTCGCCACCTCTCGCGGTGACGCTCGATTTCGGTCAATAGGAGCGATTTCGGGGTCCGTTTCGGACCAACCGCCCTGAGACTCCCTTGCGGCGATAAGGGAACGTCGAGAGAGTTCGCATTCTCAGAGAAATGACGGTTCTCGTCAGTGGACACCGTTGTCCGTGCAACGAAACAGCGACAGACTGTAGTCCGTCGCACGCCGATCAATGAGCGCCACAGGCGATACGAGCCAGTTCGCCGGCGAGGTGCGGGATGAGTAGCTTCCGAGTTCGCAAGTGTCCGACCATTCCGAGTCGCCACAACCGGTTATCGACTGACGAGTCGGTCGACGGGCGTTCCTCCCGGCATGCCCGCGCTCCCCCGGCCGGAACCGAGTGAAAGATTCGGCGAGGGTGATCGCCGGCAGATGAATCACATCGAAACTGTGGCGGCAGTTCGCCCTGTGACTCCTCATGGGGCCATGGCGCCGTGCCCGCCGCAGGACGTTTCCGGTAATGGAGCGAGACCCTGAATCAACGACGAGTGGGGGAAACGGGCCGATGTTAGGGAAAACGGGTGGGACCGGGCACTGGCGAAGGCGGTTCTTCAGGGGTGGCGTCGCAGCGGCGTTCGTCGCCGCGGTCACCGCTCTCGGCATGACCCCGGCGCTGGCGGTACACGACACGGGGGCCTTCGAGCTGGACGGCAATGCCACCAACGGGGCGGCACCAGGCGACGACTGGGACAACGTCTGTCACCAGGTACTGGGATCGGATTGTTCGACAACCAACAACACGACCGGCGCGTCCGCGGTCGACTGGGTCGCGGAACCGAACACGAACGCGTCCATCTTCACCGGCGGCGGGTCGAAGGACCCGCAGGACGTCAGCAACTGGCTCTGGAAGGACGGCGCCGGCGGCCTGCCGGACAAGGACAACCTGCTGCACAGCTTCGCGGCGCGGTACATGACGAACGCCGGCGACGTGCTGTTCTTCGGCTCCGACCGCCTGGACAACAGCGGCGACGCTCAGCAGGGCTTCTGGTTCTTCCAGAACTCGATCACCCTGAACGGGACCACCAGCGGCTCGTTCAACGGGGTTCACAAGGCCGGTGACGTGCTGGTCGTGAGCGACTTCAGCAACGGCGGCACCACCTCGACGATCACCGTGTACGCGTGGGACCCGACCTGCACGAAGACGACCGGTAGCACGGTCGGCACCTGCGGCGACGCGAACCTGCGGATCAAGGGCACGTCAGCCAGTGCCAACTGCGCGACCGCCGCCGCCAACGACCAGTTCTGCGGCATCGTCAACTCGAGCACGATCACGATGCCATGGTCGTTCACGGACAAGAGCGGAACGCCCAACAACCAGGCTCTGAACGGGGAGTTCTACGAAGGCGGCGTCAATCTGACCGCGCTCGGCCTGGGCGGCAGGTGCTTCGCCTCGGTGAGCGCCGAGACGCGCTCGTCCACCTCCACCACGGCGGTGCTGAAGGACTTCATCCTCGGCAAGTTCGGTGAGTGCCAGACCGCGGTGCACACCACGCCGTCGGCCGCCGGCGTCTCGATCGGCACCGGCTCGGTCCAGGTCACCGACACCGCAACCGTCGGGGTGAACGGTGTCAGCACCTGGAGTGGCAGCCTGGCGTTCTCGCTTTGTGGCCCGCTGGCCTCGGCGGCCGGATGCGCCACCGGCGGCACGGCGATCGGCTCGCTCAACATCAGCAACGCCACGACGCAACCGATCACCTCGCCCGCTGCGACGGTGACCTCGGCGGGCACCTACTGCTGGCGAGCCAACTTCACGCCGAGCGCGGAGTCGCTGGCGAACGGAGTCCAGCCCGGCTCCGACGGTTCGACGACCGAGTGCTTCACCGTCACGCCGGTGACTCCGCAACTCGCCACCGACGCCGGTGACGGTCCCGTGGTGCTCGGTAACCCGATCTCCGACACCGCCACCCTGACCGGCACCGCCAACCAGCCCGGAACCCCGGTCATCAACCCGACGACGGCCGGCGCGCCGGCCGGCGGCACGATCACCTTCACCGCGTACGGACCGAACAACTGCACCACGGTCGCGTTCACGTCCAGCCCGGTCACGGTGAGCGGAGACGGCACATACGGCCCGGTGAGCTTCACGCCCACCGCGACCGGCGTCTACCACTGGGTGGCGACCTACAGCGGCAACCCGCCCAACACCTTGGCCACCTCGCACAACACCGCCTGCGACGACACCAACGAGGACGTGGAAGTCATCGGAGTGAACAGCTCCATGACCTCGGCACAGTCGTTCATCCCGAACGACTCCGCGACCGTCAGTGCGCCGCAGGGCGGCGCCCTCGCCGGCAGCGTTTCGTTCGCGCTGTACGAGAGCGCTGACTGCTCCGGCACCGCGATCTACACCCAGACCGTCGCGGTGAGCGGCACCTCGCCGAGGACGGTGTCCACGACGAACACCACGGTCTCCACGACCGCGGCCAACGTGTCGTGGCTCGTCGGCTACGACAGCACCAACCCGGCGCAGTTCGACATCGCGCCGAAGTGTTTCGAGAAGACGGCCCTGGCCATCGACAACAACGGAACCGTCACCAGCCCGTGACGGCCGACCGGTTCCACCGATGAGAAGAAGCCCGGCGGCTCGGTGAGTCGCCGGGCTTTCCCGGCGCGCCACCGGACCGGTGGACGTACCCCGCCGGCCCGCCTCACTCACCACGCCGCCGGACACGACCATCACGCGACGAAGATCGCGAGCGCCGTGTAGTCAACCCGACAGCGTCCGGCGGCTTATTCGATATCGCCCGAGGCTCGAGCGCTCCTAAATTCGACTCGATAGCGCCTGCGGGATTGATGGTCCGCCAGTGGTCCTGCACGGTTCTCGAGGAGGTTTTCCATGGGAGGGAACTCCAAGTCGATCGTCGCGACGATGACGGCGGTCGTGGGCCTGCTCACCGCGATCGTCGTGCTGGTCGGCTCGCTGACGGATCAGGGCTGGCTGCCGTCCTTCGTCAAGGAGCCGGTGCAGTCGGTGATCCCCGGTTCGCAGTCCAAGAACGATGTGGACACCACGGCGGGCCGCGACCGCAATGACAACAACTCAGGCAAGTCCACCACCACCGACAAGACTCAGAGTCCGACAGGCCCGGCGTACGGGCCCGACACCTGCATTCAGGGCTACGTGTGGCGGGAGGCCGTGCCGGGCGATCACGTGTGCGTCACGCCGGAAACGCGAGAACAGACGCTAGCGGACAACGCGCTCGCCGACAGCCGGCGCAACCCCGACGGCGGAGATTACGGCCCGGATACCTGCCTCCAGGGCTACGTCTGGCGGGAGGCCGTGGCGGACGATCACGTTTGCGTGGAGCCGGGAACGCGGGATCAGGCGTATGAGGACAACGCCCTGGCCGACAGCCGCCGGGTGCGCCAATAGAAACACCCTCGCCATCGGAACCACCCCAATCGGGTGAGTTCGCGTAGATGATGTCGGTGCTTCCCCGACGAATAGCTGTAGAGGGCGCCGATCTTTGGCTCGTTGGAGAAATCCTCTTCCGGTCCATGCGGCGGTTCCCGTCACTGCTGCAATGAGCGCTTCGTCGGCTAGCGCGGTCAATTCCGCGCCCTCACCTTCCTTCAGTAGGCGGCCAAGCCCCAGCACCGGTGTACGCAGCATGACCAGGTAGGGCAACTTGCGATTGCGCATCCACGTGCCCGTTGGGGCCCATGAAGGTCCCTGCCAAGCGCAACTGAGACCAGACAGCACAGACACCCGGCAACTCCGTGGAGTCGCCGGGCGTCTGCCCTGCTGGCTGGCGGTGGTGAAGGGATTTGAACCCTTGGAGGGCTTGCACCCTCACACGCTTTCGAGGCGTGCTCCTTAGGCCGCTCGGACACACCACCGCGAAGTAGGTTACCGGATGTGCCGCGAACTCCGCCGTCGGGTCACCGATTCCCCCGCCCGCGGCCGCTCACGGGTCCTGGCCTGGCAGGATCGGCGACATGACCAAGCAGACGGAGCACGACACATGAGCGTGCACATCGGTGGGCAGCCGGGCGACATCGCCGAGCGGGTACTCCTTCCCGGCGACCCGTTGCGGGCGAAATGGATCGCCGAGACCTTCCTCCAGGACGCGAAGTGCTACACCCAGGTCCGCGGGATGCTCGGCTTCACCGGCACCTACCAGGGCGTCCCGGTGTCGGTGCAGGGTTCCGGCATGGGCATGCCGTCGGCGTCGATCTACACACACGAGCTGATCAACGACTACGGAGTGAAGTCGGTCATCCGGATCGGCTCGTGCGGCGCCCTCGCGATGGATCTGCAACTCGGTGACGTGATCGCCGCGATCGGTTCGGCGACCGACTCCAACATGAACCGGGCCCGCTTCGACGGATTGATCGACTACGCCCCGGTGGCCGACTTCGGGCTGCTGCGCACGGCGGTGGAAGTGGCCGGGCGGCACGGTACCGCGATGCGCGTCGGTCCGATTCTGGCCGCCGACGCGTTCTACACCGACCGTCCCGATCTGTACGACACCCTCGCCGACTACGGCGTACTGGCGGTCGAGATGGAATCCGCGGCGATCTATACCGTCGCGGCTCGCTACGGCGCGAAGGCCCTCACCATCCTGACCGTCAGCGATCATCTCAAGACCGGGGCCAGGATGGACTCCGCCCGGCGTGAGCAGGGCTTCGGCGACATGGTGCGGATCGGCCTGGAGACCGCGATCGCCGGCGCGGCCTGAGCCGGGTGCCGCGGCGTCACTCCGGCTGCCGCCGCGGCCTCCCCGGGCGTACGCGGGGAAGCGTCCCCAACCGCACCGGCGCCGCCCCGCCTCTGGAACTCACCGGAAGAACCCGCGCAGCAGCGCGGCGCACTCCTGCTCGAGGACCGACGAGTACACCTCGGGCCGGTGGTTGAGCCGCCGGTCGCGCACCACGTCCCAGAGCGAGCCGACCGCCCCGGTCTTCGGTTCCCAGGCGCCGAACACGAGCGTCGACACCCGGGCCAGCACCAGCGCGCCCGCGCACATGGTGCACGGCTCCAGCGTCACCACGAGGGTGCAGCCCTCGAGCCGCCAGCTGCCGAGCAGCGCGGCCGCCCGGCGCAGCACCACGATCTCGGCGTGCGCGGTCGGATCGCCGGTCGCCTCCCGTTCGTTGCCCGCGGCGGCGAGTTCCTCGCCCGCCGCGTCGAAGACCACCGCGCCGACCGGCACGTCCTCCGGAAAGGCCGAAGCGACCTCGAGCGCGCGCCGCATCCACGTCTCGTGCCGTGGCGAGACCGCCAGGCTCACGTTGAGCCCGCCCGGCGTGGACCGCGCCCGCTCACGCCTCGCGCAACTCCTCGACCTCGTCCCCGCAACCGATCCGCTGGCAGATCTCGGCCGTCACGTCCGACGGCAGCATGCCCTCCAGCGCACAGAGCGTGAGCAGGCGGTGCGCGCTGATCCCGAGATCGCTGAGCAGCTCGGCGTCGCCGACCGGGTCGGCGTCCGGATCGGCCACCGGGTGGTCGGTGTCGTCGTCGGCGGTCAGCTCGTCGATCTCCAGAGCCGGCGCCTCCACCTCGCCGAGCAGCACCGAACCGATCCGCGACTCCTCGGCGAAGGCCGAGTCCGAGCCGAAGACCCGCAGGTCCTCGCCCTCGTCGAGGCGCAGGATGGCGAGGTACTGGTCGTCGCTCTCGACGAAGAGCAGCACCAGATCGGCGTCCGGTTCGACGTCACGCAATGCGTCGACGACCTCGTCGATGTCGGCGAGTCCGGACAGGTCCAGTTCGGACGCCGTCCAGCCGTTCTTGCCACGGGCGACGGCGGCAGCGAAAGTCGACAAGATTCCCCCCACGCGACTTTGGTCTTTCAGCGTGTGACGGTAGCGGGAAGTACGGCGGGCGCGGCGCGCCACGCCCTCGGAAGAACGAAGTCAGTTCACCAGGCGACGACGTGTCGCGATGAGTTCGCTGAGGCGGATCCCGCGGAGTCGTCGGGGCCGCGCGGACTCCCGGGCCGACTTGGCCTGGGCGAGAGCCGCCAGCAACTCCAGCCGGCGACGGCGACGATCGGGGTCGAGCCGTGGCGGTGAGGGGGCCATGCTGCCGAGGTTGCACACCGGGCTCCCGTTCGTCAAGCCCTCGCGCGCCGTGGCGTTGAGGGAGGTGAATCCGGTCGCCGACAAGCCGGTCAAGGTCGGCAAATCACCACAACGGCCAGTCGTACGTGGTGATCCACCGGCCCGCGACGAATGTCATCGCGAGCGACAGCCCGAGCCCGCCGGCGAGGGCTATCCCGACGGCCACGCCGCGGTCGCCGAGCAGGGCCAGCACGAGGGCGGCGAGCCAGGCGCTCACCGCGGCGACGATCGTCCACCACGCGTACGCGGTCAGATCGCGCGCCAGGCCGCCGAAGAGCGCGAGCCAGAGCACGCTGGCGCCGAGGCCCGCGAAGAGCGGCGCCACCCGCACGGGATGCGGTTCCCGGTACACGGGCCGCGGCGGCTGCCCGGGGAACAGGCCGGAGGGCACCGGGCCGACCGGCGACGCCGCCGGATGACCGGGCGGCGTGGGCCACGACTCGTGCCGTTCTGTCACTGCCCCCTCCTGCCCTGGCCGGCGGTTGTCATCCCAGCCTATCCACACGTGGTGGGCGCGAACCGGTCACTTCTGCCAGGATGATTCGGTGCGTCTGTTCCGTGCGCTCTGTCCCCCCGCGGCGGAAATGCGGTGCCGACCGGGCATCTACGTCCTGATCGTGATGACCGCATATCTAGCGGGCTGCGGTGGCGGTCCGGCTGGGACGCCGCGGTCCGTCACGCCCTCGGTGATCACCAGCACGCCGGCCGTTCGGGCGCCGGTCGGGAGCGCACCGGTCACATCGCCGAGCCCGTTCCCCGGCCGCACGGCCACCCGGGTGCGATACGTCTTTCCGGTGCGGGCGTCGAACGTCGCCTTTCACCCCACCCACGCGAAGTATCCGGCGACCGACCTCTTCGCCGACTGTGGCGAGCCGGTGGTCGCGACGACCAGCGGCGTCGTCCTCGAGGTGAGCTTGCGGGACCGGTACGTCGAGGGGTCGCCGGACGGCCCGGACAACGGCGGGCTGTCCGTGTCGCTGCTCGGCGACGACGGGGTGCGCTACTACGGCTCGCACCTGAGCCGGGTGCTCACCGGCATCCGGGCCGGCGTCCGCGTCGTCGCCGGTCAGGAACTGGGCCGGCTGGGGCGCACCGGCCACGCGAACGGCGTCTGCCACCTCCACTACGGCATCTCGCCCCCGTGTGCCCGGGTCGGTGACTGGAAGGTGCGGCGGGGCGTGATCTGGCCGGCCACCTACCTCAGGTCGTGGCGCGACGGCGGCCGGAAGAGTCCGGTGGCGGCGGTCGCCGCCTGGGAACGTTCGCATCACTGCCAGGCCTGAGACGGCACGGGGCCGCACCCCCGCCCGAGGTGGTGCGGCCCCGCGCTGCCGGGAGCAAGGTCTCAGCTGAACTGGGCGAAGCGCTTCTGCGGCCGGCCCTCCACGGTGGTGAAGGCACCGCCCATCGCGACGGTGCGCAACGCCGGGTTGCCGGCCAGGGTGAAGACGCCCTCGACCCCGTTGGCGTCGGCCGTCCAGTCGAGCAGGTGGCCGTCGGCCACAGCGAGTGCGGCCAGCTTGACGCGATTGTCGGAACCGTCCACGCACAGGCCCTGGGCGCCCGTACGGGCGGTGCTGCAGGCCCGGTCGAAGTGGCCACCGGCGTACACCGTGTCGCCGAGCACCGTGACCGCCTGGGCGTTGCCGTCGAACGTGGCCGACCAGCGCAGCGTCCCGCCGAGGGTGTACGCGCTGATCCGGCCGCCCTGGCCACCGTGCGCCGAGTAGACGCCGTCCGCGGTGACGGCGACGCCGAAGGTGATCACCGGCGGTCGGGGCTTGAAGCCGGGCACGATCGCCCCGCTGACCGGATCGAGCGCCACCAGGCGGTCGTACCCGCCGGTGTTGTCGACCTTGTGGAACTTGCCGCCGACGTACACCCGACCGCCGGCCACTGCGATGGTCTCGACCTGATCGTCGACGGCGGGCCGCCACAGCGTGTCGAGCGCGCCGGTCCGCAGGTTGAATGCGGCGAGCCGGCCGCGGGCCTGGCCGTCGACGGCGGTGATCGCGCCACCCAGATAGAGACGCCCACCGGCCGCCGCCAGGGCGTACGGGCGGCCCGTGAGCGAATGCCGGAACGTGCCGGACACCGTCCCGGTGACCGCGTCGACGCGGGCGAGGCTGTCCCGCTGCCGGCCGCCCACGGTCGCGAAATCACCGGCCAGATAGACCGAGGCACCGCTGACCAGCAGTGCCTTGACCCGGCCGTCGGCGGCCGGGGCCCAGGGCAACAGGGCCCCGGTGCGAGCGTCGATCGCGGCGAGTCGGGCGCGCGGCACCTGCTTGCCGTGGACGATCGCGGCGGTGAAGTCTCCCCCGACGTAGGCCGTGGTGCCGGCGTAGGCGACGGTGAAGACCGTGCCGTTGAAGCTCGGCATGGCGTCGGACGGCTGAGCCTGGGCCGCGGTGGTGGTGCAGGCGAAGACGAGGGCCGCCGCAGCGAGGCCCGCGATGAGTGTTTTGCCCCGGTAAGTCACGTGATCAAGATAGGTGTGAAGATCGTTCCGCTGAAGCCGCGAAACGGATGAAAGCGATTACTCGGACGGGGGACCAGGAGGCTGGCCGATCGACCGATCTTCGCGGCAGCATGCCGGCCGTCCCCGCAACGCGGCGCCCGGTTCGGTGGGTACGTCTATTGGCATCGACGCGGGTGGATGGCGATTGTCCACGGGAAGTGGCCATGGCGTGACTTCTCGTCAGCATTGTGGAGCAGCCCGCGGCGCTGACCTCACCGGCCGGCCAGGCGAGCCGGCGGCGCTGCGGACCGCCGGACGACATGACGCTCCGTGCCGGAAGATCCGTCCGCCGTACGCCGGAGCCGGCACTCCACCGTTCGGCTGTTCGCCATGATCAGATGTCATCCGCGTAACGTAGGCGTTTCGGCGTGCGAGGCCGTGCTCCGCAAGCTGGCGCGATCACTGACCGTGACGGATGGGGGACCGCCCTAATATCTCGCTGTTGCGCAAGTGACAGAGGCGAAAACCACCGGATCAGACAATGCGGTCCGACCGGCCGGTGAGGAATTTCCGCAAGATTGTCCCACGCCAATGCCTCGCGACTGTCCTAGATTTGACACGTGAGAGTTGAGCATCACTGGTGGAATGGTGACATCCGGCTCGCGCGCCGGGATGTCTACGTCCGCACCGACGGCGTTCTCTGGGAGGTTGAGGCCCAGATGGGAGGCCCAGAGGGCAAGTCGAAGGTGCAGCAGTGTCCAGGCAAGGCCTCGGCCCTGATCCTGGCCGACGCGTGGCGTGGTCCACGCTGGCGCTGGCGCGAGCTGTAGCCGCGCCGACTGCCCCGGCTGCGCCGCACGCTTGACATCACCGGCCAGCCGAACCTGTTCCGGACGGGCCGGACCTCCGCCAGAGGTCCGGCCCGTCTCGCGTCTTGGCGGCGTCCCGATGCGTCCCGGTTCCTGCGTCCTGACCGCCGCCGCGGCGGACTGGTTGTCCGACGGCAAATTTCCCGGTGGATCTAGCGTGGACTGACCGCAAACCGTACGAAAGCGATCCGTCCATGCAGGCCACAGTCACCGACCACCGCTCCGACGTCGCCGTGCTGCACCTCAAGGGAGAACTCGACGCCGACACCGCGAGCCGGCTCCATGCGGTCCTCGCCGACCTCCTCGAGCGGCCGGTTCCGCGGATCGTCGTCGACCTCAGCGAGTTGAAGTTCTGCGACTCGGTCGGCCTGAGCGCGTTCATCACCTGCAAGCAGGTGATCGCCGCGCGGGGTGGATGGCTCAGCTTCGCCGCGGCGAGCCCGTTCCTCGCCCAGCTGATGGCGACGGTGGGCCTGAGCCGGTACTTCGCGATCTTCCCCGAGGTCGACGACGCGATCGCCGCCGGCCAGTTCTGACCGCCGCCCAACACGCCGAAGGCCGGGCTCTCGAGAGCCCGGCCTTCGGCGTCCGTCCTGGTGAACACCGGCGGAGGATACGAGATTCGAACTCGTGAGGGTGTGAACCCAACACGCTTTCCAAGCGTGCGCCCTAGGCCTCTAGGCGAATCCTCCGTCCGACAGGATACAGAACCCCGCCCGCACCCATCCCCGGGAGGGGCGTACACCGCCCCCCGCGGGCCGGGTAGGCTCTTGGACAGCCCCTCGTGCGGCGTGCATCTCGTGAACCTCCCCAGGGCCGGAAGGCAGCAAGGATAAGCGGGCTCTGACGGGTGCACGAGGGGTCTCTTTCCGCCACCTCGCAGTGCGGCGAAGCCGCCCGGGTAGCCCTGTTTGTTCTTGTCACACCCTCGACGGAGAATGGCGCGGTCGTCAGGAGGTGGCAGGAGTGGCCCTCGCCCTCTACCGCAAGTACCGTCCCCGGACCTTCGCCGAGGTCATCGGGCAGGAGCACGTCACCGAGCCGTTGTCGCAGGCGCTGCGCAGCGGCCGGCTGCATCACGCCTATCTCTTCTCCGGCCCGCGCGGCTGCGGCAAGACATCCAGCGCGCGCATCCTGGCCCGCTCGCTGAACTGTGACCAGGGCCCCACGCCGGAGCCGTGCGGCGTCTGCGCATCCTGCCGCTCGCTGGCCAACGACGGGACCGGGTCGATCGATGTCATCGAGATCGACGCGGCCAGCCACGGCGGTGTGGACGACGCCCGCGAGCTGCGGGAGAAGGCGTTCTTCGCACCCGCCACCAGCCGATACAAGATCTATGTGATCGACGAGGCGCACATGGTCTCGTCGGCCGGCTTCAACGCGCTGCTCAAGCTCGTCGAGGAGCCGCCGGAATACGTCAAGTTCATCTTCGCGACGACCGAGCCGGAGAAGGTGCTCGGCACGATCCGCTCGCGCACCCACCACTACCCGTTCCGCCTCATCCCGCCCGCCGTCCTCCGGCCGTACCTGCAACAGCTCACCGAGGCCGAGGGCATCCCGGTCGAGCCGGCCGTCTTCCCGCTGGTGGTGCGGGCCGGCGGCGGTAGCGCCCGGGACACCCTGTCGGTGCTCGATCAGTTGATCGCGGGCGCCGGCCCCGAGGGGGTGGGCTACGCGCGGGCGGTCGCCCTGCTCGGGGTCACCGACGTCGCGCTGATCGACGAGATGTGCGACGCCCTGGCCGCCGGTGACGGCGCCGCGGCGTACGCCACCATCGACCGCGTCGCCGAGGCCGGCCACGATCCCCGCCGCTTCGCCTCCGATCTGCTCGAACGCCTCCGCGATCTGATCGTCCTCCAGCAGGTCCCCGACGCGGTCGCCAAGGGTCTGATCGACGGCCCGGCCGACCAGCTCGAGGCGATGAGCGCGCAGGCCACCCGGCTAGGCCCGGCCACGCTGTCGCGCTGCGCCGACATCGTGCACAACGGTCTGGTCGAGATGCGCGGCACCACCGCGCCGCGTCTGCTGCTCGAGCTGATCACCGCTCGCATGCTGTTGCCCGGAGCCGAGGATTCCACCGGCGCCCTCTTGCAGCGTCTGGAGCGCATGGAGCGGCGACTCACGCTGGGCGACACCCATTCCGTACGAGGTGACGAAGCGTCCCGGGCCCTGGATCCCCCGCCCCCGTCACCCGCGCCTGGTCCGTTGTCCGCCGCGTCCAGTCCGTTGTCCGCCGCGTCCGACTCGCTGCCTGCCGCGCCCGGTCCGGCGGCCGGCGGCCCGGCCGGCGAAGGCCGCTCGGCCGCCCGGGCTGCCGCGGTCGCAGCGGCCCGCCGTTCGGGCAGCGGCCCCAGCTCGGACGCCGCACCATCTCCCACGCCGTCCGGAGTCACCGAGGAGAGGGCCGCCCACGAGAGGGTCGCCCACGAGAGGGTCGCCCACGAGAGGGTCGTCCAGGAAGGGGTCGCCCAGGAGGGGGTCGTCCAGGAGGGGGTCGTCCAGGGCGTCTCCGGCCAGCCCGGCGCAGCCCTGGCAGCTGCCGGCGGCGATCCCTCCCCCACGGGTCCAGCCTCGGCCGGTGCTGTAGCGCCGAGCGTGCCGCCGGCCGCCTCCACGGTTCCCGGGCCGCAGACCGCGGACGCCGTCGACGAGCTCCCCTACGACGACGAGCCGCCGTGGGACGAGGATGAGCCCGACACCGTGGCGCACCGTCCCCAGCCCGCCCCGGCGCAGCGCCGCGAGCCGCCGGCACAGCGACCCGAGCCGTCCGGGCTGCTCCCCGACGCACCCGAGGAATCCGCCGCGGCCGCCGTCTCCCCGGCGCCCGGGCAGCTCACCGCCGCCGCGGTACGCGAGGTGTGGCCGGAGATCATTACCACCATCGGGCGGCAGAGTAAGAAGGTGTCCGCCCTCGCGGCCGGCGCTACGGTGCGTGATCTGGATGGCGACACCGTCGTCCTGACATTCCGTTACCCGGCCCACGCGAGGATGGTCGCTCCCGAGGCGCCGCTGATCGCCGGAGCGCTGTACGAGGCGCTCGGCGGCCACTGGCAGGTCCGGTGCGAGGTGGCCGGTGAGGCTGGTGCCGTCGAGCCGGTGCCGTCGGCGCAGGACGGCCCGGCGCGCGGTGCCCGCGGCGCCGTCAGCGACTCGACCAGTGAGCCGGGCCGCGGCTCCGTTCGGGATTCGGGCCGTGACTCCGCCCGTGGCGAGCCCGCCCGGACCGGCGGCGGCCGCGCGCCGCAGCCGGCAGGGACACCGCAAGCGACTCCGCGCGCCCCACACACCCGACGCCGCGAGCCCGAAGCGTCGGCCTCCGGTGGCGACGACGATTGGCCAGAACCGGCCAGACCGGGTGAACTGCCCCCGCCGGGCCCGGATCCGGTATCGGCGGACGATGACTGGCCGGAGGTTCGCCGGATCGGCTTGGCGGCCGCCCCGATCCAGGATCCCCCGGCGTCGACCGGGGTCTCCACGGCTGACCGGGCCACAACCGCCGTTCGCGACTCGGTTCCGGCGTCACTCCGCGAGTCCGTTCCGGCGTCGCCCAGCGACTCGGTTCCGGCGTCACTCCGCGAGTCCGTCCCGGCATCGCCCGGGGAGCCCGCTGATCCGCCGGAACTCCCTGCCCCGGCCACGCGGCCGACCACCGTCGACATCGATGGCTCCGAGACGGGCGGGGCCGGGGCCCTTCCGGACGGCATATCGGAGGAACCATTCGGCTCCGCGCCACCCGCCTCCAACGCCTGGAGCGCCGGCTTCCCCGCGCAGAGCGGCGCGGGCGCTGCCGGCGGTGCTGTTCCGCGTGCCGGTACCGGCATCGCGGAATCGTCGGTGATTCGCAACGCCCCGATGCCCGCCGCCGCCCCCCGGCCGGGAGCCGACGCGGCTCCGGGCAGCGCCCGGGCCGCCGCGCGGGCCGCCGCCCGAAACGCAGCGGCCCGGCAGGCCGCCAAGCCGGCGGCGTCCCCGGCGTGGTCCGACGGCTCGCCGGCCGAGGAGGCGCCCTATGACCCGGAGTACGACGGTCCGCCTGCGGGCGGCGTGGCGCGCGAATACGAGGGCTTCGATCCGGGTGACGAGCCGCTGGACGACGTGATCGACGAGAAGACGGCCCGGGAGAGCAGCGAACAGCAGGCCATGCGCCTGCTTCAGGACGCCTTCGGCGCGGAGAAGATCGGCGAGGTCTGACCGGCGCGGCGGGAGAACGGGGATCGGCAGACGGGTCCGCCCGTCCGAGCCGGGCCGGCTCCACACCGGACGGCCGGCGACCTGCCGGTGCCGTGTGGCCGCGGCGACGGACGGGACGGCTACGCTGGGCGGCGATTACGTCGTCCGGCCGCTGATCGATCGACGGCGGTCACCCGTGACTACTCATTCGACGATCTTGAGGAGCGGTGCGATGCGCCCCGGTGGACAGCCGAACATGCAGCAGATCATGAAGCAGGCGCAGAAGATGCAGCAGGAGGTCGCCAAGGCACAGGCCGAGCTGGCCGAGGCGGAGGTGACCGGCACCGCGGGCGGTGGCCTGGTCAGCATCGTGATGACCGGCCTCGGCGAGGTGAAGACGGTGCGGATCGATCCGCAGGCGGTCGACCCCGACGACGTCGAGGCGCTGGAGGACCTGGTGCTCGCGGCGATCCGCAATGCCGCCGAGGCGCAGCGGGAGCTGACCGAGGAGAAGATGGGTCCGGCGACCGGCGGTCTCACCCTTCCGGGGTTCTGATCCGTGTACGAAGGCGCCATCCAGGATCTGATCGACGAACTGGGCCGGCTGCCGGGCGTCGGCCCGAAGAGTGCCCAGCGGATCGCCTTTCACATTCTGTCCGCGGATTCAGCCGACGTGAACCGGCTCGCCACCGCTCTCCGCAAGGTCAAGGAGCTGGTTCGCTTCTGCACGACCTGCTTCAACGTGGCCGAGTCGGAGCAGTGCCGGATCTGCCGCGACCCTCGCCGCACCAACGAGGTGCTGTGCGTGGTCGAGGAGCCCAAGGACGTCGTTGCGATCGAGCGCACGGGAGAGTTTCGGGGGCGCTACCACGTACTCGGCGGCGCGATAAATCCGCTGGAGGGGATCGGCCCGGACAACCTGCGGATCCGCGAGCTGATGACCCGGCTCGGCACGGGCGAGGTCAAGGAATTGATCCTGGCCACCGATCCGAACACCGAGGGCGAGGCGACCGCGACGTACCTCGCCCTGATGGTCAAACCCATGGGAATCGCGGTTACCCGGTTGGCGAGTGGGCTGCCGGTCGGCGGAGACCTGGAATACGCCGACGAGATCACGCTGGGTAGGGCCTTCGAGGGCCGGCGGACGGTTTGAGGCGGTCTTGCGCCAAAACCGCTGACTAACGGTTGTCATCACGTTACCGTCCGAATGAGCGGGAAAGCGCCGCGAACCAGATTACGCTGCTGTCACGGACCGGCCTGAACTTGATTACAGGGCTTGCCAGGCCTTGACCCCAAAGCCCCGGTACGTGAGCGTTCCTCTGAAGCGGCGGCGAAACCGTTCGCAGATTCACCGTGTCCGCAATGGCGTCACTCTCGCCGGCGCGGACACTGCAGTCCACGTACGCGACAACCGATCGGTTGCCTGCGCTGCGGGGCCGGTTCGATCCGGGGTTGATGAACACTCCGGCTCGGCGTCGGTGCCCGTGGCCGGGTGCCGGGGAAAGGACCGGGCGGCTCATGGTCGTTGGCCCCAGCACGCCGGTTTCCGATCAGGTACCTCTCGGCGAGGAGCCGACCGAGGCCGCCGCGCCCGGCAGGGTGATCGAGGGCCGATCGCTCGGCCAGATCGCCTGGCGACGGCTCAAGCGCGACCGGGTCGCCATGGCCGGTGCTCTCGTGATCATCCTGCTGGTTCTCATGGCGCTGCTTGCGCCGCTCATCGTGAAGTGGCTGGGCCAAGACCCGAACGGGTTCCACACGGACAAGATCGACCCGGCCACGCAGCAGCCGACCTCCACGTTCCCATTCGGCGCCTTCGACTCGAAGCATCTCATGGGCGTGGAGCCACCGTTCGGCCGGGACATCTTCAGCCGGGTCGTCTACGGCGCGCGCATCTCACTGCTGATCGCGTTCGTCGCGACGCTGCTCTCGGTGATCATCGGGGCCAGCCTCGGGATCATCGCCGGCTTCTTCGGCGGCTGGGTGGACTGGCTGATCAGCCGCGCGATGGACCTCTTCCTCGCGTTCCCGCTGCTGGTCTTCGCCATCGCGCTCGCCGGCGTGATCCCCGACCGGGCCTTCGGGCTGTCCGGCGACACCCTGCGCATCGTGCTCCTGATCTTCATCATCGGCTTCTTCAACTGGGGCTACATCGCCCGCATCATCCGGGGACAGGCGCTGTCTCTGCGCGAGAAGGAGTTCGTCGACGCCGCCCGTAGCCTCGGCGCCCGTGGCCCGTACATCCTCGTCCGGGAGATGCTGCCGAACCTCATCGCCCCGATCCTGATCTATGCGACGCTGCTGATTCCCACGAACATCCTGTTCGAGGCGGCGCTGTCGTTCCTCGGCGTCGGCATCCGGCCGCCCACGGCCACGTGGGGCGGGATGCTCTCCGAAGCGGTGCGGTACTACACACTGCCGCACTTCATGTTCTGGCCGGGCATCGCGATCTTCGTCACCGTCCTGGCGTTCAACCTCTTCGGCGACGGCCTCCGCGACGCGTTGGATCCGAAGACCCGATGAGCTCCGTGCCCGGTAGTCACTTGTCACCGTTCCGAAGGGAAGTCAGTTGATGAAGAGAAGGTTGGCGGCGGGCGTCGCCGCCGGCGTTGCGCTCACCCTCGGCCTCTCCGCGTGTGGCGGGGGGACCGGCGAGAACAAGAGCGACACGAGTGGCAACAACGCGAGCACGACAGCGGCGTTCAACGTCGCGGTCGACAAGGTTTTCAACCCTTCGGACAAGAAGGGTGGCGTCATGAAGTTCGCCATTTCGTCCGACTGGGACTCGACCGACCCGGGCGACACGTACTACGGCCTGTCGTGGAACCTGGCGCGGCTGTACACGCGGGCGCTCGTCATGTTCAAGGTGGCGCCCGGAACGGCCAGCAACGAGGTCGTCGGAGACCTGGCCGAAGACGTCGGAACACCGAGTGACGGCGGCAAGACCTGGACCTACAAGCTGCGCGAGGGCCTGAAGTACGAGGACGGGACGCCGATCCTCGCCAAGGACGTCGAGTACGCGGTGTCGCGGTCGCTGGAGAAGGCCACCCTGGTCAACGGCCCGACGTACTTCGACGACTTCCTCGACCTGAAGGGCTACAAGGGCCCGTACTCGGACAAGGGCAAGGACAACCCCGCGATCGACACACCCGACGACCGCACGATCGTCTTCCACCTCAAGAAGCCATATGGCGGCTTCGACTACTTCGCGCAGCTCCCGTCCACCGCCCCCGTGCCGCAGGCCAAGGACACCGGCGTGAAGTACAAGGAGCACCCGGTCTCATCCGGCCCGTACATGTTCAAGTCCTACTCGGCCGGCAAGGGTTTCACGCTGGTCCGTAACCCCAACTGGGACCCGTCGACCGACCCGAACCGCAAGGCGCTGCCCGACCAGTACGACGTCGCCATCGGTGTGAACGCCGACGACGTCGACAACCAGATCATCGCCGGCACGATCCAGGTGGACATCGCGGGTACGGGCGTGCAGCCGGCCGCGCTGGGTCGGGTGCTCGGCGACCCGACCCTCAAGGCCCGGGCGGACAACCCTTACGCCTTGCGGCTGAACTACACATCGATCAACCCGAAGGTCGCCCCGCTGGACAATATCGAGTGCCGTAAAGCGGTCATGTACGCCGCGGACCGGACGCTCTACCAGCAGGCGTACGGGGGGCCGCTGGCCGGCGGCGATATCGCGACCGGCCTCTTGCCGCCGGGAATTCCGGGCTTCCAGAAGCTGAGCGTCTACCCGGCGGGACCGGACAACAAGGGCGACCTGGCCGCGGCCAAGGACGCACTGCAGAAATGTGGGCAGCCGAACGGCTTCGCCACCAATATGGCGTACCGGGCGGAGCGGCCGAAGGAGAAGGCGCTCGCCGAGGCGCTGCAACAGTCCCTCGGCCGGGTCGGCATCAAGTTGACGCTCAAGGGTTTCCCGACCGGTGACTACTTCTCCCTCTACGCCGGCAAGCCCAGTTACCGGAACGGCAACAAGCTCGGTCTGATGTCGAACAGTTGGGGCGCCGACTGGAACGACGGCTTCGGCTTCCTGTCCCAGATCTGTGACGGACGCGTCATCCGGGAGACCGGTGGCTCCTCCAACCTGAGCGTCAACATCCCCGAAGTCAACACGATGATCGACCAGGCGGCGGCGGAGACCGACGTCAACAAGCGCAACCCCATGTGGGCCGCCATCGACAAGCGGGTGATGGAGGAGGCCGTGATCCTGCCGGGCGTCTGGGCCAAGCAGGTATCGCTGCGCGGCACCGAAACCACGAACGTCTTCGTGAACGATCAGTACGGCATGTACGACTACCTCGCCATGGGCCTGAAGTAGCAGGTAGGCGCGCGACATAGTGAGGTAGGTGAAGGCGTCGGCCGCCGGCGCCTGCCGCCCCGCGAGGGTTCGGCAGGGCCGGCGGCCACAGCCGGTCAGTGTGGTCTCATACATCATCCGGCGCCTGATCGGCGCGGTGCTGACGCTGCTCGTCGTCAGCATGATCACCTTTGGCATCTTCTATCTGGTGCCACGGTGGGTGGGCGCCTCGGCGGCGGACCTCGCATCCCGGTACGTCGGGCGGACCGCCAACGCCGAGCAGGTCGCCGCCGCGGTCAAGGCGCTCGGCCTGGACAAGCCCTTCTACGTGCAGTTCTGGACCTGGCTCAAGGCGATCTTCGTCGGGGCGGACTTCAACACCGGCACTTCCATCGAGCACTGCCCGGCCCCTTGCCTGGGGTACTCGTTCATCGGGCGCAACCCCGTGTGGCCGGACCTGCTCGACCGGCTCCCCGTGACCGGATCCCTCGCCCTGGGCGCGGCCATCATCTGGCTGGTCTCCGGCGTCGCCATCGGCGTGCTGTCCGCCCTGCGCCGGGGCAGCTTCTTCGATCGCACTGCCATGGGTGTGGCGCTCGCCGGGGTGTCGTTGCCGATCTTCTGGACCGGCATCGTCTGCCTGGTCATCTTCAGCTACGGGTTGGGTTGGACCGCGCCGGGTGGCACCTACACGCCGATCGAGCAGAATCCTGCGCTGTGGGCGTACCACCTGATCCTGCCCTGGATCACGCTCGCGCTGCTCTTCTCGGCGGCATACGCGCGGCTGACGAGAGCGGGGATGCTGGAGACCATGGGCGAGGACTACATCCGCACCGCTCGGGCCAAGGGTCTGGAGGAACGGACCGTCGTGACCAGGCACGGTCTGCGAGCCGCATTGACCCCGATCGTCACGATCTTCGGCCTCGACCTGGGGTTGCTGCTCGGCGGAGCAGTGCTGACCGAGAGTACGTTCTCGCTGCCCGGTCTCGGCAAGTACGCGATCGACGGCATCATCGCCAGCGACATGCCGAAGGTCATGGGCGTGACACTGCTTGCCGCCTTCTTCGTCGTCGTCGCCAACCTGATCGTGGACGTGCTGTACGCGGTCATCGACCCGAGGGTGAGGCTGGGCTGATGCCGGGGGGACACTCCTTTCTCGACGTGCGGGACCTGAGGATCCACTTCCCGACCGACGACGGCTTGGTCAAGTCGGTCGACGGGCTCTCGTTCGCGCTCGATCGGGGCCGGACGCTGGGCATCGTGGGCGAGTCGGGCTCGGGGAAGTCGGTGACCAGCCTGGGCGTTCTCGGCCTGCACAACAGGCGCAACGCCGAAGTCTCCGGCGAGATCTGGCTCGACGGCAGCGAGCTGGTCGGAGCCCAGCCGGAGGCCGTCCGCAAGATGCGCGGCCGCAAGATGGCGATGATCTTCCAGGACCCGCTCTCCGCGATGCACCCCTACTACACCGTGGGCGTGCAGATCATCGAGGCGTACCGCGTGCACAACGACGTGTCCAAGGCAGTGGCCCGCAAGCACGCGATCGACATGCTCGGCCGGGTGGGGATCCCGCAGCCGGCCCGGCGGGTGGACGACTACCCGCACCAATTCTCCGGGGGCATGCGTCAGCGCGCCATGATCGCGATGGCGCTCTCCTGCGACCCGGAACTCCTGATCGCCGACGAGCCCACGACGGCGCTCGACGTGACCGTGCAGGCACAGATCCTGGACCTGATGCGCACCCTGCAACAGGAGTTCAACTCCGCGCTGATCATCATCACGCACGACCTGGGCGTGGTCGCCGAGCTGGCCGACGACGTGCTCGTGATGTACGCCGGCAAGTGCGTGGAGTACGGCACCGCCACGACCATCTTCGAGCATGCGGAGCATCCGTACACCTGGGGGCTGCTCGGCTCGATGCCGCGCCTGGACCGGGCGGTGACCAGCCGGCTGCTGCCCATCGCCGGTGCGCCGCCGTCATTGATCAACGTACCCTCAGGTTGCGCCTTTCACCCGCGGTGCGTGTACGAGCCGAGGACCGGCGGGCTCGGCAGTACCGTCGTTCCGGAGCTGGCCGACGCCGGCGGCGGTCACCTCGTCCGCTGCCACCTGCCCACCGCCGAGCGGCGGCGCATCTGGGCCCAGGACATCAAGCCCGAGATGGAGGGCGCGTGACCGAGCCAGGCGAGAACACCAGCAAGCCGGCGGGAAAGCCCGGTACGTCGGAGACGCTGCTCGAGGTCCGCGGCCTGGAGAAGCACTTCCCCATCACCAAGGGGCTGCTCAAGCGGCGGATCGGCGCGGTACGTGCGGTCGACGGCATCGATTTTCACGTCTCCAGCGGCGAGACGCTCGGGCTGGTCGGCGAGTCCGGCTGCGGCAAGAGCACGGCCGGCCGGCTGGTCACCCGCCTGCTGGAGCCCACCAGTGGTTCGGTGGTCTTCGAGGGGCGCGACATCACGCACCTCGACCAGGGCCCGCTGCGTCCGCTGCGCCGGGACATGCAGATGATCTTCCAGGACCCGTATTCGTCGCTAAATCCACGGCACACCGTCGGCGCGATCGTCGGGGCGCCGTTCCGCATTCAGGGTGTCAAGACCGAGCACGGCACGAAGCGTGCGGTGCAGGACCTGCTCAAGCTCGTCGGCCTCAACCCGGAGCACTACAACCGGTATCCGCACGAGTTCTCGGGTGGCCAGCGCCAGCGCATCGGCATCGCCCGTACGCTCGCCCTCAGGCCCAAACTGATCATCGCGGACGAGCCGGTCTCCGCGCTGGACGTGTCGATCCAGGCGCAGGTCGTCAACCTGCTGGAGGACCTGCAGGAGGAACTCGGCCTGACGTACGTGGTCATCGCCCACGACCTCTCGGTCGTGCGGCACATTTCGGACCGGGTCGCCGTCATGTACCTCGGGAAGATCATGGAGACGGCGGACCGGGACGAGCTGTACGCGCGCCCGCGTCACCCCTACACGGTGGCGCTGATGTCGGCTGTTCCGGTACCGGACCCGCGCCGGCGTAGCAGCGCGATGCGGGAGCGGGTGCTGCTCAGCGGTGACGTGCCCAGCCCGATCGACCCGCCGTCGGGATGCCGGTTCCGCACCCGGTGCTGGAAGGCGCAGGAGGTGTGCGCCACCGAGGAGCCGCCATTGATCGCGCGGGTGGGTGATCCGGCCGGTCACCTGACCGCGTGCCATTTCCCGGTGACCGACGACGAGCAGATCGCGGGCCGTACCCGGCCGGCACCCGCGCCTATCCCTCAGGGCGGTTGAGCAGGGCGACCACGATGGTATGCACGGCATCGACGTCGGCCTTGTCCGCCAGCGGCGCGACCGCGCCGGTGACCGCGTACCATTCCTCCGCGTCCTTGTATTGCACGCGCACGGTCACGCTCCCGTCGGTGAGCTCCGTCCGGAGCGTCAGGTCGCCGGTGATCACGCCCACCTCTTCGGTCATCACGCCCCCGGGGCCGGCGGTGATGTCCGAAGTCAACACTTCGCCCATCAGCACCTCTCCAGCATGTCCTTGAGCGCCGCCTTCTCAGCGGACGTGACCGTCAGCTTCCAGTAGCTTTTCACGGCGATCCAATTTGCGGCGTACTCGCACCAGTTGCCCCGCGCAGGGGGCTTCCACATCGACGGGTCCTGGTCGCCTTTCGCCCGGTTCGACGTCTGGGACACGGGGACGAGCTCCGGGTGGTTCAGGTCGTTGGCGAAGTCCTCGCGGCGGGTGGTGGACCATGACGACGCCCCGGAGCGCCACGCGTTCGCCAGCGGCACGAGATGGTCGATCTCCACCTTGCTGGGCGAGTCGAGCGTCCTGCCGTCGTAGACGTTCGTCCACGTGCCCGCCACTACGTTGCAGCCCGAGACCTTCACATTGGTGCCGTTGCGTCTTAGTACGGAGTCGCGGACGTCACAGTTCTCTCCGGTGCTGCGCCAGTGCGGGAACTTGTCCCGGCTGTAGCCGCGCATCGATCCCGCCTTGGCGACGGTGAGCCGGTCGAGCCGGTCGGCGGCCGTCCGGCTCTCCCGGGCGGAGGGGGTCTCGGCGCGGCCGGGGGATCCGGGCGTGATCGGCTGGCACCCGGCGGTGACGGCAAGGGCACCGACGAGGGTGGCGGCGACGGTCCACTGGGGAGTACGCAGGGGCACGTATCCAGCGTAAAGACAGTGTGCCGCCGGCGGACCCGCGGCACACCCGGCGGAGTCAGCGGAGGCGGTTGACGGCGCTGGTCACTGCCTTGATGGAGGCGCTGACGATGTTCGCGTCGATGCCGACACCCCACACCGTCACGTCTCCGGCCTCGCACTCGACGTACGCGGCGGCCAGCGCGTCACCGCCGGAGGTGAGCGCGTGCTCGTGGTAGTCCAGCACGCGTACGGTGATCCCGATCGGCTTGAGCGCCTGCACGTACGCGTCGATCGGGCCGTTGCCGACGCCGGTCAGTGCCCGGCGCGCACCGTCATGGACGATCTCGACGTCCATCTCCACCTTGCCGTCCACCGTCGCGGTGCCGTAGTTCTGCACGGTGAACGCGGTGGACCGCTGGTGGTCGACCAGGTACTCGGCCGCGAAGATGTCCCACATCTGCTGCGGGCCGACCTCGCCGCCGTCGGCGTCCGTGACGTGCTGGATCACGCCGGAGAACTCGATCTGCAACCGGCGCGGCAGGTCGAGCTTGTGCTCCTCCTTCATGATGTACGCCACGCCGCCCTTGCCGGACTGCGAGTTGACCCGGATGACCGCCTCGTAGCTGCGGCCCAGGTCCTTCGGGTCGATCGGCAGGTAGGGCACGCCCCACTCGAACTTGTCGATCGGCGTACCGGCCGCGTCGGCGTCCGCCTGCAGCGCCGCGAAGCCCTTCTTGATGGCGTCCTGGTGGGACCCGGAGAAGGCGGTGTAGACCAGGTCGCCGACGTAGGGGTGCCGCTCGTGCACCGGCAGCTGGTTGCAGTACTCGACGGCGCGCTTGATCTCGTCGATGTCGGAGAAGTCGATCATCGGGTCGATGCCCTGCGAGAACAGGTTCAGGCCGAGGGTGACCAGGTCGACGTTGCCGGTCCGTTCACCGTTGCCGAACAGGCAGCCCTCGATCCGGTCGGCGCCGGCCAGCACGCCCAGCTCCGCGGCGGCCACCGCGGTGCCGCGGTCGTTGTGCGGGTGCAGCGACAGCACGACGGACTCGCGCCGGGGCAGGTTGCGGTGCATCCATTCGATCGAGTCGGCGTACACGTTCGGGGTGGCCATCTCGACGGTGGCCGGCAGGTTGATGATGAGCGGTCGGTCCGGCGTGGGGTCGATCACGTCGATGACCGCCGAGCAGACCTCCAGCGCGTAGTCCAGCTCGGTGCCCGTGTAGGACTCCGGCGAGTACTCGTAGAAGATCTCGGTATCCGGGGTGTAGATCTCCGCGTACTTCTGGCAGAGCCGTGCACCGGTGGTGGCGATGTCCTTGATGCCGTCCTTGTCCAGGCCGAAGACGACCCGGCGCTGCAGCGTGGACGTCGAGTTGTAAAAGTGCACGATCGCGCGCTCGGCGCCGCGGATCGAGTCGAAGGTTCTGTCGATCAGGTGCTCGCGGCACTGAGTCAGCACCTGGATCGTGACGTCGTCGGGGATCAGGTCCTGCTCGATGAGCTGCCGGACGAAGTCGTAGTCCGTCTGTGACGCGGACGGGAAGCCGACCTCGATCTCCTTGTAGCCCATCTGCACGAGCAGCATGAACATGCGTCGCTTGCGCTCGGGGGACATCGGGTCGATGAGGGCCTGGTTGCCGTCGCGCAGGTCGACGGCGCACCACCGGGGGGCGGCCTGGACGCGCCGCGTGGGCCACCGCCGGTCCGGCAGGTCGACCGCGAACTGCTGTTGATAGGGCTTGTACCGATGGAACGGCATGGCGCTGGGGCGCTGCTGCGCGATGGGGTTGACGGTGGACATGCGGGTGCTCCCAACGAGGACGAGACGAGCAGGAGGAGGCGGCGCGCGTCAGCCCCGCGACGAGGTGCCGGCCTGGAATGGGGCCTCGTCGCGGCAGCGAAGAAGGAGCGTCTGCCACATGTCGCACATCACCCTACGTGATCAACTCGGCCCCCGCTATCCGTCCGCCCGGATCGTGGGAACGCCCCGGGTCAGGCGGCCGGCGCCGAGGCGCCGGACGGCTCGATCACCGGCGGCGGAGGCGGACTCGCGGTACGCAACGGCTCGCCGCCGGCCTCGGGCCCGGGCAGCGGCACGGTGGCCGGGCCGGTCGCGAGACTGACCAAGGTGATCGTGCCGAAGCCAACCCGTGCCGCGGAGAGCACGCCGTCGTCGGTGTAGCAGTAGATGCCCACGTCGACCGGCGCGTCCAGCGAGGCGGAGATCGAGTCGATCGAAAAACAGGTGCCCTGTGCGCCGGCCAGTGGCCGCACCTCGGTGACCGAGAGCGCCGACTGGCGGTCGGTGAAGACGGTCAGCGACTGCCGGAAGAGGCGTTCCACCTTGGGGTCGTATGCCCTGGGCACCCGCCCGCCCGGGTCGGCCACGCGCACGCAGGACGGCGTGATCGGGTTGTTCGCCGAGGCGAGCGTGCACTGATAGACACCGGCCTCGACGGAGACGATGGAGACGTCCGCGCTGCCGCCGAGCGCGCCGCCGCCGACGTCCACCTTCCACGTGCCGTCGGCGCCGATCGTGGCTACCACGTTCCGCTGCCGGCCGCCGCCGTCGTCGAGGGTGTACAGCCCGGCGTACGCCTTGTCCTCGGCGAGCGCGGCGCGGGCGGCCAGGTCGCCACGGGCGTCCGGGCCGTCGCCGGCCACCGGTGCGGGCGAGACCGGCGCGTCGAGCACCTCGGTGGGCGCTGCGTCGCCGCACGCCGCGACGCTCAGAAGCAGCAGGGCGGCCGACGCGGGAACGCCGCATCGAGACCAGTGTGGGCGCATCGCGACATTCTCCCTGCCGAGGGCGCGAAGTTCGTGGCGGCGAAGCCGGTTCGCGTTCCGGCGTGTCGCGGGGCGGCGTGGCCGGAATCTGGGATCGCCTGTCGGCCCGTGGGACGGACGCGGCTAGGGTGGTGGCGACCGCCTGACCGGCACGGCCGGTACCGAAGCCGGCCGTACGTGACGTCGAAGGATGGTTCCTGGTGGCACTCGTGGTGCAGAAATACGGTGGTTCGTCCGTCGCCACCGCCGAGCGCATCAAGCGGGTGGCGGAACGGATCGTGTCCGCCCGCAAGGCCGGCGACGACGTGGTGGTCGTGGTCTCCGCGATGGGCGACACGACGGACGAGTTGCTCGACCTGGCCAACCAGGTGAGCCCGCTGCCGCCCGGCCGCGAGCTGGACATGCTGCTCACCGCGGGGGAGCGGATCTCGATGGCGCTGCTCGCCATGGCGATCCACAACCTGGGCTACGAGGCCCGGTCGTACACGGGGTCGCAGGCCGGCGTGCTGACCACCTCGGTGCACGGCAAGGCCCGGATCATCGACGTCACGCCGGGCCGGCTGCGCAGCGCCCTGGACGAGGGCGCCATCGCCATCGTGGCCGGCTTCCAGGGGGTCTCCCAGGACACCAAGGACATCACGACGCTGGGCCGCGGCGGTTCGGACACGACCGCGGTGGCGCTCGCCGCGGCGCTGAGTGCCGACGTCTGCGAGATCTACACCGACGTGGACGGCGTGTTCACCGCCGACCCGCGGATCGTCCCGAACGCCCAGCACATCAAGCAGATCACGTACGAGGAGATGCTCGAGCTCGCCGCCGGCGGGGCGAAGGTGCTGATGTTGCGATGCGTCGAGTACGCGCGCCGCTTCAAGGTCCCGATCCACGTACGCTCGTCGTATTCCCACAAGCCCGGCACCATGGTCACCGGATCGATGGAGGACCCTTCCGTGGAACAAGCGCTCATCACCGGGGTGGCTCACGACCGGAGCGAGGCCAAGATCACGCTGGTCGGGGTGCCCGATGAGCCGGGCGCGGCCGGCCGGATCTTCGAGACCGTGGCGCAGGCCGAGATCAATATCGACATGATCGTGCAGAACGTGTCGACCGAGGGCACCGGCCGCACCGACATCTCGTTCACCCTGCCCAAGGCGGACGGTCCGACCGCGATGGCCGCGCTCGACCGGATCAAGGATCAGATCAAGTTCAGGAGCCTGCTCTTCGACGACCACGTGGGCAAGGTGTCGCTGATCGGCGCCGGCATGCGCTCGCACCCGGGCGTCGCGGCGGCCTTCTTCGCCTGCATCGGCGCGGCCGGGGTCAACATCGAGATGATCTCCACCTCGGAGATCCGGGTCTCCGTGGTCTGCCGCGACAGCGATCTGGACACCGCGGTCCGCGCCGTCCACGAGCAGTTCGAGCTGGGCGGCAGCGAGCAGGCGGTGGTGTACGCGGGCACCGGCCGGTAAGCGTCCTATGGCGCGGCCCACGCTCGCCGTCGTCGGGGCCACCGGCTCCGTCGGGACGGTCATACTCGAACTGCTCTCGTCCCGGCTCAACATCTGGGGTGAGATCCGGTTGCTCGCCTCGGCCCGGTCGGCCGGCAGGCTGCTGAGCTGTCGCGGCGAGCAGCTGACTGTCCGCGAGCTGACGGCCGGGGCGTTCGACGGCGTCGACGTGGCGATGTTCGACGTGCCCGACGCGGTGTCCCTGAAGTGGGCGCCGATCGCCGCCGCGCACGGGGCGACCGTGGTGGACAACTCGGCGGCCTTCCGGATGGAGCCGGACGTGCCGCTCGTCGTGCCCGAGGTCAACAAGGAGGTGCTGCGGCGCCGCCCGCGCAACATCGTCTCGAACGCCAACTGCACGACGATGGCGATGATCATGGCGGTCGCCCCGCTGCACCGCGAGTACGGGTTGCGCGAGCTCGTGCTGGCCTCCTACCAGGCGGCCTCCGGTGCCGGCCAGGTGGGCGTCGACACGCTGCACGACCAGCTCAGCAAGGTGGCGGGCGACCGGCTGCTCGGATCGCGGCCGGGCAATGTGAGACAGGCGGTCGGCGACGAGCTCGGCCCGTTCTCCGCGCCGCTGGCGCTCAACGTGGTGCCCTGGTCCGGCGAACTCGCGCCGCAGGGCTGGTCGTCCGAGGAGCTCAAGCTGCGCGACGAGTCCCGGAAGATCCTCGCGCTGCCCGCGCTCAAGGTCTCCGCCACGTGCGTCCGGGTTCCGGTGGTGACCGGCCACTCGATCGCGGTGCATGCCGTCTTCGGCTCGGAGGTGGACGCGGAGGGCGCCCGCCAGGTGCTGCGCAACGCCCCCGGAGTCATCCTGGTCGACGATCCCGGGGCCGGTGAATTCCCGATGCCGATCGACGCGGTCGGCACCGACCCGTCCTGGGTGGGCCGGATCCGCCGGGCGATGGACGACCCGCGCGCCCTCGACCTCTTCGTCACCGGCGACAACCGGCGCAAGGGCGCCGCGCTGAACACGGTCCAGATCGCCGAGCTGATCGCCGCGGAGTCGTGATGGCCGAGACCGGCGTCGTCGAGGTCGTGATCACCGCGGCCGATCCGGACTGGCTGGCCGCGTTCACCCGCCGCCTGATCGACGACCGGCTGGCCGCCTGCGGGCAGCAGATCGCGGCGATCCGCTCGATCTACCGCTGGGACGGCGCGGTGCAGGACGATCCCGAGGCGCGGGTCGCCCTGCACACCCGGGCCGAGCTGGTGGACCGGATCGTCGAGCGGGCGAACACCGAGCACCCGTACGAGGTGCCCTGCGTGCTCGCCCTCCCGGTCACGGCGGGCAATCCGGCATATCTCGATTGGGTACGCCGGGAGACGGTGCGCTAGCTCAAGTCGGCGCGGGTCAGCAGGGCGCGCAGGGTGATGCCCTCGGCGGACAGCGCCCGCGCGCCGCCCTCCTGCCGGTCGATGACGCAGAGCGCGTGGTCCACGTGCGCGCCGAGCTTGCGCAGCTCGTTGGTGGAGATGACGACCTGGCCGCCCGAGGTCACCACGTCCTCCACGACCAGTACCCGGCGGCCGGCGACCTCGGCCCCCTCGGCGAGCCGGGCGGTGCCGTACTGCTTGGCCTGCTTGCGGACGAACGCCGTGGGCAGCTTGGCGTGCCGGGCCAGCGCGGTCACCACCGCGATGCCGCCCATCTCCAGGCCGGCCAGTACTTCGGTGCCGTCCGGGACCAGCACGGCCATCTGCTCGGCGAGGCGGTCGAGCAGCACGGGGTCGGCCTCGAACTGGTATTTGTCGAAGTACTCGTTGGCAGTCCGGCCGGAGCGAAGGATGAACTCGCCGGTCAGCCGGCTCACGTCGCGGACCTGCCGGGCAAGGTCGGAGTCAGTCACAAGGTCCTAGCCTGTCAGGCCCGTCGCGGAGACCGGACAGCACCCCACCGGCGGCCATCGAGTACGTGCCGGTCACCCGTACGCGTACTTGATCTCCGTGCTATCTCATGCGAGATCCTTTGAGGGTAGTTTTCGACCTAATTAGTGTGTATTGCCATGGAAGGAACACTTTCGTGACACCCTTCGCCTTGCTCTTCCTGCTCGCTCTCGCCGGCTCGTCCTTCTTCGCCCTCGGCCGCGCGCTCGGCCGTGGCGAGCGCTACGAAAAGGGATACCGCGAAGGCTTCCGCGACGGCGAGACCGGCTCGCTGGCCCGCGCCGCGCGGCTGATCCAGCTCAACGACCGCCCGGCGATCGCGCCGGCCGTCGAGTCGATGCTCGGCCCCTATTCGGTGCCGCAGCAGGTGCCGGCGCGGAGCATCGGGCCGGCGGTGGCGGCGGTCCCGGTTCGTCCGCAGCTCGCTCTCTAGGCTGGACATCGGCGGCCGGTGGTGGACCGGCCCGCGCGGGACGGACAGAACGCGCCGTCCGCCCCGCGGCTGCGGTTGCGGGCCCCTGGACGCGTACGGCTAACCGAGCTGGCGGCGCACCTCCGCCGCCACCCGACCGCCGTCCGCGCGACCGGCCACGGCAGCCTGAGCGGCCTTCATCGCCGGGCCCATCTGCGCCTTGCCACGGAAGCCGCCGGCCGCCAGCGCCTGCGCCACCAGCGCGGCGATCTCTTCGTCGGTCAGCTGCCGTGGCAGGTAGCGCTCGAGGACGTCGCCCTCGGACCGCTCCTTGGCCGCCTGGTCGTCGCGACCCGCGCCGGCGAACGCGGTCGCCGCCTCCCGGCGCTTCTTCGCCTCCTTCGTGAGGACGGCCAGAACCTCGTCGTCGGAGAGATCGCGCGCCTCGGTGCCGGCGACCTCGGCGTTGCGCACGGCCGCGAGCGCCATCCGCAGCGTCGAGGTGGTCAGCTCGTCGCGACCCTTCATCGCGGCGTGCAGGTCATCGTTCAGGCGGTCTTTCAGCGTTCCCATGGACGGACAAACTACTCTTGCCGTCATGCGCAAGCGCTCCTTTATCGCCCTCGGTGCCGGTGTCCTCGCTGCCGGAGGCGCGACCCTCGGCTATGCCTCGTTGATCGAACGCAACCTCTTCATGCTGCGCCGGTTCGATGTGCCCCTGCTCGAGCCCGACGCCGAGCCGCTGCGCATTCTCCACCTGTCGGATCTGCACATGATGCCCGACCAGCGGCGCAAGCAGAGCTGGGTGGCCGCGCTGGGGGGTACGGATCCCGACCTGGTCGTGGTCACCGGCGACAACATGGCCGATCCCGACGCGGTCCCCGGTGTGCTGCGCGCGCTCGACCCGCTGCTCTCACTGCCCGGCGCGTTCGTCTTCGGCTCCAACGACTATCGCGGCCCGGTGTGGGCGAATCCGTTGCGTTACCTGCTTTCCGAACGGGAGTACGTGCAAGGGGTGGAGCTGCCGCACGAGGACCTGCGGGCGGCGTTCGTGGACGCGGGCTGGGCCGACCTCAACAATTCCCGTACGGTCGTCAAGGCCGGCGGCCGCTCGATCGAGCTCGTCGGCGTCGACGACCCGCACGTCGACCGCGACGACTACGCGTCGGTGGCCGGCCCCATCTCGCGCGGCGCCGACCTGCACATCGGCGTGACGCACACGCCCGCCTCCCGGGTGCTGGACGCGATGGCCGCAGACGGGTTCGGGCTACTGCTCGCCGGACACACCCACGGCGGCCAGGTATGCGTGCCCGGCTACGGCGCGCTCACGACGAACTGCGACCTGCCGCACGCGATGGCCAAGGGCCTGCACCGGTGGCCGGGCTCCGAGGCCTGGCTGCACGTCTCGGCCGGTCTCGGCACCCACCCCACGGCGCCGATCCGGTTCGCCTGCCCCCCGGAAGCCACGATCCTCACGCTGATACCGCGCTGACCTGCGGGTATGGGGGCCTTGGGATACCGATTTCGCGTCCGCCCGGGCGTCGGATAGTATTTCGGGGCAGCTCGGGGTGTGGCGCAGCTTGGTAGCGCGCTTCGTTCGGGACGAAGAGGCCGTCGGTTCAAATCCGGCCACCCCGACCAGGGAAAGTGCAGGTCGAAGGCCCCTCCACGGAGGGGCCTTCGACGCGGACGACGCGCAAGACGCCGCCGGGTAGGTCGATGGCATCCCACCGCAGCCCGGTGCACTCGCCCCAGCGCAAGCCAGTGCCGGCGGCCAGGGCGACGAGCGCGCGATAGCGATGTGGCACCGCGGACGCTCGACGCCAGGCGGTAGCACTCCCGAACATAGGAAATGGGGGAGCATCCGCAGCCGTTCAGCCCCCTTGGCGCTAGGGACCGGCTTGGGTTTGTAGCGATCTGGATGTGGTCCAGGCGAACACCGCGGCGTTCAGTCCGGCGAGGACCAATAGGCCCGGCGCAATGACCTGAGTGCCGAACGGACCGATCAGGAACCCGATGAGCGCCGGCAGAGTGGCCGCACCGGCAGTCGATGCGGCACTCTGCAGACCGATGGCGCGATCTGTCCAGGCGTCCCCGACGCGATCGCTCGTGGTGAGAGTCAGGAGCGGAAACATCGGTGCGGCGGAAAATCCCAGCAGCACGATGCCGCCGATCGGAGCGAGTCCGGGAAAGATCAACAATGCTGCGCCGACGCCCATTCCCGCCAGGCATGCTCTCAGGATCGGCCGCGGACCGGTTCGGGTGGCTACTTCGCCCAGGACCACCCGGCCGAGGAGAAGGGCGATCCAGTACCCCGACGTTGTTGCCGCGGCCACCTCAGGTGGCACGGTGCGGGCAATGGTGAGGAAGGTGTAGGCCCAGAGTGCCGTGCTCGCCTCGACGCCGGTCTGCAGCGCGAACACTGTGGCTCCGGACCAGACCGCGACCGGAGGACGCCTTGCGTGGATCGATCGTTTCTCCTCCGGTGATGAGCGTGACTGCGGCGGCTGAATTGCCGGCCACTGGTCAGTGGTGCACGCGAACACCACAGTCAGCATGGCGAGCAGCGCGGCGACCAGGCCGAACGCCCACCGCCACGACAGCCCCGCCATGGTTGTCGCCAGAAACAGCAATGGGCCGGCGGCGGCACCTAATGCATAGACGGCGTGCAGCCAGGTGATCTGTCGAGCGTTGAACCGGCGCGCGGCGAAGGCATTGAGGGCGGCGTCGATGGCGCCCGAGCCTGCGGCCAGCACGACAGCGGCGGCGATCAAAGCCCAGAATGCCGGGGCGAGTGACTGTGCAAGCAGGGCCAGTGCGTACAGGCCAATACTGCCGGTGAGGATGCGGCCCAGCGGGATCCTGGCCAGCAGCGCGCCGGTTGAGGTGCTGGACAGCATGGAGCTGACTACGACGAACGGCAGCACCAGGCCGAGCGCTCCCACTGGTTGTCCGAAGCTCGCGCTCATCGACGGCCAAGACACTCCGAGCAGACCGTCGGGCAGCGAGATGCCAAGAAAGGCAAGGTAGACAAGGAGAAGTAGAGGCACGAGAGCTCCGAGCGCAGGACAGCCAAACCGTTCGTACCCTGCCATCCAGCGCCAATCCCGGCCAGTCCGAAGCACCGACGCCACTCGGAGACGTCTGGCAGGGTGTCGAAACAGACCGCTGTCGCAGATCACTCGGCAAACGGGCGTCGCACATCAATCGACGGAGGACAGACCCGCCAGCGTAGGCACTGCCGAATTAGCCTCTGCTCAATCAAGGCGGCCCGCAAAAGCGGGCCGCGCCGGCCCGGCCCCGGCCTGCTGGCGACCTCCGGCCGGCATCGGCCGGGCCGGCCGGCCACGCCGGGGTACCGCCATGATGCTCACGGATTGCTCACACATGCGTTGGCAACGGGCAGTTGGAGTGCCTGGACTGCGGTAAGTACCGCGACCGGCCGGACGCGCTGAGTCTCGGCGGCTAATCGAATAGGTCTGCCGTGAGCGCCGCTACCCGATCTGCGATCGTGCGGCGAGTCGACCAACCATGTGGCGGGCTCGGGCCGGCGGACCTTGAATCGGGCGATCGATCGGGTGGTGATGCGGACGACCTCGGTGAGCAGCTGGTCGCCGAAGCCACGCTCGGGAAGAGACAGCGCCCACTTCACGGCGCCGCGCGGGAGAAGCGGCGCGCGTTGCCGCTTCGCTCGAGGCGCGCCGATCGGGCGGCGCGTAAGCCACGGCGGACAACACGAGGCGCAGCGTTCACCGGATTTGAGAACGCTGGGCCTGCGGCGCCGATGACAGCCTCGGCTGGCGGAGTCGTGGCAAGCTAGTAATCCGGTCCCGACGAGAGCAGTTCGAACCCGTCAGCGGTCCAACCGGCATGACGGTCTCGTAGCCACTGCTCGCCACCACGACCGTGGAACCCGATCCCGTCGTCCACGACATCACTTTCCACCGTGTGGATCACGCGGATCTCGTCGTCGCCGCCGGTCCTATCGATGTACGCGACGATCTTAAGAGTCTCCGTACCTCCAGTGGCCGTCCGCCGGTAGACCTTCGTGCGATACATGGCCTGATAGTCGCACCCGCGGCAATCCGATGCCTCGGGGAGAATCCCCGATTCGCGCTCGAGAGCGATAGCGCGCGCGATGCCGTCCGCTCCATGCATGCCGGAAAGTGGACGTGCCGGCTCGGCGATCGGGGTCGGATCGTGACCGATGCGCCTGGATCGACCCGCACGGGTTGTGGGCGGGGAGGCCCCACGCAGGGATCAAGCCTGACCGCCCGGAGTGGGGCCTCCCCACCCCCAACCCCCAAGCGTTCGACAACCGCCGGCCGGGCTAGCGTCTAGGTCTGCCTGTGGTCTTCGTCGGCGCCGGAGTCGCGCCCGGCTCCGGCTTCGGCTCCGTCGGCTGGCCGGCGCTTGGATTGATCACCACGACGCCGCCCTTAATGGTGCGGCCGCTCGGGTTCGTCTCGGCCGCGGTGCCCGCCGGGCACGAGGACGGGACCGGGGCGCCGATCGAGACGGTGAAGCCGGCGCTCTCCAGGCGGGACTGCGCATCGCTTATCGAGTCGCAGGTCACGTCCGGGATCGAGCGCTGGTCTCCCACCGCGACCTTGCGGTTGTCCGGCACCTTGAACTGCTCCTTCGGCTTGCCCTCCATGAAGTCGCCGAGGGTGTTGTAGACCGCCGGGTTGACGATGTCGTGTGACATCCGGTCGGGGTGGTCCTGATAGTCCGGATTCACCATGTAGCCCGCCACCACCAGCGAGGTGGTGCCGGCGATCAGCGCGGCAGTCTTGTCCTTGTCGGTGGTTCCGGTCTTGCCGAACACCGGGTGGCCGACCACCTGGCGGGTCGCCCGTGCGGTCGTGCCGCGGCACTGGCCGAGCTGGGCCGAGTCGCCCACCGGGCAGCGCGCCGCGTCGAGGGCGGCCCGGGCGACGTCCTTGCTCGTCGCGCGGATGCAGTGCGGCTTGCCGATGTCGATCTTCTGGTTGTCCTGCGTGCGGATCTGTTCGATGGGAGTCGGCTCGCAGTACATGCCGTCGCCGGCCAGCGTCGCGTACGCGTTCGCCACGTCGAGCGGGGTGGACGCGGACACGCCCAGCGTGAACGCACCCCACTGGTTGGCCGACGCCGGGTCGTCGGCGTACCGGGCGTCCTGCGCCACCCGGAACTGCACGCCGAACCGCTTGGCGACGGCGACCACGTTCTCCGCGCCGACCCGTTCCTCGAGGGGCACGAAGTACGTGTTGATCGAGTTACCGAAGCCGGTCCACATGTTGTAGACCCCGGCGCCGCCGCCGCCGGAGTTGCTCGGGCACCAGAAGTGGGTGCCGGGGCAGGCCGACGGGTTGCTCGAATCGATGATGTAGCCCGACTTGTACCGCTTCTCGGTCTTGATGGTGTAGCCGAGCGGATAGCCCTTCTCCAGCGCGGCCACCATGGTGAAGATCTTGAAGACCGAACCGGCCTGGTAGCCGGTGATGTCACCGCCGCCGGTGAGCAGCGGGTTCGTCGTGTTCGGATAGGTGCCCCGGATGCCCTGCCTCGCCTTGCTCGGGTCGGACGACAGCTTGTTCTGCGGTTTCGCCGGATCGTCGAGCTTGTACTTGCGGTTCGCGGCGAGCAGCCGGACCTTGCCGGTGCCGGGCTCGACGGCGGCCAGCAGCAGCGCGTTCTTGTTCTTCTCGGAGATCTGCTGAGAGATCCGCTCGCGGGCGTCCGCCTGGGCCTCGACGTCCATCGTCGTGGTCACCCGGTAGCCGCCGCTCTTCAGCCGCCGCTCCCGGTCGTACGACGTCGCGCCGAACGCCTCCTGGCTCATCCACCACCGGTAGAAGTAATCGCAGAAGAAGCCCCAGTAGTTGCGGGCCACCGAGACGCAGCCGTTGCCGACCGGCCTGACCTTGCGGGGGATCTGCTCCTTGAGCGCAGCGTCGGCCTGGGCCTGGGTGATGGCGCCGGACTCCACCATGCCCGGGATCACGTAGTTGTTGCGTCGCTGCTGGATCTGCGGGTAGCCCTCGGAGGTCGTCGGGTTGAAGCTGGTCGGCGCCTTGACCATGCCGGCGAGCATGGCCGCCTGGCCGATGGTGAGGTCCTTGGGCTTCTTGTTGAAGTACACCTGGCTGGCCGCGAAGACCCCGTACGCCTGGTTGCCGAAGGGCGCGATGTTCAGGTAGCGCTCCAGGATCTGGTCCTTGGAAAGCTCCTTCTCCACCTGGAGCGCGTACTTCATCTCGGTGATCTTGCGCTTGGGCGTGTCCTTGGTCGCGTCGACCACTTCCTGCGGGTTGGTCGCCGAGTAGGCCAGCGACATCCGCACGTACTGCATGGTGATCGTCGAGGCGCCCTGCTTCTGTTTGCCGTTGTTGTTGTTGACGAAGGCGCGCGCCACGCCCTTCAGGTCGACGCCGTTGTGGTGGTAGAACTCGCGGTCCTCGGCCGCCACGATGGCGTCGCGCATGTATTTCGAGATGTCCTTGAGTGGCACGTCGCTGCGGAACTCGTCGTAGAACTGCGAGATCTGCGTCTTGTTGTCGGCGGCGTAGATGCGGGTGATCTGCGGCGAGGTGAAGTCCTTGAGCTCACTGGGCAACTGCGCGAACGTCTGGCCACTGGCCTTGGCGGCCAGCCCGGACATGGCCGCCGCCGGGAAGGCGGCGGCCGCCACGACGACGCCGGCGAGTAATCCGCAGATCAGCAACGAGGTCGCGTTGGCGAAGATGTTGTGATCGCGTCTGCGCATCCAGGAGGTCACCTGAGCAGGGTACGCGAACCTGCCACGGGACTGCCCGTGGAGCAGGTCACGCAACTCCTGCGCCTGATTGTGCCCAGCAGAGCGCGTCCGCGGGCAGTTTTCGCCCGGCGCAACCCCGCTACCCGGAGACTGAAATCCCGGGCTCGCGGCCTTTGCCCGGAACTACCGGGCTATACGTATTTGAGCGACAACGTTGCGTAATCACCCGACTACAGAGCATGATGGTCCGGCGAGCTGTCGCACGACGTCTGCGCTGCTTGGGGACACTGCTGCCGAAGAGGCACGAGCGCGCGGACGTCAGGGGGTAATGCAAGGGGGGACGTGGACAGATGGGGATGATCAGCGACTGGCCCAGCATGGCGGCGTGTCAGAGTGGCGACCCTGACGCGCTGTTCGTGCAGGGCGCCGAGCAGAACGTGGCGAAGAGGATCTGCCGCAGCTGCCCGGTGCGCTACGAATGCCTCGCCGATGCCCTGGACAACCGGATCGAGTTCGGCGTCTGGGGAGGCATGACGGAACGGGAGCGGCGGGCTCTGCTGCGCCGCCACCCGCACGTGGCGAGCTGGCGGAAGATGTTCGAGGCCGCGATGCGGGAGAAGGGCGCCGACAAGGTGCTCGTCCCCATCCGCTGACGAGACCCGGACTCACGCCGCCAGAAGTGCGCCGATCGTCCGCAGCCCGTCGACGTCGTGAACGTCGGCGGGCTGCGCCGCGACGGCGGCCGCGGGTACCGCCGGAAACGCGTCGGTGAAGGTGGCGGCCACCCGTACCTCCCGCTCCGTCTGCCGCATCAGCGCGGCGTGGATGCGCAGAGCGTCCACCGTCACCTGCTGGTCTCCGGCCGCCGCCAGGCGGTCGGCCGCCTTCTCGCTGTGCTCCGCGGAGAGCGTGGCCAGCTCCGAGCGGTGCATCCGGTTGAGCACCAGGCCGGCGAGCGGCATGCGGTCCGTGACGAGCCGCTCCGCGAAGTACGCCGCCTCCCGGACGGCGTCCCGCTCCGGCGCGGCGACCACGAGGAACGCGGTCTGCGGATCCTGCAGGATCCGGTACGTGTCGTCGGCGCGCTGCCGGAATCCGCCGAACATCGAGTCGAGTGCCGCGACAAACCCGGACAGATCCGTCAGCAGCTGTGCACCGAGAATCTTCTGCACCGCGCGAGAGAACAGCCCGAACGACGCGGTCACCAGGCTGAACATGCTGCGCCCGCCGGATCGCGCGGGGGCCAGCAGCATCCGCAGCATGCGCCCGTCGAGAAACCGGGAGAGCCGGGCCGGCGCGTCCAGGAAGTCGAGCGCCGATCGGGACGGCGGCGTGTCGACCACGATCAGGTCCCATTCGTCCGTCGCGCGCAACTGGCCCAGCTTCTCCATCGCCATGTATTCCTGCGTGCCCGCGAACGTGGAGCTCATGGCCTGGTAGAACGGGTTCGCGAAGATCTCCGCGGCGCGCTGCGGCGTGGTGTGCTGCTGCACCACCTCGTCGAACGTGCGCTTCATGTCGAGCATCATGGCGTGCAGCTCACCGCCGTTCGCGGCGTCGATGCCCTTCACCTGGCGCGGTGTGTTGTCGAGCTCGCTCAGTCCCATCGACTGGGCGAGGCGGCGGGCCGGATCGATGGTCAGCACCACGGTGCGCCGTCCGTGCACCTCCGCCGCGCGCAGTCCGAGCGCGGCCGCGGTGGTGGTCTTGCCGACCCCCCCGGCGCCGCAGCAGACGACGATCCGGATGCCCGGATCGGCGAGCAGACCGTCGACGTCCAGTCGTTCAGCGGTCAGTTCAGCCACTTCTCCAGCGTAATGGGTCGGTGATCCGGCGCATTGTGAGTGTGCTGACCTCACGCGCTCATGAGCCTTGCGGCCAGCTCGTCCAGCCCCGCCCGGTCCACGCCTTGGGGCAGCAGCGGCAGCTCGATCGTGGGCCGGCCGACCTCGGCCAGATCGGCTCGCAGCGACTCCTCCAGCTCGTGCCGGGTCAGGTAGGCCTTCGCCTCCGCGGCCAGCCCGCTCACTGCGGCCGGGTCGGCCGGCAGGCCCGCCGCCGCCAGGCCGCGGCGCAGGTCCGCCTTGGTCACCTTGCCGCCGGTGAGCAGCGCCGGCCGGGTGGCGTTGACGATGATCCGGCCCACCGGGATGCGCAGCGCGTCCAGTTCGGCGATGGCGTCCAGGGTCTCCTGCACCGGCATCTCCTCGAGCAGGGTGACCACGTGCACGGCCGTGATCGGCGAGCGGAGCAGCGACGCGACCCCCTCGCTCTGGGTCTTGATCGGGCCCATCTTGGCCAGCCTGGCGGTCTCGGCGGTGACGTTGAGGAAGCGACCGATCCGCCCGGTCGGCGGGGCGTCCAGGACCACCGCGTCGTAAACCCGCCGGCCCTCGTGCGACCGAGTGGTGGACTCCTTGACCTTGCCGGTGAGCAGCACGTCGCGCAGCCCGGGGGCGATCGTGGTGGCGAAGTCGATGGCGCCCACCTTGCGCAGCGCCCGGCCGGCCGCACCGAGGTGGTAGAACATGTCCAGGTACTCCAGGAGCGCCTCTTCGGCGTCGACGGCCAGCGCGCGCACCTCCCCACCGCCGGCCACCGTGGCGATCCGCAGCTCCTGATAGGGCAACGGTGCCTTGTCGAACAGCTGGGCGATGCCCTGCCGGCCCTCCACCTCCACGAGCAGCGTGCGCCGGCCCCCCGTGGCCAGGCCGAGCGCGAGCGCCGCGGCCACGCTGGTCTTGCCGGTACCGCCCTTGCCGGTCACCACGTGCAGCCGTGCCGGCCACCTGTTGACGTGCTCGCCCATGCCCTTCACGGTACGGCGATCAGCCGGTCACCTCGCAGACCAGCCACCCCGTCTTGCGGATCACCGTGAACCGCAGGTCCTGCCGGGCCGTCTTCTCGTCGCCGGTGGACATCGTGAGCCGCACCGCCACCGTCGCGCGGTCCTCGCCCGAGCTCGCCACGGCGGGAGCGTCCCAGCGGAAGACGGGATCCGGATAGCCGCCGGCGTACGCCTCGATCTGCCGGACCCGGTCGGTGATCTTGGCGGGATCGCGCGCCTCGCGGCACACGAGGTCGCCCGCGGCCGCGGGGTCCTGCTGGGTGTAGACGGCGGTGAGGAAGCGGTCGACCGCGGTCGCCGGGTCGGGCGCGCCGCCACTCTCGGCGTCGCGCAGCAGGACGTACGCCGAGACGGCGCCGCCGCCACAGAGGAGCAGCGTGGCGGCGAGCGCGACGGACACCCAGAGGGCACCGCGCCGGTGGGGCGGCGCCGCCGCGGGCGGCGTCTGCCACGGCTGCTGCGGCGGGCCGGCCCAGATCGGCTCGGGTTCCGCCGCGATCTCCGCGGGCGGGGAGTGCCGCCAGGCCAGATGCTCGGGCGGCTGGGTCAGCCACTCGCCCGGCGCCTCGTGCCGGGCGTGCCAGGGCGAGACCGGGGGCGGCTGGGTCCAGCCGGCGTGCGCGGCCGCCGGGACGGGCGGGATGACCTGCGTGCGGTCCTCCCCGACGGCGGGCATCGTGGCGGTCGGCCGCTCGTCGGCGAAGGAGCCGGGCGGCGGGAACCAGTCGGCCGCCGGGTCGGGGCCGGCGTCGATGAAGTCGTCCGCGGCCGGAGTCGCCGGTGCGGCGGCATGCCGGTGCGGAACGGCGTGCGGCGGCTCCGGCACCGGGATCGGCTCGTCCGGCGGGATCGGCTGCGGCGGGTCGGGCTCGGGCGAGGGCACCGGCGCGGGCTCCGGATGACCCGGCCGACCGCCCTGCGGGTGCGTCATGTCGCCCTCCGTATCAGCGATGGTGCGCCTGTGCACGTACGCCTCAGCCTAACCGGACCGCCCCGCCGGCGGGCCCTAAGCTGATCCGGTAGCCGACTATGAGGGAGCAAGCAGGCGATGCAGAAGTGGGAGTACGTGACCGTGCCCCTGCTGGTCCACGCGACCAAGCAGATCCTCGACAACTGGGGCGACGACGGCTGGGAGCTGGTCCAGGTGGTCCCGGGACCGAATCCCGAGCAGCTGGTGGCCTACCTGAAGCGGCCGAAATCATGACCGACCCCACCGCGGCCGGTGCCGCGCCTGCCCCCACGCCGATCAGCGGCGAGGGCGGGGTGGACGCGTACGCGAGGCTTGCCGAGCTCGGCTTGAGTCTGCCCAAGGTCGTCCCCCCGCTCGCGTCGTACGTGCCGGCCGTGCAGTCCGGCAATTACGTGTACGTCTCCGGCCAGCTTCCGCTGGTCGACGGCAAGCTTCCGATGACCGGCAAGGTCGGTGGCGAGGTCACCGCCGAGCAGGCCGCCGACCTGGCCCGCATCTGTGCGCTCAACGCGCTCGCCGCGATCGAGTCGCTCGTCGGACTGGGCCGGCTCGTCAAGATCGTGAAGGTGGTCGGCTTCGTGGCGTCGGCCGACGGCTTCACCGGCCAGCCGGCGGTGGTCAACGGCGCGTCGAACCTGTTCGGCGACGTCCTCGGCGAGCAGGGCCGGCACGCGCGCAGCGCGGTCGGCGTGGCCGAGCTTCCGCTGGGCGCGCCGGTTGAGGTGGAGGTCATCGCCGAGGTCGCGTGATCCGGGATCGGTCCCACGGTGCCGGTTGCTCTCCGTAAGCCGATGGCCCCTGAGATCGCACATCCGGTCTCGGCTCGGCGCCCCGCCGCGACGTACGATTTCGCTCATGGGGGGTGCTGGGGCCGACGGCCTGCCGGGTTGGGTGACGCTGCTCCGCGCCCCCAATCCCGGTCCGATGACGCTGGACGGCACGAACACGTGGATCCTGCGCGCACCGGGCGAGGAGTACGGGGTGGTGATCGACCCCGGCCCGCTGGACGAGCGGCACCTCGCCCGGATCGCCGAGCAGGGCCGGTATCTGTTCATTCTCGTCACTCACGGTCACCACGATCACGTCGACGGTGCCGCCCGCCTCTCGGCGTTGCTGGGCGGCACTCCGGTGCTGGCCGCGGATCCGGCTCACTGCGTCGGCGGCGGGCCGCTGGATCCCCGGGACCGGCTCGGCGGCGCGCAGCTGGAGATCGAGGTACTCCGTACGCCAGGGCACACCGCGGATTCGGTGTGTTTTCTCGCCGAATGCGGGAACGCGCGGGCGATGTTCACCGGCGACACGATCCTCGGCCGCGGCACGACCGTCGTGGCGCCGCCCGACGGCGACCTCGGTGCGTACCTGGACAGCCTCGAGCTCCTGGCGGCGTACCCGGAGACGGTGCTGCTGCCGGGACACGGCCCGGTGCAGCCGGACGTGGCCGCGGTGGCCCGGGTCTATCTCGACCACCGGCGGGAGCGGCTGGCCCAGGTCGCGGCCGCGGTCGCCGCCGGAGCGGACACCCCGCAGAGGGTCGTCGACCTGGTATATCCGGACATCGAGCCGGGTGTGCGCTTCGCGGCGGAATGGTCGGCCGCGGCGCAACTGGATTATCTGCGTCACAGGAAGCGGGAATCAGGAACAAGGGCCGACGGGTTGGATCGGCTGTGACCTGTCCTGTGTGTGGAACCGTCGCCGTGCCCGGCGCCCGCTTCTGCCACAACTGCGGCGCCGCGCTGCCGGCCGCGGCCACCCTGCCCGCCGCCGAGCGGCGCATCGTGACCGTGCTCTTCGGCGACCTGTCCGATTTCACCTCCTGGTCGGAGGATCTCGACCCGGAGCGGGTCGGCGCCGTCACGGACCGGGTGCTGGCGGCGCTCGCCGGCGCGGTGAAGACGTTCGGCGGTCACGTGGACAAGCTCACCGGCGACGGCATCATGGCGGTCTTCGGCGCCCCGGTGGCGCACGAGGACGACGCCGAACGGGCGGTCCGCGCGGCGCTCAGCATGCAGCGCGCGGTCCGCCGCGTGCTGGACGACGAGCGGGGCGGCGGCGCCCCGCTCGGCCTGCGAGTCGGCCTCAACACCGGCGAGGTGGTGGCGGGCATCCAGGCCGCCATCGAGTACACGGTCATCGGCGACACCGTCAACACCGCCGCCCGGCTGGCCGACGCGGCCGCGGTCGGCGCGGTCTACGCCGGCACCCGGACCGGCGCGGGCACCCGGCACGTCGCCTCCTGGCGGCAACTGCGGCCGCTGCGGCTCAAGGGCAAGCGGGAACCGGTGCCGGCGTTCGAGCTGCTCGGCCTGCACGACGCGCCGGGAACGCGGTCCGGCCTCGGCGACGAGGCGCCGTTCGTCGGGCGGGAGACGGAACTCGGCCGGGTGGCCGGCCGCCTGGCCGAGGTGATCGACACGGGGACGCCGCGGGTCATGGTGATGACCGCGGAGGCCGGCATCGGCAAGTCCCGCTTCGCCGGCGAGGTGAAGCGGCTCGCCGCCGGCTACGACGTCGGTGCCGGCGGCCGATACGCGGCGCACACCGGCGCCCGGGTGCTGCGGGTGCGGTGCCGCGCGTTCGGCGAGCGGCGCCGCTTCGCGCCCCTGGCCGACCTGGTCCGCAAGTCGGTCGGCCTGCCCAAGGACGCGGTGTCCACGGTGGGCCGCACGGTCGTCGAGGAGAGGCTGCGCAAGCTCGCCAACCGGCTCAATCGCGACGGCGAGACCGTCGCCCTCGACCTCGACCGGCTGCTGGCGCTGCTCGGCTACGGCGAGGCGCCGGCCAACCCGGTCGGCCCGGCGGCCGACGCCGAGTGGCAGCCCGCGGCCAAGCGGCTGGACGCCGAGACGGTGTCGACGGCGGTCGCCGACCTGCTCACCGCGCTGACCGGCGAGGCGCCGCTGGTGGTGATCGTGGACGATCTGCACGACGCCACCGCGTCGACGGTCGACGCGCTCGGCCTCACCCTGTCGCGGCTGGACGGCCCCGCCGTGGTGCTGCTGCTCGGCCGGCCCGAGCTGGTCCGCACCGCGGGCGCGCTGACCGGGCTCGCCGACGCCGAGGTGTACAGCCTGCCACCGCTGCGCGGTGCGGACGCCTCCCGGCTGCTCACCTCGTACCTGAACGGCGGCAAGCTGCCCCAGGCGGACACCGATCGGCTGCTCGCCACCGCCCAGGGCAACCCGTTCTACCTCGCCGAGATGGTCACCCTGCTGATGGAGCGCGGCGCGCTCACCCCGGCGGTCGGCGCGAACGCGGCCGGCCGGTGGCAGCTCGCCGACGGCTCGCTCGGCCGGCAGCTGCTCTCCCGCGACCTGGCCGCCGTGCTCGCGGCGCGCATCGACGCGCTGCCGGCCGAGCCGCGGTCGGTGCTGCGCGACGCGGCCGTCGTCGGCGACACCGTGCCCACCGGGGTGATCGAAGCGCTTCGCGAGCGCCGGGCCGCCGGCGACGCCCGGCCCGGCGCGGTTGCGGCGGTCGAGCTCGAGCGCTCGATCGACGAGCTGCTGCAGCGCCGCATGCTGCACCGGATACGCGGCGGCTACGCGTTCACGACGCCGCTGATGCGGGAGGCCGCCTACACCGGCATCGGCAAGGCCGACCTCGCCGACCGGCACGCCTACCTGGCCACCTGGGCCGCGCCCGAGACGGTCGATCGCCTGGGCTACGACGGCGCGACCCGGTTGAGCCTGGGCGGCAACGAGCGCGACGCCTTCGTCGCCACGCACGCCGAGTGCGCGGTCGAGCTGGCCGACGCGGTCCGGCTCCGCCCGGACGCCGCGGTGCGCGACGTCGCCCCGCTCGGGGTGGCGGCGCTGGGCCGCCTGGCCCGGCGCGCACTGGCCAACATCGAGCCGGCCGCCTCGATCGAGTACGCCGAGCGCGCCGCCGTTCTCGCCAAGGGTGACCTGCCGCCACCCGACCAGCTGGTCCACGCGCGGGCGCTGCTGCGGCTGGGACGGGCCGAGGAGGCGCTGGCGCACGGCGAGAAGATCGCCGAGAGCAGCGCGGACGAGCCGGTGTCCAAGGCGGAGGCGCTGCTCGTCGTGGGCCGCGCCCACGACGCCCTGGGCGACATCGGCCGGGCGGTGGCCGCCTGGCAGGAGGCGCTCGAGGTGGCCACCGAGGCGGAGTTGCTGCCGGAGCGGGCGAACGCGATGCGCCGGCTGGGCATGGCTGACTTCCTGGCCGGCCGGTTGAGCCAGGCGAGCAGCCGGTTCGCCGCCGCGTACCAGGTCACGCTCGCCGCGGGGGACCGGCACGGGCAGGCCTGGGCGCTGCAGAACCTGGCCTGGGTGACCACCACCCGCGGCGACTTCGCCGGCACCGACGCGGTGCTCGGCCGGGCCGCCCGGCTCTTCGCCGAGCTGGGTGACCCGGTGGGCCGCTCGTGGCTGCGCGGTACCACCGCGTTCGCCCGGCTGCTGGCCGGGCGGCTGTCCGAGTCGCGCCGGCTGGCCCGGATCTTCCTGCCGTTCGGCGAGCGGGTGGGCGAGATCTGGGCGGTGGGCACGCTGCGGGCCGTCGAGGCGTACGCGGCCAGCGAGCTGGGTGAGCTCGGTGAGGCCGACGGCGAGGCGCGCCGCGCGTACCGGGACTTCAACGCGGCGGGCGACGACTGGGGCCGCGGCTTCGCCCTCGTGGTGCGCGGTGCCGTCGCACGCGGGCTGGCCGAGTTCGACCACGCCCACGACCTGCTCACCGACGCGCTCGAGTACGCCGACCGGACAGGCCACCCGCTGTTGCTCGGCATGGCGGGCACGCTGCGTGGCTTCGTCGCGCTGCACCGCGGCGACCTGGTCGCGGCCGAGGCGGACGCGCGCCGGGTGATGACCGCGGTCGAGCCGCACAATCCGCTCGCGCCGGCCCAGGTGGGGCCCCGCGTGCTGCTCGCCGAGGCGCGGATGCGCTCCGGCGACGCCGGCACCGCGATCGGGCTGCTCGCTCCGATCGCCGGCGACACCGGCGCGCCGTCGCTGCTCTTCTCGCGGCGGCACGCGCTCGCCTCGTACGCGTCGGCGCTGCTCGCCGAGGGCCGGGCCGAGTCCGCGCTGACCTGGATCGGCCGGGCCCGCAAGGCGCACGGCGAGGACGTGCGCAGCAGCGTGCTGGCGGCGATGGTGCACGCCCGGGCACTGGCTGCCGCGGATCGCTGCGCGGAGGCGCGCGAGGCGGCCGAGGAGGCGGTGTTGCTGGCGTACTCGACCGAGCAGGCCAGTGAGCGGGCCGCCGCCGAGGAGCTGCGGGCCGCCCTGGCCACCGCGGTGGTCGAGCCTTCTCCATCGGACGCCCTGGAGAAACAACCGACAGTCGCCTACGCGTCTGAACTGCCGGGATGATCACGGGCGGTCCTGGCGTATTTTTTCTTCCATGACGGAGATCCCGCCAGGAGCGACGCCCGTGCCGTACGTGCCGGGCATGTCCGGCTTGTCGGTGATGGCCCGCGGCGGATACGCCACCGTCTACCGCGCCACCCAGGACTCGATCGGCCGTGCGGTCGCCATCAAGGTGGAGAACCGGCGCCTGGAGAGCGCCCACGACCAGGTTCGCTTTCTCCGCGAGGCGCGGGCCGCCGGCCGGATGTCGTCCCACCCGCACGTGGTCGACCTGTTCGACGTCGGCGTCACGGTCGATCAGCACCCATACCTGATCATGGAACTCTGCGACGGGTCGTACCTCGATCGGATGCGGGTCGACCCGCTCGGGCCGGTCGAGGCGCGGGATCTCGGCGTGAAGATCGCCGACGCGCTGGTGCACTCGCACGCCAACGGCGTGCTGCACCGCGACGTGAAGCCGGCCAACATCCTCTACTCGCAGTTCAACCCGGCGGTTCTGGCCGACTTCGGCCTCGCCGTGCTCGCCGAGATGCGCGACTCGTCGGTGACGCTCGAGGTGCTCACCCCGGCGTATGCGCCGCCGGAGATGTTCCGGCGCGACGAGCCGACCGGCGCCGTCGACGTGTACGCGCTCTCCGCCACGCTGTACGCGGTGATGCGCGGCCGGCCGCCGCGCTGGGACACCGACCGCAGTCCCAGCCTGGTCGCCCTGATGGAGCTGTTCCACAAGCCGATCCCCGACCTGCCGGGTGTACCGCATGCGCTGACCGACGTGCTGCGCCAGGGGATGGCGAACGACCCGGCCGCGCGGCCCACCGCCGCGCAACTGCGCGAGCTGCTCACCGGGCTCCGGGTCGACGGGCCGGGGCCGGCGCACGTGCCGGCGCCGCGGATCATGCCGGGCGACGACACGCCCACCGTGCACCGGCCGGTCAAGCCACGGAAGCGGTGGCTGTTCGGGCTATTCGGGATCCAGGACCGCTAGCAGCTCGCCGGTGTCCACCTCGGCGCCCGGGTGCACCGGCAGTGAGGCCACGACCCCTGCGCTCGGGGCGTGCACCGGGTGCTCGAGCTTCATCGCCTCCAGGGTGAGCAGCAGTTCCCCGGCCCGTACGCGTTGACCCGGCACGACCAGCACCCGGCGCACCGCGCCCGGCAGCGGGGCGATCAGCGATCCCTCCGCGGCCTCCGGGGCGGGCAGCGGGAAGCGGGACAGCTCGCGCAGCGCCACCGAGCCCTCCGGGCTGTCCACGTAGGACACCTCGCCCACCCGGTGCACGTTGAAGGTCAGCCGGATCCCGTTGACGTCCAGCACCACCCGCTCGTCGCTCGCGTGCACCACGACGGTCAGCGGGTTCTCGTCGAGGACGGGAGCCTGGCCCAGGCCGGCCAGGTCGAGCTCCTCCGGATCGACGGTACGGACCCACCACCCCGCCAGCTCGCCGTGCCGGTTCATCCGGTAGCCGACCTCGACCGGGCCGGCCGGGCCGTCGTAGACCGCGGTCTGCGAGCCGGACGGCACGTTGCGCCAGCCGGACGGCAGCGAGCCGAGGACGGTGGCGGCGGCGCGCCGGGCGGCGGCACCGGCCAGCGCGGCGGCCAGGCACGAGATACGTACGGCGTCGACGGTGGAGAGCAGCGGGGCGAACACCTCCGGTCGGCGGTCCAGGAACCCGGTGTCCACGTCGCCGGCCCGGAACGAGTGGTGCCGCAGCACCCGGACGAGCAGATCGCGGTTGGTGGCCACTCCGTGCAACTGGGCCCGGGTGAGCGCGGACGCGAGCATCCGGGCCGCCTCCTGCCGGGTCGGCGCCCACGCGATCAACTTGGCCAGCGTGGCGTCCTCGTGGACGCCGACGACGGAGCCGTCCTCGACACCGGCGTCGAGGCGCAGTCCCGGCTGGGGCAGCGGACGGAACCCCCCGGCCACGTCCGGCACCGCGAAACGGTGCAGCGTGCCGGTGGCGGGCAACCAGGCGTACGCCGGGTCCTCGGCGCAGATCCGCACCTCGATCGCGTGCCCGCGGATCGGCGGCGGCCCCGGCATCGGCAGGCTGCCACCCTCGGCGACCAGCAGTTGCAGCCTCACCAGGTCGTATCCGGAGACGCACTCGGTCACCGCGTGCTCGGCCTGCACGGTGGGGGTGAGCTCGAGGAACCAGAAGTCGCCGTCCGGGTCGAGGAGGAACTCCACCGCGCCGGCACCCACGTAGCCCAGGGCACGGACGGTGACGATGGCCGCGCGGCACAGCTCCTCGCGCAGCCCGGGGTCGACCGCGGGCGACGGTGTCTCCTCGACGATCTCCTGGTAGCGGCGCTGTACGGAGCACTCCCGCTCGCCGAACGGCACCACCGCACCGTGCTCGTCGGCGAGGATCGGGATCTCGATGTGCCGGACGTCCTCCACGTACGGCTCGCAGTAGACCTCGCCGCCCGATTCCCGGCGGGTGGTGGCGATCGCCTCGGCGAGTGTCGCCGCGTCGCGCACCACCCGCAGGCCGGTGCCGCCGGTGCCGTCCTCCGGCTTGATCAGTACGGGGAAGCCGGGGACCGCCGCGGGGTCGGTGAAGGTCGGCAGCACCGGCACCCGCGCCTCGGCGACCATCGCCTTGGCCTCGCTCTTGGAGCGCAGCGTGCCGAGCGTCTTGGGTGGCGCGCCGACCCAGATCATCCCGGCGTCGACCACGGCCGCGGCGAAGTCCGGATCCTCGGCGAGCACGCCGGTTCCCGGATGGATGGCGTTCGCGCCGGTCCGCCGCGCCGCCGTGATCATCAGGTCGCCGCGCAGGTAAGCCGACCGGGGGCTGTCGGCGTCGAGGCGTACGGCGTAGTCCGCCTCGCCGACGTGCGGAGCGTCGGCGTCGGCCGGGGAGTAGACGGCGACCGTCTCGATGCCGACCAGGCGGCAGGTGGCGAACACCCGGCGGGCGATCTCGCCACGGTCCGCCACCAGAAGACGTCGGATCACTGGTCTACCTTTCCGGGTCGGAAGACGCCGACGTGCCCGGCGCCCTCGACGACCGCGCTGTGCACGGCGGAGAGGCAGAGGCCGAAGACGGTGCGGGTGTCGCGGGGGTCGATGACACCGTCGTCGTCGCCCGTCCGGGGACCGTCCGCCGGCCAGCTGAACGCGAATCGGGGATCGCCGGTACGGCCGGTGTTGAGGGCGAGAAGCGGCACGGTGGAGTGGGCGAGGGCGTCGATCACGTCGGAGCCGAACGTACCCGGCACGTCGCTCCCGGCGCTGTGCCGGAGGAACACCAGGGTGGTGTCGGTGGCGTTGGCGAGCTGGACGAAGTGCACGGCCTTCTGCGTCTCGGCCGCCGTGGGCGGGACGCCGACCGCGGCGAGCACGCCGACCGGGTAGCCGTGCAACTCGCCCCATCCGGCTACCAGGCCGGTGCCCTGGGCCGGCTTGAACTCGTCGAAGTCGCTGCCGTCGAGGACCCGGCCGAGCACCTCGCGCGGCTCGAACCGGGCCGGGTCGCCGCCGGCGAGAGCCAGCAGGTCCTCGGCGTCGTACTTCGGCGGGGCGGGCGGGAAAGTGCGCGGCAGCGGGCCGCGCTTGCGCCAATTCAACCGGCGTACGCACTGGCGAGCCAGGCGCAGGCCGTCCCGCTCGTCCTCGGCGAGCTGGTCGGCGGGGGCGGACACCCCACCGGCCGGCACCGTGGGCGCGCTGCGGACCTGCGGTCCGGACCGGCCGTTCGCGGCGCCACGGGCCGGCTGCGGGTGGATGCCGAGCATCTTGGCGTGCCCGCGCACCATGATCGTGTAGTCGGCGAGCGCCGCGAGGTACGCGACGTCTCCGGTGGTGGGCCCGAAGACGACGCAGACGGTCGGCACCCGGACGGCGGCGAGCCGGCTGAGGTCGCGGGTGATCCCGCCGCCCGGCGGCGGTCCGCCCGCGGCGGCGTCGCCGGGCGACTCGACGAGGTTCACCAGCGGCAGGCGGTTGACCGAGGAGATCCGCGCGGCACGGCGGACCTTCTCCATGGCGTACGGGTTGATCGCGCTGCCGTCCACGGTCGGGTCGGTCGCGACGACCACGCATTCCACTCCCTCGACCACGCCGATCCCGGTGACCACCCCGGCACCCGGCGGGAACTCCGTACCCCAGGCCGTGACCGGGGACAGCTCGATGAAGGGGCTGTCCTGGTCGAGCAGCAACTCGACGCGCTCCCGGGGCAGCAGCTTGCCGCGCGCGTGGTGCCGGGTGACCGCCTTCTCGCCGCCGCCGGCGCGCGCCTGTTCCAGCGCGCTCTCCAGCTGGACCAGGCGTTCCAGGGTGGCCCCGCGGCCGTCCAGGTAGCCGGGAGCGCGCGGGTCGATCGCCGTGTCGAGCACGGTCACGTCGGAACCCCGATGCGCCGTACGCCCCCCACCATGTTCAAAGCCGCGCCCTCTCGTCCGCCGGTGCCTCTCGACCACCTCCGTAACGAGCGGCCGAGCAGGTGCGACACGGATCCGAATGTGGGCGCCTTGTCGCCTTTTCAGGCGTATTAATGCATTCGCGGGCGCCGCTCAGAGGGCGCCCGCCTCGGCGTGGGGAGGATCAGACGCGGGCGCGCCGGGCGAGGCGCTCCGGGTCGAGGATGATCACGCTTTTGCCGTCCAGCCGCAGCCAGGCGCGCGAGGCGAAGTCGGCCAGCGCCTTGTTCACCGTCTCCCGCGAGGCGCCCACCAGCTGGGCCAGCTCCTCCTGGGTGAGATCATGCGTGACCCGCAACACACCACCGTCGCGGGTGCCGAACCGGCTGGCCATCTGCAGCAGGTTCTTCGCCACCCGGCCGGGGACGTCGGTGAAGATCAGATCCGCCAGCGCGTCGTTCGTGCGGCGCAGGCGCCGGGCGAGCACGCGCAGCAACTGCTCGGCGATCTCCGGCCGGTTGTTCAGCCAGGGGCGCAGGGACGTCTTCTTCAGCCGCGCCAACCGCGCGTCGGTGACCGCGGTCGCGGTCGCCGTCCGCGGTCCGGGGTCGAAGAGGGAGAGCTCACCCACCATGTCGGACGGGCCCATGATCGAGACCAGGTTCTGCCGGCCGTCCGCGGCCCGGCGCCCCAGCTTGATCTTGCCGGACAGCACGATGTACAGGCTGTCACCGGCCTCGCCCTCGTTGAACAAGACGTCGCCCTTGCGGACCTCGACGGTGTCCATCTCCTTGGCGAGCGCCTCGGCGGCCTCCGGGTCCACGCCCTGGAAGATCCCGCTGCGCGCCAGTACCTCATCCATCGCCGCACCTCCGAACACGCGCAACGCCTGCGCTCGATCAGTCTAGGCGCACGCGGGCGGGAATCGGGCAACCACCCCTTGATCCAGATGCCGCACGGTAACCGCGCCGACCGTGACGGGCGGTGTCTGTCATCCCTCCCGGCCTGCGAGTTCAGGCCTTTCGACCGGTCGTCCGCGGGGCCACCCGAAGGTATCGTCGCCGTCGATGAAACCCCACCCCCCGCGGCCTGGCCCCGGCCTCTTCGGGCGACCCGTCCTGACTATCACGATTGTGCTCGCGATCCTGGTCAGCGCGGGTCTCGGGAGCGTGGCGCTGGCGAACCGGAACCTGTTCGGCGGCTCGCCGACGTGGCACACGCCCACGGCCACCGACGGGTCCGCGCGAGCCGTCGCGTCTGCTTCCGCCGCACCGGCCGAGCCCACCACCATCACGCTGTCGGCCACCGGCGACATCGTCATGAGCAGCGCGCCCAGCCGGATGCCGCCGCGCGACGGCGAGGGATTCTTCGACGCGGTGCGTGCCGACCTCCAGTCCGATCTCGTGATGGGCAATCTCGAGCAGCCATTGACTCCTGACACCGGTACCTCGAAATGCGGGCCCTCGCCCTCGGACTACTGCTTCGCCTTCCGCTCGCCGCCGTCGTACGCGAGGTACCTGAAAGACGCCGGGTTCGACCTGATGAACACGGCCAACAACCACACCCGGGACTTCGGCACGGCGGGCGCCCGGAACACCCGTGCCGCCCTCGACGACGCCGGCATCCGCTACACCGGCGACACCGGCGAGATCACCGTCGTGGAGGTCGAGGGTGTCCGGGTCGCGGTGGTCGGCTTCTCCTCGTACGCGGGTGCGAACGACCTCAACGACCTCGACGCCGCCCGCGCTTTGATGAGTCAGGCCGGCGGCCGGGCCGACCTGATCGTGGTGCAGGTGCACATGGGCGCCGAGGGGGCGGACCGGCAGCACGTCGGGCGCGGCACCGAGATGTTCCACGGGGAGAACCGGGGAGACCCGATGGCCTTCAGCCGCGCAGTGATCGACGCGGGCGCGGACCTGGTGATCGGCCACGGGCCGCACGTGCTGCGCGGCATGGAGTTCTACCGGGGCCGGCTGATCGCGTACAGCCTGGGCAACTTCGCCGGCGGCGGGCGGACGCTGTCGCGCGACGGCGCACTCAGGTACGCCGGGATCCTGCACGTCACGCTCACCGCGGCGGGAGAGTACGCCGGCGGCGAGTTCCTCTCCACCTACCTGGACTCCGCCGGCCTGCCCGCCCGGGACGGGCAGAACGAGCGCGGCCGGGCGCTGGTCGAGCGGCTGAGCGCGGCCGATTTCCCGGACACCGGGGTACTCATCGATGAGGACGGATCGATCACTCCGCGGGCGTGACAGGTGGGTGGTGAGACGTACTCTTTAGCGGTGACTCTGGTGGTGCGGTCGGTCAAGCGATTCGCGGGGGAGACGCCGATCGGGCGCAAGCGCCGTGCCCGCAAGATGGCCAGAGTCCTGGCCGACACGCATCCCGACGCGCACTGCGAACTCGACTTCAGCACGCCGCTCGAGCTGGCGGTGGCGACGATCCTCTCCGCACAGACCACCGACGTACGGGTCAACCAGGTCACTCCCGCACTGTTCCGGCGCTACCGCACCGCCGCCGACTACGCCGCGGCGGACCGCGCCGAGCTCGAGGAGTTGCTGCGCCCGACCGGCTTCTTCCGGGCCAAGACCGACTCGCTCGTCAAGCTGGGGCAGGCGCTGGTCGAGCGGTACGACGGGGTGCTCCCGGGCCGGCTGGTCGATCTCGTCGGCCTGCCCGGCATCGGACGCAAGACGGCGAACGTGATTCTCGGCAACGCGTTCGGCGTACCGGGGATCACCGTCGACACCCACTTCCGCCGGCTCGTCAACCGCTTCGGCTGGGTCCACGAGGAGGACCCCGTGAAGGTCGAGTTCCAGGTCGCCGACCTGATCGAGAAGCGCGACTGGACGATGCTGTCGCACCGGATCATCTTCCACGGCCGCCGGGTGTGCCATTCGCGCAAGCCCGCCTGCGGCGCCTGCACGCTGGCCGCCATGTGCCCGTCGTACGGCACCGGCCCCACCGAGGCGGCGGCCGCGGCCAAGCTGTTGAAGGGCCCGCGGGCCCGCGAGCTGGCGATCGCCGCCGGGATCGACCCCGACCTGGTGCCGGCCGCCGCGGTGACCGCGCCGGAGGCGCCGTGAGCGGGCCGGCTCCGGCCGCGGCTCTTCGCCTGCGCCGGGCCGGCGCCGCCGCCCTTCTCCTCGCGGCGTCCGCCGCCTGTACGGCCGAGGCCACGCCGTCCGGCGGCGGACAGCCGTCGCCGTTCGCCGATTGCACCGCCCTGACCGCGCCGCCGCCGTCCGCGTCCGCCTCGCCGCCGGCCGTCCCGGTGTCCGGGCTGCCCGACCTGCGGCTCACCTGTTTCACCGGGGAGGAGCCGGTCGCCCTGCGAGACCTCCGCGGTCCGGCCGTGATCAACGTCTGGGCTTCGTGGTGCGGCCCGTGCCGCACCGAACTGCCGGTCATGCAGACCCTGGCCGATCGCGCGGCCGGGCGGCTCACCGTCCTCGGTGTCGATACCGGTGACCGGCGCGACGCGGGGGCCTCGTTCGCCGCGGACAAGGGCGTCGCCATGCCGACCCTCTTCGACCCCGACCGCAAGCTGATCACCGCGCTGACCGTGACCGGCCTGCCGGTCACGATCTTCCTGGACGCGGCGGGCCGCAGCCATGTCTACGCGCGTCCGCTCGACGCCACATCGCTCGCCGCGCAGGTGCGCATCCACACCGGCGTGACGGTGACGATGTGACCTCGCCGGACGGCCTCGCCCGGCAGGGCGCCGCCAAGGGGGCACAGCCATGAGCCACGGCCGGGTGCTGTCGCGGCCCGACGATCTGCCGTCCTGGTTCGAGCCTCTGTTGTCCCGGGCCGGTTCGTCCCGGACCGAAGACTTCACCACCCTGCGGGCCCCCCTCGGAGATGGCCGGCCCAGCGCCGTGCTCGTGCTGCTCGGCGAGAGTGAATCCGCCGCCGACACCCCTGGTGGCCCCGACGTACTCGTCCTGCAGCGGGCCGCAACCATGCGCAACCACGCCGGCCAGCCGGCCTTCCCGGGCGGCGGTACCGACCCCGAGGATGCGGACGCGGCGGCCACCGCGCTGCGCGAGGCGCACGAGGAGGTGGGGCTCGACCCGGGGAGCGCCGAGGTGTTGGCCCTGCTGCCGGACCTCTACATTCCGGTCAGCTCGTTCGTGGTGACCCCCGTGCTGGCCTGGTGGCGCCGGCCGCATCCGGTGAGCCCGCGCCAGCCGGAGGAGGTCGCGCACGTAGCCCGCCTGCCGATCCTTGAACTCGTCGAGCCGGCCAACCGTATCCGGGTGCGGCATCCCAGTGGTTGGATCGGACCTGCTTTCCAGGTCCGCGGAATGCTCGTCTGGGGTTTCACGGCGGGGGTGATCTCGACATTGCTCGACATGGCCGGTTGGTCGCGTCCGTGGCGGCCCGGTCCTCCCGTGGACCTGCCGGACGCCTCCGCGCCGGTGCCGGCGGCGCGCGGTGGGGCGCCCGACGAGGTCATGCCATGATCTTGCAGTGGCTCTCCGCCTCTACGCTGAATTCACCCGCGGCGGCTAACCGGCGCAACCCCATCGTGAGTGAGTGTTCGTGGTCGATGGCATCCTGATCCTGCTCATGCTGATCTTCGCGATCAGCGGATACCGCCAGGGCTTCGTCATCGGCGCGCTCTCGTTCGGCGGGTTCTTCAGCGGAGTTCTCATCGGCCTGCAGGTCGGACCGCTGATCGCGGAGAAGTTCACCGACCCTACGGCTCGGCTCGTGACCTCCCTGGCGGCGATCTTCGCGCTGGCCGTACTCGGCCAGACCCTCGCCGGCTGGCTCGGCACCCGGCTGCGCCGGGCGATCTCCAGCCGGCCGCTGCAGTACGTGGACGACGCGGGCGGAGCAGTGATCTCCCTGGTCGCGGTGCTCCTCGTGGGCTGGCTCATCGCCGTACCGCTGGGGTCCACGCCGTTCCCCGGGCTGAACCACGCGGTGCGCAGCAGCGCGATCCTCGCCGGCATCAACGACGTGATGCCGGAGCGGGCCGAGGCGCTCTCCTCCGCCCTGCGCGACACCTTGGACACCAACGGGTTCCCGGACGTCTTCGGCGGCCTGGCCCCGACCAGGGCCAAGGAGGTCGCGGCGCCCGACCCCAAGCTGCGCAACTCGCAGGTCGTGCAGAAGGCGAAACAGTCGGTGATCAAGGTGCTGGGCACGGCGCCCAGCTGCTCCCGGCGGATCGAGGGCTCCGGCTTCGTGTACGCGGGTGAGCGGGTGATGACCAACGCGCACGTCGTGGCCGGTACTCGCGACGTGTACGTCGAGGCGAACGGCCGGCGCCTGGACGGCACCGTCGTCGTCTACGACCCGCGGCGCGACCTCGCGGTGCTCCACGTGCCCGGCCTGAGCGCTCCGACAATGCCGTTCGTGCCGAAGCTCGCGGCGACCGGCGCGAGCGCGATCGTGCTCGGCTACCCGCAGGACGGGCCGTACAACGCGCAGTCGGCCCGGGTCCGCGACGTGGGCAAGATCACCGGGCCGGACATCTACGACTCCGGCGACGTGACCCGGGAGATCTACACGATCCGGTCGCTGGTGCGCAGCGGCAACTCCGGCGGGCCGCTGATCACCCCGGGCGGGCAGGTGCTGGGAGTCATCTTCGCGGCGGCGGCCGACGACCGGAACACCGGCTTCGCGCTGACGGCGGGGGAGGCCGCCACGGTGGCCCGGGCGGGGGTGAGCCGCACCCGGGGGGTCGGCACGGGGGACTGTGCTTGATCTGTGGCTGAGTTTCTGGCCTCGCCTTCGGCTCGGCGGGCGAAATCCGACTTGGGTTGCGGTCGGACCATCTTTGGGCTGAGGCGGTCGTGGTGGGTCCGGGCCGGAGTGCTGGCGGCTCATGTGGGCGGGCTCAGGTGGGGCTGGACTCTGGTGGGGCCGGGCTCTGGTGGGAGCGGGCTCGGCTGAGGGCGGGCTCAGGCGGGGGTGGGCTCGG
>Ga0081539_10000507_pt1 | contig 80978 bp, 67 predicted proteins | sample TabmetS4T2R2_FD_71023 | JGI IMG/M metagenome (GOLD analysis project Ga0081539, IMG submission 71023) | Tabebuia heterophylla rhizosphere microbial communities from the University of Puerto Rico - S4T2R2 | ecosystem: Host-associated > Plants > Roots > Rhizosphere ...
CGGCGAAGGCCTGCGTCATGAGGAACACCGCCTCTACGTCGACTTCCAACAGCCGCCGGAGCAGGTTCCGCGAGGTCTCCAGGAAGGGGGCGTATTCCACGATTCCCGCGTTGTTGATCAGCACGTCGGCGCCGCCGAGCTCCGTCTCTGCGAGGGCGATGACGTCGGCGACGCTTCCTGGCGCCGTAAGATCGGCGACATGGGCGACGACCGTGTGTCCCTCCGTGGCAAGCGCATTCCGCACGCTGGCCAGCGGCTCCTCGTCGACATCGACCAGGAGCAGCGCTCCGCTGCACGTGGCGAGCTCCGAGGCGATCGCCTGCCCGAGCCCCCGGGCGGCGCCCGTCACGACGACCACCCGTTCGGCGGCGGCTCGTTCGGGTGGATTGGCGTTCGCCATGGTTCGTGACACTGGTGGCTCGGTGCGGGCGGGGACGGCGTCCGGCGACGAGAGAGGACCAACCTGACCTTACCGCGTGGATGCATACAGCGCAACGAGGTTGCGCTAGGGGCGATGGGTGGATAGCGTGAACGTGGCGGGTCTGCAGATGTTCGCGCCGTGGGGTGCACAGCGTGCACCACCAGTTACCGTCAACTCGGCGTCGCGGCCGGCCGCGTGGAACCAGGATGGAGGAGCATGGACAGAGCGCCTGAGACAGTTGACTGCGACGTCGCCGTCCTCGGCGGCGGTGGCTCCGGGCTCGCGGCGGCCATCGAAGCGGCTGTCGCCGGCGCGCACGTGGTGGTCATCGACAAGGCGGATCTGCTGCGCGGCAGTACAGGACGTTCCGTCGGAGCGATCGCGGCGTCACGCACGCCCGACCAGCGGCGACTCGGCGTCGCCGACTCTCCGGAGCAGCACTTCGACGACTATCGGAAGCTCTCGGGCGACCTGGCTGCCCGCGAGAGCGAGGAGCTCGCGCGCCTCCTCGTCGACCAGGCTGCGGAGAGCATCGCGTGGCTGCGCAGCCTCGGCGTCGAGCTCTTCGGCCCGGTCGAAGGGCCGGGGCACTCCGTCCCAAGGCTCCACAACGCTCTGCCGGGCTCTCGCTCCTACATCCACCACCTTCACAAGCGCGCTCGGCGGTTGGGCGTCACGATCCTGCTGAGCACCGAGGCGGAGGCGCTGGTGAAAGCCGGTGACGCGGTGCGCCAGGTCCGCGCCCGGAGGAGCGACGGTGCTGAGCTGATCGTGCGCGCGCGACGCGCGATCGTGCTCGCCACCGGCGACTTCTCGGCCAGTGTCGAGATGCGTCGGACGTACATCAGCGACCGTGTGGCGGGCTTTCTGCCGGTCAACCCGGACGCGACCGGAGACGCGCAGCGGATGGCGCTCGCGGTCGGTGCGCAGATGCTGAACGCCGAGGTCTTCGACCTGCCCACCATGCGGCTCGCGCCACCGCCCGCGAAGGGCTGGTTCGGATTACTGCAAGAACTCCCCCCTGGCCGCGCGCTGACCCTGCCGATCAAGTGGGGCCTCAGGTACGTCCCGGGAAAGCTGATCCGGCCGCTCATGCTCAGCTTCGTCACCACCTACCTGTCGCCGCGGGAGGCCCTCTTCGACAGCGGCGCGATCCTCCTGGATCGCAGTGGAAGCTGGCGCCCAGGCGGTCACGAGAGCATCAGCCTCACGGTCGCCGAGCTCGGCGCCGACGGCGGCTACATGGTGGGAGACCACCGGCTCTTCGAGCAGTTCTCCGGCGGCGAGAGCTTCGTGGCGATGGCGCCGGGAGTCGCGCGCGCCTACCTCCCCGACTTCCGCCGGTCGCGCAGGGACGTGTACGCGGAGGCCGACTCCCTCGCGGATCTGGCCGCGAAGATCGGCGTCCCCGCCGCCACCATCCGGTCCTCGGTCGACCAGGCCAACAGCCGCGCCGCCGAGCGCTCGGTCGCACCGATCGAGGTCGCGCCCTTCTTCGCGCTCGGGCCGATCCGGTCCCATCTCATCCAGACCGGCGGCGGCCTCAAGGTCTCCGCGAGGATGGAGGTGCTCACCGAGGGCGGTGATCCCATCCCGGGGCTCTACGCGGCGGGGAACGCCGGGCAGAGTGGCCTGGCGCTGTTCGGGTACGGCCACCATCTGGGATGGGCCTTCACCTCGGGGCGCATCGCAGGGCGCAACGCCGCGCACGCGCGCCCGTCCGGCCAAGTCGCCGAGATGGCGTACGCCTGATGCGGTGCCTCACCGCGCCAGCCGGAAGTTGAAGATCGTCGTGTCGAGCGCCGCGTACCCCTCGTAGCCGAGAAGCTCGTAGAGCCGGGCGCGCGTCTGCATCCGCGGCACGAGGCCCGCGAGCGTGCCCTCGGCCTTGAGCGTGTCGAGCGCCGTCTCGGCGATGCCCATCGCGAGCCGCAGCAGCGAGACCGGGTAGATCGCGAGGCTGACGCCCACGGACTCGAGCTCGCCCGTCGAGAAGAGCTGGTTCTTTCCGAACTCGGTGACGTTGGCGAGGATCGGGATGTCGACCGCCCTGCGGATCGTCTCGTACTCCTCGAGCGACGCCAAGGCTTCCGGGAAGATCATGTCCGCGCCGGCGTCGGCCAGAGCCTTCGCCCGCTCGGCGGCGGCTCGCAGCCCCTCGAGCGCCCGGACGTCGGTGCGCGCCACGATCACGAGATCGGGGTCTCGGCGCGCCATCACGCACGCGGCGATGCGCTGTACCGCGGTGCGCTCGTCGACGACCGCCTTGCCGTCGAGGTGACCGCAGCGCTTGGGATTGACCTGGTCTTCTACGTGCAGCCCGGCGACGCCAGCGTCCTCCAGCAGCTGCACCGTCCTCGCGAGGTTCACCACCTCGCCGAATCCGGTGTCGGCGTCGACGAGCACGGGAAGGCTCGTCACCCGGGCGATCTGTCCCGCGCGCAAGCTGACCTCCGTCAGCGTCGTCAGGCCGATGTCGGGCAGGCCCAACTCGGCCGACATCACGGCGCCGGACGAGTACACGCCGTCGAAGCCCTTGTCCTCGATCAGCTTCGCGCTCAGCGGCGTGAACGCACCCGGGAAGACCAGCAGTCGCTCCGCCGCGAGTGCTTCGCGAAACCGGCGACGCCGATCGCTCGGGGTCTCCGGGCTCGCCATCACAGCTCAGTCGGGCTGCTGTGCTCGAGGATCTGGAAGCTGGTCTGCGGCGGCTTCAGCGCATCCACGTACTTGTAGTAGACAGCCGGACGCGAGTGCAGCGCCTCGTGGATGGGAAAGGCCACCGCCGGGTCGATCGCGCGCAGGTACTCGACGGCGTCGGCGAGGCTCAACCACGGGCCCGAGATCGGAAGCGCCAGGATCTCGACGTTCGCGGACGGCTGCACGAACTCGTCGCCTGGATGCAGCAGGCCGGACGCCGGGAAGTAGAAGCCGACGTTCGGGATCCGCTCGACCTCCGGATGGATCGTGGCGTGCCTGCCCCCGACCGTCTGGATCTCGACGTCGGCGATGCTGAACGTCTCTCCCGACGAGACGACCTGCCGGCGCGCCGCGTCCACCGACTCCGGAACCTCGTCCGCCGTAGCCGGCTCCACGACGAGGGTGGCTTGCGTGTTCGCACGCATCAAGGCATCGATGGTGTCCGGGACGAAGTGGTCGAAGTCCTTGTGCGTGATCAGTACGGCATCGAGCTGCTCGAGGCGCTCGAAGCCCTCGGAGAAGGCTCCTGGGTCGATCAGCAGCTGAGCGTCGCCGGTCTCGACCAGCACGCATGAGTGGCCAAAGTGGGTGAGTCTCAATCCGTCTCTCCTCCGCCTCGTTTGTCGCCCGGTGCGCCGGCCCGGACGGAGCATAGCCGCGATGTCGCTCTCAGTGCATCTTGGTTGCGCTCAGCGCACCTCATGGCCGATGGCGTCGAACCACCGACGGAGGACCCTCGCGTGCTGTGGCAGGGCGATCTCCGGCTCGGCGAGCTCGGGATGCCAGTGCTTTTCCCACTCCACGGAGATCCAGCCGCTGTATCCGACCCGCCTGAGCACGGAGAGGCTCTCCCGGACCGGGACATGCCCTTGGCCGAGAAGGCACAGCTCCGGCCCATCCGGCGTCTTGCGCGCGTCCTTGATGTGGACATACAGAAGGCGATCGCCCAGGAGCGCCACCGCATCCTCCGCGGACTCGCCCGCGCGCCACGTGTGCCTGACGTCCCAGGCGGCGCCGAGGCGGGGATGCGAGACGTGGTCGAGAAGCGCGGAGGTCGACGCGGCGCTCGAGAAGACATCGTGTGTGTCGAGCACGATGCTGACACCCAGTGAGTCGGCGACGCCAAGGAACGGCTCGAGGCGATCGGCGATCTCCTCGTATGAGCCGGCCGAAGGCTTCGCCGGATCGGCCAGGCCTCCGAAGACCCGTACCAGGGGAGCTCGCCAGTCATGGGCGAGCTCCAGCGACGCGCGCAACTCGGGATAGGTCTCAGGCTTGGCGAGCCGGACCGAGCTGTCGAAGCAGGCGATGGGGACGCTTGCCTTCTGCAGCACCCTGGCCACCTCGCCGCGAACCTCATGATCGAGGGTCGTCGCGTCGATCAGCGCTCCGTCGAGCACCCGGAGCTCAATGCCGTCGTACCAGTAGTCGGCAACCGCGTCGACGACCTGCTGTATCGACCACCCGGGCGCGCCCAGTGTCGAGAAGGCGAGACTCCAGTCGTCGAGGTCGCGTGCCATCGGCGCGCCTGCCTGAGCGTCTATCAGGGTGTGAGCGGCTCAGACACCGTTGTCGGCCAGTGCTCGCCAGACACGTTCGGAGGTCATCGGGAGGTGGCGGAGCCGCGAGCCGACCGCGGCCGCAATCGCATTGGCCACCGCGCCGGGGACGCCGACGACGGGAGCCTCCCCCACCCCCTTCGCCCCGTACGGGCCCTCGGGCGCGGGCACCTCGACGATCTCGGTGTCGATCGGCGGGACCACGCCCGTCGACGGCATGCCGTAGGCGACGAACGACCCGCTGGTGGGCTGGCCTTCCTCGTCGTAGGACAGCTCCTCCATGAGGGCCCAGCCGAGGCCCTGGGCGACCCCGCCATGCATCTGCCCGGTCACCAGAGCGGGGTTCAATGCACGCCCGACGTCCTGGGCCACGACGTGTCCCAGCACCGTCACGGCGCCCGTCTCACGGTCGACGCGCACGTGGGACAGGTGCGCCGCGCACTGCGGCGCCGGAGGCAACGACACCCGCCCCACCGCCTCGACCGGCGGATACGGACCGTCGAACGTCAGCACCTTGGCGGCCAGCCGTTCGAGCGCCACGGCCTTGGCCGGGACGCCGACGGGCTGGACCGCGCCGTCGACGATCTCCAGGTCCTCGGGGGAGATCTCGAGCTCGGCGGCGGCGATCTCGAGCAGCTGCTCACGCGCCTCGCGGGCCGCCGTCTCAACCGCGCGGCCGACGGTGTAGGTCATCTTGCTGCCGCCGCTCAGCGGCGCGTAGGGAGCGCTCGCGGTGTCGGCGTACACGACCCGCACTCGATCGAGCGGGAGGCCGAACGTCTCGGCCGCGACGATCGCAAACGCCGTCTCGACGCCAGTCATGTCGGCCGCCCCGGTGACGATGGTCAGCTGCCCGTCGGAGTCGAGACGGCACGCGGCGGAGGCCGGCTCCAGGCCCCCCGGCCACCAGCCGATCGCCACGCCGACGCCTTCGTCCGCAGGCAGCTCGCCACGGCGCGCCCAGAGCGGGTGGTCGCGTATGCGCTCCAAGCACTCGCGCGCGCCGAACGCCGTGAGCTCGCCACCGGCGACCGTGCGATCGCCGGCCGTGAGCACGTTGCGCAAGCGCAGCTCGAGCGGGTCGAGCTGGAGTCGCTCAGCCAGCTCATCGACCAACGACTCGAGCGCGAACGCCGCTTGCGGCGCGGCCGGAGCCCTGTAGGCGCCTTGCGTCACTCGGTTGGTGAGGACGCCGTACGCAGTCAGATCGTATGCCTGCCAGCGATACGGGCCGGCGCTGAGCAGCGCCGCGAGCGGCTCCATCCCGAACTCGCTGGAGCCGCAGTCGCACAGAATGCGCGCCCGTATCCCGGTGAGAGATCCGTCGCGGTCGGCACCTATCTCGACCTCGAGGATCTCCGCTGCCGCAGGGTTGCCGGCGGCGAAGTCCTCGCTGCGGGTCATCACCAGGCGCACAGGCCGCCGCAGGACGAGGGCAGCGCCCACCACGAGCGGTTCGACGATCATCGTCTTGCCGCCGAACGCGCCGCCCAAGGGCTCGGCGCGGATGCGGACGCTGTCGACCGACAGCCCGAACAGCTTCGCGAGCTGGTCCCGCGTGAAGAAGGCGCCCTGCGTCGCGCTGCTGACCACGAGGTCTCCGCCGGGCTCGAACCAGGCGGTCGCGCTCTGAGGCTCGAGGTATCCCTGGTAGACCCACGGGGTATGGAAGCGGGCGCGCACGACATGCTCGCTCCCCGCCAGCGCCGCGTCCACGTCGCCATCGGTCAACGCTGCGCTGCCGATGACGTTCTCGGACAGCTCCTCGCCGCCGCTGGCCTCGGCCGCGGCGACCGCGGCATGCGCGTCCCCGACGTCGGAACCGTCGTCGCCGGTCGTGCGCGTGCTCACCCTCGCCCGCGGAGCTCCCGGACGATAGGCGGCATCGAGGTCCAGCGCGGCCTCGAGCGTCTCGGTCTCGACGTCTATGAGCTCGACCGCGTCCGCCGCGATGGCCTCGCTCTCGGCGACGACGATCGCGATCGGCTGGCCTGCGTAGACGACCTCCTCATGTGCAAGGGGCTCGTACATCCGCCCGCGACCGTGAGTGACTATCGGAAGGTCCGCAGCCGTCAGGACTGCGGCCACGCCGGGAAGCGCACGCGCCGCACTCGCATCGATCGAGCGGATCAGCGCATGCGCCTCGTGCGACAGCAGCAACCGCGCATGCAGGAGTCCTGGCACTGGCACGTCGGCGGCGTACCTGGCGACGCCGCGGACCTTGGGCCCCGAATCGCGCCTGGGAGTCGAGACGCCGATCGCCGACTGACGAGCGGAATCGAGGGCATCGATCTGCGCCATGGCGCCGAAGCTATCAGAGCTGGGCATACGCTTTCCAATCACCTTTGGCGGGTGTCACGTCACCATCGGAGAGACGGTTGACTCGGCAGGCCTAGAGGCGCGGGACGACCTCGGTCATGAACCGCGTCAGGTTGGCGTTGAGGCCGACGATGACAGCGTCGAGACCAAGCCGCTCTCGCCGGTCGGCCAGCACGCGAGCGCTCTCCTCAGCAGTGCCGATCAGCACGTAGGGACAATCCCCCAGATCACGCCAGTCGAGCCCGACGTTCCCGCAGAGCCTCTCCTCGGCGTTCCGGCGCTCCTCCGGCTCGCAGAACTCGATGAGTCCCATGCCCATGGAGCGCTTCACCGTCCCTGGCGCCCTCCCGGCGGCCTCCTCCGCAGCTTCGAGCATCTCGGCGCATCGCGTGGCGTCGCTCATGGTCGTCTCGAGGAATCGGCGCGCATGATTCAGACCACGACCGGCCAGCGGATGCAGGTCGACGTGATCGGCGAAGCTGCCGGCCAGCCGCATCACGGCTTCTGAGCCTCCGCCGAGCATCAGCCGGGGCGGCACTCGCAGCGACGGCGTCATCGGCAAGTCCCGCACGGAGAACGTCGCGCCGTCGAGCGTTGCGATCCCCGTGTCGAACCAGGCGCGGGCGAGCTCAGAGGCTCCGGAGAGATGCTCCATCCGGTGCCCGAACCCGGGCAGGTCCATCCCGATCGCCTCGAACTCGTCCTTGTTCCAGCCTGCGCCAAGCCCAGCCAGCACCCGCTCGCCGCCGAACAGGGCTGCGAGCTGCACGAAATGGCGGAGGATCAGCGCCGGATGGCAGAAGCCGGCATTCGCGACGATCGTCCCCAGCACCAGCCGCTTCGACAGGGCTCCGACGGCCGCGAGGTTGCTGAACGGATCCGCGGCCCGACCGCCGTTGGCCTTACCGTTCGGATCCCTCGATACTCGCTGGAACAGATGGTCGCTGTGGAGGTAGCCCTCCACGCCGAGGGCTTCCAGTTCGGCCACCTTCTTGGCGAGATCCTCGAGGGTGCCTGTGTGCACATCGCCGACATAGACCTTCAACGCCATGGCGCCCGTCTCACCAACTCGCGCGCCAGGCGTCAGGACACAGCACCGCGGCGCCGCCCTCTGCGTGTGTCACGTCCATCTCCGTCGTCGTTGATCACTGTGATTGCGCCATGCCGCACGTCCCTCGAGCGACGAGCTCCACACCGCCATCCGCCATCGGTCGGAGCCCGGCGAGCGCAGCTGGACCTGGATCTTCGGTCCCCACCGAGCCAGGACACGAGACCCAGTCGGCTTGGCCCGGCAGGACGGTGCCAAGGACCCGATCGAGGACAGCAGAGCCGCTGCACGCAGGCATGTGCCGCATTGGATGAGATGTATCGAGGAGCAGTAGGTTGCGCTACGCGCACCCCGGTTGCACTATAGCAGCAGCCTACCGAGAACGTCGGGCGGGACGGCGGCGCCCGCGCGTTCGCTGACCCAGCGCCTGACCCGCTCGAGCGGCGAAGGCGGCGTGTCCCGACCGAGAGAGCCGGCGAGTTGCGTGCGGCGCGTCGCTGTTGCTGCTGGCGCGCTCCGGGTGCAACGTGGCACTCGGCGCGAGAGAGGTCTCACTCGGCGAGGAGAGAGCGAGAACTCCTGCTCCCCAGGTCCTTCACCGATTGAGCGTGGCTGCGGCCGCTCTGGACGTCAATGCCGTCGGCCCGCGCGCGCTCGCCGACGATCTTGGTGACGCGGTCCTGGCGGTGGAGTGCGACGTCTCCAAAGCCGAGTCGGTCCGCGGCGCCGTGCGGAGCACCGTCCAGCATTTCGGCGCCGTCGGGTGGCGCCGCTATCGCCAACGTTCCCTCGCTCGCCGGTGCTCCACCGGCTCCGCCAACAGCGCCTATTGCGCCTGCAAGGGCGGGGTGCAGGGCCTCAGCCTCGCTCTAGCCTTCACGTACGGTCCACAGGGAATCCGCACCAGCGTCAGCTGCCCCGGGCTCGTCGCTACTCCGCTGGTGGACCATCTCGTGGGGAAGCGGAATTCATGGCCCCATTCGTGAAATCGGTGCCCTTGCGGCGCGTCGGCCAGGCCGGCGAAATCGCCGCGACCGGGCTCTTCCTCGCGTCCGACGACGCCAGCTACGTGAACTGGGCGGTGATCCCGTCGACGGTGGCACTCTGGTGCGCTGAGCCGGACCGCCGTCCCCCTAGACCCGGCCGGGGAACCGATCGGCCTCGCGAGCGACCCAGCGGGCTGCCTCGGCAGTTGACTCCTCCTTGGTCGCCAGATCCGGCACGTCGACCTCGACGACGAACCAGCCGCGGAAGTCGTCCGGAAGCGCCGCGAACACGGCGTCGAAGTCGATGTCACCGCGGCCAGGCTCGGTCCACAGGTGGTGCGTCCACGTCGCCGTGCCGTAGTCGCTGCCAAGGGCACGCGTGCGTGCCACGACGTCCTGATGAACGTCCTTCAGGTGGACGGCGCCGACGCGCGTCGAGAACTCGGCGATGACCGCCGCCGGGTCCATCCCTGCCCAGAACAGATGGCCGACATCGGGCCCGAAGGCGAGCACCGACTCGTCGACCGCCTCGAGAACGGCTCGGGTCTCCTCCCCGGTCTCGATCCAGCTGCCCACGTGTGGATGCAGACACGGTCGAAGGCCCTCTGCGTGAATCGCCTCGGCCGCCAACCCGACTCGCTCCACGATCGTCGCGAGCCGACCGGCGTCGAAGCCCGCCCCTACAGCGGGTGCACCGCGCCTGGTCGCGTTCACATGGCTCGCAAGGAAGACCTCGGTCAGACCCAGCTCGCGCTGGACGAAGGCGTGGCGCCTGGCGCCCTCCAGAAGCGAGGGCACGTCGTCGGCGGGACCATCGAAGTGAGACGCGAAATACCCAGGTGCGGCGTGCAGCCCGTGCTCGTCGAGCAACGCCTGATACTCATCCGCAGACACGCAGGGCGGCACGTCGGCCTGGATGGCTCGGAACCCCGCCTCCGCCATCGCGGCAGCGGCGGCGCGGACGGTTGTAGGACTGAGGTCGAAGCCCTCCGGCCCGAGCAGCCACGGCAACGGATTGATTCCCACGTTGGTCAAAGGCGCCATGTACGTCCCTCCAGTGATCGGCTCCGCATCCGTGATCCTGCTACGAGCGAGATGGGACGCCCGGCAAGGCGCCGGCGGTGATGGGCCGTTCCACGCGCTCGAGCACCTCCGGGAGACCGTCATGGCGGAACTGGCGCCGCGACAGCAGCCAGCGCCCCTGCACCTTCACGAGCTCGTCGAAGCACATCCCGGTCGTCGTGAGCTCCGAGCGCGTCACCGGACTGGGCTTCAGATGCGGCTTGGTGGCATCCGGGTACGCGCGCGTGACGATCACATACGACGTCGCTCGCGCCGTCTGCCCATCACCCTCCACCAGCACGTTCAGCGAGGACTGACGAACCCGCCCGGCGCTGTACTCCGTCGAGGCCACCGCAAAGCGCCGCAGCGCCTCCCGCCCCCGGTGCACCCCCGACAAGCCCTCCTCCGGAGCACTCGTATCCAGCACGCCATCCTCCACGAAACACGCCACAAACCCCTCAGCATCACCGAAGTCCAACGTCTGGCTGTAGCGCGCGAACAGCTGACGGACCTCCTCATGGTCCGCGTCGGTCATCCCCACCGCACCCGGCCGCTCACCATCCGACGCCACACCAACAACCGACACAGAATCAGTCACGGAAAAGCTCCAAGCTCAGCGGCTTGCCAACCAACGCATCAACATCCGACAACGTATCCTTACGGAACGTACGCTTCGCGAACAACCACCGGCCGTCCACCTTCACAACCTCATCCCGGTACACACCCGTGTATCGCATCCTGGCCATGGCGGCCCCAGGCAGCTCAGGTGATCCGTAGGCCTCGGTGGCAAACGCGTACGACGACACCCGCGCCCGCGCGCCATCCCCTTCGATCAACGGGCTGATCGCCGAGTTGCGCACGCGGCCGCGATAGTTCAGGTCGCTCACAGACAGCGCATACTCCCAGAGCTCATCGCGACCCCGAGCGATCACGCGCGACTCGGGCCCTGCGTCTCGGTTGACGACCTCGTCGAGCACACCGTCCGGAGTGAAGCAACTCGCGAAGCCGGCGTGGTCCTCGAAGTCGAGCGTGTACCCGTAGCGCGTCAAGAGCTGCTTGATCGCCTCGTAATCCAGCGGGGTCAGCTCCGACTCGATGTTCCCGGCGTCGACCGGCTCGAAGTCGAGCGGCTTGCCGATCCGCTCCGCCACCGCCTCTCCCCAGTCCCCGATGAATCGACGCCTTAAAAGGACCCAACGACCTTGCCTTCTGACGAATTCGTCGGTGTGAAATCCGGTTGCGATCACGATCGAGCGAGTCGCCTGGCCCTTGCCGGCCGGTGGACCGAAATCGTGAGTGACCACCACTGCGGACAACGATCGTGCGCTACCACGATCAGCGTCGATCAACGAGCCCAGCGTCCAATGTCGCACATGCCCCTTTCCATCGCGCACGGTCATCGAGCGCCGCAGCTCAGCCCGGCCCCGGCGAGTCATGTGCGGGTCGGTGCCGATCTCGAAGCGCCCGTCGGGGGCGAAGCACGCGACGCGCGCATCGTAATCGCCGAGGTCGACCGCGTGACAGTACCGGACGTCGATTCGCCGGATGTCACCAAAATCTCGAGCACTCAGTTCCATGCGTGTCGATTCCTCCAGGTCGTACTGCGACAGCGAGCCATCGAACGCGGTCCCTAGATCGCATGCGCCGAGGATGACGTCCGGCTTCGCGCGAGCCTGGCCCCCTCGCCCAGTCTCTCGACCGAACGCGTGGTGGCCGGAAGCAGCTTGACGATGATCTGGCCGAACCCGCACTCGGCGAACTCGGTGAGGACCGCGGCGAGCTCGTCGACGGAGCCGGCGAAGGCGTTCTGCCACCTCGCCGGGATCGTCTCGTCGTCAGCTGTCTGCTCGGGGTCGCGCACGATCATGCTGGCGGTTCGCTCGAGCGAGTCCGGTTCCCGACCGGCGCTGCGAACCGCCTCTTCGATGCCCATGACCGCTTCCCTGAGTCGTTCGTCTGCGGCGCCGTGCCAAGGCGGGAAGCTCCAAGCGTCTGCCCAGCGAGCAGCGAGCGCGTTCATCCGTGGCTTCGTCGAGCCGACGAGAATCGGGATCCGATTCTCCGGCGGCGGCAGGAGGGATGCGTCACGCAATGAGAAGTAGCGCCCGCTGAAGTTGACGCACTCGCCGCGAAGAAGCCGGACGAGGATCTCGATCCACTCCTCGAACCGACTGACACCGTGGTCGGCGTGAAAGCCGAACATCTCGAACTCGGGTTCGTAGGACCCCGCTGACACGCCGAGGATCAACCGGCCTGGCGCGATCCGGTCGAAGGTCGCCGCCATCTTCGCCACGAGCACCGGGTGGCGAAACCGGGCGCAGATCACAAGGGAGCCGATCGAGATGCGATCGGTAGTTGCTGCGAGCGCGGACATCATCGTCCATGCCTCGTGCGTGGCGCGCGGCCCGTCCTCCTCCCCGCCCATGATCAGATGATCAGGAGCCCAGACGGAGTCCAGGTCGACGCGCTCGACCATGCGCGACAGCGCGAGGATCTGCGGCCAGCGACCAAGCGGCCCCCAGACCTCGAGGATGGGAAGGCTGACCCCGACCTTCATCGCCGAGCTCTGGATGCCAGGTCGACCACTGGTGCTCGACGATATGGGATCGATGCACGGGACGCAACCTGGTTGCGTCAACGGGGTCCGTCCGGCGAGCTGGCCGACGCCAGGGGCCGCATCGGCGGCTCCTCGAGAGAGGTCCGCAGCGGCCGCTCCTCCAGCCGAAGCCAGACTACGACGAGGACCACCAGGCATACGCCGGCCCCGAGGAGGAACGCCGATTGGAAGGCCTCCGCGAGAGCGGATCGCTCGGCGCCGGGCAGCCGGCTCACGACGGCTGCCTGTCCGGCAATGTCCCTTGGCAGGCCCTGATGCACGATCGCGCCGAAGACCGTCACGCCGACGGTCGTTCCGATCTCACGTGAGAACTGAACGAGCGATGTCGCAGCGCCGATGGAGCTCACGGGTACCGCGTTCTGCGCGGCAAGCATGACCGCGACCAGCATGCCGCCCCCGATGCCCACCACAGCCATGAACGCCGACAGCTTGCCCGTGGCCGTTTCTGTGCCCGCCGTGGTCAGCAGCAGCATGGCCAGCCCGACCACCAGGGGGGCGGCGACCGCAACGCGCCGGTAGTGCCCTGTGTGTGAGATCCACTGCCCGGCCAGAGTGACCGCCGCGACAGCGCCGAGCATCTTCGGAATCACGACGATCCCGGAGGAGAGCGCGGACACGCCGAGCACCCCTTGGGCGAACAGCGGCACGAATGCCGTGGTTCCCAGGTCACACGCGACGACGGCCGCGGTGGCGAACGCGGCGATCGCGACGATAGGGCTGGTTACCACGTGAATGGGAACGATCGGCTCAGCGACACGGCGGGTTCGAAGGACGACGAGCAGCCCGAAGACCAGGCAGGAGATGAAGACGTAGGGCCGGCCAGGTCCGAGAACCGAGAGCAGTAGCGACGTCGTGGCGATCGCGATGAGGCCGGCGCCGACGATGTCCACGCGAACCGTCCGGTCCTTCGTCCCCCGTGGCAACGTCAGGGCGATCACGAGCAGCGCGACCAAGCCCACCGGCACGTTCAGGAAGAAGATCCATCGCCAACTTCCGCTCTCGACGATCAGGCCCCCGAGCGTCGGGCCGAGGATCGCTCCGACCGCGTAGGCTGCGCTGTGCAGCGCGACGTAGCGTCCGCGGGACCGCGGCGGGACGATCGCGCCGGACGTCTGGATCGCGAGTGAGAAGACTCCGCCCGCTCCGAGCCCCTGCACGCCGCGAAAGACGATCAGCTCGGTCATGGTCTGCGCGAGTCCACAGAGCATCGACCCTGCGAGGAACATCGGGATCGCCACGAAGAGCATGCGGCGACGTCCGAAGATGTCGCCGAGCCGCCCGTAGATCGGCAGGGTGACGGTCGAGCAGAGCAGGAATGCCGAGAACACCCAGACGTAGCTCGAAAGCCCCCCGATGTCTCCGACGATGACGGGGAGTGCCGTCGTCACGATCGTCAGGTCGAGCGACGCGAGCAGGACCGTCACCATGACGGCACCCGAGATCGCGAGCGTCCGGCCGATCGTGTGTGGGTAACCCGGCGGGTGATGCGCGAGCCTCTGACGGACGCTCGTCGTCAGGGACACGCCGCTGGGTGATTCGGTTCAGACGGCGCGGACGCGCCGGACCTGCTGAGATGCCTGAGAAGCCTCGTCGCGGACGTCCCGCCCGGTGTCAGGGAGACGCGATCCGGAATCACTCTGACGACACGAACGCTTCCGACTTCTGCTCGGAGGCGCTCTCCCGCGACGCGCCGGGGCTCGCCTGGAGGAGCTTGATCGTGTACGCGTCGCTCGGTCGCGCGAGCACCTCGTCGACCTCGCCCGCCTCGACGATCTCTCCCCGGTACATCACATAGATGCGGTCGACGACCTGGCGCACGACCGAGAGATCGTGCGTGATGAAGAGATAGCCGAGACCCCGTGACTCTCGCAGCGTTGCGAACAGATTGAGGATCTGCGCCTGCACCGACACGTCGAGCGCCGAGACGGGCTCATCGCAGACCAGGATTCGCGGCTGGACGGCGAGCGCTCGCGCGATGGCGACTCGCTGGCGTTCGCCGCCGGAGAGCGTGGCCGGCCGTCGCTCGGCGTACGTCGGCGACAGCCCGACCGAGGTCAGGAGCTCGCGGACCTGTGCCGAGAGGTTCTTCGCGCGCGGCTGATGTGTCGTGATCGCCTCACTCAGGGTCGCGCCGATGCTGCGCATCGCGTTGAGCGACGAGTACGGATCCTGGAAGACCATCTGGACGACGCGGCGCAGCCTCTGCCGGTCGCGCCGGCTCAGCCTAGACCATGCCCGCGCATCGATCCCGTCGATGAGGATCTCCCCCGCGTCCACGCTCTCGAGGCCGACGAGGGTTCGCGCGAGGGTCGTCTTCCCCGATCCGGACTCGCCTACGATCCCCACGCTCTCGTTCTCGCCAACGCGTAGGGAGACGCCCTTCAGGGCTTCCATCTGATGCTTCCCGCTGCCGAAGACCTTCCTGGCATCCCTGACGTCGATGAGCGTCGACGGCGCCGAGCGCGCTCGAGGCGCGGGAGCGGGCTTCTGGGCGGTCTTGCGAAGCGCGGCCATCTCGCCCCGGATCTCCTCGATCCGGATGCACGCCGAGACGCGCGACGGCGCGACTGCGCGCAGCGCCGGCTGAGCCTCTCGACACTGCGGCTGAGCCCACTGGCACCGCGGCGCGAAGGGGCAGCAGCCGGCGACCTCGTCGGCGGTGGGGACGAATCCCGGGATGGCCACCATCTCTTGGATTCGCCGATCGACCGGCGGCTCTGACAGGAGCAGGCCGTGGGAGTAGGGATGGAGAGGCTCGGCGTCGAGCTCTCGCGCCGAGGCGACTTCGACGAGCGAGCCGGCATAGAGCACGTAGACCCGGTCACAGGTCGAGAAGGCGACGCGAAGGTCGTGCGTGATCAGGATGAGGCTCATGCCCCGCGCCTCTTGGACAGCCCGGAGCAGGTTGAGGATCTCGCGCTGGGTCGAGACGTCCAGCGCCGTCGACGGCTCGTCCGCGATCAGGATCCGCGGGTCGCGTGCGAGCGCGGCGGCGATGCCGACACGCTGGCGCATGCCGCCCGAGAGCTGGAACGGGTATCGGTCGATGACCCGCTCGTCGCTGATGCCGACCTCCCGCAGCCGGCGCACGGTCTCCTCACGCATGCCCTTCCGACCGACGCGGTCGGCCTGCTCACGAGTCAGGGACTCGGCGATGATCCTGCCGCAACGGAAGACGGGGTTGAGCGTCGTGAACGGGTCCTGCATGATCATCCCGATCTCGCGTCCGCGTACCGAGCGCCATTCGCGTTCGCGCAACGTGAGAAGGTTGCGCCCCATGTACAGCGCCTCGCCCTCCGCGACGAGGCCAGGAGCGAGCAGACCGGTGAGCGCTCGCGCCGTCAGCGACTTGCCGCTGCCCGACTCGCCGACGATCCCGATCGTCTCGCCTGCGGCGACGGCGAGCCGCATCGAGCGGACGATCGTGGCGTTGCCCTCCGGGCGCGTGTGCTCGACGCGGAGCGACCTCACGTCCAGCACGCGGTCGTCCTGCGTGGCGGCCGTCGGCGGCTTCATCTGTGGCTGGCTCACCGGACGGCCCCCCGAGCCGAGATACGCTCGTAGACCCAGTCGCCGACGAGATTCATCGACGTCGCGGTGATGACGATCGCCGCAGCGGGCGCAAGGACGCCGATCGGGTTCTCGAAGAGGACACGGCGTGCCTCGGCCAGCATCACGCCCCAGTCCGGCGTCCCGACTGGTGCGCCGAGTCCGAGGAAGGACAGGGCGGACAGCGAGACGAGCGCGGTGGCGAACGCGAGGAACGTGTTGGCGAGCGAGATCGCAGCGATGTTGGGCCAGATGTGGAGGAACATGATCTTGATGTCGGGCACGCCAAGCACTCGCGCAGCCTCCACGTACGGCCGTGGAGCCTGCTCGAGCGTTGCGCCGCGTGCGATGCGAATGGTGCCGGGAGTGAAGAAGAACGTGAGGAGACCGACCGCCAGCCAGTAGCCCCCACCGACCGCGCCGACGATGACGATCACGATCAGCAGCTGCGGCACGGCCCATGCCAGGTCGACGCCACGCATGATCACCGCATCGACGGTGCCGCCCCGGTAGCCGGCCAGCAGTCCGAGCGTCGTGCCGAGCACCATCGAGCCGAACGCGACGATCAACGGCCCGGCGAGAGCCGTCCGCGCTCCGGTGATCAGCCGTGACAGGACATCGCGACCGAGCTCATCGGTGCCCAGCCAGTGCTCGCTGCTCGGGCTGGCCAGGATGTTCGTGACGTCCTGAGCGTTCGGCGGATCCGGCCTGATCAGCGGGCCGAACACTGCGAGCACTGCCAGTCCACCCACGATGAACAGCGACGCGCCGATCAAGAGCGAGCCACGCTGACGGCGCCCGCGCGGAGCTGACCGCAGGCCCTCGGCGGACAGGACGCTATCGGTCATCGAGCGACCCCCATCGGCCGATGCCCTCTCCGGCCCTCACGACTCGCCCGCCGTGTGCGGGGGACGACACCCCAGCCGCGGACGAGCACACAACGCGGCGTTCCGGCGGTTCGCCGTTGGCATGCCTACCAGTGCCGACCGGGCTGCGACGGGACCCGTCATCTCGCTCGTCCCCCGATCCTGATCCTTGGATCGACGACCATGTAGGCGATGTCTGCGATGAGGTTTCCCAGGATGATCATCGCCGCGACCAGCAGTGCGACGCCCTGCAGCAGCGGGATGTCCTTCGACGTCGCAGCGTTCACGAGGGTGTTCCCGATGCCGGGGAGCGAGAACGTGATCTCGACGAGCACGGCGCTGGTCAGCAGGAACGACAGCAGGAAGCCGCCGACCGTGACCACGGGGATCAACGCGTTGCGCAGCGCATACGCGTACAGACAGCGCCACCTGGACAGCCCGCGTGCCCGAGCGAAGGTGAGGTAGTCCTGGTCCAGGACGTTGATCATCGACGCGCGTGTGTGCCGGACGATCAGCGCGGTGTCCCCCACCGCCATCGCCACCGCGGGCAAGGTCAGGTGCCACAGGCGATCGACGAATCCCGAGCCGGCCCCGAAGCTCGGAAACCACGGGAGGGAGATCGAGAAGACGTAGAGCAGCAGGAGCCCGGTGACGAACGCCGGCGTGCTGATTCCCAGGAGCACGCCCGCGACGATCCCCCTGTCGAGCACGCTCCGCTTTCGAAGCGCTGCGAGCACTCCCAGTCCGATCCCGAAGACCATGGTCAGCGTGAACGCGTACGTGCCGAGGAACAGCGTCACGGGGAGTCTCTGCTTGATGGTCTCCGTGACCGACAGATGCGTCGTGATCGACTCCCCGAAGTCCAGCTGCAGCGCACCTTGCAGCCAGAACCAATACTGCGCGAGGAACGGCTCATCGAGATGGTACTCCTGCCGCAGGTGCTGCACCGTCTCGGGGCTCGGCGCCGCGCCGACGCCGATCAGCGCCTGGATCGGATCACCGGGTGCGATGAAGAGCAGAGAGAAGACCGCGAACGAGATGATCAGCAGCAGCAGGGCTGCGATGAGCAGTCGACGCGCGAGATACAGGGCGAATGCAGCGTTCATGGAACTGCGAGCTACGACGCGAACACGATTCTCATGGCTCAGGGCCCCCTTAAGTCTCGACCGGCACCTCCCGCGCCCAGCGCTCTCGCGACACGCTCGGGCCCGGGAGGCATCATCCGGTCAGCTCGAATCCCCTAATTCGACGACTTTGGCTCGACGTAGTTGAGCCACGGGGTATCCGGCCACAGGTGGATTAGCGACGGGTGCTTATAGGTGTACTTGTCCGAGATCGCCATCATCTGGTGTGAGGTGAAGAGCGGGATGTGGGGCTGGTCCGCATTGACCTTGTCGAGGATCTTTCCGTACGTCTCGAGACGCTTCTTCGGGTCGGTCTCGCGCTGTGCGCTCCTCAACAGCGGGTCAAGCTCAGGCGGGGCGTAGCTGGACCAATTCTGCGCTCCGGTCCGGAGGTTCCAACTCCCCAGGTGCTGCTGGAAGAAGGCTCCAGAGTCCGGAATCCACGTGTTCCCGTTGATCACGAAGGACGTGATCTTGCTCTTTTCTCCATCGAGGCGCGCGGCGTACTGCCCCACCGACGGAAGCAGCTGAGGCTTGAACTTGATCCCGATCTTGGCCAGCTGCGCCTGAAGCACCTGGTTGATCAGAGGCAGGTTCGCGCCGTTGAAGAGGAAGCTGGACGCGGTGGTGCCGTTGGGGTACGCGGACTGCGCGAGCTCTTCCTTCGCCTTCGCGAGATCGAACGAGTACTTCGGCACCGACGCCATGATGGCATCCACGTCCTCCTTGGGGCCCAGCGGCGCAAGCCACTCGGCCGGGACGAACGTCTGACTCGGCGTCGCGAACTTCTTCCCGAATGCCTCGACGAGCTCGGACTGGTTGATCGCATAGGCGACGGCACGGCGGAAGTGCACGTCATTCCACGGCGGCTTGCGAGTGTTGACGATCAGCCAGTAGAGATAGCTGCCGAACGGGTCGACGACGACACCCTCGGATCCAGCGGACTTCTCCCACGTGGCAGGGTCGTTCGGAAACGCGATGTCCACCTCGCCGGCACGGAACGCAAGGGCGTTGCTCTGCACGTCCTGGAAGAACTTCATCGACACGCGCTGGAACCGCGGCTTGCCACCCCAGTACGTCGGGTTCGCCTTCAGTTCCTCCCCAGTGGTCGGGTCGAAGCTCTGCGGGATGTACGACCCCGTTCCCATGACCTTGACGGGGTTCCCCGGAACCCCGTAATCGTCCTTGTTCTGCTCGAAGTACGCCTTCTGGAAGATCGAGCCGCTCGCCGCCAGCCTCGCGAGGAAGGCCCCGTCCGGCTCGGAGAGGGTGATGTCGACCTGATATTGCCCGGTCTCGGTGATGTCCTTGATCGTGGGTGGCATGGAGCGGGACGCGAGCGCCTTCGGGTCGCGCAGCTGGTTGAGCGAGAAGACGACATCGGTCGCGGTCATCTCGTTGCCGTCCCAGAACTTGACGCCCTTCCTCAGGTTGAACTGATAGTGGAGCGGCGTCACCGCCTTCCACGAGGTCGCCAGCGCGGGCTCGAAGCCGAGCTTGGGCGTGACGTTCATCAGCGTTTCCGTGCCGGACGGCGTCGCCTGGTTGCTGTTCGTCGACTCCAGGGGGTTCAGGTTCTGGGGCAGGAATCCCGTGCCCACGTTGAGCACTGGGATCTGGCCACCAGCGTCAGCGTCTGGCGCCTCTGATCCTCCGCCTCCGCCACAACCGGCGAACAGCGCCCCGGCGACGACCAGCACGACCGCGATGGGACGACCCTTCCTGAGCCCAAGGCTCAACTGCGCGAACGGCAACATCCCTCTCCTCCTCAGTGAAAGGACCCGCCCCCAGGGAAGGACGAACGGCCTCCAGGCGGCTGCGCGTGACGCTACAGCACAAAACCCGCTCATGCAACCGGGGCGCGCGACGCGCAACCGGCCCTTGGTGGGGCATCGGCGGCGGGAGGCGCCTGGCGACATGCAACGCGACGCGATCGCGGCTCGATCCTGCGCGTCGAAGGACGTCGAGGGCACAGACGTACGAGCGGTCCCGGAAGCGATTTCCAGGATTGACCGGCCGTAGTGCGTTCCCGCGCGGCGAGTCAAGCGGCGCCGTGCCAGACGAGCTCGATGCGCCCCTCGCTCCGCGACCGGCACCGCGGCCGGCGTCGACCCGAGGCGAGGGGAACGCGGGCTCCGCGCGCGACGCGCTCAAGCGGCCGCTGTGTCCGGCCGGGCCGGGCGATCCGCCATCGCGTCCCCGCGACGGTGGTACTCAGTCTCCTGCGGCGCGAGCTCTGTGAGACCACGGATCACGTCGGCTGCCCTCTCGGCCACCATCATCGTCGGCGCGTAGATGTTGGCGTTCGTGATGGACGGGAACACGCTGGCGTCGACTACTCGTAGGCGCTGCGTTCCGTGCACCTGCATCGAGGCGGGATCGACGACCGAGTCGGGACCCACGCCCATCGCGCAGGTGCAGCTCGGATGCAGCCCGGTGTCGGCCTGTCTCGCCACCCAGGCGATGACGTCCTCATCGGTCTGCACGCGCGGGCCCGGCGCCAGCTCGCCGGCATCGAGGCCGGCCCACGCCGGCTGGGAGAGGATCTTGCGGGCGCAGCGGATCGCCTCGACCCACTCCCGCCGATCCTGCTCCGTCGACAGGTAGTTGAAGCGCAGCGACGGATGCCGCCACGGGTCGGCCGAGACGATGCGGACCGAGCCGCGCGCGTCGGAGGTACGGGGGCCGATGATGACCTGATAGCCGTGCTCGCCGGCAGACGCCGATCCGTCGTAGTCGACGGCCAAGGGCAGGAAGTGGAGCATGAGGTTCGGATAGTCCACCTCGTCGTTGGAGCAGGCGAAGCCGCCGGCCTCGAAGTGGTTGGTGGCGCCGGGCCCGGTTCGTCGCAGCAGCCACTCGGCTCCCACGCGCAAGTGATTTCGCCGCTTCAGCGCGGGCTGCGCGCTCACCGGCTGGGCACAGGCGTGCTGGACGTACACCTTGAGGTGGTCCTGCAGGTTGCCCCCGACGCCCGGGAGATCGGCGACGACACGGATTCCGAGGGAGCGCAGATGCTCGGGCTCCCCGACGCCCGACAGCTGCAGCAGCTGCGGCGAGTTGATCGCGCCGCCGCAGAGGATCACCTCGCCGGCGCGGAACGTCTCGGTCGAGCGTCCATGACGGGCCTCCACGCCGACCGCGCGCGAGCGGTGAAACAGCACGCGAGTGACCAGTCGCCACGATCGCACGTCGAGGTTCTTGCGCGGCAAGGCCGGATGCAGGTAGGCGCGGGCGGCGCTCACGCGCCGTCCGCGATGGATGGTGCGGTCGAAGCGGCCGAACCCCTCCTGCCGATAACCGTTGACGTCCTCGGTCAGGTCATGCCCGGCCTGCTGGGCCGCGGCGAAGAACGCATCGAACAGCGGGCCGCGCGCGGGACTGCGCTCGACGATCAGCGGCCCGCTTCCGCCACGCCACGCGTCTGCTCCCGCCAGGCATGACTCCATGCGCTTGAAGTACGGCAGGCAATGCGCGTAGTCCCAGCGCTCCAGCCCGGGCAGCGCCGCCCACTTCTCGTAGTCCAGGGGGTTGCCGCGCTGGAAGATCATGCCGTTGATCGAGCTGGACCCGCCCCACAGCTTGCCGCGCGCGTGAGAGAGCCGTCGGCCGTCCATGAAGGGCTCCGGATCGGTTTGGTAGCGCCAGTCGTACAGCGGGCTGCCGATCGTGAACCGGAGCGCGGCGGGCATGTGGACGAAGATGTCCCACCACCAGTCCGGCCGGCCCGCCTCGAGCAGGAGCACGCGCGTTGAGCGATCCTCGCTGAGGCGGGCCGCCAGTGCACAGCCTGCCGAACCGCCGCCGACGATCACGACGTCGTGGCTCATGGCCCTGATGCGTCAGACGTCAGTGGTCCAGCAGTCGGCCCGATCGTGACGGCGGCGTTCGCACGCTGGAGCACGTCGGGCAGACCGTCGTGCCGGAACTGCCGCCGCAGGAACAGCCAGCGCCCGTCGAGCTTGACGAACTCGTCGAAGTACATCCCCGTGGTCTCCCAGTCGGACTGGGTGACCTGGCTCGGCTTCCCATGCGCGCTCGTCGCCTCCTCGTACGCGCGCGTCACGATCACGTACGACGTCCCTCTCGCGGTCGCCCCGTCACCCTCGACGAGCACGTTCAGCGCCGACTGGCGGACACGCCCACCGGTGTACTTGGTCGACGCCGTCGCAAACCGCCGCAGTTCCGCCCGCCCCCGATGCGCCCCCGCCAGACCCTCCTCCGGAGCGCTCGTGTCGAGCACTCCGTCCTCCACGAAACACGACGCAAACCCGTCGGCGTCGCCGAAGTCCAACGTCTGGCTGTACCGCGCGAGCAGCTGATGGATCTCCTCGAGATCCTCATCCGCCAGCCTCACCGCACGCATCCCCTCGACCGGCGCCCCGTCCTCGGCGGACACAGGATCAGTCATCGAACGGCTCCACCTTCAGCGGCTTGCCGACCAGCGCGTCGACGTCCGACACGGTGTCCTTGCGGAACGTCCGCCTCGAGAGCAGCCAACGGCCGTCGACCTTCACGACCTCGTCCCGATAGATGCCCGTGAAGAGCACGCCGGAGTTCACCCGTTGCTTCGGGTGCGCCGGCCCGCCGAAGTCGTGCGTGACGAGTGCATAGGACGAGACCAGCGCCCGCCGGCCGTCACCTTCGATCAGCGGGCTGAGCGCCGTGTGGCGCACGTGGCCGTGCAACCCGTCCTCGGTCCCGTCGACAGCGAACTGCCAGAGCTGCCGCCGTCCGCGAGCTCGAAGCCGGCACTCGGGATGTCCTTCCTGATCGACGGCGACGCTGTAGTAGCCATCCGGCGTGAAGCAATCCGCGAAGCCGTCGTAGTCCTCGAAGCCGAGCGTGTATCCGCACCTCGTGAGCAGCTGCCTGATCGCCTCGTAGTCGAGCGCGGTCATCTCCGTCCGGATCTCGCCGGCGTCCACCGGCTGGATCTCGAGCGGTTTTCCAACCAGCTTGCCCGCGTCGGCCGACCAGTCCCAGAAGAACCGGCGGCTCGCGAAGACCCAGCGGCCGGCGTGCTTGACGAGATCGTCGGCATAGAACCCGGTGCCGAGCGGAAGCGAGGAGGTCGCCCGTCGCGTGCCGGCGGGCACGCCGAGGTCGCGGCTGAGGATCACGGACCACAATGCTCGTGCCGTGGCGCCGTCACCGTCGATCATCACACCCAGCGGCGTATGCCGGGTGTGCCCCTTCCCGTCGCGAATCCCGAGGCGAAGCGGCATGATCCGCGACGCGTAGGCCTCGGGGATCGCGCCGGGTGCGCTTGACTCCGCGGGCGGATCGGCAGGAGTCTCGAACCCTTCGTCCGGAGCGAAGCACTGGACGAGACCCCCCAAGTCGCCGAAGTCGATCGAATGGCAGAACCGAGCGCTCGCCTGCTTGATCTCCGCGTAGTCGCGAGCGGTCAATGCCATGTCCGACGGATGAGGGCGATCGGTCAGGACGCCGGCTCAGGGTAAGCGCCGGCGGTGATGGGCCGTTCCACGCGCTCGAGCACCTCCGGGAGACCGTCATGGCGGAACTGGCGCCGCGACAGCAGCCAGCGCCCCTGCACCTTCACGAGCTCGTCGAAGCACATCCCGGTCGTCGTGAGCTCCGAGCGCGTCACCGGACTGGGCTTCAGATGCGGCTTGGTGGCATCCGGGTACGCGCGCGTGACGATCACATACGACGTCGCTCGCGCCGTCTGCCCATCACCCTCCACCAGCACGTTCAGCGAGGACTGACGAACCCGCCCGGCGCTGTACTCCGTCGAGGCCACCGCAAAGCGCCGCAGCGCCTCCCGCCCCCGGTGCACCCCCGACAAGCCCTCCTCCGGAGCACTCGTATCCAGCACGCCATCCTCCACGAAACACGCCACAAACCCCTCAGCATCACCGAAGTCCAACGTCTGGCTGTAGCGCGCGAACAGCTGACGGACCTCCTCATGGTCCGCGTCGGTCATCCCCACCGCACCCGGCCGCTCACCATCCGACGCCACACCAACAACCGACACAGAATCAGTCACGGAAAAGCTCCAAGCTCAGCGGCTTGCCAACCAACGCATCAACATCCGACAACGTATCCTTACGGAACGTACGCTTCGCGAACAACCACCGGCCGTCCACCTTCACAACCTCATCCCGGTACACACCCGTGTATCGCATCCTGGCCATGGCGGCCCCAGGCAGCTCAGGTGATCCGTAGGCCTCGGTGGCAAACGCGTACGACGACACCCGCGCCCGCGCGCCATCCCCTTCGATCAACGGGCTGATCGCCGAGTTGCGCACGCGGCCGCGATAGTTCAGGTCGCTCACAGACAGCGCATACTCCCAGAGCTCATCGCGACCCCGAGCGATCACGCGAATCTCGGGTCGCCCCTTCTGGTTGACGAGCTCGTGAAAGGAGCCGTCGGGCGTGAAGCAGTCTGCGAAGCCGTCGTAGTTGGCGAAGTCGAGCGTGTACCCGTATCGCGTCAAGAGCTGCTTGATCGCCTCGTAATCCAGCGGGGTCAGCTCCGACTCGGTCTCCCCGGCGTCGACCGGCTCGATCTCAAGCGGCTTGCTGACGCGCTCGATCGCTTCTGGACCCCAGTCCGAGAAGAAGCGGCGCCGCGAGAACAGCCAGCGGCCGTCGAGCTTGACGAGACGGTCGGAATGAAAGCCGGCTGCGATCACGTTGGAGAACGTCGCCTGGCCCTTGCCGACCGGTGGGCCGAAGTCATGTGTGACCACCACTGGGCACAAGGATCGGGCGGTGTCACCATCGCCGTCGATCATCGCGCCGAGAACGGTGTGTCGCCCATGCCCCTTTCCATCACGCACGGTTATCGAGTGCCGCAGCGCCTCGCCCCGCCGACTCAGGCTTGGGTCGGGATTCTCATAGACCGCGTCAGGCGAGTACACCGACGCCACCGAATCATAGTCGCCGAAATCGACCGAATGACAATATCGGACGTCGAGTCGCCTGATTTCATAGAAATCCCTGGCAGTCAAACCCATCGTCGTAGAGCCTCCTCCAAGTGCAGCGAGTGACGAAGCGACCCGTCCCGGCCGCCGCCAGAGGGCCAGACGCGGTCACGCGTGACCGGTACGTCGAGAAGGCGCATCATACACAACCGGGTTGCGCAGCGCGCGAAGGCGAGGCGGACGCCGAAGCCCGCATCGGATCGTCGCGGCATCGATCCGACAACCGGCACTCCGTCGCTTCTGGCGCAACCCGGTCGCGCCTTACGCGCATCGAGCGTGTATGTTTCGGCACAGCCGATGCCTCCCCTACCCCGGACCGACCTCCGCGTGCTTCGGAAGCGTAAGCGACCATGATGGGCGCGGTCTTCCTCGGTGACCGAGCGGTCGAGCTGCGGGAGTTTCCTGATCCGCAACCGGGCCCAGGGGAAGTGGTCGTCGCGATCCGGGCCTCGGGCATGTGCGGTAGCGACCTGCACCAGTATCGTGACCGGCCCGGAACCGTGGCGACGTCAGGACACCGCATCGGCGGCCATGAGCCTGCCGGCGTGGTGCACGCGGTCGGTGCCGGGGTATTCCCCGGCATCGCGTCCGTGGGAGACCGTGTGATGGTCCACCACTACGCCGGGTGCACGCGATGTGACCAGTGTCGGTCGGGCTGGCCGCAGATGTGCACCACGGCGCCGACCCGCGTGTTCGGCGCCGACGAGCACGGTGCCCACGCTCCGTTCATGCGAGTTCCCGCAGCCGCCTTGGTGACGCTCGATGCGTCGCTGAGCTTCGAGGCGGGCGCGGCGATCGGTTGTGGGACCGGCACGGCGTGGGGCGGTCTCGAACGCCTGGGCGACGTGGGCGGGGCAACGATCGCCGTCTTCGGACAGGGGCCCGTCGGGCTGTCGGCCACGATGCTCGCGACGGCGCGCGGCGCCCGTGTCATCGCGATCGATCCGGAGGGGGGCCGGCTCGCCCAGGCCGAACGACTCGGGGCGGCGGCGACCATTGACCCGGCCGGCGAAACCGCGTCGACGGTGGTGCGCGAGCTGACGAACGGCGAGGGCGTGCCGCTCGTCCTCGAGACCTCAGGCGCGGCCGCCGCGGCCAGGGAGGCGCTGGCCTCACTCGCACCGTGGGGGAAAGTCTGCCTGATCGGGCTCGGCGGAGAGATGCGCTTCCAGGTCCGCGACCTGCTACGGAGCCAGATGACGCTCATGACGTCGTGGACGATGTCGATCGTGCAGCTACGCCAGTGCAGCGCGTTCATCGCGCGCAACCGGCTGCCGGTGGACGAGATCTACAGCCACAGGTGGCGCCTCGATCAGATCGCCGAGGCATACGAGACGTTCGACAAGCAGGACTCCGGTAAGGGAGTCATCGTCTTCGACGAGGAGAGCTGACGGCACAATGGCAACGATCGCAGTCACCGGCGGCAGCGGCAAGGCGGGCCGGATCGTGCTCCGCGATCTGCGCGAGCGAGGGCATCGGGTGCTCAACATCGATCTCATGCCATCGCCCGAATCGCCGCATCCCGACGCGGACATCCCGTTCGTGCGCGCGGATCTGACCGACTACGGCCAGACGCTCGAGGCGCTGACCGGCGGCCTCACGGTGCCAGGTGTCGAAGCTGTCGTCCACCTCGCCGCGATCGCCTCGCCGGCCCTGGCCACACCGGATCAGGTGTTCCGCACCAACGTCACCAGCACGTACGCGGTGTTCTCGGCGGCAGCTCGACTTGGCCTGTCGCGGATCGTCTGGGCCTCCAGCGAGACGGCCCTGGGACTGCCCTTCAATCGTCCGCCCGACTACGCGCCGGTCGACGAAGCGCACGTCTACCCGGAGACGAGCTACGCGCTGTCGAAGGTCCTTGGCGAGGAGATGGCGAACCAGTCGCACCGCTGGCACGGAACCACGATCATCGGCCTGCGCTTCTCGAACATCATGGTCCGCTCCGACTACGAGCAGTTCCCGTCGTTCTGGGACGATCCCCACCGCCGGAAGGCGAATCTGTGGGGCTACGTGGACGAGAGCCACGTCGCCGAGAGCGTGCGGCTCGCCCTGGACGCCGATCTCGATGGAGCGGACAACTTCATCATCGCCGCTCCGGACACCGTGATGAAGCAGCCGAGCCGCGAGCTCATGAACGAGGTCTTCCCGGGCGTGCCGGTCGCTGAGCACGTCGGCGGGCACGACACGCTTCTGGACATCAGCAAGGCTCGCGAGGTGCTCGGCTACTCACCGACGTTCAGCTGGCGCGAGCTGTTCTGAGGGCTGATCTCGGAGCGAGGGCGCAGTGCTCGGACGACGAGTCACCGCGCATCTTCGATGGGATACGCGACATACGCGAGCTGTCGCGAATCGGGCGCCCATGACGGAACGTTGATCGTTCCCTGGCCACCGAACAGCTCCACGAGATCGGTCGTCCGCATGGTCGAAAGCTCGATGAGGCGCAGCACGACGTCCAGGTTCGCCGGGTGGCCGACGGTACCGGGCGGGTAGCTGAGATACGCGACGCTGCGCCCGTCCGGTGACGGGTGCGGGAACCAGTTCACGCGGTCGTCGAACGTCAGCTGCACGAGAGCTCCCGTTGCCAGGTCATGGCGGAACAGCTGCGCGTGGCCCGGGCGCGTCGATGCGACCTCGGAGTTGAAGTAGACGGCGCTGCCGTCATGGGAGAACTCCGGTCCGTCCGCCGGCGAGTAGCCGTCGCCGATCAGCCGCTCCTCGCCCGTCTCGAGATCGAGCAGCCACAGTGCCCGTCGAGCCCACTCGTCGCCTGCGACCGCCTCTGTGCCGACATAGGCAAGCGTGCGTCCGTCCGGGGAGACGCCGTGGAGGAAATGGCGGAAGCTGCGATCCGGAGCCTTTTCGCGCGACAGTCGCTCGGCGTGACCGCCCTCCCACGGGATGCGATACAGGTGGCCGTCGTTCGCGGAGACGTAGCTCCAGCGCCCGTCGGCCGAGATCACGTGGTCGTTGTTCAGCGGGGGCAGGCCCGTGGTCGGAATGGGCTCGAGCCCCGACGGCTCGCGCGCGTCCACCCGAAACAGGGTGCCGGCGCCGTTGACCATGATGGATCGCCCGTCCGGGTGCCAGTTCGGCGCCTCGAACAGCATCTCGTTGGACGTCGCGAGGACACGTGACTCGCCGGCGCCGACATCCAGCACGTGGAGCTCCGCGCGTTGCCGCGGAACAAGCGTGCGCCCCCTGCTTGCGGCCGCTCGGGCTGTAGACGGGGACTCCGTCATGCCGATGCAACCTGTGCGATGGCCAAGATCGCGGCGCCGACGACACCGCCCGTTTGGCCGAGCGCCGCACGGTGAATGCCGAGGTCGCGCGTGGCGAGCGGAAGCGACCGTGCGTTCCTCGGCGCGCGCCGCGATCGCGTCGCCTCTCGCGAGCGCCTCGGGGCGGGTTCACATCGTTGTCGATTCACACGGGCACCTCATGCGGCCGCCCGGCGGCCCTCGGTTGATCGCGCACCAGCGACGTGGTCACTCCAACCAGCCTACATCAGTCGCCGTGCAGACACTGTTCTGAAGGCGAGCAACACGCCGACTTCGGAAATCGATTTCCCAGCGGGCTGGCGCGAGCCATATGCTTCGGCTCGCGGCTGCTCACCAAGGCGCGAGGAGGACGGAGGATCAGTGCCTGATATCGAATCTCCCACGACCGAGGCGACGCGTGAGCGCAACGCCAATGCCGTTCGCCGCATGTACCAGTGCGACCGGGATCGTGATCTCGAGACGTGGTGTTCGCTGTGGAACCCGGAGGGTCGCGCCACGTTCCCGGCCTGTGACTATCTCGACCCAGTCGTCGGCGTAGAGGCCCTCAGGCAGTGGGCGGCGCCGAAGTACGCGACGCGCGGCAACGTCGTGATCCGCGACGAGATCCTCCCGCTCGTCGATCCGACGAAGGTGCTCGCTCGCGTCCGGCTGTCGTTCGAGCGCGGAGCGGGCAACCCCCCGTTTGAGGGCGAGATCTGGGTCCTCTTCAAGTTCGACGACGACGGGCTTATCCTCGAGCACGCAGAGATGTTCGACACGGTTGGGTACCGCGACATCCTGATGCGTCCCGAGACGCCCCGTCCGACGAACCTGCGGCCCGGGAGCCTTCCGGACCGAGCCAGCGCATGATCGACCCCCTCACGTCGAGACGCCGCGGTCCTGCGGCCGCCGCCGGACCGAGGAGATGCACCGAGCGCACCCGCGTTGCGCTCCAAGCGACCTCCCAATATGATCGACGGACTCAGCGCAAACGGGGAGGTTCTGATGGCAGCCGAGGCGGTTCGCACGCGCTTGACGTACATCTCCGCGGAAGGGATCGCGCCCGCGAACGGCGGGGACGTGTTCCCGGTCGAGAACCCGGCGACGGGCGAGATCATCGCGGAGGCGTACGAGGCGACCTCGGACGATCTCGATGCCATCGTCGCACAGGCTGAGCTCGCGCTGCAGTCGTCGTGGCGCCACACCGCCCCTGACGCGCGCGGGCAGATGCTCCACGCCTGGGCGGACGCCATCGTCGCGTGCCGCGAGGAGCTCGGAGAGCTGGAGCTGACGGATGTCGGCCATCTCCGGCGCGAGGCGCTCGGCGACATCGACTCCTGTGTCGACTCGGTGCGGTACTACGCCGGCATGGCGGACAAGCTGGAGGCCCGCTCCTTTCAGAGAGTGCCCGGACGTCTTGCGTACGGTGTGAACGAGCCGTTCGGGGTTGTGGGCGGGATCAACGCCTACAACGCCAACGCGCGGATGGTGGCGCAGAAGGTCGCGCCGGCGCTGATCGCCGGGAACTGCATCGTCCTCAAGGCGCCTGAGGTCGCGCCCCTGCTGACCTTCCGGCTTGTCGAGCTCGCGCTCGAGGCCGGGATTCCGCCTGGCGTCGTGAACGTGCTCACCGGTCGGGGCGACGTCGTCGGCCGCCTGCTCACCGAGCACCCTGGCATCGGGATGGTCGCGTTCACAGGCGGGCCGGGCGCTGGCCGCGCAGTCATCAGCCAGTCGGCCCGCAACATCGTCCCGGTGTTCCTCGAGCTGGGCGGCAAGAGCCCGGCCATCCTGCTTCCGGACGCCGATCTCGCTATCGCCATCCCTTCCGTGGTTCACTCGAACTTCGTCAAGAGCGGGCAGAGCTGCGTCGCGGGATCGCGCATCCTCGTGCATGCGTCGATGTACGAGGAGGTGTGCGCCGAGATCGCGACGCGCGCGAAGGCGATCCGCGTGGGCCTGCCCAGCGAGGAGGCCTCTCAGATGGGCACCCTTATCAGCCAGAGTCACCGAAGCGGTGTCGATCGGCTGGTGCGGCGGGCGCTGGACAGCGGGGCGACGTGCATCGCCGGCGGCGCTCCCGCAGTCGACGACGACCTCGCCGCTGGCGCCTTCTATCAGCCCACCGTCTTGGCCGACGTTGCCGACGACAATCCCGCCGCGACGACGGAGTTCTTCGGCCCGGTCGCCAGCGTCATGTCCTACAGCGACGTCGACGAGGCGCTGGCCCGAGCGAACGCGACCCAGTTCGGGCTCAGCGCCCAAGTGTGGGGCAACGACGCCGGTGCCATTCAGTATCTCGCAGAGAACCTTGTCGCCGGGACGGTCTGGATCAACACATATCGGGCGTCTCACACGACGGTGCCGTTCGGCGGCATGAAGGAGAGTGGCTTCGGTCGCGAGAACGGCTTCGCCGCGGTCGAGATGTTCACGCGTCCCAAGGCCGTGGTCTGGGACCTGACCACGAGCCGTACCCTCCCATACACCGATTAGCGTCAGCCGGCTTCGGAGTCGCCTCAGCGCTCAACCCGGACGACAAGCCATACGGTGGACCCCATCGAACCGCGGCTGCGGGAAGGTGGCCTTGGCTCGCGTGATCGCGACCACCCGACATCCCGGCCGATCAGCCGATGAGCGACTGGTACTCGAGGAATCCCTCGATGCCATACCGACCCCACTCACGTCCGATGCCCGACCGCTTGAAGCCACCGTGCGGCGCCCGCTTGTCGAGCGGCGCGCCGTTGATGCGTACGCGTCCGGTGCGAAGCCTGGATGCCACCGCTCGGGCAAGGTCCGGGTCGCCCGCCCAGACAGCGCCGGCGAGACCGTATGGCGAGTCGTTCGCCATCGTGACCGCGTGCGCAACGTCGTCGAAGGGGATGAGGCTGAGGACGGGTCCGAAGATCTCCTCCCGTGCGATGGACATGGTGTTGTCGGCCACAAGGACGGTCGGCTGCACGAAGTAGCCCCGGTCGAGGCCGGCCGGAGCATCGGGGCCGCCGGTCAGCAGGCGCGCGCCCTCGGCGATTCCGGCACCGATCAGGGCCCGGACCCGTTCGCGCTGCGTCGCAGTCTTGACCGGCCCGAGCGTCGTAGCCGGGTCGAACGGGTCGCCGAGCACGAAGCTCTCCGCCTTGTGGGCGGCGATCTCCTCGGCCTCCGAGAGGCGATCCCTGGGGACGAACAGCCGCGTGAGCGCGCCGCACACCTGTCCGGCGTTCCGGAAGCTGTCCTCGATGCCGCCGATGATCGCGCGTTCCAGATCAGTGCCTTCGAGGATGAGATTTGGCGAATTGCCACCAAGTTCCAGCTGGACGCGCTTGATCGACCGCGCGGCGAGCTCCATCACGCGGCGGCCGGCACGAACGGAGCCGGTCAGCGACACCATGTCAACGGCAGGGTGGTCTACGAGTGATTCACCCATCTCAGGCCCTGTGCCAGAGACCATGTTGAACACACCGGGCGGCAGCCCCGCCTCGGCCGTCAGCTCGGCGAACAGGTACGCGGCGAACGGCGCGATCTCGCTTCCCTTGACCACGACCGTGCACCCCGCGGCGATTGCAGCACCCGCCTTGATCGTGATCGCGCGCAGCGGGGAGTTCCATGGCGTGATCGCGGCGACGACGCCTGCTGGGACACGACGAACCGTCGCGGTTCCCACCTTCTCAATCCATGCGATCTCGCTCAGCGCTGAGACCATCAGGTCCAGCTCTTCGACGGCGCCACCGGTCTGTGCCGCTGCGGCCGCGCTACGCGGATGCCCAACCTCACGGACGATGAGGTCGGTGATCTCCTCCGCCCTTTCCTCTATGAGGCGTGCAACCTTGGCGAGGACCGCGGCTCTGTCCTGATTCGTTGTCGTCGACCACGCCTCGAACGCGTTTGCCGCTGCGGTCGCCGCCTTGTCCACGTCGTCCGCGGCGCCGCGAGGGACGGCGTACAGCACCTCTTCGGTCGCAGGATTGATGACCTCGACCTCCCCGCTGCCCTGCGAACGGACCCATTCCCCGTTCACGAAGATCCTGTCGTATCTCATGTCGGAGACCACGGAACGCGATGGACGCCGCTCAGGCGAGGTAGCCCTGGTCGCGCAGACGCGCTTCCACGCCCCCGAGCCGAAGCAGTTCGAGAACCATCGGCGGATAGGGCTTGCCGGTCAGCTCATGCCCGGTGGAGGCGTTGCGCACGCGAGCCGCGACGACGTCCACCTCCGCGACGTCTCCCTCGTCGAACGCAGCGCTCACCCCGGGCACCGCGAGCGCGGGCAGACCGTGGTTGATGCAGTTTCGCAGGAACAGCGAGCTGAACTCCTCCGCGAGCACGCAGCTCACGCCCAGCTCACGTAGGAGGAGCGGCACCGGCCGTGCAGACCCGAGACCAAAGCGTCGACCGCCGACGATGATGTCGCCGGCGCGGACGAGCGCCGGCCACTCCGGGCGGGATGCGTCGAACATGTGCCGCGCCGCTTCTGGGACCGGGAGCCGCATAGCGAACCCCGGGTACATGTCGTCGGTGTTGACGGCGTCTCCGAATAGCCACACTCGTCCGCCGAGCAACCGGCTCATCCCCGCGGTCACGCCAGCTCTCGCGGGTCGATGATCCGGCCGGCGACGGCAGACGCGGCTGCGGTCGCCGGCGAGGCCATGTAGATCTCCGCATCGGGACTTCCCATCCGACCTCGGAAGTTCCGTGTGCTCGCGGTCAGACATACCTCGCCCGGCCCCACCACACCGAGGTGATACCCGAAGCACGCGCCGCAGGTCGGGTTCGTCACGACAGCGCCGGCTTCGACGAAGGTACTCAAGTAGCCACGACGGCTGGCTTCGAGGTACGTAGCCTGCGAAGCGGGCGTGATGATGAGCCTCGTGCCCGCGGCCACGGTGCGACCGGCCAGGATGCGCGCCGCGATCTCGAGATCTGCGATCTTGCCGTTGGCGCACGAGCCGATAAAGCACTGATCCAGGCGGACGTGACCAACGCCGCGAACCGAGAGCGTGTTGTCGATCACCGCGCCAGGCCGCGCGAGCATCGGTTCGACGACGCTGAGTTCGACGGTCCGCTTGTCGGCGTAGCGCGCCGTTGCGTCCTCGGATAGCGGCGACGGTTTGACGGTCGTGCGCTCCACGAGGTACCTCAGACAGCGCTCGTCAGCCGGAAACACGGTGAAGTCGGCGCCGAGCTCGGCGCCCTGGGCCGCGATGGTGTGGCGGTCGGAGATGCTGAGATCAGCCAGGCCGGGCCCGCCGAACTCCAGCGCATGATTCAAGGCGTCCCCGTACGCGCCGGCGATGTGCAGGAAGACATCTTTGCCGGTCACCGCGGCTCCGAGCCGGCCCTCCAGGTCGTAGCGGATCGTCGGAGGCACCTGGTACCACGTGCTCCCCGTGCAGACGATCTGCATCATCTCTGCGGCGCCGAGACCGCGTGCGGCGACGTTGAATGCGCCCGCCGCACAGGTGTGGGAATCCGAGCAGGCCAGCACGTGGCCAGGCACGGCCCAGCCACGCTCGGCGACGACCTGGTGAACGATGCCGTGGCGCCCGACGTCGATGAAGCGCCGGACGCCGAAGCGCTCGGCGAATCGGCGTGCACGCGTGCCGGCGGCGGCCTCGCGTACGCCCGGAGCGGGGACAGCGTGGTCCAGGACGATCGCCAGGCGGTCGGCGTCCTGAATCCGCCGCAGGCCCTCCCAGGAAGGCCCGAAGAACTGAGTGTCCAGGAGCACGGCCAGATCCACGCGCGCCACGACGACGTCGCCGGGCTCCACGGTGTCCCGGTCCGCTGCGCGGGCCAGCAACTTCTCGATGATGGTCGCGTCGGTCATGTCGAGTCCGTGCGGGTGCGCTTCTCGACCTCGGCCGACCCACCCGCCCAGGCATACAGCTGCTCGGTGCATCGCCAGCATCCGGCATCCACGGCTCTGATCGCCGACCTGCGCATGTCCACCAGCGGTCGCGCACCCGTCATGCGACTCATGCGCGGCGGCCTCGCCTCCAATCTGACCCTCCTCCGGCTCGGCTGACCCGCTGACGGTGGATACAGCAGCAACATAGCCGCTGGTAGCCGGTGGCGCAACGTGTGTGCGTCTGACGCACCGCGCGCGTCCCATCGGAGCCTGGCCTCTCCCGGGACATCCGGCTCCTGGCGCTGCTGCACGTGCCGCGATGAGGATCGCTCGGCGTCTCGATGCGCACGTGGCGCATGACGGGGATGTCAAGCCGGAAGATGCAGCCCTTTCGCAGGCGTGACGAGCGTTGATGCCCTACCCGGTCAGAGCCTCGATCGCCGGGAACAGGCTCTTGGGGCCAGATCCTGATCGAGGAAGATCTCGTTGACCCTCCGAGCGACCGCCAGCTCGGTCTCCAACTGCTTGATGCGCTTCTTGGCGGCGGCGCGCTCGAGCGCCTGGCCGGTGCTCATCCCGTCGATCTCGCCGTGGTCGATGTCCTGCTTGATCCAGTTGTAGATCGTCGTCCCGGTCATTCCGAACGTCTGCGAGAGCTGCGCGACCCGCGTACCCGCCCGAGCGAGCTCACGACCCGACGACGGATCTCGGGACTCCAGAAACCAGACCCGGGAGACCCGGGGGTGGATCCAATTCGAGCGGGCAGGCCGCCGGCGAGTCGCGCGGGCACCGCGTGCTCACGCCTCGCGGAAGAATCCTGCCGGAACGACAGTCCTGCCCCCATCGACGATCAGCGCCTGACCATTGATGAAGGAGGACTGCTCAGAGGCCAGGAACAGGTGCACGCACGCGACCCGTCGCGGATCCGCGCTGAACGCCGTCTGATCGAGCTCGATCGGCCCAGGCGGCTCGAGGCCCTTCGCCTCGTGCGCGTGGGCGTCGATCTCCGTCCGCATGCGGCCCGCGGAGACAACGTTGACGCGGATCAGCGGTCCCACCTCGGCGGCCAAGGACTTGGCCAACCCGATCACCGCGTGCTTGGACGCGGCATACACGGGCGTCCTCGGGGACCCGTAGTGGCCGGCGACCGACGCCGTCACGGTGATCGCGCCGCCGCCCGAGCGCCTGATCGCCGGCACGGAGTACTTCAAGCAGTAGTGGACGCCCCAGAAGTTGACGGCCATGATCTCCGCGGCCTCCTCGTCGGAGACCTCCTCGAGACCCTTCCCGAAGCCACGGCCCAAGATGCCCGCGTTGGCGGTCATCACATGCAGGCCGCCGTACTGGCTCTCGGCCGCGTCGATCAGCGCTCGAACGTCGCTGGACGAACTCACATCGGTCTGGATGAACACCGCCTCACCGCCGGCCGACCGCACGCGCTCGACCGTCTCCCCCGCCTCAGGGGCCCGCACATCGGCGACGACGACCTTCGCGCCCTCTTCCGCGTACAGGATCGCCGTCTCGCGGCCCAGGCCAGTGGCCCCGCCCGTGACGATCGCGACCTTCCCGTCGAGACTGCCCACCGATTGCCACTCCTCTCCGTCGAATTGCGTGCGGCGTTCCGGCCCCGACGCGTAACGCGCGGCGAGGAGGGGGGCGGTCCCCGACCCTCCTCGTCGTCGCGGCTGCTCCGGTCGACCGACTTGCGGTCGGCTATGTCGCCGCCGTGATGGCGGTCAGCACGGGGTTGAAGTTCTTGGGCGAGGGCGGTGGCAGGTTGATCTTGTCGTTCTGCGCGAACAGGCTGCTGTACTGCGCCAGCGGCACCGCGAGCGCGTGCTTGGTGGCATACGTGTTGAGCTCCTTGAAGGCCGCCGTAGCCGCCTCCTCGGTCTGCGCGCTGCGCGCCTTCTCGAGCAGCGCCGTTACCTCCGGCTCAACCCACCACGAGTTCTGCGGGCCCCCGGCCTCGGGCTCGTAGAAGCTGCCCACCTGCAGCGGGTACGGGAGCGTGCCGTAGCCGTACATCGTCAGCGGATACTTCTTGGAGAACACCGAGTGCAGCCACGCCTGGTTGGTCGTATCGGTCTTGAGATCGATCTTGATCCCGACCTTCTGCCAATAGCCGATCACCGCGAGCGCCCACGTGTCCGTCTCGTTCAGCGTGTTGGTCTCCATCTTCAGCGTCAGCCCGTCGCCGTATCCCGCCTCGACCAGCAGCGCCTTCGCCTTCTCCGGGTCGTACGGGTAGGTCGAGTCGAGCGCCGGGTCGTAGACGCCCGAGCCCAAGCCCGTGATTTGCTGCGTCGGCTTCGCATACCCCTCACCGAGCGCCTTGGTGATCCCCTCCCGGTCGATCGCGTGGTTCAGCGCCTGGCGAACGCGCTCGTCCTTCAGCGCCGGAGCGACGGTGCCGTTCCGGTCGGCGATGAGAACGCCCCTGAAGCAGCAATCGGACTTGATCAGCTTGAACCCCGCGGAGTCGAGGTTGGCCCCGTCGGCCACCGGCACCTGGGTAATCAGGTCGACCTGGCCCGACTTGAGGGCCGCAATGCGGGCGTTGTTGTCGGTGATGACGCGCATCACGACGTGCTTCCAATGGATCGCTCTCTTGTTCCAGTAGTTCGGATTCGCGTCCCAGGTGTACGTGCTGTGCTTGTTGGTCTTCGACTCGTTCAAGATGTACGGCCCGGCGCCGAACTGCTGGTTCGCCAGCTTCTTCGGATCTGCGAGGCCCGCCTTGCTGATGACCCAGCCGAGCCCGATCTGCTGGCTGAGGATGAAGGGCATCGGCGGACAGCTGGGCCGGCAGCCGATCGACACGGAGTTCGGGCCGGTCTTCTCGATCGTCCGGACGCCCTCACCCCACGGCTTCGCGAACCCTGGGTACTTGAAGTTGTACTTCAGGGAGGCGACGACGTCGTCGACGTCCATCGTAGTGCCGTCCTGGAACTTGACGCCCTCACGCAGAGTGATGTTGAACGTGCTCGTCCCGACCAACTCCCACTTCGTTGCCAGGGCCGGCGAGTAGCTCCCGTCGTTGTTGAGCCGAATGAGCGGCTCGTACCCCAGCGAGCTCGTCCAGACGGGCGGCGAGTCGCCGCCGGTGATCGGAGGAACGAAGTTCGGCGGTGGGTACGTCACCGCGACCGTCAGGGTGTCCCCCTGCTTGACCGCCTGCGGCGTGTCTCCCGACCGGGAGGAATCGTTGCCCGACGACTCTGCGGACGACCCTCCGCATCCCGTACTCAGGATGCCGACGACGAGCGCCGGCAGCGCCGCCATAGAGGCACGCCGGATGAAACGCACCTTCCACAGAGAGCTGACCATCTCTACCTCCTGACGGACCCACTGGCGTCTTTCCTCACACGTCCACACCACCGTCGGACGGGCTCCGGACAGCACCGACCGAGTCGCCACCGACATCGGTGGCGATCGGTCTCGCCGCGCCCCTCTCTCCCCTCAACCCGGAATTCCCGCAACCAAGCTGGGCGGAAGCCCAGCGTTGGCAGCGAACGAGATCTTGAACGGCTCACCAACCGAAGTCAAGGAATCTTGCAACCCCGGTGCGCCTGCCGCAACCCGCCCGCCGTTCGACCCGATGGCCGAGTCCGGCCGGCCGCTCTGGCCTGGCGACCCGTCGACGTGCAACCGTTTTCCGGGTCCGTCCGGGAGATCCACCGCTCCACTGGAGAGGACCGCCGTGCTCAGAAGGAAAAGCGCTTTCCGGGCATCCACCATCAGGTCGGGCCGACCCGCTCGTGGTTGCGGCAGGCGCATCCCGGTTGCGTCCTGCTTGACTTCTCATCGAGCGGTGGCTACGGTCCCGACGCAGGAGCAGGCGGAGAGATCGTGGTCACTCTGTGAGGCAGAGCGGGCACGTTTCGGCACGCCTGGCGTCGCTATGTGATGGGGGGTCTCCTCGACATGCCGCAAGGCCCTGGTCGGATCTCTACGCCTCACCGCGCAACGACTGTCGACTGACGGTCGCACGTGCGATGCCGCTGGTGTCTTCATGCGACTCGTCCGAGGTGAGTCTCAGTGGCTAGGGTGATCCTGCGTCGTGTGTTCATCGCGGTCCCCGTGCTCTTCCTGGTCACCGGCCTGGCGTTCGTCCTCGTGTCGCTCGTCCCGGGCAACGCGGCCAACGCGATCCTCGGCCAGCTGGCGACTCCGGAGCAGTCCAAGGAGCTCACGAGGCTGCTCGGCTTGGACGACCCCGCGTACGTCCAGTACTGGAACTGGTTGAAGACGCTGGCGCACGGAAGCCTGGGCCAGTCCGTGATCGACGGGGATGAGGTCACGGATATCCTCAACTCGCGGCTACCCGTCACCCTGACCCTGGTCATCGCGACGACGCTCGTCTCGGGGCTGATCGGCGTGGCGATGGGGTTCTACAGCGCGCTTCGCGGGCGGTCCGGCCGGATCGCCGACGTGGTGACGTACGCCGCGATCGCGCTTCCTTCGTTCTGGATCGGCCTGACGATGGTCGCGCTCTTCGCCGTGCAGTGGCGTCTGCTCCCGGCGAACGGCTACGTCACGTTTGGCGTTTCGCCCAGTGATTGGGCGCAATCGCTGGTCATGCCGGTCGCTGCGCTTTCGATCGGCGCGATGACGGGGATCGCGGTGCAGACGCGCGACTCCACGAAGGACGTCCTGGCCCGCGACTTCGTGCGCGTGCAGCTCGCGAACGGGTTCTCCCGACGGTCGATCGCCTGGAAGCACGTGCTGCGAAACGCCGGATCGGCGATCCTGACGGTGATCGGGATCCACTTCGTCGGGATGCTCTCAGGAGCCGTCCTGATCGAGACCGTCTTCGCCCTGCCGGGCATGGGTCAGGAGGTCGTGACCGCGACGTCGAACCACGACCTCCCGGTCATCCAGGGCGCGGTCTTGTACTTCACCGTGCTCGTTCTCATCGTGAACCTTCTCGTCGACATCGCGTACGCGTGGCTCGACCCGCGTGTGAGGGTCCGATGAGCGACCTCCAGCTCGAACCGCTCGGGCAGGAGAGCGCGCTCGTCGCGCCGGCCGGTTCGCGCGCCCGTCTCCTCCGGCGAGTCCTCCGCGACCCGATCGGCGTCGCGTCGCTCGTCTGGCTGGCCGTTGTGTTGCTCGCCGCGATCTTCGCGAGCCTGCTCGCGCCGTACTCGCCGACCGAGAACGATCTCACGCGAGTGTCCACCGGGCCGACCTGGTCGCACCTTCTCGGCACCGACGCCCTGGGCCGCGACCTGCTCTCGCGACTGCTGTACGGCGCATGGCCGAGCTTCTCGGGCGTCTTCGTCGCGATTGCGGTGTTCGTCGCGATCGGCGTGCCGCTCGGCGTGGCGGCCGGCTACCTGGGTCGCTGGGTCGACGCGTTGGCCGGGCGATTCACCGAGGTGTTCCTCAGCCTGCCGGGGTTCATCCTGCTCCTCGTCGTCCTCACGGTGTTCGGTAACAACCAGAACGCGGCGATGATTGCGCTGGGCTTCCTGGGTGCGCCGTCGTTGGTCCGCATCACCCGCGCGGTCACCGTCTCGGTACGGGAGGAGCAGTTCATCGCCGCCGCACGCGTCTTCGGGTTGAGCGACCTGATGATCATCGCCCGCCACGTGCTGCCGCGGATACGCAGCACCCTCATCGTGCAGACCGCGCTCTTCTCGGGCGTGGCGCTGTTCGTGCAGAGCGGGCTTGCATTTCTCGGCTTCGGGCCGCAGCCGCCGGATCCGAGCTGGGGCGGCATGGTCGGCGAGGCTTCCGAGCGGCTCACGAGCGAGCCTTGGCAGATCCTGCCACCGGGGCTGGTGATCGCCTTGACGGTCATCGCGCTCGGCCTCTTCGGGAACGTGGTCCGGGATGTGGTGTCGGATACCTGGTCGCATTCGCAGGCGATGCTGCTACGGCGGACCAGGCGCCGCTCGCCGCCGGAATCTGGCGCCGCCGCGGGCGACGCGTTCCTCGAGGTTCACGACCTGACCGTCGTGACGGGCGAGGGCGAGGAGCGCCGCCGCCTGACCAGGTCGGTCACGTTCGAGATCGGCCGGGGCGAGACCGTCGGCGTGGTCGGCGAGAGCGGGTGCGGCAAGACCCTCACCTCGCTCGGGCTGATCGGCGTGCTACCGCCAGGGGTGGAGCTCGACAGCGGCTCCGTGTACTTGGAAGGCGAGGACGTGACGGCGATGTCGTCGGACGAGCTCGATCGCGTGCGGGGCAAGCGCATCGGCTACGTCTCGCAGGAGCCGACGCTCGCGCTCGACCCGGCGTACACGGTGGGCAACCAGCTCTCCGAGGCTGTGCGCCGCCATCACGGACTCGATCGCAGACAGGCGCGCGCGCGCGTGCTCGAGCTGCTGCAGATGGTGCGTCTGCCCGAGCCGGAGGTCGTCGCCCGACGCTATCCCCATCAGCTCTCGGGCGGGATGGCCCAGCGCGTGTGCATCGCACTCGCGTTGGCCGGTGGGCCGGAGCTGCTCGTCGCGGACGAGCCGACGACAGCCCTCGACGTGACCACCCAGGCCGAGATCCTGGCACTGCTGCGTGAGCTGAAGGGCGAGACGGGAATGGCCACCCTGCTCGTGACCCACGACTGGGGCGTCGTCGCCGAGCTCTGCGACCGCGCGGTGGTGATGTACGCGGGCGAGATCGTCGAAACCGGCCCGGTTGGCGAGCTGTTCGCGCGACCCAAGCACCCCTATACGGCTGCTCTGCTGCGGTCGAATCCGCATCTCGCGGTCGAGCGCAACGGCGGCGCACAGCGCGGCCGCCCTGTGAAGCCGCTGCCGACGATCGCCGGGGAGGTACCGCGCCCCGAGGCATTGGGGAAGGGCTGTGCCTTCGCGAGCCGCTGTGCGTATGCGACACCAGCCTGCCGCGAGGCGCCCATCGCTCTGGTGTCGCTTGCGCCCGGTCACGAGGTTCGCTGCACTCACTCCGAGAAGGTGGAGGCCGACGTGCTCGAAGGTGCATCCGCGGGATGAGCCTCGAACCTGAGACCGCGCTACTCGAGGTGGAGCACCTGCGCGTCCGGCACAGAGGGCGCCGCCGGGAGAGCATGGTCGCGGTCGACGACGTCAGCTTCACCGTCCACCCTGGCGAGACGGTCGGCCTCGTCGGAGAGTCGGGTTCCGGCAAGACGTCGATCGCGAGGGCGGTACTCGGTCTCATCAAGCCCGAGGCCGGCAACATACGCTTCGCCGGCAACGACATCACGAGCCGGACGCTGCAGATGCGCCGACGGCTCGCACGCGAGCTGCAGGTCGTCTTCCAGGATCCGTACAGCTCGCTCAACCCGGCCCGCACGATCGGCAGCAGCCTCGTTGAGCCGCTGCTCGGCTGGAGCCGGGGGAGCCGCGACAGTGCCCGCAAGCAAGCACAGACCACGCTGCGCCGCGTCGGCCTGACTGCCGACGCGATGGAGCGCTATCCGTCCGCCTTCTCCGGCGGTCAGCGACAGCGGATCGCCATCGCGCGGGCGCTCGTCATGGAGCCGAAGCTCATCGTCTGCGACGAGCCCGTCAGCGCGCTCGACCTCTCCGTCCAGGCGCAGATCCTGAACCTCCTGGTCGACCTCCAGGTCCGCGAACGGCTCTCCTACCTGTTCATCAGCCACGACCTCTCGGTCGTCCGTCACATGGCCCATCACGTGCTCGTCCTGCAGCGAGGCCGCATCGTCGAGGAGGGCTCAGGCGACAAGCTGTGGAACGCGTCGAGGCAACCGTATACGCGATTGCTCATCGACTCGGTCCCTCAACCCGACCCGTCGAAGCGCCGCGACGGACAGGCCCTCGCCAGGTCCACGGGCCCCGTTGGATCCGGCCTCAACGGGCGCACCCCCTTCCAGGCGTGAGCGCCCGGAGCGACTCAACGCTGCGTCGTGCGCTACGCCTGTGCGCTGACTGGATCGAACGGCACCAACGGGTTCATCGCAATGGCGCCGCTGTCGGCGGAGTAGACACTTCCTGTGACAAATGACGCTTCGTCGCTGAGCAGGAATGCGACGACCGGCGCGATCTCCTCCGCAGCTCCAACGCGACCAAGCGGCGTCTCGTCCCGGGGCTCGTTCGGGTCAGGGGCGGGAATCGGCTCACTGGCGCTTCCGGGCGGCTTGCCGAGGTTCGTGCGCACCTTCCCCGGCGCGACAGCATTCACGCGTACACCGCGGTGGCCTCCATAGATCGCGGCCGACTGCATGAGGCCGACGAGCGCGTGCTTGCTGACCTGATACTGCATCCCCTCCGCCGCGCCTCCGTAGGAGCAGATCGATGCCGTGATGACGATCGCGCCGCCATCGCCCTGTCGCTCGTACTGGTGAAACGCCTCGCGGATCCCGAGGAAGACGCCGCGCACATTGACTGCCATGACACGATCGAAGTCCTCCGCGGAAACACGGGGAAAGACGGTCCGCTCGCCGAGGATCCCGGCGTTCAGGTGGTGGAAGTCGATGCGCCCGAAACGGTTGACCGCCTCCGCAACGTACCGCCGGACGTCCTCTTCCCTGGCGACGTCCGCCGCGACGGCGATGGCCTGACCGCCAACTGACGCGGCGACCGACTCGGCCGCCCTCCGGTCGATGTCCACGACGACCACTTGCGCCCCGTCGTCCGAAAGCCGCCTGGCCGTGGCCGCACCGATGCCGCTCCCTCCGCCAGTGATCACCGCAACCCGCCCATCGAGCCCCTTCAAGGTCCATCGCCTCCAGTTCATGGTCCCGCCCGCGCCGTGCCGTCGACGGCAATCGCCGCTCGACGGGCGCCCGCGCGACACGGAACCTCGCCCTCAGTGCACGCAACCCGGTTGCGTTCTGCGCATCGCACACGGTATCGTAACCAAGGTTGGTGAGCAGAGCAGGTTGTGTCCGTGGCCGCTCCAGATCGCCGGAGGTGATTCGACGTGACGCGGATGGCAGCGACGTGACCATCGTCCGTGTCAACGGTTGCGATTACGACGTCGAGGTGCCCGTCGGAGCCTCACTCGCGCAGGTGCTGCGCGAGGACCTTGGCCTGGTGGGAACCAAGGTCGCCTGCAACGATGGCCACTGCGGCGCGTGCACCGTGCAGGTTGACGGAGTGGCGACGCTGTCGTGCATCACGCTCGCCCACCGCGTGCGCGGCGAGGTGACGACGATCGAGGGCTTGCGCGAGCACCCGCTGGTCGGCGCGTTCGTGCGTGCGGACGCCGTGCAGTGCGGCTTCTGCACGCCCGGCCAGGTCGTGAGCGCAGCTGCGCTCGTGGCCGCCAACCCGGAGCCAACGTCCGAGGAGATCCGCCATCACATGGCCGGGAACCTCTGTCGCTGCGGAACCTATCCGCGCATCGAGGAGGCGATCCGAACTTGGCGAGACTGATCCGCACCGAGAAGGAAGTGGAGGGCCGCTTCGAGGAAGTCTGGCTCGTCGTCGAGGAGGACGCCCTCGAGCTCTGGCCGGCAGGCCCGCGCGCGGTCGTCGGCCGCGACGCCGTGCGCAAGGACGCACTGGCGCGCGTGCGCGGCGAGGCGCGCTACACCGCGGATCTGCAGCTGCCGGGAATGCTCCACGCCGCGATCCTCCGCTCGCCGCACGCGCACGCGCGCGCCGCGCGAATCGACCTCTCGCCCGCGCTGGCGCGGCCCGGCGTGCGCGCGGCGCTCGGCCCCGGCGAGGCGAGGGGCCTCGATGCGGAGGCCGGCTACGTCGGCGCTCCCGTCGCCGCCGTCGCGGCTGACACCGACGAGCAGGCGCGTGCCGCGCTCGACGCGATCGCCGTCGAGTGGGAGCAGCTCGAGGTCGTTCTCGACCCCGAGCAGGCGGTCTCGCGCGGCCTGCTGGTCTCCGAGCCGGCGCATTACGAGCGCGGCGACTACGAGCGTGCGCTCGCGGAGGCGGACGTCGTCCTGGAGCAGACATACCGGACCGCGGTGGTCGTGCACAGCGCGCTCGAGACGCACCAGACGGTCTGCGAATGGGTCGGCGACACACTCACCGTCTACATCTCGACGCAGTATGCATGGGGCGTGCGCGACGAGATCGCGAAGGTGCTTGGCCTGCCGCCGGACAAGGTCCGTGTCGTGTGCGAGTTCATGGGCGGCGGCTTCGGCGCCAAGATCGGTGCAGGCAACCACACCTTCGTCGCCGCCGAACTGGCCACGCGCAGCGGCCGGCCGGTGAAGTGCGCGCTGAACCGGCGCGAGGAGAACACCGCCACCGGCAACCGCAACGCGACGATCCAGAAGCTCGTCATCGGCGCCCGCAACGACGGGACGATCGTCGCGCTCGGCGGCGAGTTCGTCAACGCGGTCGGCTGGAGCGGCTGGTCAGCACGGGTCGAGGGCCCGCTGCAGATGCTGTATGCGTGCGGCAACGTGCGCTCCGTCCGCTACGGCGCGAGGATCAACACGCCGCCGATGGAAGCGTTCCGTGCGCCCGGGTTCGTCGAGGGGACGTTCGGGCTGGAGTGCCTGATCGATGAGCTGGCGGCCGCGCTCGAGATCGATCCGCTCGAGCTGCGTCGGCGTAACTACGCAACCGACGACGATGGCAAGCCGTACTCGTCGAAGAACCTGATGCGCTGCTACGAGCTGGCGGAGAAGGTGTGGGATCGGCGCCACGAGGTGCGCGCGCGTTCGGACGGCCCGTGGAAGCGCGGCGTCGGCATGGCGTCGCAGGTCTGGTTCGGCGGCGGCGGTCCGCCCTCGTACGCCTGGATCCGCATCGGCTCGGACGGGCGCGCGCAGGTTGTCACGGCGATGCAGGACATTGGCACCGGGACGCGTACGGCGATCGCGCAGATCGCGGCGGAGGAGCTCGGGTTCCCGCTCGACCGCGTCGAGGTGTCGCTTGGCGACACCGCGCGCGGCCCGTTCGCGTCGATCTCGGCCGGCTCGTCGACGATCCCCTCGATGGGCCCGGCCGTACGCGCGGCGGCCGCCGACGCGAAGCGCCAGCTGATCGAGATCGCCTCGCAGCGCTACCACCTCGACGAGGGAGCCCTCGACATCAAGGAGGGCGAGGTGGTGGCGTCCAACGGCAGGTTGAACGCGCCGGTCGAGACGGTCCTCGAGATCCTCGAGGACGCGCAGATCCTCGGCAAGGGCGCGCGCGGCCCGAACCCAAGAGGCATGAGCGTGCTGACCTTCGGCGTCCAGGTAGCCGAGGTCGCCGTCGACATCGAGGCTGGCGAGGTCGTCGTCGAGCGCGTCTACGCGGCGCACGACGTGGGGAGGATCGTCAACGCGCTCGGCGCTCGTTCGCAGGTCGAGGGCGGAATCATCCAGGGCATCGGACATACGCTGTCGGAGCGGAGGCTGCACGACCCGCGTTCCGGTCGGATCCTGACGACGACCCTCGACGCGTACCGCTTGCCGACGATCGCAGATGTGCCCGCGATCGTGTGCGAGTTCGTCGATGAGCCGGACGAGCACCTGACGAACCTCGGCTCGAAGGGCCTCGGAGAGCCTCCGATCATCCCGATCGCCGCGGCGATCGCCAATGCGATCCGGGACGCGACCGGCGCCGCCGTGCACGAGCTGCCCATCACGCGCGAGGAGATGCTGCGCGCGCTCGAAGCTGCAAAGAGGAACGCCCGTCGTGGAGCTCCTGCAGCCGTCTGAGCTCGCCGACGCTGCCGACGGCGTCTACATCCACGGCGGCACCGAGGTCGTGCCGCTCCTGCGCGACGGCATCCTGGACGCCGCGCGCCTGATCGACATCCGCGCCGTCGTGCCGCGCGGCGTCCACGACAACGTCATCGGCGCCGGGACGACGCTCTCGGAGCTCGGGGTCGACCCGAAGATCCCGGACGCCCTTCGTGAGGCGTGTCGGCTCGCCGCGTCACCGCAGCTGCGCAACATGGGCTCGATCGGGGGCAACCTCCTGCAGGCGACGCGTTGCTGGTATTGGCGACTGGCGTACCCTTGCCGCCTTCACGGCGGCGACACGTGCTTTGCCCGGGACGGCGAGCATCGCGAGCATGCGATCTTCGCCAATGACTTCTGCGCGTCGGCGCATCCCTCCGACGTCGCGGCCGTCTTGCTGGCGCTCGATGCGCGCCTGACGACGACCGAGCGCCGGCTGCCGCTTGCCGATCTCTATCGGGTGCCTTCAGCCGCCGCCCGCGATGCGGTACGGCTCCAGCCGGGCGAGCTCATCCTCGAGCTCACGCTGCCTCCGGTCGAACGCAGTGTCTATCTCAAGGCGATGGACCGCAGGCGCTGGTCGTTCCCGCAGGTTGGCGTTGCGGCCGCGCATGTGGACGGTGCGACGCGGATCGCCTTGGCCGGAGTGGCTCCGATCCCCTGGCTGCTGGACTCGCCCGAGGCGCTGGAGACGGCGACCCCGCTGCCGCGGACCGAGTGGAAGGTGCAGGTCGCCAAAGCGCTCGTCCAGCGCGCACAAAGCCAGCTGGCGTCTGGCGCCCCGCGGTAGGTCCAGCTCGCGGGTGGGAGATGAGCGACGCGCGGTCGTTCCGACTGAAGAGGTCGAGCCCTTTGATCTGCCGGCGGAGCGCTCGGCGATCTCGAGCGCATGCGAGCGCTGGAGGCCGCGCACGACGAGCACGGTGACCGGCGGCCGCTGCAGGGCTTCATCGCGTTCGGTCCGCCCGATCACACGCGGATTCGCAAGCTGCTCGCGCCGCACTTCACGACGCGCGGGGTCGGCGCTTTCCAGGACGGAATCGAGGGAAGCGTCGCCGAGCGCCTCGACGCGATCGAACGGCACGGCCCGCCGTCGACCTCGTTTGCGAGTTCGCTGGGCCGATCACGCTTGCGGTGCAGTGCTCCATCCTTGGGATCCCCGGTGTCGGAGGCCAGCCCGTTCCACCGGATCATCAGCACCACGGATCTCGGAGCGATCCGGCCTGCGGCGAGCGCCGAACTCTGGCGGGGCGCGCGGGACTTCCTCGGCTCGGTCATCGCGGCCAAGCGCGCGCCCGGGCAACGACGTCCTCAGCGCCATCGTGGCCAGCGGCGAGCTGACCGACGAGGAGGCCGCCGACACCGCGGTCATCCGCTTCCAGGCGGGGCTGGAGACGACCGGAGAGACGCTCGCGCTCGGCGCGTTCGTCCTACGCCGCGAGCGCGAGCAGCTGGAGCTCCTACGGCAGCGTCGCGTCACCATCGAGGCCGTCGTCGAGGAGCTGCTGCGGCACGTGACCCCGATTCAGCTCATCGGCACGCAGCAGGCGCTCGTCGACGAGGTCGACATCGGCGGGGTTCACGTCGCGCGCCTTCCCCGCCTCCGACTCGCCGCGCCGCCTGACGAGCTCGGGATCCACCGGACACCATCGGGGGACAACAGCTGGCGCATGCGCAGGCTCCCGGTGAGGTGGTAGACGAGCGACTGGCCACACGGCCGGGCCGCTCGTCCAGGCGTCTTCCGTCAGCTCGGGCCGGCGACGAATGGCCTCAGCACGCGCGCGAGCACGTCGGGTAGGCCGTCGTGCCGGAACTGCCTGCGGGAGAACAGCCACCGCCCATCCAGCTTGACGAACTCGTCGAAGTACATCCCGGTGGTCTCGAGCTCGGCGCGCGTGCCCTTGGTGTCGCTCGGCCTCCCCCGGGGATTGGACAGATCAGCGTACGCCCGCGTGACGATGGCGTACGAGGTCGCTCTGGCGGTCGCCTCATCACCCTCGATGGCGATGTTCACGGCCGACTGGCGAACGCATCCGCCCGTGTACTCCTTCGTCGCTGCGGCGAATCGCCGCAGCTCCTCGTGTCCTTGATGGATGCCGGTCAGGCCGTCCTCGGGCGCGCTCGTGTCGAGGATCCCGTCCTCCGCGAAGCAGGCGGCGAATCCCTCCGCATCGCCGAGGTCGAGTGTTTGGCTGCAGCGGGCGATCACCTGGCGGATCCCCTCGAGGTCGTCGACCGTCAGCTTGTAGTACGTCGCCGCATACGCCGTCATCAGAACAGCTCCAGGTTCAGGGGCTTGCCGACCAGGTCCCGGGAATCGGGCAGGGTGTCCTTGCGGAACGTCCTCTTCGAGAACAGCCAGCGCCCGTTCATCTTCACCACTTCGTCTCTGAAGATTCCTGACGTCAGCACGTTCGCGCTGGCAGACGGCCAGTGCGCGGTCGTCTCCGGAAGCACACCGTAGTCGTGCGTGATCAGTCCGTAGGACGAGACGCGCGCTCGCTCCCCGTCACCTTCTATGACGACGCTCAGCGCATCGCGTCGCAGGTGCGTGCGGAAGGGCGTGTCATTCATGGCGACCGCGATCAGACGGAGCTCGTCGTGGCCACGCGCCATTCGCGTCTCGGGTTCGTCGTCCTCCTCGGTGACCTCGTGATACGAGCCGTCGGGCGTAAAGCAACCTACGAAGCCGTCGTAGTCCTCGAAGTCAAGCGTGTAGCCGTATCGCACCAAGAGCTGCCTGATCGCCTCGTAATCCAAGGCGGTCATGCGCCCTTCCGTCTCTCCGGCGTCGACGTGCGCAATCTCCAGCGGCTTCCCGACGTCCTCGGCGAGTGTCGGCGATCCGTACCGCGTCCACCGGCGAACCGCATAGACCCAGCGCCCTTCGATCCTCACGAGATCGTCGGTGTAGATGCCGATGATGCTGAGGGCCGAGTGCGTGGCGCGGCCCTTGCCTATTGGCGGCCCGAAGTCGCGGCTGCCGATCTCAGACGAGAGCGACCTGGCAGTGTCGCCGTCGCCGTCGATCATGGAGCCAAGCGTCGTATGCCGGCCGTGCCCGCGCGACCAATTCGCCGTGGGGGAGTTCCTGAGGTCCTCGCCCTGGCGATTCGAAGCGTGCGTAGGGAAGCAGCGGAGCTGGAACGCCCCGTCGGGCGCAAAGCACGAGACGATCCCGTCGTAGTCCCCGAAATCGACCGTGTGACAGTAGCGGGCGTGGAGCTGGTTGATCTCCGCGAAATCCTCCGCTGCCAGTGGCATGTCCGGCGACCCTCCTCGTTCGCGTGCGGCGCCAGCCGGACGTTATCATCGGTGCGCGCGACACGCAACCGAGTTGCGTCAGCGGCGATTCCGATCCAACCCCGCCCTGCGTCCCGTGGTGCAACGGCGTTGCGCTGCGTGCAAAACTGCCGTCACTCCCGCGGACGGTGACCCGCTGTGGTCATGGCGCCGTCCTCCACCGACGCCAGCACGCACACATGCGCTGTCTCCAAAGCCCGCCTCAGCACCCCTGGCTTCCCGTGGCGCGTGTTGAGGCCGGCGAGGTGTAGTCATGCGGGTGTGGCTGCTGGACAGCGGCTCGCTCGTAATCGAGCACGCCCAGATGATGTGGAACGTGCCGGGGCCGCAGGTACGCATCCCCGTCTACTGCACGCTCGTCGAGCACGACGACGGACTCTTCCTGTTCGACACAGGCTTCGGCCTCGCCCACATGACCTCGACGCTGCCGCTTCGACAGGCCGAGCAGAGAGAGGAGCAGACGCTTCCCGCGCAGCTCGAGCGGTGCGGATTCCGCGTGGACGACGTCACGGTCGTGGTCAACTCGCACCTCCACGTCGATCACGTGGGCGGGAACCGGTTCTTCGAGGGAACCGGTGTGCGTCACCTCATCCACGAGCGCGAGATCGCGCACTCGCGAGAGCCCGAGCCGTTCGAAGTCCTCGGCTACTCGGACAGGTCCTGGGACTACAGGGGCGCGAACATCGAGACGTTCTGCGGCGACGTCGAGCTCGCCCCCGGCGTTCGGCTCATGGAGACGCCCGGCCACACGGTGGGCCATTGCTCGGTGCTGCTCCACGGCGAGAACCCGCTGCTCCTCGCGATGGACGTCGCCTACACGGCCGACGCGATGGAGAGGGAGATCCAGCCCGGCTTCCACAACAACCCGCACGACGGCGTGCTCTCGATCGCGCGCGTCAAGCAGATCGCGGCAACCCACGGAGCGCGGATCCTCTACTCGCACGACACCAAGGCATGGCGGCAGTACAGGCACGCGCCGGACTACTACGAGGTCTGATGGTCGCCGATCGGCGGCCTGGCCCGGCGCGGCACATGTCGGGTGCTCACCGCCACTCGACCAGCGCGAGCCCGTAAGCGAAGCCGAGGACCTCCTTCGCGCCTCCGATCACGGGTCGGCCATGTCCCGGGAAGAGGTTGTCGCATGGTCGGTCGATCAGCGACCGGAACGTCTCGATGCTCTTGCGCTTGTCGAAGTCGACCGCGCCGGTCCAGCCGAGCTCGATCCCATCGTGGCCCACCCGAGTACCGACGAGATCGCCGGAGAACCAGCAGATCTCGCCGTTCAGCTCGATCTCGTAGATGACAGAGCCGTCGCTGTGCCCAGGCGCTGCGATGCAGCGGACGCCAAGGCCGCCTACGGACAGCTCCTCGCCGCCGGCGAGAACGTGATCCACCACACAGGGCTCGAACGGCGACGCCTGCATCCAGCCAATGCAGCGCTCGTCGGCTGCGTCCAGCGCATCCGCGCACGGAGCCGACGCGACGACCCGCACCCCCCGCCCACGAATCGCAGCGGCATGACTTGCATGATCGAAGTGCTCATGCGTCAGGAACAGATGCGACGCACCATCGATAGAGAGACCCCACCGGGCTGCATTGCGCTCGATCTCGGGAAGGCAGGACGGCAATCGCCCGTCACCCGAGTCGATCAGGAACGAGGCGTCGCCAGCCTGGACGAAGTAGCTGTTCTGGGGGCGGCCATACGGCGTCCCGTTGACTTGGAATACGCCCGGTACGATCTGCATCACGGCCCTCTTCAAACCCCGGGGCTGTTCGGTGGTCACTCCACTCGGCTGCCGCCGCTTCGCTGCGACGTGCAGCGTCCTGCGACCAAGGCCCTAGTCTACGTCGCCGGCGGCTTGTCCCGCAACACCGTTGCCTCTCGTGCACCCGGCCCTTCGTCCGTGGACTGCTGGCGGCGTTCAGGTTGATCTGCTGCCGCGGCCGCCTTGGCCGACCAACGCCGAGGTTGCTGGTACACGCAAGGGGCACAGGTCCGAGCCGCCGTCGTACCACGCTGGTGCCGGCCTTGATCTGTACGAGCGAGGCCATCGGGCGCTCAACATCGATCTCGTGCCATCGCCCGACTCGCCACACTCGGACGCGGAGATCCCGTTCCTGCGGGCCGAGCTGACCGATCACGGCCAGACGCTGGAGGCGCTGACGGGCGGACATACGCAGCCGGCGTCGAAGCGGGCGTTCATCTCGCCGCGATCGCCTCGCCTGCCCATACCACACCCGATCTCCTGTTCCGCGCCGACATCACCAGCACGTACACGGTGTTCTCATACGTGGACGAGAGTCACGTCGCCGAGAGCGTGCGACTGCATTGGACGCCGACATCGACGGAAGCGACAGCTTCATCATCGCCGCCTCGGACACCGTGATGAAGCGGCCAAGCCGCGAGCTCATGAGCGAAGTCTTCCCCGGGGTGCCGCTCGCCGAGCACATCACTGGCCACGACACGCTCCTGGACATCAGCAAGGCTCGAAGGGTGCTCGGCTACCTCGCCGAGGGTTCAGCTGGCGTGATCCGTTCCAAGCCTCGATCTCCGTGAGAAGGCGCGCGGATTGGGCGTCCCCCGGGGCGTCGGGCTGTGCTGGCTGGTGCAGGGCGCCGGGTCTGTCAGGCGGCGGCGGGAGGCGAGACGCGCCCGCCCGAAGCGGCGCGGGTTTCTCCTTGCTCAGGACGTCACGCGCGTTCGCTCCGCGGACGGACTGCGACTGCAGGACCGGCGGATCGAGGCCAGGCCTGAACCGCCGCGAGCCCAGTTGCGCCCGCGCGGGGTCGTTTCCGATGGCGCGAACAGCCGCACCGATCCCGGCCGGCGGCGCTCGATCTCGGCCGCCCGAGCGCGATGAAGCGCGCCGGTGGCGTCCATGCCGACGACCGGCATCTCTCCGGTGTCATCGACACACGTGGGGCAAGCCGCCGCGGCACTGTGAAGCTACTAGTGGGAGCGCGCGGCCTCACCCTGCGCCAGCTCGGTCATGGCGCTGGCGCCGAACGCCCCTCCTTGGCGTGAAGCTTCCGCGTGGGTCAGCGGCGTTCGCCGCCAGCGCGAGCTGTCGCGACCTTCTCGCCGCTCTCCGACCAGCCGCGCGACCGCCGCCGAGCAAGGTGCTTGACAGGCGATGGAAAGCGCTTGACACGCGGACACCCGCCCGCTATCTTCGCGGCCCGCTGTCTAGGAGGAGAAGCGATGGAAGGACGCGCCGACGGGCCGGTCCGAGCCATGATCCGTGCCCGCTCGACACGAGGTGCTCAGCCGAGCGTCGCCGGTGCCGACGGTCTTGGTCCGCATGCCTCGCGACCGTTCCGCAGCCGTCAGACGCCCGTGACGTTGCGCGTGCCCTCACAGTTCGGCGGCGCGCTCGCGATCGCCAACCACTCTGACGAGGGCCCGGCCGACGGCTGGCGGGCGGTCCCAGGCTACCCGCCGCCGGACGGCATCAGAGCGGCTTCAACACGATCGGCCTCCGGGTGCCAGCGTCAAAGCGCAATCGGCGGCCTGACTGCAGCGTCTCTTCAGAGCCTCCATGGGACCGGGTACGCCCATGGACGGCGGAACTCCGGGTTCCGCTCACCGTCTGCCAAGGGGGAGTGGCGTATGTCCAGCGCAGTTGAGGGAGAGCTGTCTTGAGGTCATCGACAGGCATTGGCCGCGCACGGCGGGTGTTGCTCGCGGCGGCGATGGTGGTGCTTGCGCTCGCTCTCGGCGCCTGTGGTGGGTCCGACCTGAGCAGGACGACCGCTGGAGAGCAGTCGCCTTCGGAGGGGAACGCCAAGCAGGGAGACACGCTCACGATCGCCGTCACGGCACCGACGCCGACGCTGGACCCAGCGCTGATGAACGCCAATCCGTCGTATCTGTGGATGGCGCAGCTCGCGTACGATCCCTTGATCTGGTACGAGCCTGACGGGTCGTACAAGCCGGGTCTGGCGACCAAGTGGGCATATGTGGCCGACGACAACACGCGATTCGAGCTTACGCTGCGGTCGGGTGTGAAGTTCGCTGATGGCACGCCGCTTGACGCGGAGGCCGTCGCGGCGTCGCTTCGGTACGCCTTCAAGACGGGGACGTCGGGCCCGATCAGGGTCCCGAACTTCGAGTCCGCCGAGGCGACCGGCCCGTCGACCGTGCTGATCTCGTGCAGTTCTCCCTGCGGGACGATGCCGATCATGCTGAGCCAGAGCGGCCTGGTGGGCAGCATCATCAGCCCGGCAGGGCTACACGACAAGAAGAAGCTGGGATCGCGGACGTTCGGCGCCGGGCCGTACGTGCTCAATGCCGCCGAGACGGTGGCCGGCGACCATTACACCTATGACGCGAACCCCGCCTACTGGAACCGCAGCGCTGTGCACTACAAGCGCGTCGTCGTTCGCATCGTGACGGATCCGAACGCGCGGGTTTCCAGCTTGAAGTCGGGCCAGGCCGACATCATCGACTACGTGCCCCCGGAGATCGCGAAGTCCGTCGAGTCGAGCGGGATGACCATCCTGCCGGAGCCCGCCGGGACCGTCCACATGATCTTCCGCGACCGGACAGGCAAGCCGCAGGAGGGCGATCCGCCCGGCGCGCAGTACGCGCCCGAGCTCGCCAACGTCCTCGTCCGCCGAGCCCTCAGCTACGCGGTGGATCGCAAGGCGATCGTCGACGCGCTGGGATATGGGTACTCCACCCCGACCGCACAGTGGACGGCCAAGGGCGCCGGGGCCTACGATCCTGCGCTCGAGTCCATGTATGCATACGACCCGGAGAAGGCGAAGGAGCTGCTCAGGGAGGCCGGATACCCCAACGGGTTCACGCTCAACGTGCTCACCCAGAAGACGAACAACTCCGACCGGTGGGCGCTCGCGATCGCGCAGTACTGGGAGAAGATCGGGGTCAAGGTGAAGATGACGACCGCTCCCGACCTCAACGCGTACTTCTCAGCCGCGCCCAAGACCCCGGTGCTCTTCTCGCAGTACGGAGCCGGAAGCCTGCCGTACTCGCTGGAGGCCGTCGACTGGTACGGCAGGGGCGGGATCTTCAATGCGTACCAGACCGAGCGCTGGATCAGCAAGTTGGTCGCCAAGGCAGCGGCCGCCCCACCCGAGGAAGCCAAGCAGCTCTACCTGGACATCAACAAGCGGGCCATGGAGCAGGCGCTCAATCTCGGGATTGCGCACCTCAGCTACCTGTTCGCCTACAACCCGAAGAAGGTCAACATTCCGCCCTTCCCGGAGGTCACCGGCGCCGGGCAGACTGCGAACTTCGCGCCGATCCTGACACGCGTGACGCCGCGCTGAGCCGGACGGGAGGGCGGCTCGCCGCCCCCCGCTCCGACGTCACACATGAACCCGGCGAGTGGAGACTCGGCCGGCCGCGGCATCGCTTCCTCTGCGCCGCCGATACAAGTGAGCACACATGGACCCGTGCCCACGAGGCGACGCGCTCCCTCCGCCCACCCCGGAGCCCCTTCTCCTCCTCCGGGCGTGGGCGGGGGGCTTCGCGCCGCGCGGCGACCGGCGCGCAATGCCTCCATCAGAGTGGTGCCCGGTGCTCGCACAGTCGCCGCGGAGTCGGCTGGTTCGGCTGCCGCATCGCCGTCAGCGCCCTGGATGGTTCACAGCAGGCGGCCGCCGCACCTATGCCCACGCGACAGTTGCCTCCTCGTACCCAGTTCCGTCGTGCTGCGGAGGCGATGGGCGACGATGGCGGTGCCAACTAGGCCGATGCTGGCGGCGACGACGAACGCCAACTGCGTGCCGCCGGTCGCGCAGAGCCAGCCTATGAAAAGGCCGCCGGCTGGGCCGGCGCCGTTGAAGGCGTAGAAATAGAGGCCGATGATGCGACCGCGCAGCCGATCGGGCGCGGCGAGCTGCACCCACGCGTTCGCATTCGCGGTCCACACCGTGAAGGCAGCGCCGATCACGAACAGCAGAGCCCCTGCGACGACGGCGCTCCTCGCCGGTGCGATCAGGAGCTCGCCGCCCGCGACACAGAGCGAGCCGACGATCACCGGCCTTGCCGACGCGCTGCTGAAGGAGGCGGCGGCGAGTGCACCCACGAGAGCGCCGGCCCCGAAACAAGCCGACAGCATCCCGAAGACGTCCGCATCCGCGCGGAGCGTGTTGTAGGTGAGCACTGGCAGCGTCACGTCGAAGTTGAAGCAGAACGTGCTCAGCACGACCGTCAGCGCGAGCACGAGCAGCAGGCGCGGCTGGCGACGCACGTAGCTCAGCCCCTCGCGCGTACCGGCGAGGATCGGTGGTCGCTCGAACTCCTCGACGGGGAAGAACTCGCTCGTCCGCATCGCCAGCAGGCCGAGCAGGACGGCTAAGAACGACACGGCATTGACCACGAAGCAGACGCCGACGCCGGCGAGGCCGAGTACCACGCCCGCGAGTGAGGGGCCGACGATGCGCGACGCGTTGAAGAGGCTCGAGTTGAGGGCGATCGCGTTCGGGAGCGCGTCGCGGCCGACCATGCGGTACGTGAGCTGCTGGCGCGACGGCACGTCGAGCACCAGGATGAGCCCGTTGAGGAACGCGATCGTGTAGAGCATCCACGGCTTGGTCACGCCGGCTACCGCGATCGCGACGAGCGCGCACGCGAGGGCCAGCTGCGCCGCTTGTGTCCGGATGACGAGGCGCTGAGCATCGAACCGGTCGGCGATGACGCCGGCGAACAGGCCGAACAGCGTGAACGGCAGGAACTGCGCGAGCGCCAGGATCCCGACTGCGATCGCGTCGCCGTGGGTCAATTCCAGGACATACCAGGCGAGGGCGATTCGCTGGGCCCACGAGCCGGTGTGCGAGATCGCTTGCCCGCCGAAGAAGAGGCGGTAGTTCCGGTAGCGGAGACTCGAGAACGTGCGGCTCAGGACAGCGGCTCCCCGTCGAGGAGCGGCACGAGCGGTTCGATCGCCAAGATCTCAGCGCCGGACCGGACCAGCGCTGAACGAGAGATGAAGAGCCTGCACGCTGACGTGAGCGGGGCTTGCCACCGGCTCGAACGCGTTCCGGCCCGGGGTCAACCAGAACTCGCCAAGACGGCTGAGCAGGCGCTCGAAGGCGATCCGCGCCTCGTGCCGCGCGAGCGGCGCGCCGAGACAGAAGTGGATCCCGCGCCCCCAGCCGACGTGGTCCTTCGCGTCCGGCCGGTCGACGTCGAACCGCTCGGGGTCCGCGAACACCTCCGGATCCCGATTGGCGGCGGCGAGGAGAACGAGCACGGATGCGCCGGCCGGGATCTCGGTCCCGGCCACCGTCGTGCGCTCGGTCGTCACCCTGGGCACCCATTGCACAGGCGACTCGAGCCGGATCGTCTCCTCGAGCATCCGGCCGATCAGCGCCGGCTCGTCGCGCAGCCGCCTTCTCTGGTCGGGATGCTCAGCGAGGAGACGCATCGCGTTCGTCATTAGGTACGCCGTCGTGTGCAGCCCGCCGATGAGCAGCTCGTCGACCTCCGCTTGGAGGTATTTCAGGTCGACCGCGCCGTCGCGCGCGATCTGGCGGTGGATCATCTCCGTCAGCAGATCATCGCGCGGCGATTCGAAGCGATCCCGCAGCTGCTCGCCAAGCCACTCGTACTGCCTCAGGCTGCGACGCAGGTCGGAGCGCTGCTCCTCGTCGTCGAGGTACGTGCGCGCCGTGCCGACGAACGGCGCCTCGCTGTGGATCTGCCACAGCTCATCGAAGGAGAGCCCGAACACCATCGCGAGGACGCGCACCGGCAGCGGTGTCACGAACTGCCCGACGAACTCGACCGAGCCATCGGAGATGAAGTCGTCGATCAGCCCATCGACGAGATCCTGGATCTTGTCGAGATGAGCGTGCAGGCGACCTGGTTTCAAACTCGCGAAGCATAGGGCCCGCCGCGCCTTGTGCTCCGGCGGATCGCTCTCCAGGACGTCGGGACGCCGGCCCTTCTTGTCGGGGTGTCGCGTGAAGGCGCTGCTGAACAGCGCCGGGCGGTCCAGCACGTGAACCACGTCCCGATGACGCGAGATGACATAGTCGTCGCGTCCCGGCACGTTGTACACCGGCGCCTCGGTGCGCAGCAGCTCGTGCACCGGGTAGGGGTTTGCTCTGATGTCGAGCGACGGGTAGACGATCTTGGCCATGGATGAGCTCATCGTCGTCCTCCCTTCGACATACGAAGCGACACTGGCGCGCTTGGCAAGCGATTTCCCCGTGCACACTATCCCGTCGCAAGCGGCCCGTCAACGACAGGATCGACCGCTCACCGAGGTCGCGCGGAAGCACCTGATCCGACTGGCGCGCCGCCAGCCGCTCAGCCTCCGAGCCTCGTCGACCGGCGCGGGGAGGACTGACTGTCCCGGCGCCATTGGTGATCCCTTCGATCGCTTGCCGACATGCGCGTCACGCCGTGCGTCTAGAATCAACGCGTGGGCAATCGATCGGAGAATGGGCGCGAGCAGGTCCGCCGGCAGCTCACACTGGCGGACGTCGCCGAGGCCGCCGGAGTTTCACTCGCCACTGCATCGCGCGCGCTGTATCCGCGCGCCCGCACGGTGCCTGAGCCCGTCGCCGAGCGCGTTCGAAACGCCGCGCAGGCCCTCGGTTATGTCCCCAACGCACACGCGAGATCGCTCGCAGCAGGCGCGACGACGACCGTGGGCCTTGTCGTCCATGACGTCTCGGACCCCTACTACGCCGAGGTTGCGGCCGGCGTGGTCGCCGAGGCGGATGCTGCACAGCTGCTCACGCTCATGATCGCGACGCAATGGGATCCACCGCGTGTGCTCGAGGCCTTGTCGGCACTCAGAGGCCAGCGTGCGCGCGCCGTCGTCCTTGCTGGAAGCGGCTTTGCCGATGACGAGTATCGGCGCATGCTGCGCCGCGAGGTTCGAGCGCTCCGCGAGGCAGGCATCGGCGTCGCGTCGATCAGCGACCACGGTGCCTCGGTCGACTTGGTCTTGCCAGACAACCGCGGTGGCGCCGCCGATCTCGCCCGCGCGCTGCTCGACCTCGGTCACCGCCGGTTCGGGATCATCGGCGGGAGACAGGACCTGGTGACGGGTGAGGAGCGGATCGCCGGATTCCGGGAGGCGATCGCGGCTGCCGGCATCGAGATAGCCGAGCAGGACGTCGTGTACACCGGCGCCACGCGCGAGGGCGCCTACGTGGCGGCCACGGGGTTCGTCGAGCGGCGACAGAGGCCCACGGCGATCTTCGCCGTCAGCGACGCGCTCGCCGTCGCCGCACTCGGGGCCATCCTCGATCGAGGCATCCGGGTCCCGGATCAGCTCTCGATCGCCGGCTTCAGCGACGTCGCACCGCTGCGCGACGTACGACCCGCCTTGACGACGGTCCGGCTGCCCCTGCAGGAGATCGGCCGTGCAGCGCTTGGGCTCGCGATCTCGCCTACGCGGTCGCGGGCGAGGAAGCGCACGGTGCCGGCCGAGATCATCATGCGTGCGAGCACCGCACGCGCACCACGCCGTCGCTGACGCCAATGCCAGCGCCAGCGCTGGCAGTTCCAGCCAGCGATCGCGCAGCGCGGCCAGCAGCGCGCGCCTCGAGGGTGCGGCCGCGACCAGCGCCGAGCCGCCGACGCAGATCGTACCTCCGGGCCGGCTGCCCGAGCCGAGGGTTGCGATGCGTGTCAGCGCGCGGCGATCAGCGCCAGCGCCACGCCGTCGGGCTCCAGGACGGTCATCGGGGCGTCAGCCCCGACGCCGATGCCTATCGCAGCGAAACCCAACCGTTCGGCGCCGGACGCAGCCGGGTTCTCCCTCGTCGGCGCATCCCAGCTGAACAGCTCCAGGCCGGTCGGACCGGACTTGAGATAGGTGATCAGGAAACCGCGGGCGTCCTCGAACGCCAGCTGCCCGACCACGTCGAAGTCGAGCTCGTCCCGATACAGCCGCAGCGACGCCTCGAGGTCGGCGACCGTGACCGCGACATGGTCGAACCGCGGCGGGTCGCCCGGTTCGGGGAGCGCTGCCCGCTCGCGTGCAGCGATCTCGGGCGAGAACGTACGGTGATACTCCAGCGCGCCCTGGACGAGCTCGAGGCGATTGCCGTCCGGGTCGGAGAAGAAGGTGATGCGAACTCCGCCTGTCGCGTCCTTCGGGTCGACCGCGAAGTCGACTCCAGCGTTGCGCAGCCGCTCGGCGTGGGCATCCACGTCGGCCACCTTGAAGCCCAGGTGCCGGATGCCCCGCTGGATGTCATCCGGCTCCCACCCGCCGGCCTGCGCCTCCGGCGTGGCGGTGGCGAGCCTGAGAGCCGTGTTGCCGGCGTCGAGCCAGCGCGAGTCCGGCGGAGCGCCGTCGATGGACGTGAACCCGAGCTGCTCGCCGTACCAGCGGGCCGACGCCTCGACGTCGGAGCAGATGATCTCGATGAACTCGATGCCGCGAAGGGAACCCATGCTGATGGATCCTGGCATTCTATGTCGCTACGTGTCAAGCGCTTTCCATTCAGACGAAGAGGAGATCGTGCCGGTGGCCCCACGTCGCTTTCCCCACGGATTCGCCTGGGGTGTGGCGACCGCGAGCTACCAGAACGAGGGAGCAGTGCACGAGGGTGGCCGGTCCCCATCGATCTGGGACAGCTTCTCCCACACGCCAGGCAAGATCGCCGACGGCGGCACCGGCGACGTCGCCTGCGACCACTACCACCGTTATCGGGAGGACGTCGAGCTCCTCGCGGAGCTGAGTGTCACGCACTACAGATTCTCGCTCGCATGGCCGCGCCTGCAGCCCGACGGACGCGGTGCGCTCAACCCGGCCGGCCTCGACTTCTACGTCCGCCTCGTCGACGCGCTGCTCGAGCGCGGGATCCAGCCGTGGGTCACGCTGTATCACTGGGACCTGCCGCAGGTCCTGCAGGACGAGGGCGGCTGGCCGGAGCGCGACACCGCGCTGCGCTTCGCCGACTACGCCGCCGCCGTCCACGAGCGCTTGCAGGATCGGATCCAGGTGTGGACCACGCTCAACGAGCCGTGGTGCTCGTCGCTGGTGGGCCACGCCGCGGGCGCCCATGCCCCCGGCATCCAGGATCCAGGCCTGGCGTTGCGCGCGGCCCACCACCTCCTGCTCGGCCACGGGCTCGCCATCGAGGCGATGCGGTCGCAGGCCGACGATCGAAGCCGCTTCGGCGTCACGGTGAACCTCCAGCCCGTCTCGCCCGCTGGCGACGATCCGAAGGACCGCGACGCCGCGCGGCGCATCGACCTGATCGCCAACCGGATGTTCGTCGACCCCCTGCTGCGCGGTGGCTACCCCGCTGACTTCGCCGACCATGCCACTCGCTTCACCGATCTCTCGCACGTTGCGCCCGGTGACGAGGCGATCATCGCCGCGCCGTTGGATCTCCTCGGCATCAACTACTACTTCGGCGTGGTCGTGCGGTCGGGTGAGCGCAAGGGCGGCCCTTCGCCGTGGGTGGGATGCGAGGACGTGGAGTTCGTGTCGCGTGGGCTGCCGCGGACGCAGACGGATTGGGAGATCGACCCCGACGGCCTGCACGACCTCCTCGTTCGCGTCGCGCGCGAGTACCCCGGGGCGCCGCCGCTCTACCTCACGGAGAACGGCGTCGCGCTCGCCGACCGGCCGCCGACGGACGGCGTCGTTGACGATCCGGCCCGGATCGAGTACTTGGATGCCCACTTCCGCGCCGCCCACCGCGCCATCGGCGAGGGCGTCGACCTGCGCGGCTACTTCGTGTGGACGTTGATGGACAACTTCGAGTGGAGATTCGGCTACACCAAGACCTTCGGGCTCTACCAGGTGGACTTCGAGACCCAGCGCCGGACGCCAAAGGCCAGCGCGCGGTGGTTCGCCGAGGTGATCCGCCGGAACGGGCCGGCCTGATGGGCTCGAACCTGAAAGGGGCCAACTGATGGGACAGAAGATCGGTGTCGGGATCGTCGGCGCGGGCATGATCGCCGACTGGCATGCCACAGGTATCCGCGAGCACGGCGGAGGCGAAGTCGTTGCCGTCTTCGACGTGGTGCCGGAGCGCGCCCGCGCGGCGCAGGAGCGCTGGGGAGCGGCGAGGGTGGCCGAGTCGGTCGAGGCGCTGGTCTCCGACGACGCGATCGGCGCGGTGATCGTGGCGACACCGCCGGCCGCGCACGCGGAGCCGACGATCGCCGCGCTGCAAGCCGGCAAGCACGTGCTCTGCGAGAAGCCGTTCGCGCTCGATCCCGCCGAGGCGACGGCGATGGTGCAGGCTGCCGAGAGCTCGACCGGCCTGCTCGCCTGCGCGTCGTCTCGGATGCGCATCAACCCGGTGCAGCGGACGGCGCGTCGCATGATCGAAGCCGGACAGCTCGGCGACGTGTACTACGCGCATTGCCGGATGTGGCGTCTTCGCGGCCGGCCCGGCCACCATTACGCGCCACAGTCGCCGTGGTTCCTCGATTCGTCCCTTGCGGGCGGCGGCGTCATCATGGACCTGGGGGTCTACCTCATCGACGCGGTGCTCGCGCTGCTGAGGAACCCGAAGGTCGTCTCCGTGACGACGCAGAGTCGGCGCGTACCGGAGATCCCCGCGCCTGAGGCGGTCCTCCACGACGTGGAAGACCACGCCGTCATCATGCTCCAGTGCGACGACGGCGTGTCGGCCGTGGTCGAGACGTCGTGGGTGACCAACTTCACCGCCGAGAGCAACACGATCGTGCTGGGCACCGAGGCCGGGCTCGGTCTCGATCCCTTCACGAAGATCACGGCCCGACACGCCGGCGACAACGACGACTCGGCGAGCTTCACAGCCGCCGAGGAGACGCTCGTCGCCGATCCGGCATATCGCGGCGGGAACGGCTTCTACCTGGTGACGATGCGATTCCTCGACGACATCGCCGCCGGGGTCCAGCCGGAGACGTCAGGTCTCGAGGCGCTCGAGATCACGAGGATCATCGACGCCGCATACCGGTCGGCGGAGGCCGGCGCGAGCATCGTCCTCGACCGCGGTCCTCTCACCGCGCCGTAGCCGCACCCCGCCCGCCTGGCCACTACACCTCGTAGTGGCCGGGGGCGTGCGTGTATTCCTGCCATGCCTTCATGTCGTGCGAGTACAGGATCTGCGCGCCGTGCTCCGCAGCGACCGTCTTGACGCGTGCGATCGAGAGAAGGCCGTCGCGCGCGTCGCTGTGTGAGCCCGGCAGGATCTCCCTCTCCATCGCTTCGGCGGTGTACGCCACGTCCATCGCGAAGAGCAGCGGCCGCTCGCCGGTCAGCAGCACCGAGCAATGGCCGACCGTGTGGCCGGGCGTCTCGAGGAGCCGGATTCCCGGGACGAGCTCGAGGTCGCCGCTGAACGTCTCGATCTTCGCGCCCTCGTAGTCCCAGGAGACGTCCGAGTAGCCGAGGTTCTCGGACGGCTCGTGAGCTCGCGCCTGCGCCACCTCGCGCTCGTGGATGCGATGCGTGACGCCGGCCTCCTTGAAGAGCTGGTTGCCGCCCACGTGATCGACGTGCAGGTGCGAGTTGACGACGGTCGTGACGTCGTCCAGGCCGAAGCCGCATCGCTCGAGCTGTGCGGGAATCGTCTGCTCTTCGGTCTGCACGGGCAGCCTGAACGGCAGCATCCGCTCCAGGTGACCGAGGTCGAGCCCGGTGTCGAACAGGAAGAGCCCGTCGCCATGCTCGACCAGGACGCTGTAGACCGGAATCCGCGCCCGAGGTCCAGGGACGTTCCACATCAGCTGCTTGTGCTCCATGACGATCGAGCCGCTGTCCAGCAGCCAGACGCGCATTCGCGTCGCCCTCGAACGGACGCCGACCGCTGCCGCAGGTATGAGCTCTGCCACCAACCCACCTCTTTCACATCTGGTGCCCCGCCAGGCGCGGCCCCGGGCATCCAGGCCTTCGCGCCGGATTGCCCGCCCCGCCCCTTCCTACGCCGCCTCGAGATACGGACGCACCGGGTTCACCGCGATCACGCCACCGTCCACCGAATAGACCGAGCCTGTGACGAACGACGCGTCGTCACTGAGCAGGAACGCGACGACGGCCGCGACTTCGTCCGCCGTCCCGCGGCGGCCCATCGGCGCGACGTTCACGGTCCTGTTGGCATCCTCGTCGTCCTCCGCGGGTTGCGGCACGAGGTTGGTCGGCACGATGCCCGGCGCGACGGCGTTCACGCGCACGCCGCGGCGCCCGCCGTAGACCGCGGCCGACTGTGCGACACCGACCAGCGCGTGCTTGCTGACCTGGTACGGAACCAGGTCCGCAGCCCCGCCGAAGGAGCAGATCGACGCCGTGGTCACGATGGCCCCACCGCCGCCCTGCCGGTCGTACTGGCGAAACGCCTCGCGCATGCCGAGGAAGACGCCACGTACGTTCACAGCGATCACGCGATCGAAGTCGTCGGCGGCCACGTCCCGGAAGGTGTCCCACGACCCAGCGATCCCCGCGTTCAGGTGATAGAGGTCGATGCGCCCGAAGGCGTCGACAGCCGCCGCCATGTAGCGCACGACGTCCGCCTCCTCCGCGACGTCCGCCTCGATCGCGATGGCCTCGCCCACGGCGGAGGCCGCCACGAACTCGGCCGCTGCGAGATCCCGGTCGACGACGGCCACACGTGCGCCATCCGCCGACAGCCGCCGCACGGCGGCCGCGCCGATCCCACTCCCGCCTCCCGTCACGAGCGCGACTCGTGATTCAAGCGCTGTCATCCGCCCTCCCGTCGTCGGTTCCCGCCGGCGGGCAGGTCGGCCGGGCCGGAGCCGACGCACCTCGTCGATCGTTGTGGAGCATTGGAGTCATCGTGGGTTACGGTCACCCCTTGGTCGCCTGCACGTCATGTCACATCCGGTCGGAGTCAGCGGCCACGACCGCTCGTCAGTGGAGTGTTCGCCCGCCGTCGACGCCGTATGTCGAGCCGGTGACGTACGAGGCCGCGGGACTGAGAAGGAACATCACCACTTGGGCGACCTCGGCCGGCGCGGCCAGACGCCCGAGCGGATACAAACCGAGCAGCGTCCGCAGCTCCTCCGGTGTCCCTGTACCAACGCCGGCCATCGGAGTGTCGGTTATTCCGGGGTTCACGGCGTTCACACGGATCTTCGGCGCGAGTTGCGTCGCGAGAGACCTCGTGAGGCCGATGAGCCCCGCCTTCGATGCGGCATAGCTGCAGCCGGTGCCTCGCATGGGCCGTAGGCCGGTTCCGGACGCAACGTTCACGATGGACGGGTCCTCGCCCTGCTCGAGCCACGGCAACGCAGCCCGGCAGACGAGATACGGCGCAGTCAGGTTCACCGTCATGACCCGCTGCCAGTCCCCGAGCTCGAGCTCGGCCAGCGCCGTGTCGGACCCGATGCCCGCGCAGTTGACCACCCCGTCGAGCCCGCCGAGCGACTCCGCCGCCTGACCCACCACGTCGGGGACGCGGTCGGTGTCCAGCAGATCGACGAGGAACGACGTGGCGTTCATCTCCGCGGCCGCGTCGGCGACGCGCTCGTCGACGTCGAGCAGCGTGAGACGCGCATCCTGCGCCGCGAGCAGCCCGCCCACGGCTCTCCCGATGCCGGAGGCGGCGCCGGTCACGAGGATCCTTCGCCCGTTCACCACTCATTCACTCCCCGGGCGCGGTGGCCGCGGCACGAGACCACGGCGGCCGCATGTCGTTGCTCCTGCATCACTTCGGCGTGACATTGGTCAGGATCGGGGCCACGTTGGTCAGCTGACCCGCCTCACTGGCCTCGATGAGAGGCGGGATGTTCACCTTCTGCGCGTTGTACGCATAGAGGTAGCTGAACTGCGCGATGCCGACGCTGAGCGCCTGCTCGACGGCCCGGCGATTGATGGCCAGGTAGATCTCCCGCGTCTGCTCGGGAGGTGCTTCCGCTGCCCTTGCGATCATCGACCGCATCGCAGGCTCGGTCTCGTACGCGCTGAAGGCACCCCCATCGCCGAAGTAGTCCACGGCCTCGAGCGAATACGGCAGGCTGCCGGCCCCGTACCGCGCGAACAGGACGGGACTCTTCTGGGCGGCCTCGTAGTACACGTTGACGTCCGGCGCCGTGGTGAGCCTGACCTTGACCCCGATCTTCTCCCAGTACTCGGCGACGGCGAGTGCCCATTGATCGGCGTGGTTGTTCTTCTGCGTGACGACGTCCAGCGTGAACCCGTTCGGATGCCCCGCCTGTGCCAGCAGCGCCTTGGCCTTGTCCGGGTCGTACGGATACATCGACTCGAGCGCCGGGTCATACGCTCCCGAGCCCTTGGCGGTCCACTGCACGCTCGGACTGAAGTAGCCGTACCCGAGCCCCTCCGTGATCGCCTTGCGATCCACTGCGTAGCTCAACGCCTGGCGCACCAGGACTTTGGCCAGCGGCGGGTTGTACTTCGCCCCGGCGGGATCGCCCTCGTGCCGCCGGCCGGTCCGGTCCCGGAAGATCATCTCCACCGTCCCAGAAGGCTGCGGCAGGAGCTTGTTGGCCCCGGTGTTCACGGACTTGGCAAGCTCCGCGGGAACGTAGTCGATGATGTCGGCCTGACCCGACGTCAGGCTCGACACGCGGGCATTCGGGTCCCCGACGATGCGGACCACGACGCGCTTGTAGTGCACCGCGCTCCTGTTCCGGTACCGGGGGTTCGCGTCGTAGGTGTAATGGTCCCCCGCGACCGTCTCCCCCCCATTGAGCACGTAGGGCCCGGCCCCGAACGTCTGCGTGCCCAACCGCTTGGTGTCCCGCAGCCCTGCCGGGCTGATGATGCTCCCTGCCAAGCCGTTCTGGCTCAGCAGCACGGGCAGCGAGTGACACGCCGACGAACACGAGATCTCGACGCTCGACTGACCCGTGGCCCGGGCCGTCCTGAAGCCCGGCGCCCGCAGGGGAGTCGTGCCGGTCTTGAACGAGTAGCGAAGCGAGGCGGCCACCGCCTCGGCATCCACCGGCGTCCCGTCGGCGAACTTCACCCCCGAACGCAGCGTCAGCCTGAACCGCCTGCTGCCGCTCCCGACATACTCCCACTCCGTTGCCAGACCAGGCTTGAAGGACCCGTCCGGCGCAAACCACAGCAGGGGATCGTATGCGAGCTCCGCCATCCAAAGATACGACGGATTGGCGGTCAGCAGCGCCGGATCGACCGTCGGCGTCGGCGATGCCACCGCCACCGTCAGTGTCCCACCCTGACCACCGCCGCCGCCATCGCCGCCTGAGACATCGCCACCCAGAGTCGACGGCCCGCCGCTGGCACCGCCGCAGCCGCCGACGAGCACCGCGCCCGCCAGGAGCGCCGCCACCGGCCACATGCGCCGCGCGCGGCGAACTCGTTTCGTCAAACCAGCCATGGTGCATCCCCCAACCTCGGCGCGCAATTCAGGTTGGCGCCAACATCGTCGCTGAACTTCGGTGTCACACCGTGTTGCGCCGGCGCCCTGGCCATCCCCCATCCGACCGAGAACACGGGCTCGGCATCAGCTGTGTCATGCACCGTTGCGCACAGGCTGACGCCTCGGAGCGTTTGGCTTTGGCACAGCGTCGATCAGCGCCCGGGTGTATGGATGCGTGGCGGCGCGCCACAACTCGTTGCCGGGACCTTGCTCGACGATCGCGCCGTCCTTGAGCACGACGACGTGGTGAGACACGTGGCGAACGACAGCGAGGTCATGGCTGATGAAGAGATAGGACAGCCCCTCGCCCACCTGAAGCTCGACCAGCAGGTTCAGCACCTGCGCCTGGACCGAGAGGTCGAGCGCGCTGACCGGCTCGTCGCAGATGATGAGCTTCGGCTCCATCACAAGCGCGCGAGCGATCGCGATGCGCTGGCGCTGTCCGCCCGAGAACGCCGAGGGATAGCGATCTATGGCGTCACGCGGGAGTCCTACGCGTGCGAGGATCGCGGCTGCCTTCTCCCGTGCAGCGTCGCGACTGCTTCCCCTGCCGACGAGCAGCGGCTCCATGAGGCTGCTGCCGACCGTGCGTGCCGGGTTCAGCGAGCTGTACGGGTCCTGGAAGACAACCTGGAGGTCGTATGCGAGCCGCCGCCGCTGTGCCAGGCTCGGATTGGCGATGTCGTGGTCGTCGAACCGGATGGTGCCCGCCTCGGGTCTGACGAGACCGAGCACCGCCTTGGCGATCGACGACTTGCCCGAGCCCGATTCACCGACCAGGCCGACCGTCTCACCAGGGCCCACGGCGAAGGTGACGTCGTCAACCGCCACGACGTCGGCCTGCCGGCGCGCGGTGTAGCGCACCGTGAGGTTCTGCACTTCGAGAAGCGGCCTTCCCCCGACACGGGTCATGACGTCACGAGCTCCATCGGCGTCACCTTCGAGGAATGGATGCAACGGGCCTCGTGCCCCGGCCCGATCGGCAGGAGAGGTATCGCGTCCGCCCTGCACTCCGCCGTCGCGTACGAGCAGCGGCTCGCGAAGGCGCAGCCCGATCCCCACGATCCTGGTGCCGGCACCTCGCCCGGGATCGTCGGCAGCAGCCTGATCGCCTCGCTCGACGCCGGCTCGTCGCCACCCGACTCGAGCAGCAGGTACGGATTGGATCCGAGCAACGCCGCGGTGTAGGGATGCTTCGGACGCTCGAGGAGCTCGGTCACGGCACCGGTCTCGACGACCTCTCCCGCGTACATGACGACGGCTCGGTCGCACATCTCGGCGACGACCCCCCAGTCGTGCGTCACGAGGAGGATCGCCATGCCGGTCTCCTGCTGAAGCGTGCGCAGGAGCTTCAAGATCTCCGCCTGCGTCGTGACGTCCAACGCAGTGGTGGGCTCGTCGGCGACGAGCAGGTCGGGCCCGCCCGCAAGCGCCAGGGCGATGACGGCGCGCTGCGCCATCCCTCCGGACAGCTGATGGGGATACTTGCGTGCGATCGTCTCAGGCTGGGGAAGCCGCACCATCTCGAGCAGCTCGAGCGCTCGCGCATGCGCCTCGCGTCGAGTGCCCCCGTGGTGGCGCCGAACCGCCTCGCGGAGCTGACTTCCGACCGTGAACATCGGGTCGAGCGCACGCGCCGGCTCCTGTGACACGTAGCCGATTCGACGCCCCCGGACGCGGTCGCGCTCGTCCGAGGACATCGCCGCGAGGTCCCGGCCGTCCAGATACACGCTTCCGCCCGCCAACTCGGTGCCGGGCGGCAGGGCCCCGACCAGGCCGAGCGACGTCAGCGTCTTGCCGCAGCCGCTTTCGCCCACGACGCCAACGGTCTCGCCGCGATCGATGTCGAGGTCGACCGACCTCACCACGGCCCGTCGTTCCCCGCCCAGGACCGAGGAGATGCTCAGCCCGCGGACCTGGACGAGTGGCGCGGACGGCACGACCTCCGCGACGACCCCCGCGGAGCGCGGCATGTGGGTCCGGCGCAGCAGCGTCGCGTGCGAATGCGACCACGTCTCCGCCACGGCGTCGCGCACCGCGTTGCCCAGCAGGCCGAGCGCCATGATGCTGATGCCGATCGCGGCGCCCGCGGGCGCGATCTGCCACGGCTGCGTCGTGATCGCGATCGAAGCGTCCGAGAGCATCCCGCCCCAACTCGGATCCGGGGGCTGCGGCCCGAAGCCCAGGAACGCCAAGCCGCTCTGGTAGAGCAGCGCGATGCCCCCGAAGAGCGCAACCTGCACGATCACAGCGCTGCGGATGCGCGGCAGCACGTGGCGAACGACGATGGTCAGGTCCGTCAAGCCGAACACCTTCGCCGCCGAGATGAAGAGCTCTTCCCGCACCGAGAGCGTCACCGAGCGGGCGACACGTATCAGTGCAGGAGCGCAGAGCAGGCCCAGCGCCACCATCGCGACGGCCTGCTTGTTGCCGAAGACGGCAAGCACCACGAGCAGCAGGATGAACCCGGGCAGGCTGAGGAGGACCTCCGTGACGCGGCCGACCACGGTGTCGAACCACCCGCCGCGATAGCCCGCCGTCAACCCGAGCGACAAGCCGACCAACGTGAACACCGCGATCGCGACGGCGAGGCCCTCCAGGGTCGGCCGCGCACCGAACATGAGGCGCGACAGCACGTCCCGTCCCAGCGTGTCGGTCCCCAGCAGGTGCGCACTCGTCGGCCCGGACGAGAGCTGGGTGAAATCCACCTCCGTCGCCGAGTAGGGCGCGATCTGGTCGGCGGCGAGCGCGACGACGACGACCGCCACCAGCCAGATGAGCGACACCAGCCCGAACGGGTTCCGGATGATCCGCCGGAAGACAGCCGTCCGGCCGGTTGCCGGCGCCGTCGGCGTGGCCTCCGCCGCGACCTCGTTGACCAGAAGATCGCTCATCGCACGCGAACCCGGGGGTCGACCCACGAGTAGACGAGGTCGATGATCAGATTCACGATCACAACCAGAACGGTGAAGTAGAGCACCGCGCCTTGAACAACAGGAATGTCGTGATGCGTCGCCGCGCTCACGACCGCCTGCCCCAGTCCGGGAAGTGCGAAGATCGACTCGATCAGGACGGCGCCGGAGAGCAGGCCGACGAACACGAGCCCGACCATCGTGGCGATCGGCGGCGCGGCATTGCGCAGGACATGCTGCCAGACGATCGACCGCCGTGAGATTCCATTGGCGAACTGCACCCTCACGAAGTCCTTGTTCAGCGCATCGAGCGTGGCGTCGCGGGTCTGCGTCGCCACGCTGCTCAATCCGTGCACGGCCATTGCGGCGATGGGCAGGACGAGCGACCGTGCCCAGTCAGCCGGCGACGTGCCGAAGGTCACGTACCCGTTCGGCGGGAAGATCTGCAAGGTGACCGCGAAGATCGCGATCAGCGCGAGGCCGATGAAGAACGAAGGGAGCGCCAATCCTGTGAAGGTGAAGATGTCGATGATTCGACCGAGGACTCCCCCCCGAAGAGCGCTCAGCACTCCCAGTGTGATGCCGATGACCGCGGAGACGAGGGTCGTGCCGATGACCAGGGTCAGCGTCACCGGGAGCCGTACGTTCAGGGTCTCGGTCACCGGCGCGCCGTTCAGGATCGAGTTGCCGAGGCTGCCCTGAGCCACCGTCTTGAGCCAGTTCCAATACTGCTCGGGCACAGAGAGATCCAGCCCGAGCTGAGCGCGAACTCGTGCCACCTGGTCCGGCGTGGCCTGCTCCCCCAGCAGGGATTGCGCGGCCGATCCGGGGAGAAGAGACACCAGGACGAACGTCAGGATCGAGACGAGGAACAGCACCGGGATCGAGATGAGCACCCTGTGCATGATCACCCTGGTCATGTCCGATCATCCCCTGCGAGCGCTCGTGCGACTGCCCGGCAGCGCCCGGCGCGCGACGTCGCGAAGAATCGACCCTGCCGGCGACTCGCGAGCCTCGGCGCGGATGCCCGCCCACGTCCGCCGGCGGGGGGACCCATCTGGACGCGGCGCCAGGTAGACCCGTAGCGGGTACTGGCCATCTCTCCTCCCGTCCTCGTAGCGGTCCGCAAGATTAGGGGTGTTTCGGCAGCGTGTCAAGCGCTTTCCATGCTTCCGGACCGGCACTCCGCGCGACACCGTTGCGGCGCGCTGATCGCGCGGGTGAGCGAGTCGGACGGATCGAGCTCGCGAGGTGCGCTCCACATGCCGCACCAACCGAAATGGCAAGCGTTTGCCGCTCACTTGTCGGTTGAGTAGCCTGCGTGACCTCGAGCTGACACGCACGAATGGATGAGCCACATCGGGGAGGTTCGACGCGCGTTGGGGATGACTGCCAGGGACTTCGAGGAGATCAAGCAACTGCACGCGCGCTACAGCCACACGGTTGACTTCGGCGATCTGGATGGCGTCGTAGCGTGCTTCGCCCCGGACGGCTGCTTCGAGGTCGCCGCTGATCCCAGCGCCACACGCGTCGGCGAGCGCGAGTTGCGGCGATCCACCGGCGCACGAGATTCGAAAGGGCACGGCCGGCACACGATCCTGAGCTCGATGATCGACGGCGACGGCTTCACAGCGCAATCTCTCTCGTCCGTGATCATGACCCGCGATTTCGGCCCCCCCGTCGGTAGGGCGCAAGCGACGCACTCGACGGTCCTGTCATCCGGTCTCTACACCGACGACCTGGTCAAGGTCGAGGGGCGCTGGCTCTACGCCAGGCGTCGATTCACGGCGGACGGCTCACTCCAGATGCTTGAGCTTCTCGGGAGCCCGCTCGACATCGCCCACGTCGACACCCGGGAGAGCGGCCCCTCGATGTCCGCACTCGATCACGAGGCGATCAGGCAGCTCCTCGCGAGATACGGGTATACGCTGGACTTCGAGGACTACGACGGGTTCGCGGATTGCTTTACGAGCGACGGGTCGCTGCACGAGGCCATCCGCCAGGAGGGACGTCCCGGGATCCAGCTTGACGCTCGCGGTCGCGAAGAGCTTCGGCAGTACGCGATCTCCGTGAGCGAGGTCGGCTTCAGGGGGCACGTGCGCCACAACGCGATCAGCGCTGTGATCGAAGGAGACGGGCAGCGGGGCCGGGTCTCGTCCTACGCGTTCGTCACGATGGACTATGGGCCCCGCGTCCAGCCGAGGCAGCGCTCGAACGCCGCCGTTCGCACGACCGGCATCTTCAGGGACGAGGTCGTGAAGGTCGACGGCCGCTGGCTCTTCGCCACCAGGACTTTTCGCAAGGACACGCTTCCCGATGCCCAGCGGCTGGTAGGCATGCCCCTCGACCTGCGGCTCTTCGTCGACTCGAGGGACGGCCCGACCGACGCGAGAGCGCCGTTCGTCCGTCAGACATCGGGGATCGTGCAATCGGGACTGAGCGACCACGACTTCGAGGAGATCCGGCAGCTGTTCGCGCGCTACAGCCAGACGCTCGACCTCGGCGACGTCGAGGGATTCGCGTCGTGCTTCGCCGAGGACGGTTCGCTCGACAGCGGCTCGCCAGAGGACGACTTGACCGGTGTGCATCGAGGGCGCGAGGAGCTGCGGAGGTACGTATCCGTGGCGACGGAGTACAGCGCCGGTCGCGTTCGACGGTCAGCGCTGAACCTCCTGATCGATGGCGACGGGAGCGTGGCGAGATCGATCTCCTATGCGATCGTCACGCACGCATACGACGACGCAGCGAACGACTATGGACAGCCGAGCGAGGTCACGCACTCGGTGCTCGCCACCACGGGGATGTTCTTCGACGAGCTCGTCAAGGTCGACGGACGCTGGCTGTTCTTGCGCCGCGTCTTCCGACAAGACGGCCTGCCCGAGGTGCTCGAGCGACTGGGCCGACCGGTCCACGATCACGCCACCGGGGGCGTGCTGGTGTGATGGGTCACGCCTCGGCCCGCGCGAAGACGAGTGATGGGCGCATTGCGGCCGGTCTCACCCGGCGTGTGGTGCCTGCGCGATACCTGCAACGTCTACGTGCTCAGCCTCGAGGAAAGGCCAGCTCGGCGGACTCGGGCGCGCCGCCGAACGAGATCGAGCTCATCGCCGGGGTCGACGAAACGCAAGCACGAGGTCGAATCGGCCATCGCCACGCACCCCCACGACGACCACGTCGCCGGGCTGAACTTTCTGTGCGAGTTCACCGGCGCCGAGGTGTGGGCGCCAGAGACGGTCGCGCCCGTTCATGGAGGCTCCGGGCCGCTACGACCTGGAGCCTCGTCACCGGCGACCAGCAGACCGACAACGGCGTCCTCAACTACCACTACCGCGACCGGTTCGTGCCGGAGGACTTCGTGGCGGGCGCGACGCTCTACCGGCGCATTCGACCCGATCTGCTGCTCGGCGGGCACTGGGCGCCGATGCCCGTCACCGACAGCCTGCTCGAACGGCTCGCGGCGAATGCCGCGCGGTTGAGCGAGCTGGACCACCGGCTGCTGCCGGAGGATGGCTTCGGCACCGCGGGCTTCGGCGCGCGCATCGAGCCGTACCGCTCAACGGCGGGCGACACGACGTTCACCGCGACCGTGCGGAACCCGTTCCCCCGCGCCGCGACCGCGACCGTCCGCGTCGTTGGGCCGGCCGGCTGGAGCGTCTCCCCCACCGAGCAGGACGTCGTCCGTCCTCGGGCCGCCGCGGAGAGCGCCGTCACGTTCGCCGTCTCGGCGACGCATGCCGGGCGATTCGCCGTCGACGTCACCGTCGACGACGTCCGCTTCGGGCAGCAGGCAGAGGCCATCGTCGAGTGAGCCCGCCGGCAGCCTCGCCTTGCTGACAGTCGCATCGACCCCGCGCCTGGAGCTCAGGCTGCGTCGGGCGTTCGGCGGTAGCAGGGCTAGACGGCGGTATTGATCCAGACCGCCTTGATGTTGAGGTACTCGTCGAGGGAATGGATGCTCGACTCGTTGCCCCAGCCGCTGCTCTTGTATCCGCCGAACGGCATGCCAGGGTCGAAGTTGTTGTACGTGTTGACCCAGACGACGCCGGTCCGGATCTCGCTCGCGAGCCGGTGCGCCTTGGCGAGGTCACGGGTCCAGACCCCACCGGCGAGGCCGAACTCGGTACGGTTCGAGCGCTCCGCGACCTCGTCGATGGTGTCGAAGGCCATGACACATGCCACCGGGCCGAAGATCTCCTCGTTGGCGATGCGCATGTCGTCGTCGACGTCGGCAAATACGGTCGGCGGCACGTAATAGCCGTTCGCGAGGTCGCCATCCGTGAGGCGTTGGCCGCCGGCAACGACCCGGGCGCCCTCCTGCACACCGAGATCGAGATAGCCCGTCACGCGATCGAGCTGCGCCTGCGAGACAATGGGCCCGATCTGGGTCTCCGGATCGAGGCTGTTGCCCACCTTCAGGGTGTTCGCGAACGCGGCGACACGCTCGAGGAACTCGTCGTGGATCTTGCGCTCCACGTACACGCGGGTGCCGGCGCAGCAGACCTGACCCGAGTTGCGGAACACCGCCATCCCGGCGCCCGGAACCGCGGCATCGAGGTTCGCGTCGGCGAAGATCACGTCCGGCGACTTGCCGCCGAGCTCCAACGACACTCGCTTGAAGTTGCCGGCCGACGCCCTGACGATCTCCCGCCCGGTCACCGATGACCCCGTGAAGGCGACCTTGTCGACACCGGGATGCCCGACCAGCGCCGCGCCAGCCGTCTCGCCATAGCCCGTGACGATGTTCACCACGCCGGGCGGCAGGTCGAGCTCTTCGATCAGCTCGCCGAGCCGCAGCGGCGCGAGCGCCGCCTCCTCTGCGGGCTTCAAGACCATCGTGCAGCCAGTGGCGAGGACTGGTGCGATCTTCCCGATCGCGCCGTGCAGCGGCCCGTTCCAGGGGATGATCGCCCCCACGACGCCAACGGGCTCCTTGAGCGTGTAGGTGAACATGGTCGGCGCGACGGAGTTCGGAACGGTCTCGCCGTGGATCTTCGTCGGCCAGCCCGCGTAGTACCGCAGCAGGGCGACCGAGAGCGCAACGGCGGCGCCAGGATCGCGGGTGACCGGCGCGCCCATATCGACCACGTCGAGAAGCCGGAGCTCTTGAGCGTGAGCCTCCACGAGATCCGCGAGCCGCAGCAGCACGCGCTCGCGATCTGCCGGTGAGTAGCGGCGCCATGGTCCAGAGAACGCCTTGCGAGCTGCGGCCACCGCTCGGTCGATGTCCTCCTTGTCCCCTTCAGCCACGTGCGCGATGACCTCGCCGGTCGAAGGGTTCAGGCTCTCGAACGTCTTGCCGGACGCCGCAGGCACCCACTCGCCGTCGATGAACAGGCGCTTGGCGCCATTCACGAGCTGGTCGGGCACGTATGGCCGGTCTTCGAGTGTCGTCGCCACGCCGTCCTCCTGGAAAGGGTTCACCACCGAGCAGCCGACAGGCTACTACTCGGGTGCGCCGTGCGCACCGCGGTTGCGCCCAGGGCGACGCTCAGCCCAGCCAGTACTCCCTGGGCGCGGCGAGCGAGCGCAGCTCGTCCCAGAGCTCATCCGGGATCGGCCACTGCGCCAGACGGAGGGTCTCGTCGATGCGCTCCGGTCTCGAGCCCCCGACGATCGTCGATGCGATGCGCGGCTCGCGCAGCGAGAACTGCAGCGCCGCCGCAGCGAGTGGGATTCCGCGCCCGCGACACGCGTCCTCCATCTGCTCAATCCGTCCCAGCACCTCGTCCGCCGCCGGCTTGTAGGCGTAGTTGCGGTCGACACCGGGGCCCTTCGCGAGAACGCCGCCTCCGAACGGTGCGCCATTCACCACGGCGATGCCGAGCTCGGCGGCTTCGTCGAGCAAGGGTTCGGCGGATTGGTCGACGAGGGTGTAGCGATTGTGGGTGATGGCCACATCGAACGCACCAGTGTCCAGATAGCGGCGCAGGAGGCCGATCGACCCGCCCGACACGCCCAGGTGGTCGATGATGCCTTCGCTCTGGAGCCCGATCAGGGCTGGCAGGGGACCGTCCGGGGCGACGCCGTCCTCGAACGACATCTTCCCCAGCGCGCGCAGATAGACGAGCGGTACCCGCGAGATCCCCAGACGTTCGAGGCTCTCCTCGAAGGATCGGCGCACACGCTCGCCCGAGTAGTCGCCCGCCTCATCGGGGTCGACCTTCGTCGCCAGGACGAAGCCGTCGGGAACGCCCCCGAGCTCGCGCAGCACGATCCCGATCCGGCGCTCGCTTTCGCCACCGCCGTAGTTGTTGGAGGTGTCCAGGAAGTTGATCGGCCCCGCGAACGCGCGCCGGAGGGTCGCCAACGCCCGTTCCAGCGGCACCTCGTAGCCAAAGGTCTCCGGCATGCTGCCGAGGAGCGCGCCGCCGACGCACAGCGGCGTGACCTTCAGGCCGGTCCGCCCGAGCTGCCGCGTCTCGAGCGTGTCAGCGGACATCGACGACTTCCAGCGGCACTCCGTCGGGCTCGACGATCGATGAGGACGCCTCGCCGTCGATGCCGACGCCAATGGCGCCGAAGCCGAGCCGCTTCTCTCCCGATGCCGCTGGGTTGTCGAGCGTCGGCGGGCCCCAGCTGAACAACTCCACGCCGCCCGCACCACCCTTGAGGTATGTGATCAGAAAGCCGCGAGGGTCGTTCATTGTCAGCTGCCCGATCACCTCGAAGCCGAGAACGTCCTGGTAGAACCGCAGTGACTCGTCGAGATCGGCGACCGTGATCGCGGCATGGTCGAATCGTGGCGGATCGCCGGGGCCGGGCAGCGTCGCCCGCTCCCGCTCTGCCAGCTCGGGCGACCAGGTCCGGTGGTACTCGAGCGCATTCTCGACAAGCTCGAGGCGATTCCCGTCCGGGTCGTCGAAGAAGGTGATGCGGACCCCGCCCGTCGCGTCCTTCGGATCGATCCTGAACACGACGCCGGCCTCGCGCAGGCGCTCGGCATGGGCATCGACGTCGGCCACCTTGAAGCCGATGTGCCGGATGCCGCGCTGGAGATTGTTCGTATCCCAGCCGCTCTCGCGCGTCGCCGGCGTCGCGGCCGTCAGCTTGATGCCCGCATGGCCCGCGTCGAGCCAACGAACATCCGGCGACGCGCCATCGACGCAAACCAGCCCCAGGTGCTCTTCGTACCACTTCGCCGACGTGTCGACATCGGCGCAGACGATCTCGACGAACTGCACGCCGCGGGCCCCTTGCATGTTCGTATCCTGTCATTACAGGACCCTAGGCGTCAAGCGCCCGGGTCGCGGCTACCGACAGGAGATCACACTCGTGACCCCACTTCGCTTCCCCGACGGATTCGCCTGGGGCGTGGCCACGGCGAGCTATCAGAACGAGGGCGCCGTTCGCGAGGACGGCCGGTCGCCGTCGATCTGGGACACCTTCGCCGACACGCCGGGGAAGATCGTGGACGGGAAGACCGGCGAGGTCGCGTGCGACCACTACCACCGCTATGCGGAAGACGTCGACCTCCTCGCCGACCTCGGCGTCACGCACTATCGCTTCTCGCTGGCGTGGCCGCGCCTGCAGCCGGACGGACGTAGCGGGCTCAACGCGGCTGGCGTCGACTTCTACTCGCGGCTCATCGAGGCGCTGCTCGAGCGCGGGATCCAGCCGTGGGTCACGCTCTATCACTGGGACCTCCCCCAGGTTCTGGAGGACGCGGGCGGTTGGCCGGAGCGCGACACGGCCTCGCGCTTCGCGGAGTACGCAGCGGCGGTTCACGCGCGCTTGCACGATCGCGTTCAGATCTGGACCACGCTCAACGAGCCGTGGTGCTCGTCGATGCTCGGCTATGCCGCGGGCGAGCAAGCGCCCGGCCTTCAGGATCCCGGCCTCGCTCTGCGTGCAGCACATCACCTCCTGCTCGGCCACGGGCTGGCGATTGACGCCATGCGGCCCCAGGACGACAACAGTCGATTCGGCATCACGCTCAACCTCAAGCACATCTCGGCGGCCAGCGAGGATCCCAAGGACGCCGACGCCGCTCGCCGCATCGACCTGATCGCGAACCGGATGTTCCTGGACCCGGTCCTCCGGGGCACGTACCCACCCGACTTCGTGGACCACGTCAGTCGTCTCACCGATCCGTCGTACATCCAGCCCGGCGACGAGAACGTCATGCACGCACCACTCGACGCCCTCGGCATCAACTACTACTTCGGGCGCGTGGCACGCGCCGGCCAGAGACCGGCAGGCCCGTGGCCGTGGGTCGGCTGCGACGACGTGGAGTTCGTGCCGAAGGACCTCCCGCGGACCCAGGCAGGTTGGGAGATCGACCCCGACGGACTCCATGAGGTCCTCGTGCGCGTCGCAGGCGAGTATCCCGATGCCCCTCCCTTGTACGTCACGGAGAACGGGGCCACGTTCGACGACCCGGCGCCGACCGACGACGGCGTGGTCGACGACCCGCAGCGTATCGCCTACCTCGATGACCATTTCCGCGCGGCGCAGCGCGCGATCGCCGACGGCGTCGACCTGCGCGGCTACTTCATCTGGACGCTGATGGACAACTTCGAGTGGAAGTTCGGCTACACGAGGACGTTCGGGCTCTACCACGTCGACTTCGAGACCCAGCGTCGTACGCCGAAGGCCAGCGCGCGGTGGTTCGCCGAGGTCACCCGCGCCAACGGCATCTACGCTCCGTCCGTCGCCCGCGTCCCGAAGAAGCCGACGAAGTCGTAGCGCATCACGACGTCCTCCCCGCGCGCGGCGGTGCCGGTGATCTCGACCACACCGAGGTTCGGCTTGCTCTTCGAGCGCCGCGCGCCGGTGACCTCGATCCGGAAGCGCAGGACGTCTCCCGGAAAGACGGGGGCCATCCAGGAGACCGTGCCGCCCGGCGAGGCTTGCGACGTAGAGTCCGCCAGCACGCCGTCCGCGTAGGCACGCATCCAGAGCGACACGGTGTACCAACCCGAAGCGGCCAGCCCGCCCAGTATCGACGCGCGCCCCGCCTCCTCCTCGAGGTGATACGGCTGCGGGTCGAAGCGCCGGGCGAACGCGAGCATGTCCTCGCGGTCGACCTCGACCTCGCCCAGGGCGAAGGTCCGGCCCGGCATGAGGTCCTCGAATGCGATCGCGGCGCCACGTGGGGCGTCGGGGCGTTCCTGGCTCGAACGCTCAGCCATGCGCCCCGCCGCCTCGGCGCGACCGGTCGCCTCCCGCTCCACGCGGGCGCCATCGAGACATGCGGCCGACGCCGTCGTGGCGGTCCATTGACGCTCCTCTGCTCTCCGGGATCGGCGATCAGTCGACGGCGACCCGCGCGCCGTACCTCTCCATGACGGCGACGACGCGGTCGCGCACCTCGTCGAGCTCCAGCAGCTCGACGTTCGCCTGGTAGCTGTCTTGCAGGGCCCTCTCGAGCTCCTCGGTCGCGGCGCGGCGCGCGATCTGCTTGGTAAGCGCAAAGGTCCGCGCCGGTCCTTCCGCAAGGCGCTCGGCCATCTCGGCGGCGCGCGTGTCGAGCACGTCCGTCGCGCAGACCTCGTCGACCAGGCCGATCGACAGCGCACGCTCGGCGTCGATGAACTCACCGGAGGCGAGGAGCCGCAGCGCGTTCGGGAGGCCGACGACGAGCGGCAGGAGGAACGCCCCTCCTGCGACCGGGACCATGCCCAGGTGCACGTAGCTCTCGGCGAAGCGGGCGGTCGTCGCCGCGACACGGCTGTCGCAGGCGAGCGCGAAGTCCAGCCCGCCGGCGGTCGCAGCGCCGTTGAGCGCGGCGACGAGCGGCTTCGGCACGCTCCAGAGCGCCCGCACCGCGCCCTGGACGGCGGGCCACCACACGTCGACGTGGTACTGCACGAATCCGTCCGCGCCCTGCTCGCGGAAGATGGCGTGCATCTCCCGCACGTCGGCGCCCGCGCAGAACACCGAGCCGGTTCCGGTGAGCACGATCGCCCGCACGGCATCGACGTCCCCGAGCTCCCGGACGGCCTCGCCGAGCCTGGTCACCACCTCCGGTGTGACCGAGTTGCCCAGGTGCGGCCTGTTCAGGCGGACGATGCCGATCGGACCCGCGCCGTCGACCACGACGTCAGTCATCGGGACTGGCCACGTTGCGCACGTGCGCCGGGATGCCCTCGGTCGAGTCGACCCAGTGCGCCATCAGCCGCTTGAGGTCCCCGCGCGCGACCTTGGATTCGCCCGACCGCCGCGGGATCGGCTCCGTCGAGAGGAAGATGTATCGCGGACGCTTGAAGCCCGCGAGCCGCGACCGCGCCCATGCGGAGAGCTCGTCGGAAGGCCCGTCGGCGAGCGTTGGCGCATAGACCAGCGCGGCCGGGGTCTCCCCCCAGCGCGCGTCGGGTACGCCGACCACGACGGCCTCGTGAACGCCCGGATGCTGCTCCAGAGCGCGCTCGAGCTCGACCGGCTGGATGTTGGTGCCGCCGGTGATGATCGTCTCGCTGGCCCGCCCGACGATGTACACGCGGCCATCGTCGTCGAAACGGCAGATGTCCGAGGTGCGCCACCATCCGTCCGCGAGCTTGCGGGCTTCGTATTCCTCCGCCGCGCCCAGCAGCTCGGAGGCGACGGTGACCGATCGCAGGACGAGCTCGCCCTCGACACCCGGACGGAGCTCGTCGAGCACGGCTCCGTCGACGAGGAGCGAGAGCTCGACGCCAGGGATGGGCCGGCCGATCGAGCTCCAGAGCTCGGGATCCTTCATCTCGGACTTGGTGAGCAGCGTCGTCGAGGCCGGCGCCTCGGTCTGCCCCCAGCACTGGACCAGCGCATCGGTGAACCTCGTCGCGACCTCCAGGGCTGACAGGGCAGCCGGCTCTCCCGCCAGCATCACGCACCCCAGGCGGGACTCGCGCAGACCGGGCAGGGCCTCGGACTCGCTCATTCGCCTCAGCATCGTCGGGACCGCGAACATCCAGTCGATTCCCTCGTCCCTGATCGCACGCAACGTCTCGTCTGCGTCGAAGCGCGACAGGATCACGTTGGTGCCGCCACAGAGCAGCGTGGGTAGCACGGTCCAGCCCCCGGCGTAGACGAGGGGCGCCACCTGCAGAGTGCGCGGGCCCAGCACCGGTGCGCTGGAGCTCATGATCCAGGTGTTGCCCAAGATGGCGCCGCGCGCCCCGCGATGGGAGATCGCGATGCCTTTCGGCGTTCCGGTCGAGCCTGAGCTGAACCGGATGTGGTACAGGTCCTCCGGCTCCGTCGCGATCCCGATCGCGGCATCTCGCGTACCTTGTGTCAGGTCGTCGAAAGAGCGCCAGCCGGCCACCGATCCCAGCACGACCTTGATGGGGCCGTCGCGTCCGATCGCCTCCTCGAGATCCGCGGCGGCGGGGGCGTCCGCGACGACAAGCCGGACGTCGGCGAGCTCCATGCACCGCACGAGCTCGGTCGGGGTCAGGCGGTGGTTCAGCGGGACCTTGACGAGGCCGGCCTTGAGCAGCGCGAATTCGATGATCAGGTACTCCGGGTGGTTCCTCGCGACGTAGGCGACGCGATCGCCAGGTTCCAGCCCCAGCCCCACGAACGCGTTCGCCAGCCGGTTCGAGAGCGCCCGCAGGTCGCGGATCGTGATCGTGCCGGC
>Ga0081539_10000508_pt1 | contig 80945 bp, 68 predicted proteins | sample TabmetS4T2R2_FD_71023 | JGI IMG/M metagenome (GOLD analysis project Ga0081539, IMG submission 71023) | Tabebuia heterophylla rhizosphere microbial communities from the University of Puerto Rico - S4T2R2 | ecosystem: Host-associated > Plants > Roots > Rhizosphere ...
AGGTGCCGGTTGAAAATTTGATTGACGATAATCTCGATTTACACTTCTAATCAGTCAATCTGATTTTTACTGTAAGTCGCGGATTAAAATGGAAACTCTCAATTTATAGGCAAAGCCCTCAACAACATAATCTCTATTATCGGACGCGGAGGTTATACGGGATCGGTCTCGTTAAGGGGTTCGCGGTGGCGCTTAAAAATGCGCTCGAGGAGCCCGTAGAGGCGCTCTGATTCTTTGGCCAATAGTGGGGCGAGGGTCGCCAGGATTAGGACGTACAGAGCTGCGAACGGCTGCAGCAGTGGCGCCAGGCCGCCCGCTTGCGCGAGCTTCGCCACGATAATTGAGAATTCGCCGCGCCCCAGCAACGTAAGGCCGACATTAAACGATTTCGCACCAGAGTGGCCGCCGATGCGTCCAGCCAGTTGGCCCGCAACGACCACGCCCGCGAGCGACAACGCTGCGGCGCCGAGCGATAACCAAACCGCTCCTCCCAACGCAAACGGATCGACAGTCAAGCCAAAACCAAAAAAGAAGATCGCACCGAAGAAATCACGAAACGGCACCACCAACCGCTCAAGTCTCCCGCTGTGCTCTGTCTCGCCCAGGATCAATCCGAGTAACAACGCGCCGATGGCTTCCGCGACGTGAATCGTCTCGCCCAAACCCGCAAACAGAAACAACAGCGCAAACACCACCATGATGAAAACTTCGTTCGACGAGATGCGCAGCAGCCGGTTCAGCACCGGCGTGGCCCATCGTCCGACCACGAGCAGCCCAACGATAAATCCAAGCGCCAGCCCGGCCGACGACAACACGCCGCCAATCGACGTCGCACCACTCAGAACAATGCCCGACAATAACGACAAGTAGACGGCGAGAAACACATCCTCGTACATCGTGATGCCGAGTATGAGTTCCGTTTCGGGATTCGCAGTTCTCCGATAATCAAACAGAATCTTGGCCACGATAGCGCTCGATGAAATCGTCGTGATTCCTGCCATCACCAGCATCTCCTGAACCGAAAAACCAGTGAGATACCCGTACAGCAACCCCACCGTGAAGTTGATGATGATGTAAATCGTTCCACCAAGAAAAATCGAACGCCCAGCCTGGATCAAGCGACTCACGTTTGACTCGAGGCCCAGATAAAACAGCAAAAACAGAATGCCGACGCGCCCCATGAACTCGATTAAAGGCGCAGTGCCGATAAACCGAAAGTCGAAAACACCGACTTGCGGCGCATGAGGACCAACCGCCATTCCAATCAGAATTAAGAATGGAACGTTGGACAAACGAAGCTTTGCCGCCAACCACACGGCAAACGTAATCAGCGCCAACGCGAGACCGACTTCGAGAATCTGGTGGTCCATTGTTAATCGACTCTGCCCGCCACCAAAAGTCGTTTCAGGTTCGTAATGGTGCGGCGGTCGCCGGCAAGGATCAGGGTCGCGCCTTCATTAAGAACTGTGTCGGCTTCGGGGTTGATGCGTTTGACGCGATCGGGTTCGATAATCGACACGATCGAGGCGCCGGTTGCAGTGCGCACCTCCAGATCGCGAATGCTCTTTCCGATACACGCCGAGCGCGGTTCGATCGTGTACCACTCGAGCAGCAAATCGTCGAGAACGATCTCCGCCGACGGCAACGCCTTCGGCACATACGTCAGGCCGCCGATGATACCGGCAATTTGTCGTGCCTCACTGTCAGCGAGCGTCACGACGGACGCAACCCGATCCGGATTTTTGCGGGTGAAGTGATAGAGCTCACGGGTCCCGTCGTCGTGAATCACGATCACGAGGCGGTCCCCATTCGCCGTTTCGATCTGAAACTTCCGCCCAACTCCGGGCAGCGCAGCTTCACGAATAGTCGACATTTCTGAGTTCCCTTTCTTGCCTAGCGAACAACAGTTTAGTGCCTGATTGTTGACAAACTAAGATTGGCGTGGCTGTGCGCGGCCTGAATGTGGGGTGACGAAGGAACTGAAATCGGGATCTTCCGCGTCGTTCGAAACTGATCGAATAAGAGGGATGAAAAACGGGCAGGTGTGCGCAACTGAAGCGGTGGCGAGTTCTACAGCTTGACGCTTTCCGCGTTTCTGAGTTCGCGCCAGTACATCGAGCGGGCCGTATTTAGCGACCGAGACTTTTTCAATTGAACCCACGTCGATGAGGTCATGGGAATCGGCCGCCGCCAAGAGTGATGCATTCGCAAACGGCGTGAGACGCAGACCTTCGCCGTCCGAAAAGCACAACGAACCGATTATCACCGCCACCAGTGCGGCAGTCATAACCAGAGAGTTCGTCACGCGTGAAAACATTTGCATTCGCGCGTCACTATAACAGACGGGCGAAGTCTTCTTAAAATTACGGGAGTTTGCAAGTGAGTTGCGGGTTAATCTAAACGTCACTTCCCTTCCGTGTGCTGCCTGAGTATTCGCAAAAACGCGGCTGCCGCGGGTGAAAAACTGGCGCCCCGACGATGCGCGGCCCACAACGTCCTCGTGTGACTCAAACCACGCACCGGCACACTCACCAACACTCCGCGCTCCAACTCTTCACGCACGCACATACGCGGCACGAACGCCAAACCAACACGCTTTTGCACGAAACGTTTGATCGTTTCAATCGTCGCCAGTTCGAGCGTGATGTTCAGCGGCGTGTGATGGCGCGCAAAGGCCTCAATCACCTTCATTCGCGATCCAGACTTCACGTTGTGCGCGATGAACGACTCGCCGCCGAGGTCTTTGATTCTTACTGACGATCGAGTTGCCAGTGGGTGCTTGGGACTCATGATCAGCGCCAGCTCGTCCTTCAACACCGGAAACGCTTCGATGTCGCGGTCCTCCGGTTCCGAAGCCATCAATGCGAAATCGACGTTTCGCTCGAGCACCTCGCGCGGCAAGTGGCTCGAGACATAACGAAAGATTTCTACTTTCACTTCGGGGTGGCGTTCGCGGAAAGCCAGGATCAGCTCAGGCAAGAGATAGAGCGACGTACTCTCGTTCGCGCCGACACGCACGCGCCCGCGTTTCATGCTCTGCAATTCGGCAATCGCCTGCCCCACCTGATCTCGCAGACCGAGAATGCGCTGCGCGTAGTCGTAAACGACCTTGCCGGCTTCGGTCAGCACGGGAGTTTTCTGCGTTCGGTCCAACAGCGGCAGACCAATCTCTTCTTCAAGCCGGCGAATGGCGATGCTGACGGCGGGTTGCGTGCGAAAGACGCGGTCGGCTGCCTTCGAGAAACTCTTTTCCTCGACGACGCGCGAGAAATATTCCAACTGGGCCATCTCCATGACTGCGATTATAAGCAGATTTATCATTCTCTTAAAAGAATAAATTTTACAGACACCGCGGAAGAGGCGTAGAGTCCGGGTCATGGAATGGACCAGTGGCGCTGAAATTCTGGTCGAGGCCCTCGTTTATGAAGGCGTGGACACGATCTTCGGGTATCCCGGCGGCGCCGTCCTGCACATCTACGACGAGCTTTGGCGCGCTCGCGATCGCCTGAGTCACTATCTCGTCCGGCACGAACAGGGGGCGGTGCACATGGCCGAAGGCTACGCCCGCGCCACCGGACGTGTCGGGGTGGTGCTCGTCACGTCGGGGCCAGGCGCGACCAACGCCGTGACAGGCATCGCCAACGCATACATGGATTCCACGCCCCTCGTCGTGATCACGGGCCAGGTGCCCAAACACCTGATCGGCACCGACGCGTTTCAGGAGGTCGACACGGTCGGCATCACGCGCCCGTGCGTCAAACACAACTATCTAGTGCGCGACGCGCGTGACTTGGCCGGAGTGGTGCGCGAAGCGTTTCACCTGGCGCGCTCCGGCCGTCCCGGACCAGTCGTAATCGACATTCCGAAAGACGTCAGTGCCGCACGAGCTAACCATTCGCGCCTGGATCACGTGGGATTTCCCTTCACGCAGGAGCCACGGCCGTTGAATCGCAAAGCTGCGCAACAGGCATTTGCCGCGATACTCGAAGCCAGGCGGCCGGTCGTTTACGCCGGCGGCGGGATTGCGAATTCGGGCGCCGATCAATCGCTGCGGCGATTCGCGGAAACATTGTGTTTGCCGGTCGCGCCGACGTTGATGGGCCTGGGCGGTTTTCCCTCGTCGCATTCGCTTTGTCTCGGCATGTTGGGAATGCATGGCACGTACGCCGCGAATATGGCCGTAGCTGAGTGTGACCTGTTGCTGGCGCTCGGCGTGAGGTTTGATGATCGCGTCACGGGAAAACTGGCCACGTTCGCGCCGCACGCACGCGTGATTCACGTTGACATCGATCCGGCGAACATTGGCAAGAACGTCGCGCCCACGCTGTCACTCGCGGCGGACGTGAAGCAGGCGCTCGAAGAATTTCTAAGGTTGGCCGATGCTGAAGGTCTTGAACGTCTGCAACAATCGATAAATTCACGTGAAGACTGGTGGGACCGCATTCGCGGCTGGCAACGATCGCAGCCGCTTCGTTACGACGGCTCGCAACAACAGATCAAACCGCAAGCCGTGATTCGCGACTTGCATCGGCTCACGAACGGTAACGCGATCATCACCACCGACGTAGGCCAACATCAGATGTGGGTCGCCCAGTTTTATCCGTTCACCAAACCGCGACAGTTGATCACGAGCGGAGGCTTGGGAACGATGGGTTTCGGCCTGCCGGCGGCGGTGGGTGCGCAGCTCGCCTGTCCCAACGAACTGGTCGTCGCAGTGGTCGGCGATGGCGGATTTCAGATGACGAACCAGGAGCTCGCTACCGCCGTGCAGTACGGCCTACCCGTAAAGATCCTGATCATGAACAACGGCTATCTCGGCATGGTGCGACAGTGGCAGGAGATGTTCTACGACCGCACTTATTCGGAGGTCGACATTTCCGTCGCGCCCGACTTTGTAAAACTCGCTGAGGCTTACGGAGCGGCCGGCTTCCGCGCCGAACGTCCTGACGAACTTCATGACACGCTGGCGGCGGCGTTGAATCACAAGGGCGTCGCCGTGATCGACGTCGCTGTCTCGAAAGAAGAAAACGTTTTTCCGATCGTGCCCGCCGGCGCGAACGCGCGCGACATGATCGTGCAGTAATTGCCGATTTTCGATTGCCTATTGCCGATTTGTTCGACGTGCAAACGGCTTCTCTTTCGAGTAGGGGTAGCACCTCTCTTCAATCGGCAATCGGCAATTGGCAATCGAAAATGTTTATGCGTCACACGTTGTCGATCATCGTTGCCGATCAGCCGGGCGAACTGTCGCGGATCGTCGGGCTGTTCAGCGCTCGCGGCTTCAACATCCAGACCATCTCCGTCGGTGAGACACTCGATCCGCGCTGGTCGCGCGTAACGATCGTTACGTGCGGCGACGATCGCACGATTCAACAGATCGTGAAGCAGTGTGAACGCCTGGCGCGCGTGCGCGAGGTGCAGGACGTCACCACACGCCCGCACATCGAACGCGAGATGGCGCTGATCACGGTCGCTGCGAGTGCCGGCGAGGCGCGGCAGGAAGTGTTGAGTCTGGTGAGCGTGTTTCGGGCGAAGGTGGTCGACATCTCGCACACCCACCTGATTGTCGAAGCGTCGGGTAACAAAGAAAAGGTCGATACGTTTATCGAGTTGCTGCGGCCGATCGGCATCACGGACATCACACGCACCGGCCACATCGCGATCAACCGGCTCGCCGCGAACGGTACGGCGCAAACAACGGAAGAAGAAGAGGACGAGTATGAACATTTACTACGATAAAGATGCTGATCGCGAGCTGCTGCGCTCGAAACAGATCGCCATCATCGGTTACGGCAGCCAGGGTTTCGCGCAGGCAAACAACCTGAACGACTCCGGCTGCAACGTGACCGTCGGCCTGCGCGCGGACAGCGCTTCGTGGGCGCGGGCTGAGCAAGCCGGACTGAAGGTTTTGCCGGTCGCGCAGGCCGCAGCCGAGGCCGACATCGTGATGATGCTCGTGCCCGATGAGCTCGCACCGGACATTTACGCGCGCGAAGTGGCGGAGTCGATCACGCCGGGCAAGTATCTCGCCTTCTCTCACGGTTTCTCGATTCACTACCGGTTCATCGAGCCGCCCGCGGACGCGAACGTTTTCATGGTCGCGCCCAAAGGCCCCGGCCACCTGGTGCGGCACGAGTACAAACGTGGCGCGGGTGTTCCGTGCCTGCTCGCGGTCAATCAGGATCCAACGGGTGATACGAAGGCGATCGGATTGGCGTATGCGTCAGCGATCGGCGGCGGCCGCGCAGGAATCATCGAGACCACGTTTCGCGAGGAAACCGAAACGGATCTGTTCGGCGAACAGGCGGTGTTGTGCGGCGGACTGACTTCACTGATCAAAGCCGGATTCGAGACGTTGACCGAGGCCGGCTACTCGCCGGAGATGGCATACTTCGAATGCCTGCACGAAATGAAACTGATCGTCGACCTGGTTTACGAAGGCGGCATTTCCGAAATGCGCTACTCGATCTCGAACACCGCGCAGTATGGCGACATGACGCGTGGACCCGTCGTGGTCAACGATGAAACGAAGCAGCGCATGCGAGGGCTTTTGGCGGACATTCAATCGGGCGCGTTTGCACACGACTGGATGAAGGAAGCGCGCAACGGCCGGCATGTTTTCAACCAATTGCACGCACAGGCTCGTGAGCACCCGATTGAAACTGTCGGCGCGCGGCTACGTGGGATGATGCCGTGGCTGTCGAGAAATCGACTCGTAGATCACACATGACCCGGTTTCGTAGTCACCTCATCACAGAAGGCGTTGAACGCACGCCGAATCGCGCGATGCTGCGCGCGGTCGGTTTTCAGGACGAGGATTTTCGAAAACCGATCGTGGCGGTCGCGAACGGCTACAGCACGATCACGCCTTGTAATTCGGGACTGAATCGACTCGCCGAGCGGGCAATCGATGCGCTGCGCCAGGCGGGAACGATGCCGCAGGTGTTCGGCACGATCACCGTGAGCGACGGCATTTCGATGGGCACGGAAGGCATGAAGTACTCGCTGGTTTCGCGCGAGGTCATCGCCGATTCCATCGAGACCGTTTGCCAGGCGCAGTCGGTCGACGGGCTGCTGGCAATTGGCGGCTGCGACAAGAACATGCCGGGCGCGATGATGGCGATCGCGCGGCTTGACATTCCCTCGATCTTCGTCTACGGCGGCACGATCAAGGCCGGTCAATTCCGGGGCGAGGACCTCACCATCGTGAGTGCGTTTGAAGCGGTGGGCCAGTTCTGCGCCGGCAAAATCGATCATCAGCAATTGCTCGAGATCGAGCGGCACGCGTGCCCGGGCGCGGGTTCGTGCGGCGGCATGTTCACCGCCAACACGATGTCGGCGGCGATCGAAGCGGTGGGGTTGAGTCTTCCCTTCTCCGCGACGATGGCGGCGGAAGACGACGAGAAAGGTGAGAGCGCGGCTGCGTCGGCGAGAGCTTTGGCCCAAGCGGTTGAGAAACAGATCCGGCCGCGTCAGTTGTTGACGCGAGAGGCTTTTGAAAACGCGATCGCAGTGGTGATGGCCGTGGGCGGATCGACGAACGCCGTGCTGCACCTGCTGGCGATCGCGCAGGCGGCGGAAGTGAGGCTGTCGCTCGACGACTTCGAAGCGATCCGCAAGCGCGTGCCGGTGATTTGCGATCTGAAGCCGTCAGGACGGTACGTCGCGACAGATTTGCATCGCGCAGGTGGAATTCCGCAGGTGATGAAGACGTTGCTGGCGAACGGCGTGATGCATGGAGATGCGCTGACGATCACGGGCGAAACGATCGAACAGGTGCTGGCGAACGTGCCGGACACGCCGGCGAAGAATCAGGACGTGATCAGAAGCTGGGACGAGCCGGTTTACGCGGAAGGACACCTGGCGATTTTGCGCGGCAACCTAGCGGCGGAAGGCGCCGTGGCGAAGGTCTCGGGCGTGAAGAACCGAAAGATAACTGGGCCGGCCCGCGTTTTCGATTCGGAAGAGGCGTGCTTGCGCGCGATTCTCGGCGGGAAGATCAAACCCGGCGACGTAATCGTGATTCGTTACGAGGGACCGAAAGGCGGACCGGGAATGCGGGAAATGTTGGCGCCGACCTCGGCGCTGATCGGCGCTGGGTTGGGCGATTCAGTGGGGTTGATAACTGACGGACGTTTCTCGGGCGCCACTTACGGTATGGTCGTCGGGCACGTGGCGCCGGAAGCGGCGGTCGGCGGAACGATCGCGCTCGTCGAAGAGGGCGATTCGATCACCATCGACGCTGAGCGCGGGCTGGTGCAACTCAACGTCAGTGAAGAAGGATTGAAAACCCGATTTGAAAACTGGCTTCCACCGGAACCGCGTTACACGAGCGGCGTTCTCGCGAAGTATGCGAAGCTGGTCTCTAGTGCAAGCTTAGGCGCGGTCACGGATACAGCGGACTGAAATGGGATTTAGGGCCGCTTGATCTGCGGCTGTTGTTCCCCTAAAGTGACGGGTTCCTATGGCGATACGCATTGAGAACCAGTACGAGGGGCCTTTGCCGAAAGGCACGTTGGAACAAGTCGAGCAGGCCTTCGACAGCTTACCCAGAGAACACACGCGCGGCCTCGAACGCATCAGGCTCGTGCCGTTCATTTCCGACCCACGCATCCGCGGACAATTCCAGGCGAGCGAATTACCCGGCCTTTATCATCCGCGCCAGGGACCGAAAGGTCCGTGGCTGGAAATCGCCGTGAACGTCCTGTTGCCGGCCGACAAACCGTTTCACAAGCGCATCGTGCCGCGGCTTTCGTTCAAGAGTAATCTGGTGGCGCTGGTGTTTTCGCTGGTGGGGCAGCACTACCATCTCACGCTCAAGCACTCACTCAAAAAAACTCAGCTCGAGCCGGCGATACGGCAGTACACGGAGAAGCAATTGAAAGGGTGGAACGAGAAGAAGCACACGTTCCGCGCGCGTCTCTTCAAGCCGTTGCAACCGACCTTTGAACGCTGGGCCAAGTCGTTGCAGAAACGAGCCGCAGCGGAAAAGAAGAAGAGTTTGGCGTCCAAGTAGAACGGCGCACGATCTGCACGGATTGAGGACCTACGAAGCGAGTGACGCTGGGCGGCGGTTAGAAGACTAAGTTGCGGTGGGTTCTTCGTCGATTTCGTCGGCGACGGCGCGCAGTATCAAAGCCACTTCCGCATCGCTCACCTGCGACGCACGAAAACGAACTTCAATATTGAAGTCTTTCTCCGGCGAGGCATATTTGAACGTGTAAGGCTTCGCATCCGGAACGACGCGCGGTCCCATTTCCTGCCGCCGTACTTCACGCGCATCGTCGCGCTTCAATCCGCGGGTGGCAATTTCCTTCGCCAGGCGACGCATTGAATCATCGTCAGGCTGCCGCACGATTTGCAATAAGACAGATTTGGCGGATACGTCAGCGTCACGACAAACCTGGCGCACGTCGTCCGGGATTTTGGCGATCGCCAGCGCCTCAGTCACTGTCGTGCGACTCTTCCCAACTTTGCGCGCTACGTCGTCGTGCGTGTAACCGAATCTTTCGCACAACGCCAGCAAACCGTCCGCTTCTTCCCAAACCGTCAGGTCCTTGCGCTGCATGTTTTCAATCAGCGCGATCTCGGCGACGGTGCCCTCGTCGACCTCCATCTCGACGCACGGCACTTCCTTCAAACCAGCGCGTTGCGCGGAACGCCAGCGCCGCTCACCCGCGATGACCATCCAGCGTCCAGTCAACCGGTTTGGTTTGACGAGCAACGGTTCGAGCACGCCTTTCTCGGCGATCGAGGCCGTCAGTTCCGTCAGGTCGCCAATCTCGGTGCGCGGCTGCTCCGGGTTGGGGTCGATTTTATCTACCGGAACCATGCGGCCCACTTGCTGCGGCCGGTGCTGCGACAGCTCGTCGACGTAGTGCGAATCGTGTCGCATTTGCAGCCCGGTCGGGAGTCCTCTTTTAGACACGGTTGATTACCTCTTCGCAAAGTTTTCCGTACTCAATTGCGCCGGATGAATTGGGTGCAAAACTGAAGATCGATTCCTTGTAGGCCGGCGACTCTTCCAGCCGGACGCTCTTCGTGATCACGGTATCGAACAGCTTCGGGCCAAACACCTTTTTAATCTGCTCGTGAACTTCCCGCGCGAGCGTCGTGCGTTTGTCGTGCAACGTGACCAGCACGCCGAGCAGTTCGAGATTCGGATTCGGACGCGCTTTCACTTTCTCGATCGTCTCCAGTAGATCGTCCGTCCCTTCGAGCGCGAAGTAAGAAGACTGGATCGGGATTAGCACGTGCGTCGCGGCCACCAAAGCATTGACAGTGATTAGGCCGAGCGTCGGCGGCGTGTCGATCACGATGACTTCGTAATGCTGGTGGTATGGTTCGAGTCGATCTTTCAAGCGAAACGGCGCGTCGAAGTCGCCAACGAGTTTTGATTCCAGTTTCGCCAGATTGATGCGTGCGGGAATCACCGACAGGTTTTCGACGGGTGTCGCGTAAACCGACTGTTCGATCGGCGCCTGGCCGTCCATCATCAGTTCGTAGACGGAGCGCTCGACCTGCATCGGATCGAGAAACGAGATCGAACTGTTGGCTTGAGGATCGAGATCGAGAAGCAGGACACGTTTTCCCTTGCGGGCAAAGGCGGCGGCGAGATTGATAGCGGTAGTGGTCTTCCCTACCCCACCTTTTTGGTTGGCGATGGCGATTACCATTCGCTGCACAGTGGCAATCTAGCGCTCCGGGGGTTCATAACGCAGGCTGTTGCTTCGCTACATCGGCAGGTCGCCGGCCTCACCGATGACGTCGGGCCATTCCTCTTCGCTCGTAGCTAATTCGCTTTCTTCGCTTTCTTCCGCTGGTAACGTGTTGCGGGATGCCTTGATGACTTCCATGTCGACGAAGATCGGGCAGTCGGCACGCAGTGCGAGCGCGATCGCGTCGGACGGACGCGAGTCGAGCACCATCCGGTCGCCGTCGCTGTTGCGCATTTCAATCACCGCGAAAAACGTGTTGTCGCGCAGGCTCGTCACTACCACCCGCTCGACACGAACACCAAGCTCGACGATCAGATTGCGCAGGAGATCGTGCGTCATCGGTCGCGGCGGCGCGATCTTCTCGATCTCCAACGCGATGGCATTTGCCTCGTAGGCGCCGACCCAAATCGGGAGCATCGTATCACTCTGAACGTCTTTCAGAATGATAATCGGAGTTCCGCTGTTCGGATCCATCATTAATGCTCGGATCTTTACTTCTATCTCCATAAAACGAGTACCCCTTACGCTATCGTTCAAGGATCCAGCGCTGAACGATTTACCCTGCACTATTAACCAACGCTCCGTACAGACTGTTTGTCTTAGCGGCAGTCACCCGCACGTCGACGATTTCGCCTTCCAGGCCGCGATCGCTGGCAAAGTTGACGACCTTGTTGCACGTCGAGTGCCCCGACAGATCGCTTGTCGATCTGCTGCTTTGCTTCTCGACGAGCACCGGCAAAGTTCGACCGACATACGATCGGTAAATACGATCCTGAATTTTACGCTGCGCTGCTTCGAGCTCGAGAAAGCGCGCCGTCTTTTCCTGCTCCGGTACGTTGTCAGTGAAGCTGGCCGCAGGCGTTCCGGAACGTTTCGAGTATTTGAAGATGTAAAGACTGTCGTACTCGCATTGTTCCACGAGCTCTACCGTTTGGCGGAAGTCTTCGTCAGTTTCGCCCGGGAAACCGACGATGATGTCGCTGGTCAAAGCGAGACGGCGGCGAGAATTTTTGACGCGTTCGATTCGCTGCCTGTAGTCGTGGCGCGTGTGGCCGCGGCGCATGAGTTTGAGGATGCGGTCGCTGCCTGATTGCACCGGCAGATGAATCCAGTCGCAAAGGTTCTCGTTCTCTTCGATGGCGGTGACGATGTCCGGATGAAAGTCGCGGGGAAAGGACGTGGTGAACTTGATGCGCGGCATTCCGGTCGCGGCGACCGCGCGTAGCAGGCGACAGAACGGCGTCGCGCCTTTGAAACCCTCGAGTCCATCTTCGACGCGCGGCCGGTAACTGTTGACGTTCTGACCGATGAGCTGAATCTCTTTGTAACCGAGCGCCTGCAGGTTCTTCACTTCGGCGACGATCTCGCTTGCCGGACGGCTGCGCTCACGGCCGCGCGAGTAAGGCACGATGCAGAACGAACAAAATTTGTTGCAGCCTTCGATGATCGGAATAAACGCGACGTGCGGCGAGTGTCGCTCGGCGGGGGACACGTCCCACGCGTCAGTTTCACCACGTTCACCGAGATCGAGCACTTTGCGTTCGCCGTTTTGTGCGCGTTCAATCAGGGACGAAAGGCGATCCGTCGCGCGCGTGCCGATCACCATGTCGACGGACGGCGCGTGGTTGAAGATCGACGCGCCTTCGAGTTGCGCTACGCAGCCCATGACACCGACGAGCACGTCGTGTTTGCCCGGACGCGCCGCGCGCACTTCACCGATGCGCGTGTAGACCTTTCGTTCGGCCTTCTCGCGCACCGAACACGTATTGAGCAGCACCACGTCGGCTTCATCGGCAGAGTCACAAAGATCGTAGCCGGAACTGCGCAAACCCGTGGCCGCACGTTCCGAATCGGCAACATTCATCTGGCAGCCAAACGTCTCGATGTAAACTCGTGGCTTCATCCGTTTGATGTGCGACAGTCTACCAGAATCACTTGCCGAGATAAATCACGATCAAAAATGGGACTTGCTTGATTCTTCGATGCGGCGCTAGTAGTATCGCGACTGTTCGTTATCCCAGAAAAAGAAAGGCTCCTCATGTCCTTTAACAAAATAACTATCGTGGGAAATCTCGGTCGCGATCCCGAGTTGCGCTACACGGCTCAAGGTACCCCCGTTTGTACCTTCAGCGTGGCCACGAACGAAAGGCGCAAAGATCGAAACGGCGAAATGCAGGACCACACGACGTGGTTTCGCATCACGTTGTGGAACCGCCAGGCGGAGACTGCCTCACAGTATCTGCAAAAAGGACGTCAGGTTTATATTGAAGGACGTTTGCGGGTCGAAGAGTACATCGATCGCGACGGCAAACCGCGTCATTCACTCGAAGTGCACGCGACCGACATGCAGTTCATCGGCTCCCGCGGTGACGACATGCCGGTCGAACGAGCGGCTTCCGCGAGCGCCTCGAGCAGCAGTGGACCAGCGGATCAGCCGGATTTAGGTGACGACGATATCCCGTTTTGATCCGCAGTGCCCCAGCGACCAAAGCGGCGCAACTTACTGTAACGGCGACTAAGTCGATCTTCCTGTGAACAACTGACTGCTTCTGCCAGGTGCTCGCTCAACGCGGAGTCGAGGAAGCGAGCGGTTTGATCGTAGTCGTTGTGTGCGCCGCCGTCGGGTTCGGGGATGATCTTGTCAACGATGCCTTCCTCGAAAAGGTACTGGGCCGTGAGTCGCAGACCTTCCGCCGCCAGATCGGCTTTGGCAGAGTCTTTCCAAAGAATCGCCGCACATCCTTCCGGACTAATCACCGAATAGATCGAGTTTTCGAGCATCAACACCTGATCGCCGACACCGATCGCGAGCGCGCCACCGGAACCACCTTCGCCAATCACCGTCACGATGATCGGCACTTTAATCTTGGCCATCTCGCGCAGGTTGTAGGCGATCGCTTCTGCCTGGCCGCGTTCCTCGGCGTCGATTCCCGGATATGCGCCGGGCGTGTCGATGAAAGTAAAAATGGGGCGACCGAACTTTTCGCCCAGCTTCATCACGCGCAGCGCCTTGCGATAACCCTCCGGTTTGGGCATGCCGAAGTTGCGATAGCTGCGCTGCTTCGTGTCGCGTCCCTTCTGGTGGCCCACGACGACGACGGGCAAACCATGAAAGCGCGCAAAGCCGGCGACGATGGCCGGGTCCTCGGCGAAACGCTGATCGCCGTGCAGTTCGACAAAGTCTTCGAACAGGCGCTCGATCAGATCGAGCGTGTACGGGCGATTCGCATGTCGCGCCAACTGCACGCGATCGAAAGCAGTTCGCTGTTCAGGCTCGGGTTGAACCGGTTCCGGCGGTGGATTTCCGTCTTTGCCTTTTGCCATTTTGATTGTGCCGACGTTATCAGACCCGCGCCGCGTGCCCGTTGCCGTTTCCGTTTCCGTTCGTCGCCGTCTCGACGCTGACGCCGCATCCCAACTTCTTCAAAGCATCTTCCAACTGGTTGCTGCGCTTCACGCGCAAGGCGGTGTTGGCTTTGATCCTGACGACCGTTCCGTTATCGGTGAGCGCTTCGAGCGTTACGTCGCAGTCGCCGGGATGCGCGTTAAGCACATCGAGAATCGAGTCGCAGACGGCCGGAAAATCCTCGGCTGTAGGCGTGCGCAACACGAGAAACTCGTTGACGCGTGACGCCGCGTCGATACTCTGCACCTGATCCACGATGATCGACGGCGGATTGTCTTCACTCAACTCGAGCCGGCCGATGATCACTACGGCTACATCGTTTTGTAAAAGCGCCGAATGCTTGCGATAAACTTCCGGCCATAACACGCACTTCGTTCCACCGGCTTCGTCTTCCAAACGCAATAGGGCAAACTTGTCGCCTTTCTTTGTCGTGCGCATTTGCAAATCGGCGATCATCCCGCCGCAGGTCACGCGGCTGCCGGTGTTCAAGCCGGGCAGTTCAGCCGAGCCGACCGCCTTCACATTCTGCAGCACCTCAAGATAGCGCTCCAGCGGATGGCCCGAAATATAGAAGCCCAGCGCGGCCTTTTCCGCGGCGAGCATTTCCACGGCCGTCCAGCCTTTGATCGTCGGCGAGATCTCGTTGGCGAAGTCGATCTCTTCCGGCGTCGAGCCGAACAGGCCGCTCTGACCGACGAGTCTCTCATGCTTGCTCCGCTGGGCGCGGGAGAGCGCGGCGTCGATGCAACTGAACAAGGCGCCCCGCCACTCGTTAACCGGCCGCCCGTCTTTCAGCGAGTCGAACGCGCCGGCGCTGACGAGGCTTTCAAACACTCGCTTATTCAAGGTCGAAGACTCGACCCGTTCAGCGAAGTCGAAAAAGGAGCGGAACGGGCCAGTCTCCCGCGCCTCAGAAATCGCTTTAACCGTCGACTGGCCGAGGCCTTTTATAGCCGTCAGTCCATATCTGATCGCCCCGCTTAACGGCGTGAACCCGGAGTGGCTTTCGTTCACGTCGGGCGGAAGTAAAGCAATCTTTTGCGCCCGCAGTTCCTTCGAGTACTTAAACACTTTAGCAGCGTCTTGCGCTTCACTCGAAAGCACCGCGGCGTAGAAGTGTTCGGGATAATGGGCCTTGAGATAAGCCGTTTGAAACGCCAGGTAGGCATAGGCGACGCTGTGGCTGCGATTGAAACCGTAGTCAGAAAACTGAGCCATCAAGGTGAAGATCTTCTCTGCCTTTTCGCGTTTGAGGCCGCGCTCGACGGCGCCGTTGACGAACTTCTCCTCGTGCACTGCCATCTCCTCGCGCTTCTTCTTGCCCATCGCGCGCCGCATCAGGTCGGCCTCGCTAAGTGTATAACCCGCAAGCTTCTGCGCGAGCTGCATGATCTGCTCTTGATAAACGATGATGCCGTAGGTGTTGCTGAGAATCTCCTTCATCTCCGGCACGAGATAACGGACAGCCTTCTTGCCGTGGTGCCGCAAAATGAATTCGTCGACCATGCCGCCGTCGAGCGGACCGGGACGATAGAGGGCATTCAAAGCCGCGAGATCTTCGAGTCCTTTCGGCTTCAGCTTCCGGCAGATCTCCTGCATGCCTGACGACTCAAACTGGAAGACCGCTTCGGTGCGCCCCTCGGCGAATACTGAAAGCGCTTTATCGTCGTTAAGCGCTATATCGGACCACTTAATCTCTGTCCCAAACGACCGTTTAATGCTGGTTAAGCAATCGTTGATGACGGTTAAAGCGGTAAGCGCTAAAAAATCCATCTTAAGCATGCCGGTCTTTTCCAAGTCCGACATGACGTACTGCGTGGTGAGTTCTTCCTTGCCGGAGACCGCAATCGGGATCAGTTCCTGTAGCGGCAGCGGCGAGATGACCACGCCGGCGGCGTGCACGGACGAATGACGCGCACAGCCTTCGAGCCGCTGCGCAATTTCAAGTATCTCTTTAACCTGCGCGTTCGTCTCCATCTCCTTGCGGAGTTCAGGTACTTGTTCAAGTGCCTGGCTAATGCTGACGTTCCGGCCGCGCACGGGCGGCGGGATCAACTTCGCGATCCGTTCGACCTCGGCATAAGGCACTTCGAGCGCACGGCCGACGTCCTTGATGGCGGCTTTCGAAGCAAGAGTTCCGAAGGTGATGATCTGGCAGACGGAGTCACGGCCGTAGAGATTCGCGACGTGGTTGATAACGTCGCCGCGGCCGCGGACGCAGAAGTCGATGTCGATGTCGGGGAGCGAGACGCGGCCGGGGTTCAGGAAACGCTCGAAGAGCAGGTCGTACTGGAGCGGATCGACGTCCGTGATCTCCAGGCAATAAGCGACCAGCGAACCAGCAGCCGAGCCGCGACCCGGCCCGACCGGAATCGCATGCTCTTTCGCGTAGCGGACAAAGTCCCAAACGATGAGAAAGTAACCGGGGAACCCCATCTGCTTGATCATCTCGATCTCGCTGGTGAGACGAGTCTGATAATCGCTCAGCGGTTTGTTCAAGTCGCCGCGCGCCACCAGCGGGTCCCAGACCTGCTGGCGCCGGCGTTCAAAACCCTGGCGCACGACTTTCTCGAAATACCCATCGACCGAGAGTCCCGCTTCGGATTCTGGAATCGGATACTGCGGCAGGTAGTTGACGTTCTGCGGCAGCTTCATTTCGCAGCGCTCGGCAATCTCGACCGTGCGCGTGAGCACTTCCGGAAGTTCGTCGCCGAAGATGCGCCACATCTCTTCGGGCGAACGGACGTAGAAATTCGGGCTCGCGTAACGCAGCCGGTTCGTATCGTTGACTGTTTTGCCGGAGCCGATGCAGAGCAGCACGTCATGCGCACGCGCGTCGTCGGGCATCAGGTAGTGCGCGTCGTTGGTAGCGACCAGAGGCACGCCCGTCCGCTTCGACAGTTCCACGAGTGACTTGCGAATTCGCTTTTGCGGCTCGAGGCCGTGTTCCTGAATTTCGAGGAAGTAGTTCCCTTTTCCGAGTATCTCTTCAAACTCGATCGCCGCCTTGGCCGCTTCGTCACACTTCTCCTGGGCCAGCATCGCCGAGGGCACGCCGGACATGCAGGCCGACAACGCGATCAGTCCCTTGCTGTGTTCGGCCAGCAGGTCTTTGTCGATGCGCGGCTTGTAATAGAAACCTTCGGTGTAGGCTTTCGACGTGAGACGCACGAGGTTCTGATAACCCTCGTAACTCTGCGCCAGCAGGATCAAATGGAAGTTTGCTTTCTCGCCGGGTGCGCTGGCGGCTTTCTCTTTGCGATTGCCACGCGTGATGTACGTCTCGCAACCGATGATCGGCTTCACGCCCTGGTGCTTCATCGCGTTGTAGAAAGAGATCGCGCCGTACATGTTACCGTGGTCGGTCATGGCACACGCCGGCATTCCCATTTCCGCAACTCGGTTTGAAAGAGGCTTGATCTGAATCGCGCCGTCAAGAAGACTGTAGTCAGTATGAAGGTGTAGATGTACGAATTGACGATCCGGCATCCTTATTCCCATTCAATCGTTGAGGGTGGTTTTGAACTGATATCGTAGACAACTCGATTAACGCCGCGTATCTCTGAAACTATCCGGCCCGCGACCCGAGCCAGCAGATCGTGCGGCAGGCGCGCCCAATCGGCAGTCATACCGTCAACACTCGTCACCGCCCGAATCGCGATCACGCGCTCGTACGTGCGCTCGTCGCCCATCACGCCCACGGTCGAGACTGGCAACAGCACCGGAAACGCCTGCCAGACCGAGTGGTACAACTCCGCGAGGCGCAGCTCTTCGTCGAGAATCCGGTCCGCGGCCTGCACCAGGCGAATCTTTTCTTCAGTAACTTCGCCGATGATGCGCACGGCCAATCCCGGACCGGGAAACGGATGTCGGCCGAGTATCTCTTCCGGAACGCCGAGTTCCCTTCCGATCAGCCGCACTTCGTCTTTGAACAACTCGCGCAGCGGCTCGATCAGCTTCAGTTTCATTTTCTCCGGCAAGCCGCCGACGTTGTGATGACTCTTGATCACCGCCGACGGGCCACGCACCGAAACCGATTCGATCACGTCCGGATACAAAGTTCCCTGCACGAGGTAACCGACGTCGCCCAACCGCCGCGCTTCTTCTTCAAAGACGTCGATAAAAACCCTGCCGATCTGTTTTCGTTTCTGCTCGGGATCCGCGACGCCGCGCAGCGCGTCGAGAAACAAATGTTCCGCGCGCACGCCCGCAATGTTCAGCTTCATGCTTTGTCGCAACAGCGCGAGCGTCGACTCAAACTCACCTTCACGCAACAAACCGTTATCGACGAAAATACATGTCTGCCGATCGCCGACCGCGCGATGAACCAGGGCCGCCGCCACGGTCGAATCAACGCCGCCAGACAAACCGGAAACAGCGTGACCGTGCTCACCCAACTGCGCGCGAATCCGCGCCACCTGGTCCTCAATCACCGCTTCCGGCGACCAGTCACCGCGACAGCCGCAGACTGAAAACAAAAAGTTGCGTAACACGTGCGCGCCGAGTGGAGTGTGCGCGACTTCCGGATGAAACTGCACGCCGTAGATCCCGCGCGCGTCGTTCTCCATCGCATTCAGGGCATCATCCGTCAACGCCGTGACGTGAAAACCCGGCGGCACGTCAGTCACGTGATCGCCGTGACTCATCCAGACGTCCATCTCTTTCGGCAAACCTTGAAACAGACGGCTGGTCACATCGAGCACCTTCAACCGTGCGTAGCCAAACTCGCGACTGGGCGATGCTTCAACGGCGCCACCGAGCTCGCGCGCGAAGACCTGGAAGCCATAACAGATGCCCAGAGTGGGACAGTCCACTGACTCCAACAACTCCGGTTGCGGCTTCGGCGCGCTCGCATCATAAACAGACGACGGGCCGCCGGAAAAGATCAATCCTTTCGGCGAGCGGGAACGTATTGTTTCGACCGGAGTGTTGAACGGCAGGATCTCGCAATAAACTCCGGCTTCTCTGACGCGTCGCGCGATGAGCTGTGTGTACTGCGATCCGAAGTCAAGTATGATTACGGTTTCATGCTGCGGGGCTTGATTCATTGATTGATATGAAGCTGCGAATTATACATCTACTCTGCGTTTTCAGTCTCGCCTGGCCGAGTGTTATTCGGGCGGACAAAAACAGCAGCGAAGCGCTGCTGGCGCAACCACTCACCGTCCGCTGGAAATACGAGTCAAACGTCACCCTGAATCTCACCCCCGCATTCGACAACGAACGCGTGTATTTACCACTCGCAGGCGGAACGATCGTCGCACTGAAAGCTCGTGACGGCCAGTTGTTCTGGCGTTCCGAAATGGGCGGCGAACTTTCTGCCTCACCGGAAGCGGACGAAGCGATGATTTACGTCGCGTCAGAAACCACCTCCCCAGACGGACAAACACGCGGCTCATCGGGCGCCTTGCGCGCGCTCGGGCGTGAAGGCGGCGTGACGCAGTGGATGACGCCGCTCGTAAAACCGCTGCGCGGCGCACTCACCGTTGCCGGTAAGAAACTCTTCGCGGGCGGCAGTGACGGGCGCGCGTACGCCTTCGATAAGTCCACCGGCGGCGTGTTGTGGTCGATTCCTTTCCCCTCGCCTTTCAACACTGAACCCGTGCTCAACGCCGGCCGCGTCTATTTTGGCAGCGAAGATGGAACTCTGATCGCGCTCGACGAAGGCACTGGCCGTGTTATCTGGCGCTATCGAACGAAAGGCGCGGTGCACGGACCCGTCGCGGCTGCGGACGACACGGTGTTCTTCGGTTCGGGTGATGGTTATGTTTATGCAGTCAGTGCTGATAAAGGACGTTTGAAGTGGCGCAAACGCACGGGCGGCGGAGTTGAAGCGGTGACCGTTGCGGGCGACACGCTGCTCGCCGCTTCGCTCGACAACTTTGCGTACTCGTTGAATCTGAAAGGGACGATGCTTTGGAAGAAGCAACTGCCCGGACGAATCTCGGCGCAACCGCTGACCGTCGATGAGACGGTGCTGTTCACGCCGCTGTCGAGCTCGGCGGCAGTCGTGTTGGGTCTGAAAGACGGAAAGCAGCTCAATTCGTTGCCGACCGGTGAAGAGTTGACGAGTTCAGCGTCGCCGGTGATTGTCGGCGACGCGGTGATCGTCACGACTGAGCATGGATTGTTAGCTTTCGGGCGGCCGGCCGAGGCCAGGACAAAAACAAAACCAAGCCCGTAGCGCACAGATTCTTATCTGTCCTATTTAAAACGGCCGACCGGATTAGGCTCGATCTTCGCTTCCGCCGACTCGTTACGGCGCCAGAAAACGCTCGCCACGCGCGAAAGCAGTCCGTACAAAATGTAGGTGATCACGAGCCCCAGCAGCACATACTGCGAGTAGAGAAAGATCAGCATCCCCACCGACAAAGCGAGAATGATCGTGCGCATGCTGCGAACGCGCGTGCCGACCGTCTTGAAACTCGAAAACCGCAGCGTGCTAACCATCATCAAGCTCAGCAGTCCGACCAACACCATCAACAAACCGGAATAAATTCGCGCGCGCTCGGGACCGAAATAAGTGAGCGGCACCGGCGAGAAATGCACCAGCGCCGCGATGAGCCCGCCGGCAACCGGAATCGGCAAACCGACGTAGTTTTTCTTGTCGACTTTCGGCGTGCCTTCCGCGAGGATGCGCGGCCGCGACGATTGCACGTTGAAACGCGCCAGACGAAAGGCGCCGCAGATAAGGTACATGAACGACAGGAACCACGCGAGCCGATGAAGATCGCTGCCTTCAGTCAAACTCGCGCCGTAGCCCCAAACGTACGCCAGCACCGCGGGAGCGATCCCAAACGTCACCACGTCAGCAATCGAATCGAGCTGAATTCCGATTTCGGTTGTCGTCTTTGTCAGGCGCGCGATGCGGCCGTCAACCAGGTCGAATAACATCGCCCAACCGATCGCCACGGCCGCGCTGTCGAAATGGGCCGCCGCACCGGCGAGATCAGGTGTGGCGCTGCCGAGTAATTGAAAGCCGCGCAACGAGGCCATCACCGAAAAGAACCCCATGCCGATGTTCGCCGCCGTGAAAAGCGACGGTATGAGATAGAGACCCTTGCGGAGGCCGCGCCGGGGAGGATTCGGGCGATCGTGGTCTTCGTGACTCATACTCAGCAGATCCTTCCGATGACCGTGATGCCGCCGCGCACGCGGTCGCCCTCAGCGACCGTGACCTTCACATTCGCGGGCAGCAACACATCGGTACGAGAACTAAACTTGATCATGCCAAAGCGCTCGCCGAGATTCAGCCGATCGCCCGTGTTCTTCCAGCAAACGATGCGCCGAGCGAGTATGCCGGCAATCTGTTTGCAAACCACGGTGATCTTTTCGCCTTGAATCGTGAGGGCGTTTTGTTCGTTCACGACGCTGGCCTTTTCGTTAGTGGCCATCAGAAATTTTCCCGGGGAGTAAACGACGTCGACGATCTTTCCGGGAATGGGCGCCCGGTTGATGTGCACGTCGAGTGGCGAAAGAAAGATGCTGATCAACGTCGGCGCGCCCGCCTGTCCAGGCGATTCGATGCGCGTGACGCGGCCGTCCGCGGGCGAGACCACCACGTCCGGATCGCTCGGCGGCACGCGCTTCGGGTCGCGAAAGAAGAAGGCCATGAAAACAGCGACGAGCACGAGCAGCAGTCCGACGTACCAAAAACCAAAAACGGTAGCCGCGACGCTCAACACGAGCGGCACGATGATGTACGGGACGCTTTCTCGGACAATGCTCACAACGTTTCTGCTATTGATATCAAAAAGGGACGCGTACTTTTGGTTCCACGTCCCCTCTAAACTTTTGGAGAACTGCCCCGGGCAGTTCTTAGTGACTCAAGGTCTGCGACTTCTGGTACTGCAACATCATTGAATACATCTGGTCTTTGAGGGCGAGTTTCTTCTTCTTGAGCGTAATCTCCTCCAGTTGTTCTTCGTCGCTCGGATAGCTAAGAGCTGATAATTCGCTGAGGCGTTCTTCGTATTTATGATGCTCGCGCGCTAACTCTCTAAATTCTGGGTCACGATTTATCAACTCTTCCTTCAAACTATCCGTGGTTGCGATGTCCATTTTCGTGCATTTCTCCTTTCAATGAGACGGATGGAGTGGGCAGGATGGTGGCGGAGGTGACTAACGTCTGGGACCTCCATTGAATTATCTCGCACGGCAAAAATGTTAGCCGAACAACCTTGACGAAGGCAAGCGGGTATTTGGCCCTGGTTGGCTCCCAATTCAGGTCAAATCCAGCGACATCACCACCGCATCCTCGCGCGGATCCGAGTAGTAATTCGAACGCTTCGCAATCGCCTTGAAACCGCACTTTCGATAAAGCGCCTGGGCTGCCGAATTGCCGTCGCGGACCTCGAGGAAAGCCGCGGTTGCGTGCTTTTTCCGCGCTTCGTCGAGCACGCGGCCCAGCAACAGCGCGCCGTAACCACGACGTCGATATTGGTCTCGCACAGCGACGTTGTTGATGTGTAATTCGCCGGCTGTTTCGCGCGCGACGATGTAACCGGCGAGCTGGTGATCGGCGAGCGCCGGCAGGCGCAGCGGTTTCGCTACCAGCATCAGTTCCCGGTTACCGCCTTGCAGCTCCGCGTAGTAGGCCGCCCAGCCCCAGCGACTCAGTCCCGACTTTTCTTCGATCTCGACAACTTCAAGCAGATCGTGTTCGGTCATGCGCACGATCGCAATCTCGCTTTTGCCGGCCGCCGTTTTGTGCTCGACAGTTCCCATCAGGCTTTTTGTTTCGCAGGCAGTTCAGCGTCGGAAGGACGGACGTAGATTGCCTGCAGCGCGTCGGCTGCGACCAGTTGGTCATTTCGCAGCTTCGCGAGCGCGAGCGTCGCGACGTAACGCGCCAGGTTCTCGACTTTGGGTGCCATGCGCCATTGCTTACCACGACTCGAGTTTTCGATTAATTCGCGTTGAGCAATTGCGCCTTCGCCGCACCACAGCAACGTCTTCCGCGAACCGTATTTGTCCATCAGCTTCTGCGGCGCGAGGTGCGACGGTTCATCGAGCGCCGTCACCGTGCTGTCGTTCGAAACCGAAAACAACTGAGCAAATACCTCGCCGCGTCCGGCGGGCAGCAACGCCAGCGACGCATCCGAAGCGCTGCCAGCCAGCGCAATCGTCTTGAGCGTCGGGATTGCAGCGCACGGACGAGCGAGTGTCGCGGCGAGTGCTTTGACAGTGGCGATCCCGATTCGTAAACCGGTGAAGCTACCCGGCCCGACAGCGACGGCAAACAGATCGATCTCCGGCAGTTTGATGCCGGTGTCCGCAAGCAATCGATCCAGGTCCGCCAGCAGCGTGTTCGAGTGTGACACTGCCGGATCGCCGCTGAGCGCGCCGATCACTGCTTCGCCGCGTGCGATGGCGATACTGCCCGCGAGCGTGGCGGTCTCGACTGCGAGAATCAAAGGTTCCGGTAACATTGCTTCACAACTTCTGGAGCGAAAACTCGTCGAGCCAAACCACGCCGAAGATCGGGCAGGGCGACGACGAGCAACTGTCTCGCGCCAAACTGATCACAACAGCTTCCGACAACTGCGGCGCGGTAAACTCAACGTTCATCTGCTGCCACTCGCTGGACGGCGAAAAGACGTCTGACTTCGCGATTATCTGACTATTTGTCGCGTCCGTCAGTACGATCCGGGGCGGTCCCCCGGTTACTAGATCCTTCGTCTTCACCGCAAAGGTTACGCGATATCGCTGTCCCGGGTGGACGATGACTGTTTGCTGCAGCGCCGGTCGGCTCGCGTCCCACTCGCCCTCGAAAGTGATCTGCAAACTCCGTTCGCCGCCAGCCTTCTCCGCCACGTCGACTGCCAGCTTCGGCGTCGTTTGTGAATGCGCGAGCACCCATCCGAGCGGCGACCCATTCAGCAACAGCGGCTGTTCAAAACCACCGTTGATAAACCTTTCGATCGGCTGCGGTCCGGCCGCCAGATCGTAGGCCACGCGAAACTGTCTCGCTGCAAACAGCAATCGACTCAGCTCCTGCGTATTCTCGTCGGAAAGCGGAGTAGCGAGCAAACGCGTCTGCGCGAATACCGCGTCGCCTTTACCCTTGCGCGCGAGGAAACGCGCAAACTCCAGGCGGTCGTTGTCGCTGTTGATTTGCAGCAGTGCCGCGGCTGCGTCGGCATCTCCTTTCGTGAGTCCCCACGCTAAATCGATCACGTTTGGCAAGAGCTTTCGATTGCTCGCAGCGGCCTGACGCAGATCCGCGAACGCATCGTCGTACCGCGCCAGCCGCAACAACAAATTGCCACGCTGCCAGTGCGTCTGGCCGTAGTAAGGCGCGCAACGCACTGCTTGATCGACAGCGGCAAGCGCGCCTTCGTTGTCGTCCAGCTCTTCTCTTATCGCGCCCAGCTCCAGCCACTGCACCGCGTGCGCCGGACGAAGACTGGTCGCGATTTCAAGCGACGACTCGGCTTCCGCAAACCGGCCGAGTCGGCTGAGCACCGTCGCCCGCGCGCGCTGCGCGTCCGGGTCAGCAGGTGTTAGTTGAATCGCTTGATCGGCGGCGGCGAGTGAGTTGGCGCCGATCGCGTAGCGGGTGAGCAGCCGGGAGAAACCGATGCGCGCGGCCGCCTGCATGAGAAACAGGCAGCCACCAATCGCGAGTAGAGCGAAAGCCGCTCTGGCCACACGGCTGTCGCGCAAATTCACAACTAATTTGAGTTGATGTTACGGAGTTGACGGGCTCGGGTTGTCGTCGAAAAACAGCGGCGTCAATCCCGCCGCCGTTGCCGCACTGACGATGGCGATCGTGGCCGGCACGCCGAGACCAAAAAGCCCCCCTCCGCCTCCTGCCGCGGCGCCGGCCGGAGCACCTGTCGCACCCGCGCCGGTCGCAACGCCTGGGCCAACCACCGGGGCCGCCGCGCCCTGCGTGTAACACATTTCCAGCACGCCGCCTTTCGCCGGATCCGTTTTACCAATCGATCCTTTTTCGGTCTCGATTTCGCCGGTCGTCCCCTTCTTCGCTCTCAGGATCACGCAGCCGTAAGTGATGGCGGCTTTCAGACTGCCGGACTCAAACGTCAGGTTTAATCTCGTGTTCGGCGCGATATCAACCGAGCCGAGTGGCCCAATGTTAACGGTCGCTGACTGGTCAGCGGCAGTATCGATCGTGGCGCCACTGACGAGCGACGCGCCGGTCGACGCACTCTGACCGTTGACTTGGATTGGCGCGTTGTTCCTCGTCACCAATCGCCCAACAATCTGTTGTGGAATGGAAGGCGTGGTCTTCACGGAGTGCGGTTCAGCGAAACCGATCTGAAGACCAATTTGTGAAATGGAGAAGAGTAGTAACGCCGCAATTGCCGTCGAAGCCTTACGTCGTCTTGAATTCATCTAAGCATCCCTTCGTCAAAGAACAACTCAGTGAACAACACCCTTCCTGCGGCGCAGTCTACTGATGTTGTAAGTTCAGGTCAACGACTTTTCTCGAATCGATCTGGGCCGTTGCCATCATGATTAAGGTGAGGAACACAACTGCATTGCCGATTAAATGAAGACCAAAATCGAAGAGGCTGTGCACGGCGACGCCGGCGATGCCCAGGATCGCGCCGAGACGCAGCGCGCGCACAAAGCCGCTGCTCGAGGACAGGTTGTCTTTCGCGAGCCGAATCACCGTCACCGCAAACCAGGCTCCGATCGCCAGGCCAATCACGCCTCCGCTTGCGAGCAGCTCGAGATAATCGTTATGCGCCTCTTGCGGCACGAGCACGCCGGACGCGTCATGATAAGCAGTGATGCCGATCCAGTAGCCACCGAGTCCCACGCCCAGTAACGGATGCGCCGCGAAGAGCTTCAGTGTTGCGCGCCAGATCTCGTTCCGGCTCGCGTTTTCTCGTGTGACGATCTCTGCGGAGACTGCCGCGTCAGGTGCGGTGAGCGTGACGTTGTTGGCGAGCCGATCGCCGCCGATCCACAGCGTGCCGCCGATTACTCCAGCTACCAACAGCGTTGCGAACGCAAAGCGCAGGGACGTCGATCTCACCAACAGCATCGTGGCGATGATCACCTGGGTTAGCATCGCGAGCATTCCGCCGCGTGAGTTGGACAAGGCGAGTGCGACCCACAGCGGCGACAAGAACGCGAGATAGAGCAGGTTTTGTTTCGAGCGTTCGGCAAAGCTCAGGCCAAGCAACAAGCCGATTCCCATCTCCATCAGGTACGCGAAATGGTTTTTGTTGACGAACTGCGCGAAGCCCTGGCTGGGTTTCAAAAGCGGCAACAGAAAGCCTATTTGGTGTTGGGTGGTTAGGCGCAACGTGCCGAAGATCGCGCTCGCCGTGGCGACGCCGATCACAACGTAGACGAGCAGGCGCATTCGCTGTTCGGTAGCTGCGTAACGATAGAGCAGCGCGAGAAATGCGGTGAGCGCGAGCAATTGCAGTGCAAAGAATCGCGTTTGGAAAGGATCCCCAGAAATCCGTGTCCAGCTTTGGAGAAACGCAAGCGTCGTCAGGGCCAATAGCGGGAGTAAGAGCAAGGGGAGATTTATTGGCAACCGGTTACTGATGACGATCTCAAGAACAGAAAGGATACAAATCCCAAAAACCACACAGACGAACACAGCCTTCCACCACGCTTCAACCGTTCCGTACGGGATCGGCGCTACCGCAACGACACACACCAGCAAGGCAAAGATCGTCTTCGACAGCAACTAACGAACCCTTCGTCCTGAACTAACCCTTCGCTGCCATCTCATCGCGACCCCTTCGTCCTGCGCTAACCCTTCGCTGCCATCTGCATCGCCATTACCGGCGCCACATCGGACGTGTCACGCACCGTTTCAATCTCTTCATGAAGCGTGATGATTCGTGCGGCGGCCTCCGTAAACTCACGCCGAAAAAGATCGCTCAAGTAGTTTGTGTCCACCAGCAACGCCTCACCGTTCAAGCTGTGATAGAAATTCACCCACCCCCACTCGACGCCATCCTTCACCAGCGGCAAACGAAACGACCAAGCGTCATCCGGCGGCGCAGACCGGAACCCGTCAACCGCCATCGACTCACACCGTGCCCCCTCGCGTTCCAACCGCTCAGCGCGTGACGCATCGCCGTTCCGCCACTCAGCCTGCGGCTCCGATCCCCGTTTTATCAGCTCGCGCCTGGACCACGACCAGTAAATGCGTCCGTGCCGAAGCTCCAACGCCTGCCGCGGATGACGTTCCCGGCTCGCTTCGAAAGCGCGCTCGTTGGTCTCCGCCCGCCCCGCCTGCCCGACCTGAGCGTTCGCAAACGTGAACTCCCCAAAATCGAGCATGTGCCGCACCGCTTCAAACATCTCGTGCAGGTCCGACGCTTTCGACAACGCCAGCGCCGCGCGCCGCACGCGAATGTTGTTCGCCACCCGCAGCCGCCGATCCCCAACGGTGCGCTTCACACCCGCGCGAATCTCTGCGACTTCGTGATAACGCAGGTGCCCCACCGCGACGATCACCGCTACCGAAATGACAAACAGCATGAACCCCGTCAGCTTCGATCCACTCGCGGGAAAAATCAGCGCCACCAGCCCAAACGCCGCACACACTCCATAAAGCACGAGCGCCACCCGCCGCTGCGACCAACCACGCGCCAGCAGCATGTGATGAATGTGCTCGTTGTCTCCCTGAAACACCGGCTTGCGACTGACGAGCCGGCGTCCCATCGCCATCGCCGTGTCGACCACCGGAAAACCAAACGCCAGAATCGGCACCACGATCGCGACCGCCGTCGTAGCCTTCTGCGTTCCCAGCACCGACATCGCTGCCAGCAAAAAACCGATGAACAGCGCGCCGGAATCGCCGAGAAAGATCGACGCGGGATTGAAGTTGTAACGCAGAAAACCCGCCACCGCGCCGCACAAAACGAGCGCGATAACAATTGTCAGCGTGCGCTCCTGCGAAACCGCCACGCCGAGAATCACGAGCGAAGAAAACAGCGCCGCGCCCGAAGCGAGACCGTCGAGCCCGTCGATGAGATTGAAAGCGTTCGTGATTCCAACCAGCCACACGACAGTCACAACGAACGATACCAGCGGCGACAATTGCACCGAGCCAACCAATGGAATCGACACCGCGTCGATGCGGCCGCCGAGCGCGTAGAACAGCGTCGCGATGATTCCGAGTCCGGCAAACTTCACGACTGCGTTCGTGCCGCGCAGGTCGTCGTAAACGCCGAGCATGAGCACGAGCGTGGCCGGAATGAAGATCGCGCGAGACTCGGGCAGCAGTGCGCTGAGCGTTTGAGTGAGCAGGTTGTCGACGAATGGCAGTAACGAGAGTGCGGTCAAACAAGAGAAATAAATCGCCAGCCCGCCGAGCCGCGGGACAGCCGTGCGATGCACGCGCCGGTCGTCAGTTGGGATGTCGAGTAACTTGAAGCGCTGGCATAGCCGCCGAATCAGCGGCGTGGTAATCAGCGAAGCGCTGGTCGCTATCACGAAGAGGGCGAAGTAGGTTTTCAACTGAGTCTCCTTCTATCGCTCTGAGCAATTGCGGCAAGAGCATCTCTTTCTTGAAAAACCCTGTCTGGTAATTTATTCGCGTTACTTGGCGGCTCGCCTGCGTGATGGCTCGGGTCACTCCGGCAACATCGCCGTGGCGTTTGTGTGTGAGCGGTAAGCTGAGGTCGGATATATGGCTCGGTTGTGGTCCGATGTACAGCGCGGGCGCGCCGATGGTTAGGATGTTGTAGATCTTGCAAGGGTGAACGATGCCGACGAATGCGTCGCCCATCACGACGACGTGCAGATCCGCCGCCGACAGCAAACCCGAAAGCTCGGGCAACGGCTGGTACGGCAAACAGCGCACGTTGTGCAGCTCATGCCGCAACGCAAACTCTTTCACTTTACGGTGCTCGCTGCCGCCGCCAACGAAACAAAACGCGATGTCGTCGCAGTTTCTCAGATCGAGCGAGGCTTGCAGCAGCGTATCGAGCGGATGACATGGACTGTGGTTCCCTGAGTACATCACGACGAACCTTCGCTCCAGTCCGTGCTTCTGTCGAAATGCCTTCCTCCCGGCGATACAAAACGCGACCGCATCGTCATGCGACCAGGGCGGAATTACAGTCACGCGCTGTGCGTCCGCGCCTTTGGCCAACACGCGATCCCGCATGAAGCGATCGAGCACGATCGTGCGGTCGGCGTGTTTGAAGCTGTAGCGCAGCATGCTTGCCAGCACCTGCGCCGCCAACGATTTTTCGTTGAGCCAGCCCGCGGCAATCGCTTCGTCGGGATTTAGATCCATCACCCAAAAACAAAAACGACCACCCTTCAACCGCACCAGCAGCGCCGCCAGAAACGAGATCAGCGGCGGTGACGTCAGCGCAACCACTACGTCGAAACGTCCGAGCAAGAGCAAACGCAACGCACACACGATCGCAAAACTGCCGAAGTTCAACGCGCGTCGCCAGCGACTGCGCTTTCCGAGCGATAACGAAGGAATGCGAATGATGCGGATGTCGTTCCAGCTTTCACGGCGCGGAAAACGAAGCGAAGGATCGTCGTAACCGCGATCGCTCGCGATCACCGTTACCTCATGGCCACGCGCAGACAACTCCGTGGCCAAATCCGTGAGGTGTTGGGCCGTGGAAACCACATCGGGATAAAAACACTGATTCAGGAGCAGAAACTTCAAACGGGCGGAATGTTCAGGTGCTTGCGAAAGTGCTCGACGGTTTTTTCCAATCCTTCACGCAAAGGAATCGCCGGCTCCCAGTGCAACAGTTCCCGGGCGCGCGTGATGTCGGGTTTTCGCTGCCGCGGATCGTCGGCCGGCAACGGCAGGTACTTGAAGCCGGAAGTGGCGCCGCAGATGGCCATCACCTCTTCCGCCAGTTGCTTGATCGTAAACTCACCGGGGTTGCCGAGATTGACGGGCTCGTGCAGGTCCTCGGCGTTCATCAGGCGAATCAGTCCTTCGAGCAGATCCGAAACGTAACAGAACGAACGCGTCTGCTCGCCCTCGCCGTAAAGCGTCAACGGTTCGCCGCGCAACGCCTGCACGATGAAGTTCGAAACCACGCGGCCGTCGTCTTCGAGCATGCGTGGACCGTAGGTGTTGAAGATGCGCGCGATGCGAATGTCGACGTTGTTCTGCCGATGGTAATCGGTCATCAACGTTTCCGCGAGTCGCTTGCCTTCGTCGTAACACGAGCGCAAACCGATCGGATTGACGTTGCCCCAGTAATCTTCAGTTTGCGGATGGACGAGCGGATCCCCGTAGACTTCGGAGGTCGAAGCCTGGAGGATGCGTGCGCGCACACGTTTCGCGAGCCCGAGCATGTTGATGGTGCCCATCACGCTCGTCTTCACCGTCTTCACCGGATTGTATTGATAGTGAACCGGCGACGCCGGACAGGCGAGATTGAAGATCTGGTCCACCTCGAGCAGGATCGGCTCGGTGACGTCGTGACGAATCAGCTCGAAGCGCGGGTTGTCGAGCAGATGAAAGATGTTCTCGCGCCGGCCGGTGAAAAAGTTGTCGAGGCAGAGCACTTCGTTACCTTCGCCGAGGAGCCGCTCGCAAAGATGCGAACCGATGAAGCCCGCGCCGCCCGTAATCAGGATTCTCATTTCGATCTCCGCACCACGTAGTTGCCGAGATAGAGCGCGTCCATTCGCGTCTTGAGAAAGCAGTCGATGGCCTGCTGCGGGGTGCAAACGACGGGTTCGTTTTCGTTGAACGACGTATTCAGCACCACGGGCACACCGGTCAACTCGGCAAAATCTGAAATCAACTGATAGTAACGTTGATTCAGTTTACGCGAAACCGTTTGCAGGCGTCCTGAGCCATCGACGTGGGTCACGGCGGGAATTTCCGCGCGGCGTTCTGGTCTAATCTGGTAGACCATCAGCATCGTCGGCGCGGGATGAGTTTGTTCGAAATAGTCGGCGACGTGTTCTTCGAGAATCGACGGCGCGAACGGCCGAAACGGCTCACGCTTTTTGATCCGCTGGTTGAGAATGTCCTTCATCTCCGCGCGGCGCGGGTCGGCGACGATCGAACGATTACCGAGCGCGCGTGGGCCAAACTCCATCCGCCCCTGAAACCAACCGACAACGAGCCCATCCGCAATATCGCGTGCGGCCCGTTTTGTTAAATCCCGCTCGCGTTCGTTGTAGTCCTCGTACGCCAATCCGTGCTGGTCCAGCGCCTCGCGAATGGGATCACTCTTAAACTCCGGACCGGTGTAGGCGCCAAGCATCTCTTTCCCACGCGGCTGTTTCATCACTTGGTTGTGCAAGTGGTAACAGACACCGAGCGCAGTCCCGCTATCACCCGCCGCCGGCTGCACGAAAATTCTTCGAAACGGCGTCTTGAGCAAAATCTTTCCATTCAGCACCGAGTTGTATGCCACACCGCCGGCCAGGCCGAGATCGGTAAGACCCGTTTGCTCGTGCAAGTGCTCGAGCACGTGAAACGCGATCTCCTCGAGCCGTAACTGCAAACTCGCCGCGAGATCGCGTTCGCGATCGGTGAGCGGCGCGCCCGGCTCGCGCGGCGCGCCAAACGTTTTTACCAAAGCGTCCGAAAAGATGCGGCCGATCACCGGCGAACCCTGGTCCCAGGTCATCTCCACGCCTTCCGCATGGTGCCGAAAGTAATCGAGATTCAAACGAAACTGCCCGCGCTCCTCGGTGCGAATGATCTCGCGAAATTGCTCGATGTATCGCGGCCGGCCGTACGGTGCGAGGCCCATCACCTTTCCTTCGTCGCCGTAGTGCGGAAACCCGAGAAACTGCGTCGTCGCCGTGTAGACGATGCCGGTCGAGTGCGGATATTCCACCTGGCCGAGAACTTCGATCGAGTTCCCTTCACCGATGCCCCACATCGTCGAGATGAAATCGCCGAAACCGTCGATCGACAACAGCGCCGCGCGTTCAAACGGCGAGACGAAGAAACAACTCGCGAGGTGCGCGAGGTGATGTTCGACGTTGTGGAACTGCGCGCGCAGGTTTCGCTTCGAGATCTCGAAGACACGCGCGAGTTCATCGCGCAGGTCCCTGATCTTTGCCGCGTTCGCCAGTCGATCTTTGGCCTGTCTGAAAACGCCCAAGCGCGAAGCGGCGTACAGGATCTTCTTGTGCAAATGCGCTGACGGATCGCGCGAGATGCCGATGTGATCCACGTCTTCGAGGCGAATGCCCGCTTCCGCCAAACAGTAACGAATCGACTGCTCGGGGAAACCGGCGCAATGCTTGATGCGATTGAAGCGTTCCTCTTCGACGGCGGCGATCAGTCGGCCGTCTTTGATGATTGCCGCGGCAGCATCGCCGTGATAGGCGTTGATTCCGAGAATATACATCGTGCTTCGAGCAGGTAAAGCGAGAGCATCAGTTCCGCCAGCGCTCGCTGGAACGCGTAATAAAGTCCGCGCCAGCCGTAAAAAATTCCACCGCGAACGAACAAGCAATAAAACAGCGTCGCCGCCGGCGCCACACAACACAACCGTAACCACGAGCGGACCCGATCTGTCAGATCCAGCGCCTCACGGCTGGTCGTCAATAACTTCTCCCCTTCGAGTTCGGCGTAACGCGCCTGCGAAGTAAACCAGCGTCGCAGCGGCTTTCGGTCATCGTGCAGCAACCGCGACCGCAACTCCTCGACACGTCCGTCGACAACAACGCGATGCGTGTGACCGTCCTGCACGTACGACGCTGCCTCACGCCGGTAGAGCACGGTGACCGGCGGATAAATCCCGCTGCGGAGTTGTTTGCCGTGAACGCAGTAAGTGAACTTTGCCCGGTAACCAGCTACCGCCGAACCAGCCGCAAGATTTTTGAGTTCGGAGACCGCGTCATGCGTCAGCACGTAATCCGCATCCAGCGCGAGCACCCACTCGGTCCTGATCCCCGTTTCCCGCAGCCCAAACTCCCATTGGTTTCGATGACTATCAAACGCGCGCTGAAACGCGCGCACCTGCGGAAACGACGACGCGATCTCCACCGTCTCATCATCACTGAAACTATCAACCACGACGATCTCGCGCGCCCACCGGAGCGCCTCCAGCGTGCGGCCGATGTTCGGCGCTTCGTTGTAGGTGAGGATCAACGGCGTGATCTGTTCGAGCATCGCACCTCTTCGTAAAGCTTGATCAAATCCGCCGCCGTCTTCTCCCACGAGTAACGCTGCGCAAAAACATAAGCGGCCTGGCCGCGTCGCGTTCGTTCGCCGTTATCCGCCAGCGCTGTGCTCAAAACCGGCGTCAGATCCTCTCGATTCACGATCCAGCCCGCGCCCGCGGCCTCGATTTCAGGCGCGAGATTCACTTGCGGACTCAACAACACCGGCACGCCGCGCGCCATCGCTTCGAGCACACAGAAACCGAAGTTTTCCTGTCGCGACGGCAACGCGAGCAGCGCCGCATTCCGCAGCAGCGCTTCCTTCTGCTCGCCTTCCACCCACCCCGCGAACATTATTCGGTGCGAATTCGCGGCCTTCTCTTTCAGCGTGGCGACATGATCGCGCGCTCCATGGCCTGCGATCATCAGCCGCCAGGAAGCAAACTCCGGCCGCCTGACCAACGAAACGAACGACTCAATCAACACGTCCAAAGCTTTTTTCGGCTCCAGCCGCGACAGCACGAGTACGTAACGCTGACCCGCCAGCGCCGGAAACCACTCCGCAACGTCATTGCCCGGCGATGCTTGACCGGGTTCAACCCCCAACGGAATCACCCGACCGTGATTCAATCCGAGATAAGTTTCCGCCGCCTGCTTCTCGGCAGGCGCCGTGTAGTGCACCGTCGCTGACTGCCGCAACATCTTCCGGCCCGACACCAACCAGAACACACGCTTGCGCACCGGCTTTTGTCTCAGGCTCCACGGATCGAGCGTGCCGAGCGGCCGCATCACGTACGGCACACCTGAGCTACGGCACGCGCTCGCCGCAGCCACCGATGCGTGATTGAAAACGGCGTGAATGTGAGCGACGTCGAAACTGCGCACGTTGTGTTTGAGCCAAAACGAAAGCGGGCGTGAATATTTAAACGACGCACCAGCCTGGACCGGAAAAAACCGCGCCGGCACTCCCTTGAAATCCGCCAACACTCCCTTCACGTCCGTCAAACCAGCCGTCTTTATCTCCGTCAACCCTTCATCCGTCGTCACGAGCTCAACGTCGATGCCCTGCTCTCGCAACGAGCGACACATCGGCACGATTGCCGTCGCCGGCCCACCGGACCGCTCCGACACCGACGGAATGACGTGCAACACTCGCATCACGCGCTCGCCATCACACCGCGAAACCATTGATCCGGCACCACTGCGCCAGCACAAACAGCGACCAGGGGCGCGACCAACCCGCCGCGCGCGGCGCGCGCAAAAATTGTCGCCACACGCCTCGCGCCTCTTCAACGTCGAGGCCCGCGGCCGCAAGCTGATTCGAATCCTGAAACACTGACGACATGTCACCTCGCAACCGGCCCTGCAGCCACTTTTCAAACGGCAGCGTAAACCCCATCTTCCGGCGCTTGAGAAAATCCCGCGGCAACAGATCCGCCACTGCATCGGCCAGCAGCGGCTTTGGCATCCCGTTCTGCCGGCCATCCAACTTCCACTCGCCCGGCAGCGACAGTACGTAATCCACCACCTTCGTGTCGACAAACGGCACGCGCACCTCCAGCGAATGCGCCATGCTCATCGCATCTGTGTCGCGCAACAGCGTGTTCGCCATGTAGCCCTCGAGCTCCAACCGCGAGATCGTGTTCACCACATCCGTCGTCTTCACAATATCGATCTCCGATCCGTGTCCATCCGTGTCCATCCGTGGCCAAAACCTCGTCGCAAACAGCGCTCTAGTGATTCGGTAAACGTCTGCGGGCGATCCATCGGTCCCGGCAAGCTGCCAGAACTTCTCCCGCCGCACCGACCCGTGCGAAAACGATCCGCCAACAGCCGCCGCCGCGCGCAACACGCGTTTCGACGTCTGCGGCAACGCCGCAAACTTCAGCGCGCGGTGAAAACTCGGATAGCCGGCGAACAGTTCATCCCCGCCGAGTCCTGACAACGCGACGGTCACGCCCGCGTGCTTCACCGCTTGCGAAACGACGTAGGTGTTGACGCCATCCATCGACGGCTGATCGAGTGCGGCGATCGCGTCGGGCAGCATCTCCAGCAACTGTCCTTCACTAAGGCGGATCTCGCAGTGATCGGTGTTGAATCTTTGCGCGACCGAACGCGAATACTCCTGTTCACTCAACTCCCTCTCAGCGAACACAACGCTGAAAGTCTTCGGCCGCTGCGCGCTGACTTTGCTCATCAACGCCACCAGCGCGCTCGAATCCATCCCACCCGAGAGAAACACGCCGAGCGGCACATCGCTCACGAGGTGCGCCCGGACCGACTCTTCCAATTCCGCGCGCAACTGCACCACAGCCTCCGCTCTCGTTGCCGGCGTCGCGGATCTGCCTTGATCGCGTTTGTCCGATCCGCGTTCATCCCCGATGAAGGTCGCCAGCGTGTGCTTCAGCTTTCCACTGTCAGTCACGTTCACTCGCAGACAGTGCCCGGGCAGCAACTGCCTGACGCCTTCAATCATCGTGAGTGGCGCCGTCACGGACCCCGTCGCGAGATACGAATTCAGGCCGGAACGATCGAGTTTGCGAGGAATTAATCCGGTCGCCAGCAGCGCGCGCAGTTCGGAAGCAAACACGAGCAGACGATCGGAAACGTAGTAGTAAAGCGGCTTGATACCGAAACGATCACGCGCCAGCACGAGCTCGCGGTTCGCGTCGTCCCAGATCGCCAGCGCAAACATGCCACGCATTCGATCAAAACAAGCTGTGCCGTGCTTGCTGTAAGCGTGGAGGACGACTTCCGTGTCAGTTTTAGACCACGGATTTACACGGATGTTCACGGATAGGTCTTTGAAGTTGTAGGTTTCGCCGTTGTAGGTGATGCAGTTGCCGGTTGCTGGATCGAGCATCGGCTGGTGCCCGGCGCGGGAGGTGTCGATGATGGCCAGTCGCGTGTTGCCGAGTGCGATGCGTCCGTTTTCGAAGTCTTTCGTCCAGACTCCCGAATCGTCAGGTCCGCGATGGCGTTGCGCAGCATTCATGCGCGAGATCAGTTGCGTGTCCGTGAAATCCGTGCTTAAGAAACCGGAGATGCTACACATTCACTGCTTCTCGCGCGTACGTCACGAACCGTTCAACTCCGTGCCCCAGCGTGTGCTTGCTCACACTCAGTCGCGCCTGTTGCGCCAACCGGCCCAACGCCGCATCCGACAACCGAACCCCTTCAGCCATCGCGCTGAAAATCCGGTTTTCATCCCCTGCCGGAATCAACCAGCCATTACTTCCCGTCCGAACAAACTCGACCGCCGCGCCCATCCGGTCAGTCGCAATCACCGGCAACCCTGCTGCCAATCCCTCGGGAACGACGAGGCCCCACCCGTCATACCTTGAAGGTACGCACAAAACGTCAGCCGACGCATACAACTCCGGCAGTTCATCCCAATGCTTGAACCCAGCGAACTCGACGCGTTCACGCACAGACGCAAGCGTGCGCGTGATCGTGCCCGCGAGCGGCCCGGCGCCGGCGATCTTCAACCTCACGTGCGGAAACTCGCGCGCCAGCCGCACAAACGCACGCGCCAGCAAATCGACGCCCTTTCGCTCGATGAAAGATCCGACAAACAAAAACACGCGCTCCGATCCATTCCCGCCTCTCGCACATGCGAATCGATCGAGGTTCGAGAAGTACGGCAGGTTCTGATAGACGCGTTCCTCGCCAAACTCATGTCGATACTGCTCCACCGCAAACTCACCGATCCCCCAGATCGGCGCGTGTGACCGGCGCAGCGCCTTCAATTTCCATTTGCGAAACCACTCGCCCGCGAACTGCGGCTTGCGCAGCCCCGGCCGCTCGCCCCAAAAACACCACGGCTTCCCCGTCGCCGCGCGGCGGGCGATCAGCCGTTCCGCTAATGGATGGTTGTAGTAGTTGAAGATCGCGAAGTCTGCAGCAACCGCCAGAGTCTCCGCATGCGAAAGCGCCGCCTGCGACTCGTTGATGGCCCAACAGTCGTACTGCTCGCGCGCCGGTTGCCACATACGTTCCGGATCCGAGTCGCGCAGGTACGCGACTGACAAATCGACCGCCTCTTGCCCGGCAATGCCGTTGAAAAATTCCACCTGGTACGGCGAGGGAATGTCCGTCAGGATATAGACCTTCACGTTGCCTTCGCGCGGCGCAGCTTGATGAATAATTGCGACAGGCCGACCCACGCCAATACGACGTAACTCACCAGGATCAGCTCGAGGATCGAACGCATTCCGGAAAACAGTGCCATCACGATGATGCTGTAGATCACCAGCGCGCCTTGCGTCGTGCTCCGGCTCAGCAACCCGCGCGCGAACGCCGAAACCCGTCCATAAAACCAACCGCCGAGCGCGATCCCGATGAAACCAAGCGACATGTAAAGTTCGCCGATAACCGAGTAGGAGTACGACACGCCTTCAATGCCGAGCGCCGTTGGCAAGTCGAAACCCGGATCGACCGGCTTCCCGGGCCAGAAAACACGTGGCACCGGACGCACCAGCACGTAAACCAGATAATCCTGGTAGACGAATCCATGCGTCTTGGGAATGAGCTGGATTATCTGACATAGGCGAAAGAAGTTGTCGTCGACGCGGAGGTGCTGCTCTTCGAGCACCTGTCTTTTTTCGAACCCGTTCGCAGTCAGTTCGCCCGTACCGACCAGCACACTCAAGCCTACGTTGCGATACTCGAGCATGACTTGCAGCGTCAGCAAAACGGCGAGCACGGCCCCGACCGTGGTGATCAAGTGCTTCACTCGCAACTGTCGCTGATCGAGAATCCACAGGACCAACGCCATTCCGGCCACGACGCCGATCACGCGCCGGCTGCCACTCTGCGCCAGAAACAACGTCATCACGATCGACAGGGCCGTGCAGATGAGCGTGCGCGGGTTGCGCAGCCCGACACGCCTGCCGATCACGACCGATAAAATCGGCAGGAGATAACCGAAGTACTGGAGGTGATCGAGAAAGGCGTCCCAACCGCCTAGCTGTCCGCGGCCCCACGGCGCCGCCCAGCGCTCCTGGCCCAGGTAGTGGACCATCTCGAAGACGTTGAAGTTGCAGGGAACCGCAAAATTCAACATGCCGAGGAAAAAGCACGCGAGGGCCAGAGCGAAATACATACTCGGCGAGAATTCCTGCGACACTGAACGGATCAGCACGTTCGGTGTTCGCCACGAACGGCGCGCCGCGCCAATCCAAACCATGACGACAAACAGACCAATGGCGATGAACGCTTGCCGGATGTCGTCGGCTTCGATGCCGTCGAGCGGGTAGACGCCTTGCAGCAGATCCAGCAGCAGCCAGTAAATCGGCGCGATTGAAAGCAACGATTCGCCGCGCAGGAGCGCTTTCGGATTGCGCAGCGCCGCCGCCACTGGTCCGAGCGCCAGGCCGGCGGACATGATCAGCGCCGGATAGAACAACGCGCCCGGTTCGGCAGCATTGTCCGGTACCATGAGCACCGCCAATCCCGTGGCCACGCTCGTGCCGATTAGGGCGAGCAGGGTCGAGCGCACCGTCAACGCGGGAGTGGCTGCCAGCGCGAGCGATGGACGGTTCCAGGTAAGTGACTGCATTACAACTGCGACAACGATGAAGCGAGTGCTTGCAGGCTGAACTCTTCCCGCACGTACGAGTGTCGCGACATCGCCGCCAGACGCTGTGGCGCGGGAAGCAACTCGTTCAAGACTTTTGCGATCGCCTCGGCGGAAACTTCGTCCAGCAACACACCGTTCTGGTCGTGCCGCACCACCTCGCCACAAAAGCGCGACGCGATCACCGGCAGCTTCCACGACTGTGCTTCAAGTTGCGTCAAGGCAAAGCCGTCCGAGAACGTTGGCAGGATGAAAACGTCAGCTTCGCGATAAAAGCGGCTGACTTTCGTGCGCGGCACGGCGCCAAACCATTTGACGTGTCGCGCATTGCGCAAATCCGCCGTAATGTCCATCTGTCGTGGCCCAACAAACCAAAACTCCAGCGGTTCGTTCGCAAAAAAGCGAGCCGCGTCCAGCAGTTCTCCCGCGCCTTTGCGCAAATTGATTTGACCAAGGAAGAGGACTCGCAAAGGACGCGCAGCCGTAAACGCCGGCGGGTAGTGACGCTGAAAAGTCTGTGCGTCGTTGCTCGTCTCAAACGCCAGCGGAATCACACGAATCTTCGTTTCCGGTATGCCCTCGCTTATTAACGCTTCGCGCGACCAGTTGGAATTCACCACGATTTCGTCAGCCAGTTCACACTCGCTGCGCCATTTCTGCCAATACTCGGCGGGCGCCGGTTGCCAAGCGTTACAGTTTGCGCGCTGGTGCAACTGCGCCACGATCCGATCGTCTGCGGGTCCGGGATCGATCTGGCCCAACACGGTGCGCCAGCCACGCTCGCGTGCGTGATCGAAAATCTCCGCGGCTGCGTAGCTGTATGCAAATACAGTCGTCGGTTTTCGCGCCGCCTCGCGTTCGCGCCGTCGCAGCCGCGCCACGACGTTGCGTTGAAACCATTCGTTCCGCCGCACCGTCAACTCCCAACCGTTAAGACCACCCGCCTGCGACTTCATCGCAAAAGTGAACGCCGCTGCGTTGGCAGCGCTGACGCGGGCCTGCGCGAGCGCGGGATGAAAACGGCGGCCGCGTTTGTGTTGAAGCCAAATGTCAGTGTGAAACTCGCGCAGCAAACCGCGGAGGTGCAAAGCTCTCGGAACCGCGTAGTGTTCTCGCGCGCCTAGCTGGCAGGACAACCACGTCCGATCGTTTCTTAATTCCATTTAAAACGTTTCCGGCACGGGCGCTCTTCGTAGCGCCAGGTACGACCTGACCGCTTCCTGCCGCAGCGGCATCCGATGATGCCGGTTGGCGCGGAGATGCGACGGAATCATCGCCACGCCGGTACAGATCCCGCGCACGCGCCGGTGGCGCAGTAACCAAAAAACGCGCTTGACGCATTGCCCCAGGCCCACGATCCAGAGCGAAGCCGGATAACGCAGGTAGGCAAGCAGCGCGAGGTTCGCAATGCTGCCGGCGGTTACGTGTGCCTCAGCGTGACGCTGCAAGTCAGTGTCGTGAAACACGCGCAACCACGAACTGGTGAGAACGCGCGCGCCGCGCGCGTGCAAGCGCAGCGCGAGATCCACTTCTTCCATTCCATACGCGACGGGTAACGGTACGTAACCGCCAGCCGCGAGAAAAGCACTACGCCGGTAAACGCAGGCGCCGCCGGAAAAATCGGCTGTCCACCGCGCGGCTCGGGCATCGAGCGCGATTGTTTCGCCGCGGTGGTAAAGCGCGGCGCAAATCACTGAGGCGTCCGAGTGTTGGCTGAAGTGTTCAACCGCCCGAGCAAAATAATCGGAATCGATCGGATAAGAGTCGTCGTCGAAACTGGCGACGAGCTCAGACGTCGCCGCCGCCATCAGTTTGTTTCTGCCGCCGCCTGGGCCAACGCGCTCTTCGCTAAGCAGCACCCGCACCTCGGGAAACGCAGCGCGAATAGCTTCGGCACAGCGCGCCCGGTTGCCATCGACGTGCACCAGAACTTCCGCCGGCCGCGGCTCGCAGCTTTGAATCACTTTCAGCGTGGAGAGTGTTTGCTCGGTTCGCTCGTAGGCAGTGACGATGGCTGCGATCTCGGTAGTCAACACAAGTGCGTTTGCAGGATCTCCGCGAGGGCGCGGGCGCCGGCGGCGTTTGGATGAAAAGTGTCTCGATAGAAAAGATCTTCGTGCCGGCCTCGCTGCGCGAGTTGCGGACCCCAGTCGAAAAACTCAGCGCCTTCGGCCGCCGTCACTTCGTGCAGCTTTGCGTTGACGGATTGGAAGTGTTCAGGCGAACCCGGAAAACGTTCTTCACTCACCGGCAGCAACCCAAGCACCAGCACACGCGCCGTCAACGCACGCAACTCTTTCAGCAACGCAGCGAGCTGCGCGACGAACAGATCCGCCTCCATCAGCGGCTTTCCCCGATCATTTTTCAGCAACTTCAGCCGCGCTTTCTGTTTCAGCCCGTCAACGCTAACTTGCTTCGCCTGGCGCCACCACGTCGTGCTGAAGTAACAGCGCGGATCCATCGCGGCGTAGCCACGCCACGAAGCCGGCACCCACCACGGCCACGCTCCATCCCGCAACACAGCCGGGCGGATGATGCTTTCCAGACTGCCGCGAAAGATCACCACTCGATCCGGACGCAGTGCGGCGATCAACGGCAGCCACGCAAAATCGGAATCGATCGTCCGGCCTTCGCACGCAAGGTTCCAGAGCCACAAGTCTGAAGCGTCGTGTCGGTCGCCGGTGTTCATCCAGCCGGCGACGTTGAATTCGATCTGCCCGTTGAAAGAACTCTCGATCGGTCGCAAACGAAATTCATGCACGTTCGCACAACCGCGCGACCGCAGTTGCTCAGCGAGTTCCGTCACGTGACTGATCCTGCGGGAGCCGACACCCTCGGTTAAGCTGTCGCCAAGAAATACCCAACTGCGACCCATTCAGCGCGTCCTACTTTAGCTGCGCGATTACGAGTTGATGATCTCGCCAGAACGGATACCACGAGCGGTTTCGTCCAAGCGCGCGGCGCGCCGGCTCCAGCACGTGCACGCGCCACCACGCCACCGCGCCGGGACTCGAAGGATGCTCGCAGCGGCGCCAGTGAAGCACTTCAAAACCGTGCGACTCCAGCAACGTGCGCAAACCGGATCGCGAGAATACCGAGATGTGGCCGCACCAGCGCAGGTACGACCAGCGTGGGCCGGCAATCTTCGCGGCGTAAGAACCAACGTCGCCGGTTAACAGCAACGCAAAACCGCCGGGCCGCAGGTGACGCTTGAAGGAGTCGACAAACCGGTGTGGATCGATCACGTGCTCGATCACGTCGAGGGCGGAGATCACGTCAGCGTCGTAGCGCGTGTTCGCGGTGTCGAGCGTGGCGCAAGCGACGTCGAGGTTTCTTTTCCGGGCGAGACTCGCACCGGACGCGCTTGGTTCCAGCCCGCGCTTGTTCCACTCATCGGATAACGTGCCCAGGAAAACTCCGTCACCACAGCCGACGTCGAGGATCGTGCGGCCGGGAACGTATTGCTTCATCGCCTGCTCGAGCGTCTCGTAAAAGCGCGTGTACCGCGGATCGAATGGCTGCGAGTCAAAGTAAGCACCGCTCACACGCTGATATGCGGCCGCGAGCAGCGCGTCGTCCTGTCTCGCATCGTCAGCCCACAGACAACCGCAGCATGGGCAACGCCGCAGCTTCAGCTCGGGCAACTGCGTGCGCAAAATTCCATCGAGAAACGGTTCATCGAGCTCCCCAGTCGGGATCCGCAGGAAGGCGTCCGTTTCTTTTTCGCAGATCCTGCACTTCATGACGGGTCAGACGAACGCCGCCTGGAAACGCGCCGCGAGTCGTCCGAGATTAAATTCTTCCTGCAGCGCCCTGTCGGCATTCACCGCGCGCCCGCTGCCGTTTCGATCTGCCCGGACCCACGCAGAGACAAACTCATCGAGCGCCTCGCGATCGATCGTCGCCAGCCGAGGCGTGAGATCGTAGCGTTCGGCAACGCGATACACGGCTGACTCTTTCGGCGCATGAAATAAAACAGTCTTGCCCGCCGCGAGATATTCCGGAAGCTTTGTCGGCAACGAGTAAAGCGAGATGCGCGCAGACTGTTTGCCAAAGGCGAGCGGAAGGTAAAGAAGGCTCGCTGCTTTCATGGCCGTCAGACATTCAGCGTGAGACTGCCGGCTCAAAAGTCTGACCGCGCGCAGCGCCGACAACGGTCGTCGATGCTCTTCGGCCACTTCGCCCATCACGGTCAAGTCGATCGCGTCGCCGCGGCGTTGATTGTGACGCTCAATCGCTTCCGCAAACGCCATCACCGCGTCGAAGCGAAATACGTTGACGTCACCGGCAAGCAGGATCTGCGGGGACTTCACCGCGGCAGGTGTCGCGCGAGACGGTGCTGTAACGGCAACTCCGTTGTGCGCGACGAGCCAGGTTTTCCCGAACGTCTCTTCGTAGTGTGCGGCCATCTCACGCGACACCGCGAAACGCACATTCGCGCGCTCGATCACTTCCGCCAGCAGCCGCTGTCGCCGACGCGAGTAAGGAAGCTGGTAACACTCGTGATGTCCCTGCCAGTCGTCCATCACATAAACCACGAGGTTCAGTTGTGGACACTGCTTGTGCAGCGCCAGTGCCGCCGAAAGAATCCACGGACTGACCGGAATGACCAGAAGGTTCTTGATTGAATACTTTTTCACCACGTCGCGCAGCACTCGCACAGCTTCCCGCGACGCGCGAAACTGCTTCACTTTCAGAAACGGGTAATACCCAACGGAAAATCTGTTCGGCAGCCACTGCGGACGCGCAGGTGAAGGAAGTCTGATTGACGTCGCTCGCGTCTTGTCGGCCGCCGCGACGATGTGCGACGGATGCGCAGTCCAGAGTTTGTCGGTGGGAAAACCGTCGAAGAGGTTGTACAGCGTCTCGCCAAAACCACTCGCATGACCAACCGGATAATCAGCTACGACCAGAGTCTGGGAAGCCATCAGCCGCGTACGTCTGTAGCCGTGAGACAGGAGAAAAATCCGCGCAGGCGTCCCGACCACGCTCGCGGCAGATCGGAACGCAAGACCCCGTGACGCAGGCTCGCAACTTCGCTCAAGAACTGCACCAGGGCCCACAAGGCGATGTGCGCCAGCGCCACGTGACGTTTCTTTCCCATCGTGATCGTTAGAATTCCGAAGCGCGAGCGCATCGAGAGATACTGATGTTGGTCCGACGCTTCGCGGCCGCTCGGCGCCTGATGGTGTATGCAGCGCGCCGACGGAACGTAGTAGACCTTCCACTTGCGACTGAGCCGGTATCCGAGATCCAGATCTTCACCCGGAGAACTGCCCGTGAAGAACGATGCAAAACCACCGACAGACTCAAACGCTTCACGCCGCACTGCACTCGCGCCGCCGCCGATCCATTCGCACGCAATTGGCTGCTCGGCTGTGGTGGGAAAACCATTCGGCAGCGCCGCGCCGATCAAACGCCCGGACTCGAATCCCTTCACGCGGCCGTGAAGCACGAAGCGATAGATTCGCCAGCACAATGTCGGAGTAGCCAGCGGCTGGTTAACGAGCCGGCCCATCGTCGCGCCGACTGCCGGGTCAGTCCAGAGGGGTTTGAACAGCTCCTCAGCCCAGCGCGGATCGACTTCCACATCGTCATCGACGAGCAGAAGGTTGTCGTACTGCGCCTGTTGAAGGCCGAAGTTCCGCTGTTGCGCACAGTTTCGTTCGCGGTGGTGAAAGTAGCGGACGTGCATTCCCGCTTCGCGCCAACGCGGATCGTTCGTCACTACGCGTGTCTCTCCGTCCTCGCCGCAATGCACTACAACTACTTCAGTAACGCGAACGGTTTGTTTAGAGAGACTCTCCAAACACAGCCGTAGGAGGTCAGGCCTACCCACAGTAGCGATAACGACAGAGATGGGTTGCGACTTGTAGGTCACGGCGACTCCGTTATCTATGACATGCTAAAGTTTTCAAGTAGCGGCTTTAGTTGTTTACCTGAAACATTCCAGTTAAGACGGCTCTCGTACTCAGTAAATGAGGCGAGCGCGAATTCCCTGTAATTCCCCAAAACTCCAAGGATGGCGTCGCACCACTCGCCGGGCTCAGCGTCCAAAGAGAAACTGATCCCGTTCCGTCCGTTCTTGACCGGCGTAGTCGTGCCTGCGACGGCATTAGTCAAAGAGGGCACGCCGAAGCTCGAGGCCTCGCAGAACACGACTCCGTAGCAGTCTGCTAAGGTAGGAAGGATAAGGAAATGGGCACGGGCAAACAATTCATCAATCCGACGGCGCCCCTCTTCGGTCCGCTTGCTCACAAAGCCGTGGACCTTCGCAAACGCCGGTGGCTCGCTCGGAGGGATGCAGCCCAGGATGTCGAGAGTAGTTTTCAAGCCCCTCCTGTTTAGTTCACTTACAACTGACAGCGCATAATCTCCACCCTTATTCTTCCAATTCACTCCGGCAAACAGCATCCGGCACTCATTCGTGGGCCGACTCTCAATCAGACCTTCAACTTCATCTGCGGATCGTGCACATTCAATATTGGCTCCAAATGGCACGACCGACACGTTTGGAGCTTTGTAATAGTCGCGGGCCGTGGTGGCGGCCCACTCCGAGGCAAAGATGGCCAGTGAGCAGTTATTCATCGCCTGCTGTTCGATCATGCGCCCTTTCTTCTTCGTCTCGTTGGACAGATTTGAGTACGAGGGGAATACGTCTAACAATCCGTCGAAAGTGGCGTCGCCATAAATGACCAGGGGATGATGAGTGTCCACGAAGGCGACTGGTGTCGTACCCGGACAAAAAATCACGTCCGGCCTCACACTCTTGGCCGCCTGCTCTACCTGCCGTGACCACTTTTTGACCAAGGACGGCTCCCTCTCGATTAAATAACCGCGTCCGGCAAGTCCGTACAGTCTGCGCTTCGCCCTGACGGTGACAGAATATTCGCCCGCGACACGGAACGGGTGTACGTCAAAGCCCTGTGCTTCAATCGCTTTGCGGATGTAATAACCGAGGCCAGACCATTGATTCACGTCTGACGAGTCGTAAGTGGTAACGTAGAGGACTTTCATGAGGTCTCCTTTTTCCAAAGTGAGGCCACGAACTGGACCGAATGTGATATCCCCCTGGATGGGCCAGTTCGCGTTCAGATTGGAGCAAGAACAGCAGGTAGTGAAACGCTCGCGTCGGTACTGACTTGATCAGACCGAGAGCAATGCGATCGAGGAACCGTTTAGCCACAGCTACAGGGAAAGCGAGGGTTGAAGAGTTGTTGGGTAGTTGCGTGCGAAAAATACTTTTTGCCGATTTCGAGTGCGCGTCTCCCCAGGTTGATGCGCAGGTCTGGTTTGTTTGCGAGACGCGCTACTCCTTCGCTGAGAAGATCCTCGCGTTCGACAATTTCGGCGACCCCCGAATTCTCGCGTGCCCATACGACCGCTGAACAGTAATGAGGGCCGTAAATCAACAGTGGCAGTCCCACCGCGGTGTAGTCTGCCAGCTTGCTCGGAAAGGCCATCTGCATGTTGACGCGATCTTCCGTGTCAAAGGACATAGGAACAAATAAGGCATCTGCCTGTTCGCGAAGGCGAGACATTAATTCTGACGAACTCAAGAGCCCGCACACCTCGGTTATCGAATTGAGTCCAACTCTCTTAGCCTCTACCTTCGTCAGTGGGCCAAAGATCAACAAACGTCCATCCACCCGCTCCAAAGCTTCTTGCAATCTGCGCAACGCTTCGATGTAGCCGGTCGAATTGATCGTACCCGCGAAGGCGATGGTGAACGGCGCCTCATTTTGTCCGACGCGCGCAGGCACGGTTTCAAACTCAGGACAATTCGCCGCGCGAATCGGATATAGCACTTCAGCCGGGGCCCCGTAGCGCGCTTGGTACGCAGCACTCATCGCCGGCGAAACGCAGATCCGTGACCGGGCCTGCCGATACACACTCGCAAACCGCGCATCGATCCATTCACGAACGCGTGGCTTCACAGCCGCGACGCGCGGCCAGTCATCGTGAATCATCAGATGTAACGGCAACTTCCGCTGCGCCGCGAAATCGGCGGCTGCCAGCCATCCGAAACCGTGCGCCACGGTCAAAACACCTTCACACTCGAACCCGTCAACCATCGTCTCGATCCGCGGTCCCGTCCGCGCCGCAACGCGCGAGAACCACGCCACCGCATGCGGATGAAACCGTGTGTTTAGCCAGCGCTGGTTCGCGATCGGATACGAGAGATACTCGACGCCGGCCAGCCGTCTCGCCGGCACGGACGGCGTCGCAGTCTCCACGACGCACAACTTTTCCGCCGGATACTCGGCCAGTAGACGATGCAACAGCGCCGAGCCGTGATACGACGCCTCAACCGGAACGTCGCCTATGTAAACCAACCGGGGTTTAGCCATGGAAACGTGCCACAAAGAGGCACAAAACGCACAAGAGGCGGAAAGGTGCAAAAGGAGCACAAAGGTGTTCGAAAATTCCTTTGTGCTTCTTGTGCCTCTTTGTGGCTATCAACCAGACTTTATAGACGGTAGACCTCGCGCATCCAATCCGCGGTGAGCTTCATTCCGTCAGCCAGGCTGTAGGAATTCTTGTGATCGAGATCGCGCACCGATTTCGACGTGTCTACGCGCTTCAGTTTCGTCGTCAGGATCTCGGAGTCCTGGTAGTGGACGAGGCGCGGCTCGGCGCCTGTCACCGCGAGCACGACGTTGGAAAGTTCTTCAATCGTGTGCAGGTCAGTGCCGCCGATGTTGTAGGTTTCGCCGGGACGAAAGTTCTCGCTGATATTCGCCACCGTGCGCACCGTGTCCGCGAGATATGTCGAGGTGCGCGAGTGCCCGCGAAACACGGTCCAGGGCAATCCATGCAACGCGCAGTAAAGAAAACGGCAATTCACTGAGCGGTACGGACTATAATACTCGCCCGGCCCGTAGGTATTGAACAGCCGCACGACCACGGTCTCCGTCCCATACTGCAAGGCCGAGTTGCGGATCTGCATTTCGTTAACCCACTTCGTCATCGCGTAGTCGTTCAACTGCTTGATCTCATACTCGTCCATCACCGTCTCGACCATCAGGTCAGGCCAGTCGCCGTAGACTTCCGACGACGAAAAGTGGATCAGGCGAAACTTCAGCCGCTCCTGCAAGCGAATCACGTTCTTGGTGCCGATCGCGTTCGTGCGCCAGAGCGTCTCGTAAAAATCCTCGCCGTTCCAGCGGCCAAACTCCGCCGCGCAATGGTAGACGTAGTCAAACGGACCACAGCGTTCAAAGACGCGTTCCAACTGCCGGAACTCGCCCACGTCGCTGCGCGCGTAAAGCGGCAGTTCGACGTCGGTGCGTAAGCTGAAACCGATCTCGTCGGGTTGATGATGGAGATCACACGAGACGACGTGATGACCGCGCCCGCGCAGTTCGTTTATGAGTCCCGCGCCGACTGTTCCCAAGCCACCAGTTACAAGAATGCGCATGTTAGGTTTGAAGTATTCGAAGCCAGGCTGCGACATCGTCAGGTGCGAGCCGTAAGCAGTTGTCTTTCAAGCGCCGCTCGAGAGTTTTTAAGGCGCTCGGAAAAGCGGAGTTGGAAATCAGGCCCGTGTGGGGGTTGTATGCCTTGAAGGTGAAGCGTTGTGCGAAGCCGGCCGACGCGCGGCAATATTCTTCGACTTCGTAGTCGTGAATCACGAGCCACGGATTTAACGGATGAAAAGCGGATAGGGCGCGAATCGTGGCGGCCCGTTGTTCAGCATTCGTAGAGTCGTCGACGAGAATCAGGTCGAAGCTTTCCACGTCAAACTTCTCAACCGAATCGCACATCGCACCGTTCACAACCGTCACGACGCAACGACTGTCTTCTTTAACTGCTTCGCGCATCGTCGCGGCCCACGCTTGATCGTTTTCAACCGATCGTAGTTCTTTCAGGTCGGGAAAAGCTGAGCGATCGAGAAACGTCTTCGTGCTGTAGTGTCCGCAGCCAAACTCCAACACACGACGAATCGGACGAATTGCCGCGAGGCCAATCAGCACGGGAATGTGCGTCGCGTAGTCGTTTCCCGCTCGCGGCGGCAACGGTTGCAGCACGGATTTGAGCTTGCGCCAAGTGCGTGTTGTTAGTTGCTGCATACTTTCGCCTTCACGCCGTTGCGCTCGCCGTTGAACGCCTGCGCCCGCAAACCAACCGTCCCAAACCAGCGATCCAGTTTTCTGCCGCCGTAAACCTGTGTCTCCGCCACCTCAAACTGGTAAGCACGCGGCACCGTCTCAATCAACCCGCGCGCCATGTCTTTCAAATGGACTTCCAACTGATAAGTGCCGGGCAACAGCGGCAGCGACTCGACCGCAAAACCCAACTCACAAACCTCACCGGCTTTCAACGGCGGCGCGGTCGCAAAGTCTTTGAAATCGAGACCGGTCAAGCGGCGCAAGTCCGTCGTCAGGATCGAAACGTACAGACCCGCATCAGCAACCTCTGCCTTCGGCACAAAACGCACCTTCACTTCCACCGGATCGAACGTCTTGATGACTGGACTGTGCTCTGACTTGATCTGCACCGAAGTCACCGTGAAGTTGCTCGTTTCGACGACTTCATCTTCGTCGCTGCCGGCCTGCGCCAGGTAACGATCGACGGCCTCGTTGACCTCGCCTTTCGCCACCAGCCGGCCACGATCGAGGACGATTGCTTCTTCGCAGATGCTTCTCACCGACGCCATGTTGTGACTGACGAACAGGATCGTGCGCCCATGTTTGCCGATCTCATTTATCTTCGAGAAACACTTCCGCTGAAACTGCGCGTCGCCGACGGCGAGGATTTCGTCAACCAGCAGCACTTCGGTTTCGAGATGAGCGGCTACGCCGAACGCGAGCCGCACGTACATTCCGCTCGAATAACGTTTGACCGGCGTGTCGATGAACTTCTCCACTTCCGCGAAGGCCACGATCTCGTCGAATTTGCGATCGATCTCCGCCTTGCGCATGCCGAGTATGGCGCCGTTTAGATAGATGTTCTCGCGACCGGTCAGCTCCGCGTGAAACCCGGTGCCCACTTCGAGCAGCGCGCCGACGCGCCCGTCGATCGCTGCGTGTCCACGCGTGGGCTTGGTGATGCGGGAAAGGATCTTGAGCAGCGTGCTCTTCCCTCCTCCGTTGTGGCCGATGATGCCCACAACCTGGCCACGTTTGATTTCGAACGAGACGTCATCCAGGGCCCAGATGTGAATGTCCTCGCTTGCAGCCGAGCGGCGGCGGAAAGGCGCGGACATGGCGTTCGCAATAACGTCGCGCAGAGCCTTGTACTTCTCCTGCGATCCCAGGCGGTACTGCTTGCTGATGTTTTCGCAGCGAATCGCGATCTCAGACATCGCCTAAACCACGTCCGCGAACTGCTGCTCCATGCGCCGGAAGTAAAAAAGCCCGCCCACTAGCAGCACGGAAACCACTAACGCCGAAACCAACACCAGCGCACTCGGCGACTCGCGTTTAGCCAGCAGGCACCAGCGAAATCCTTCGACTACGCCCACCATCGGGTTGAGTCCATACAACACCCGCCACTGTGGCGGAACGATCGAACTGGGATATGCCACCGGTGTCGCGAACAGCCAGAACTGAATCAGGAAGTTGATCGTGTAGCGCACGTCGCGGTATTGCACGTTCAGCGCTGACAACCATAAGCCGACCGCCAGCGCCGTCATGATCGCGAGCAGGATGAATGCCGGCAGCGTCACGATCTGCCAGCCCGGAACGATGCCGTAGACGAAAAGCATCAGCAGCAAAATGACGAACGCGATGGCGAAATCAACCAGCCCGCCGAGCACCGCGGCCAGCGGCACCACCAGACGCGGAAAGTAGACCTTGGTGATGAGGTTTTGGTTACCGACCAGACTATTGCTCGACGCGCCCAACGCGTTTGCAAAAACCTGCCACGGGAGTAGCGCGCAGAACGTAAACAACGGATACGGAATCCCGTCTGACGGCACGCCTGCGAGCCGTCCGAAGAACACGCTGAAAACGAGCATCATGAAAAGCGGCTGAATGACCGCCCAGGCCGCGCCCAGCGCCGTTTGCTTGTAGTGAACTTTAAGATCGCGCCAAGTGAGGAAGTAGAGCAGCTCGCGATAGTGCCAGAGTTCGCGCAGCTCGATCCTCGGCCAGGCGCTCGCCGGCGCAATCTGAATCGTCCCCGTCTGCCCCGCCGGTTCGCTCACCCTACGCTTCTTTCTGTCGTGTTCCAGCTTGAACGCCGAAAGGCGTTCGCTAATTTCAGCCCAGGGTTGGCACAACCCTGGGTTGTGAACCCGAGAGCGTTTTAAACGCTGAAAGCGTTGGCAAGCTCGCATGACCTCGTCAACGCTTTCAGCGTTTGGAATTCAACCGTTGTGCACCCAGGGTTGTCGCAAGCTCCCACCCTGGGCTGAAATTGGCGAACGCCTTCGGCGTTTAAGAAGGACATTACTAAGTAAGAACCCTACGCTTCCTTAGCGTAATACTTCCGCCCGTAATAACTCTGGTAGTAATAGTAATCGTGCGATTGCAGGCTCACGTTATTCAACACCACGCCGAACACCTTCGAGCCCACGTCGTTCAGCAACTGCTTCGACCGCCGCACGATATGTCGCGAGCTCTTGCCGCCGTGAACCACCAGCAAAACGCCGTCGACCATCGTCGCGATCAGAACGCCGTCAGTAAACGAACTGATCGGCGGTGAATCGACCACCACGTAACTGTAGCGGTTCTGTAGCGCCGTCATCAGGCGTCGCATCTGATCCGAGCCGATGAGTTCGGCGGGGTTCGGCGGTATCGGACCGGAAGTCAGAATGTTCAGCCCGGTCGCTTCGTCGGTCTTTACCAGCTCCAGCATTTCAGCTTCGGTCGTGTCGCTGGAAAGAATCGAACTCAAGCCTTCCTGTTCGTGCATGTCGAAGATCGTTTGCAGGCGCGGACGGCGCATGTCGGCGTCGATGATCACTACGCTGGCTCCGGTTTGCACCAAGCTGATCGCGGTGTTCACCGCCGTCGTTGTTTTGCCTTCACCCGGCAAACTGGAGGTTACCAGCAGCGTCTTCGGCGCGCGGCCCGCCGTCGATAACAACACCGACGTACGCAGGTGCCGGTAAGCTTCAGCGAGCGGTGAACGCCCGTCGACATTCATCAGCAACTCCGCGTGGTCGCCGTTATTCCCATTCTGCTTTTGCAAAGCCGTCATGCCGGGAATCGCATGACGCCGAACCGCCGCACCGACAGACGGAATCACCGCCAGCGCCGGCAAGTGCAACACGCGCTCAACTTCCTCCGTCGAGTGCACCGTGTCGTCGAGGTACTCCAGCAACAACGCCAACCCGAGCCCGGCGCCGATCGATAAGAAGAACGCGGCGAGAATCGTGCGCGCGCGATTCGGCCCCACCGGACTGTCCGGCGCCAGCGCGTAATCGACGATCGAGATGTTGTTCGGCTTGCCGGCAAGCACCACGTCGTTCTCCTTCGCGCCCTGCAACAAGCCGTTGAGCAACTGTTTGTTCGTCTCGATCTCCTGCTGGATGATGCGGTAGTTAATCTCTGCCTGGTTCTGCGACAGCGTTTGCGCGCGCTGGTCTTCAAACGTTCGGCGCAACGACTGCTCGCGTTGCAGCGCTTGTTGATAATGCGTGTTGAGGTTCGTCAACAACGTCGCTGACTTGCGCCCGCGCAGGTCTGTTCGCTGCCGCTCCAGCTCACCAATCTGCTGATCGATCTCTTTCACTTCCGGCGCTTCTTCGGTGGCCTCGACCAAGAGCTGCACGCGCTTCTGGCGCAGATCGATCAATTTTGCTTCGATGTCGCCGGCCTGTTTGGTATCGGCTTCGGCCAGAGCGTTCGCTGCGCCGGGCGCATTCGCGGCGTTATAAGCAGCCTCTGCGGTTTTGCGTTCGTTTTCTGCTTCGAGCAACTGCTGATTCAACCCGACCAGACGCTCGACCACTGTGTTTTGCTTGGGATCGAGCGAGACAATCTGATTGTTCCTCGCGTAATTAACGAGCCGCTCTTCGGAAGTGCGAATCTGTTGTTGCAATTCCGCGATCCGTTTTTGCAGGAAAGCGCCGGTCGTGCTGTTGGTTTCCGTTCGCTTCTCCAGGTTGGAAAAAGCGTAAGTCTCAGCGATCGCGTTGACGACTTTCGCCGTGACCTGCGGATCCGTGTGGCTGAACTTGATGTCGATCAAACGCGTCTCGCGGTAGTAAGCCGCACGCGTTTCCTTCACGGGTTCGATTTTCAAACCGCCGAGGATCGCGTTCACATACGGTTCCAGCCGTTTTGCTTCGTTCAGATCTTCGCGCGCCGTGGCCTGTGCGACCGTGGTCGTGAGCGGTAACTGGTCCGGCTGTTTATTGCCAGTGTCCTGCGGCTTGCTGCTGAGTCCGATCATTCTGCGCAGCGTTTGCCACGTTGACGGCCGCAGCGCCGGGTTGCCCTTGAAGAAATCGGGATTGTGTTCGAGGTCAAGCGTGCGCACCACGCGCCGCATCAAACCCGGACTGCTGAGAATCTGTAGCTGCGTGTTGAAGTAGATGGGATCGTCGGCTGGACCGTAAAGCGGCCGCGTGTTGTTGGCCAGACCGCCCGTGTCTTCAAGGTTAACCTGCACGCGCGCCTCGGCTTCGTAAAAGTCCGGCTTACGCGCCACGTAGACGACCGCCAGCATCGTGATCAAAGCCACGACGCCCAGCACCAGCCACAGACGCTTGCGTATCGCGCGCCAGTAGTCGAGCAGATGCACTTCGTTGTCGGCATTCGGGTCGACGCCGTAGTTGTATGACTGCGGCGGCGGCTCGATTTTCTCAAGACCAGCAATCGGGTCTTGTTTGACCAGCTCTCTTGAAGGTTTCATCTGGGCGATCCGTAGTTAGAGTTCAGGGCACTACTCTTACCGGCAACTGCGTGAGGGATTGTGTGCCGCCGCCGATCAAACTCCGCAGCAGACTGCGGCCGCCGGAGGTGGGCACATCGACGATGTCGTTCGGCTGGAGCTGAATGTCTTCCGCCTGTCGTTTCTCAATTGCCGACAGGTCAACCAGCATTTCCTTTTTCGTTTGCGCGCCCGGCTCCTGGCGCACGATGCGGATCTTGTCTTTCTTCGTGTCCTGCCGCGTGCCGCCGGCCATCGCGATCGCGCGGCTCAGGGTGATCGGCTCTTTCAAAGGAATAGTTAGCGGCATGACGACGTTGCCGACGACGTAAACTTGATCGGCGTCAGGCAGGGTCACGATGTCGCCGGCCTCGAGATACGGGTTCGCTTTCGGCTCGCCGAGCAGCGTGTCGCTGAGACGGTAACTGGCGAAGGCGGAAATCTCGTCGTCGTTTGCCTTTTGGCAAAAAGAGGGCGCGGTCGAGTGCACCACGTTGATTGTTTGTCCGGCCTTTGGCGAGGGGCCTTTCGCGTAGGTCAACAGCTCGAGCAGGCGAACTCGCCGCTGCAATTCGAAACGACCCTGCTCGTTTACGGCGCCGATGATCGCCACCTGCCGCGAGTGATACTCCTTGATAAAGACGTCGACCTGCAGGTTGCGGTAATACTTCGTGTAGCGCGTGGCGATCTCCTTCGCCAGTTCACCTTCCGTCAAACACGCCGCCTGAATCTCCGTCTCGACCAGCGGCATGCGAATCATGCCGTTCCCCTCGACGCGAACCGCGTCGCGCGACAACTGCGGCCGGTTGTAAATGCGAACATCGAGCACGTCGCCCGGACCGATCCGGTACCGATCATCCTGCTGCGCCTGGACACTCAGCGCCGCTGTCAGCAAAACTCCAACTACCAGCAACCTACCCATCAGTAACTCCAATCCGTGTTGTCCGTGGCTTACTTTCCAGCGATCCCGATCCGCCGCGACAACAGCGCCTCGCGCATGTGATTAGGGTGCGCCAGGTTCAGCACTGTATTGCTCAGCAACACCATCAACTCCTCATGCTCGCGCCGGAACAAACCCGTCAACGGCTGATCACCGACTTTCATCACGACGCCCTCTCGCACCCACTGCCAGAACTGCGTCTGCGTCGTCCAAAACTCCTTCCGGTCACGACACACCACCAGCGCCGTCTTTTTCTTTCGCTTCTTTTTCTTTGCTTGCACGTTTGGCTTCATCGTCATGAAGGCACACCCAACGCACACTTCACCCGTTGCGTGTCTGCACACAGCGACACGCAGAGTACCCGTTGGGGAAGCCTCTGTTGCGAGGCGGCAATTAAGTTTTCAATTCACTCTCAACTCGCCCTTTGGGACCCACAGCGCGTCAGGCAAGCAGACGTTATCCGCTTCGAAGCTACGAGAATCTTCGACGGGGGTGCTTGACGCGACTGCTGAGGGTAAGTATGCGGAGTTTGGTGTACCGTGGCCCTGATAGGTAGTTCTGGAACATCAACGTCTCAGTGATTCACGATGTGCAAGCAGAGACTAATCCGATCCCTAGCGTGTGTCAAGGTTGTTGAGCACAAAATGTTGTGTCTGACTTGTGGTTAGGAAAGTTCGTCGACCAGCTCGCACCAGAGATGGCCGATGGTGATGTGGGCTTCCTGGACGCGCGCCGTGCGGGTGGCAGGCACGGTTACGACGACGTCGCACAATGAATCGAGCATTTGCGCAGACGCGCCGGTGAGGAGGATCGTGTTGCAACCTGATTCTTTTGCTTGTTCCAGCGCGCGCAAAACATTTTTCGATTTTCCGCTGGTGCTGATCGCGATCAGCACGTCGCCTGCTTGCGCGAGTCCCGCGACCTGGCGCGCGAAGACGTGCTCGAATCCGAGATCGTTGCTGACTGCCGTGAGCGCCGACGTGTCGGTAGTGAGCGCAATCGCCGGCCACGATTTTCGCTGGCTTTCGTAGTAGCCAATCAGTTCGGCCGCGATATGCTGCGCGTCCGCGGCGCTGCCGCCGTTACCGCAGATCAAAATCTTCTTTCCGCTAGTGAGTGCGTCGCAGATCAGCCGTCCCGACCGCTCGATGTCGGGGAGTGACGACTGAAGTAACTGCTCGATTGTCGCGAGGTGTTCCTTAAGCGAGTTGGAAAGGAGATCGTTCACGCCGGGCGTGACATTAACACAGTCAAACACGCTTCCGCACTTGGATCTGTGTGTTTCCGTGTTAATCTTTGCGCGCTCACGTCTATGAACCAACTAAACTCAACGCCGATGCTGCGGCAGTATCAGGAACTCAAGCAGCAACACCCGGGGACCTTGCTGTTTTTTCGGCTCGGCGATTTCTACGAACTGTTTTTTGACGACGCCCTCACCGGCTCGCGCGAGCTGCAAATAACCCTCACCGCGCGGCACAAGGAAACTGGCAATCCCGTTCCGATGTGCGGCGTGCCGCATCATTCCGCCGCCAATTACATCGCGCGGCTCGTGCGCAAAGGCTATCGCGTCGCGATCTGTGAGCAGACCGAAGAAGCCGGCAAGACAAAGAAGCTCGTGCGGCGCGAAGTCGTGCGCATCGTCACGCCCGGAACGCCGATCGATCCGCAGTTACTTGAAGCGCGTGAACCGGTGTTTCTCGCGGCGGTCTGTTCGGCCGGCGAGACGATCGGCGCGGCGTTTCTCGACATCTCGACCGGCGAGTTTCGCGTCACGCAGGAAACCGGACGCGATTCGTGGACGCGCATTCGCGCCGCGCTCGAGTCGTATGCGCCGCGCGAGTTGCTCTTTCCTTTCTCACTCGGCGCGTTAATCAAAGCCGGTCTTTCGGGAAAGACGCAGACGGCGCCGTTGCCGCTGCAAAGCAACGACGGCAGCGACGGCAATCCGGCGCCGGCCGCCATTAACGATGAATCCCACTACGGTTTTGCCGCGACTTTGACGCCGCTCGACGACTGGAAGTGGCAACGCGACGATTGCCAGGCGCTCCTGCGCGAACATTTCAAAGTGCAGTTTCTCGACGGCTATGGCCTGACGCGAAAAGACGAAGCCATTCGCGCCGCCGGCGCTTGTTTGCGTTACGCGCAGGAAACACAGCGCGCGGCCGCGGCGCACGTCACGGATCTCGTTTACTTCGAGCCGCAGGACCATCTCGTGCTCGACAGCGTCACCGTGCGCAATCTCGAGCTGGTTGAATCGCTGGCCGGCGGCGGTGGCCGTTCGCTTTTGCAGGTGATCGACGAAACGGTCACGGGCATGGGCGCGCGCCTTTTGCGTTCGTGGTTGCTGCGTCCGTGCGTCAAGCGGGTAGAAGTCGAAGCGCGTCTGACGGCGGTGCAGGACCTGTTTGCGTCGCAAATGCGTCGCGACAAACTGCGCGCGCTGTTGAAAGAAGTTTCGGATCTCGAACGTTTGATCGGGCGCGTCAGTCTCGGCTCGGCCACGCCGCGCGATCTCATCGCGATGCTGCGTTCGCTTAATCAGGTGCCGCAGATCCGCGAGGTGCTCAGTGGCTTTGACTCCTCATTACTCGAAGTTCTTGCCGAAAACACCGACGAACTTCCCGACATCCGCGATTTGATCGTGCGGGCGATCAGCGAAGATCCGCCGATCAAACTCGCCGACGGCGACACGATTCGCGAAGGCTTCTCTGCTGAACTCGACGAGCTTCGCTCCACCAGCCGCAACGCCAAACAGATCATCGCCACGCTCGAAGCCTCTGAGCGCACGCGCAGCGGCATCAGCAATCTGCGCATCCGTTTCAACGGCGTGTTTGGTTACTTCATCGAGGTCTCGAAAGCGAATGCTGCGCGAGTTCCGGAAGGGTACGAACGCCGGCAGACACTCGCGAACGCCGAACGTTTCACTACGCCTGAGTTGCGCGAGTGGGAAAAGAAGGTGCTCGGCGCCGACGAGCGGATCATTCAGCTCGAATCTGAGCTGTTCGCGGGCGTGTGCCGCCAGATCGGCGCGGAGACGAAACGTATTCAAATGACCGCCCGCGCGCTCGCGGCGCTCGATGCGCTCGCCGCGATGGCGGAGATTTCCGCGCGCCGCCGCCACGTGCGGCCGGTGCTGCACGACGGCGACGAGCTCGAGATCGTGCAGGGCCGTCATCCGGTGATCGAAGCCTTCATCGACGAACCGTTCGTGCCGAACAGCGTCTATCTCAACAACTCGACGGATCGTTTGCTGATCATCACCGGTCCAAACATGGGCGGCAAAAGCACGATCCTTCGGCAGACGGCCATCATCAGCATTCTCGCGCAGACCGGTTGCTTCGTTCCCGCCGAACGCGCGCGTTTGCCGCTGCTCGATCGGATCTGGACGCGCGTCGGCGCGTCCGACGATCTCACGCGCGGGCGCTCGACGTTTATGGTTGAGATGACGGAAACGGCGGCGATCCTGCACAGTGCTACTCCGCGTTCACTCGTGTTGCTCGACGAGATCGGGCGCGGCACGGCGACATTCGATGGTTTATCGATCGCCTGGGCCGTCGCGGAATACCTGCACGACTCTGCGGATCACGCGGCGAAGACGCTCTTCGCCACGCATTATCACGAGCTGACCGAGCTCGCCGAACGTCTGCCGGGCGCGCAGAATTATCAAATCACCGCGGCCGAACGCGAAGGTGAAGTCGTGTTTCTGCATCGACTCGAGCGCGGCCGCGCGTCAAAGTCTTATGGAATTGAAGTGGCGCGTCTGGCAGGTCTGCCGCCGCCCGTGCTCGCGACGGCGCGTGAGGTGCTGGAGCGTTTAGAGCGTTACGAGTTGGATGTTTTTGCTGACGCAGAGCTCGATGTATTCGCGAACGCAGACGCCACGATTGCAGCACCAATCGCGTTGAGCGCGGCGGCAAACGACACTGGCGCTGGCGCAAGTCACACCGCGCTCGATAAAGCCGCCGCGCGCGCCGGACGTCGTAAAGCCGCGGCGCAAGCTTCTCTTTTCGATCTCGCCAACGAGAAAGTCATCGAAGAACTCCGCACCGCCCCCGATTCTCTCACCGGCGACGAAGCAAAAGACCTGATCCGTAAACTGAAAGACCGCTTGATGTGAAAAATGACCGTTTGAGGTGAGATCCGCGTGATCCGTGGCGCGTGCTGTCAAGAATCTACTCACGTATAACTGTTAGCGCGCCAAACTCGACGCGATCCATCGAGAATCATTCAAAACCGAAAGTCAGTAAACTTTTTCGGTTCTCTGCACGGTGAAATTCACTGGATTTCGCCTGAAATTCTTTGAGGTTCAACGCACGCGCCCGGGTTCTGTCGTAAACGCCTCCGGCCTCAGCGAAATTCGTCGCGGTGCACACGCGATCCGCCGCGTTTCACCTGTTTCGATCGCCACTTTAACTTTTCCACTCGAAAAACATCTCGCTCAACGAACGATAGATGTGACTCCGATCCGCACAACTATGCAATACTTCGCTTGCTGATCACGCTGCTTTGAAACAGATTAATAGAAAGGAGAGTTTCGACATGAAATGGGCGTTCGTTATCGCAATCTTGTCCCTGACACCTGCATCGGTCGTGCTTGCACAAAAGCAAAGTGCCGGACGAGAGCAACGAAGCACTGTTGCGTCGGTCATACGACAACTGGATCAGGAACGCATCCAAGCGCAGATTAACGCTGATAGAACCGCACTTGACCGCATCTACGCTGATGATTTTATCGGCATAGGGCCAAGCGGCACGGTGAGAACGAAGCCGCAAGTGCTTTCAGATTTCACGTCGGGTAATTTGAAATTTCAGTCCATCACCACCGACGACGTGCAAATACGCATCTATGGAAACACCGCGGTCGAGGTTGGCCGCTCCACTATGCATGGGCAAGACAAAAACAAAACTGTTCCGGTTGACAATCGCTTTACCAGGGTGTGGGTCAAGCAGCACGGTCACTGGCGCCTGGTTGCCAATCACTATTCGTTACTGATTAACCAGCAATAGGATGATTTGGCGAACATCGTCGTCGCTGAGCGGCTCGAACAAATCGTTGGACGCAAGCGGCAGTAAGCGCGGCTATCGCCTGTCTGCCAGGCGTAAGTTCCGTGTTGTGTTCTTGTAAACCACACCGCCTTTCATTACGAACACAACGCGTCGCACCGCGGTGATGTCAGCCAGCGGGTTGCCGTCGAGGGCGATGATGTCTGCTTGAAATCCTGCCGCTATGGTTCCGATTTGATCTCCCAAAGCGAGCGCCTCGGCGCCAAGCGAGTTGGCAGAGATCATCGCCGCCATGGGACTGACGCCACCATCACGCACGCGATCGATGAATTCTTCAGCGTTATAGCCATGCGCTCCCGCCACTGCATCCGTACCGAAAACAATCTTCAGTCCTGAGGTTTTACTGGCTCGTTGGACCAACTGATGATTCAGCGGCAGGATCTTTTCCATTGCCGCAAAGCCCTCTTCAGTGTAACCGGGCGTGCCGAGATACCTTTGCTTATTGCGGAGATAATTTTCGATCACGAGGCCAGCCTGCGGATCTAGATAAGTTCCTCTTTCAGCCATCAACTTCAAGTCGTCGTCGGTGGCGAGCGTGCCATGCTCGATCTGTGTACAACCGGCTAGCGTCGCCGCGCGCACCGCGGTTTTGTATGCGTGTACCAGTGTTCGCAGTCCTACTTTTTTGGCTTCATCACAAGCAGCATTCAATTGTTCCTGCGAGAGGGTCATGCCACCGCCCTGGCGAATACTTTGTGAAGCGAAGATCTTGATTAGGTCGGCGCCGTTTTCTTTCTGCTTTCTGATGAAGGCGCGTATTTGATCGGGCGTGCCTGTCTGTTCACCACGTCCAAACAATGGCTCAACTGCCGTGAGTACGCGTGGGCCAGGCAGCTCGCCTTTGGCAATCGCCTCGCGGAGTGGCAGGTCAGTCGGAGAACCGACGCTCTGGATGGTTGTGAACCCGGCCATTAGAGTGGCCCAGGCATTCGCGGCGGCTTTATAAGCGGCGTCCTGTGTGGTTTCACCGGCGCCTGCGTTCTTTCCATCCTTGCCGAAGCTCCAGGTGATGTGAGCATGCGCATCGATCCACCCCGGCAAAACAGTTAACCCGCGCAAGTCGTAATCGACAGGTGACGCCTTCGGATCGATCGCCACAATCCTGCCGCCTTCAATCACGATCCGAGTGTTTTTGATTACGTTTCCCTTGCCATCGAGGATGGTGCTTGCGGCAATTACAATTCGCCTCGGAGGTGCGGGTGCAAGTTCAGGTGCAGGCGTCTGAGCTTGCGTTTGCAAGCTGGCGCAGACAATGACGATGCAGGCGATGATCGTTGCGATGTGCATGGGGCGTCTCCTTCGCTGCCCAGCCTCGGCCGGCAGTTTTCAGACGGCGGGGCGTGAACCTGACCCGACGATATGGATTTAATTCTTTTCGCGTGTTGAGCCAGGTCGCAAAGCTTTCAGGTGTTGAATAAAAGCGTTGACGTCAATCTCATCGCCATACAGACGCTCGCACAAACGCGCTTTGACTTCGATGTCAGTGAGCCCGTCCGGCAAAGACGCCAACACCATTGCTTTCGCAACCTCAAACATTTGACTTCCCATCAACACGCGCTCCGCCCCCGAACGCTCCAATAACCGGCGGCGCACAATCTCAGCAATCCGGGGGTCCGTATCATTCATACTGCGCAATACCTCAGTCAACAATTCTTTGACTCTGAAACGTCACCGATGGTAGTGTCCTAATCTGAGATCTGGAATCACGAGTTTGGCACATGAGTTGTCCTGTTGGTTATTCTAAACTGCCTCGTCTTGTGATATAAGCCGCTTACCATGCGAACCCTAGTCACTTTGAGAAACCTTTTTCTCGTCTACTTCACTCTTGGGATGGGAGTTGCCATGCTTATTACAAGCTTCTTACCTAAGAACAAAATTGACGCACTATGCGCTCGGTTAGGTATCCCCACGAAGCCGCGCTGGTACTATCTTGTGGGTGCGGTGGTTATTTTACCTTTCGGGGTGTTAGGGATAATTTTTTTATAAGGCTTAATTGATCTCACGCGCATGGAAATCTCACACGATGAGGCGCTAGCTATCCTCAGAAAACTCAAAGGCTCAAACGTGTATTTACGCTTACGGCAGACTGCCGATGACGATCCCTCACTCGGAGCGTTACGGGTTTCCGTGGAGGCGTTGCTGGAAGAATGCGACGACAACGGGCTACTACTCACTTGGCGGGACAGTGGGCAACTACGGCTGATGCTCGACGGCGGATCATTCAGGGTTGCCGATTACGATGAAACCGCTGTGGTGGGTTTGGAGATTAAGCCACGAGGGTAAATACCGCTACGTTTTCAAGCGCCCGCTAAAATAAATTCTGGATTTCAGATTAGGACACTACCTCACCGATACTAGCTTTGCTCAGCGCACTTTCACATGGTATATTACGAGTAATGCGGATTCCGCAGGTGGACGGCCCGTGAGGGTCGGCGTGAGGAAGGCTCCGAAAGGAGTCTTTTCATTTATAAATACTTATAACCGTATCCCTCAATCTCGCGACTAGATTCATTACAGTTGAATTTCAACCGAGCTGCCTCGTAAACTTTTTTTCCAAAAACATCACCTGGATCCTCTATCAATCCCTTTCGAAGCAGCAAAGCCTGTCGTACTGGGTATGCGAGAACATCAGCCAATTGTAAGCCGGCAATGTTAGCACTTTTTGGTCGTATTTTGAGGTCCTTACTCGTCAAGCCGAGTTGGAACTTCTCATGGCTGAAATGCTGAGTGCCGCTCTCATAAGCACGACGGTATGCTTGTTTCAGCTGCAGATCTTCTTCCCCTCCTCGAGATTCCGCCATCACGTCACCCACAACGTTCTTATAGACCAACCATCCGGCATAACGCTCAAGCATCGCGGCCAGGCAATAATGATATGGATGGAATGGGTCGGTATATTGTTCATGATGTGACTTTTTATCGAGCAGTACGCAAGTTATCTTGAAACGCGCTTCCTCAATTATTTTTAGCAAGCCACTGTCAAAAGCTTTTTGCTTGTCGCCCTCGCGCAGAATTCCAAACGGCCCGCGGCGATTTATTATGTCACTGCGGTGGAGAATGACTGGATTATCTGGACGCTCTCCGAAGAGTTTATCTCTGAATCGGTCGAGTTCACGAGCAAACGGTAAATAGTCGTCAGATTGTCGAAACCAAACACCTAGCAGTGCCAAGTAACGGTGACCGACAATGTCGAGTTTGTTATAGCTATGATCGCCTGACTCGTCAATATACAGTCGATAACGCGTCGCCAGTTTTCGGGATCCAGTAGGCATAGCATTGACTTTATCAGTAGTTCGGATCTTTTACTCTAAACCAATCGCCTTTCCCGTCGTTCGTTCTAAGCATTCGCATCATCTCGTCGAACGTGAACGGCCGGGCGCCGCGGCGGCCGAAGACGGAGATTTGGTTGCCGGATTCGTCGACAGCGCGATCGCGATCTAAGGGTTTTGAGATGGCGAGGGCGTCTCCTTTCGTCTTAAAAGTGGCGATTAGCTCGGGACGCGGGCGCGGGCTGAAGCCCGCGTATTCCGGCATCGTTTCGGGTGAGGTGAGCTGCAGGATGCGTAAGCCGTTCTTGCCGTCGGCGACGTAGGCGAAGAGGCTCGCGTTCGTCATAGCGATCTTCACCTGATGCACGTCGTTGAGCTGGCCGTTGGCGTTGTAGATCTGGTCCAAGCGCGGGTGTTCTGGTTGTTCGACGTCGACGATCGAAATGCCGTGCTTACCGTTCGCGACGTAAGCGTAGGTTCGCGCGACGTAAACATCGCGCGCGTCGGCGAGCGGAACGAAAGCGCCGTTGACGAGACGAGCTTGTTCGGGTTCGGTGACGTCGACGACTTTCAAACCTTCGGCATCGACGACGAAGGCGTATCTGAACTGGATCGCGATTGCGCGCGGCCGGTTTAAGGGGATTTGGTGGGTGATTCGTGGCGCTAGCGGGTCGTTGATATCGATAACAACCAGGGAGCGATCCGTTGTCACGTAAGCATAAGTGCCGGCAATCGTGATGTTGTTCGCACCGTTGAGCGCGCCGCCAGGATTGAATGCCGGTCCAGCGCGTTTCAGGTAGTTATTCAACGGGTCACCGTCTAATAAAGTAGCGGCGTTCACAACAACTAAACCCTCGTACTTGTCCACCACATACAAGTACCCGTAAAGCGGATGAATCGGTTGCTCTTCATTCTCCGCCCTTCGCGTACGCCCCGGATCCACCGCCAGCGTAGCCGGCGCCGCCACCGCGGTCGCATACTTCGTCTTCACCCAAAACTTTTGCCCAAACCGCGACACCGGCGCCGTCGTGATCCGCTCCGAAAACCCTTTCTGATCGATCTGCGCCACGTCGTAAACACGCAACCCGCCCTCGCCCGCCGCCACGTATGCGTACTCGCCGCGCAACTGCACCTGCAACACGCGCGGGTTACCTTTGTGTTCGTAAAACGTCTTCAGCTCGCGCCCACCGCGCACGAACTCTTCGTAGTCCGACGGGTAAGCAATCTTCTGCAATGTGCTGCCGAACACCGCCTGCGGCTCGCTGTGTTCGGTCGCGACCACGACTTCCAGCGCGTCATCAGCCGCGACGTAAACATACCGGCCCATGAAGTTGACGAAATTCGTTCCCTGCAACAGCAACTGCGCCAGCCACGCGTTGTTGTCGTTCTTCTCGGACACATGGCAATCGCTGCAACCCTTTGTCTCCTTCGCGCGGACGGTGTGCGGCACGTGCGTGTTGAATGCCTGGCCCGCGAAACCTTCGGCCGAGATCGTCTGCTGCTGCGAATAGATCCACTCGCGATTCTGATTTTGCGAGCTCACGAGAATCGCGGAAGACGAACGCACCGGCGCGACGCGATGACCGGTGACCGTGCCGTCGCGTCCGAGCATGAACACGTCATCGCGCAGCACCTGAAAGTTGTACTGCGTGAAGTTGCGCGAGTTGCCGCCTTCGTTGTGCCGGTTCGGCATCTTGCGGTTCGCCTGCATCGAGAGATGACAACCAAAACAGCTCGTCATCCACGACGAATGACACGAGACGCAGGTCATGTCGTTGTCGCGATGCGCCAATTCATTCGTGTTTGCAGGCACGTCACCCCAGGTAACGTTGTCTTTGCGAATCGTTTTGGCGTAACGCGATTTTTCGTTGTAGTCGCGCGTGTTCGGCGTGATGGTGTCGAGCGTTTGCGGCACGCGCCACCAGCGGCCGGGCACAACCACCGAATTCTGCACGATGTCGCCCGCTTTCAGATCGACGTTGCGGCCGTTCTCGTCTTTTCGCTTTTGATCGCGTGTGAGGCGCTGGAACAGCGGAATCTTCGTACCCTCTTTATCGCGCACGCGAATGCTACCCACGAGGTCCTGGCCGATTAAAGGCTGGTTCCGCGACTTACGACGCTCAGCCAGCGCGCCCGTCACCGTGGCAGCCGCTGGTCCAGACGTGAACAGCGTCGCCTTCTGTTTGATCGTGCCGTGGCAGTCTTCACACGCGATCTCGATCGCGGCGCGCGGCTCGTTGTAGAGATTGCCGTCGCCGTGCGAGTCCTGCCGGAAATGGCAATCGACGCAGTGCATGCCGCGCTCGAGATGAATGTCTGCAAGGTGGACGGCTTTGCTGAACTTCGCCGGGTCGTCAGGCGAGATGATGTTGTCCTGCGCATCTAGCAAATTGCCCTTGCGATCGCGTTTGTAGACTTTGCGAAACAGCCAGCCGTGCCCGTGGAAATCGGCAAACTGCGTGTTGCGCAAGAGCGCGTTAAATGAAGGCGTGCCCGTGTCTTTCAAAAAATCAAAGTCGGACCACAGCCCGCGCAGACTCGATCCTTCCGGATTGCGATTGAGTTTCTCCTGCTCTTCGTCCTGACTCGGATTGTGCTGCGTCGCGGGATACAGCTTCGCGCCGTCGCTTTCGTTGTCCCACCACGTCAGACCGAGATAGCTGGCGACCATGTTCGTGCCCGGGTGCATGTGACAGACCATGCACTGCGACGTCGGAATCTGGCTCGTGAACTGATGCTTGATCGGATGCCCCGACTCGTTCTTCGGAATGTTTTTGTCGGCAGTCTGTGAGCGTCCGAGATTGCCGGCGTCGTTGTAGAAAGCGGAGTGAGCGGCGTCGCGATCGTTGGCGTAGATCACGTGACACGCGGAACAACCGGAAGAACGATAGTCGCCCGGATGATCGTTCGTGCCCAGGTAATTCAACGTCGGGTCCATCAAGCGCGTCTTTTGCAGGCCGAGAAAAACCGGGTCCGTTCGCTGCGCGGTGCCGAGCCCGCGCGCGCTCAATCCTTTGTCCGGCTTTCCCGGATCCTCGTCTTTATCCGGCAGTCCGACTTCGAGCCGGCGCTTCCCGCCGCGCTCGAATACACGCAGGACGTTGCCGGGTTGCGAGATCTCCCAACGCGGAATCGGTTCCAGCAGACTCAACAGACCTCTTGTGCGACGGTCTTGATCGGAGATGGATTGAACGAGGGTCTGCGGCTCCCCCGCTTCACTGTAACTCTCACCAAAACGCGCATCCTTCAAATGAAAACTGCCGTTGTTGTAAAGCGCGGCGCCCCACAACATCGCCCCGTGCGTCATCATGCTGTGCGCGACGTTCTTCGACTCGATCTGATGACACGACGCACTGCCGCACGTCGTCGCCGCCACGCGCAAATCGCCGGGATTGACGAACCGCACAAACTCCCAACTCTCGCGATTCAAAAGCGTCGCCGATCGTTCCGGATTCGCGCCGCTGTAATTCCCGGCGCGCCGCCACTCGCGCGGATAAAGCGGCTGCACGTGCGCTTCTTCTTTCAACTGCGTTGCCGGGTTGCCGCCGTGACACGCCGTACAGCTCAACCCAACCGCGTCCTTTCCATCTTTCAACTTATCGAACGTCTCGGTCGTGCCGTACTTGTGCATCGGCTCAATCATCCCGTGACAAGACACACACCCATCCATCTTCGGCGCCGACGGGTCGATCTTCTGCGTGGCCGCCTGCCACCAAAAGCTCATCGCGAACATCACGTATAAAACAATCCGTGTCATCTGTGGTTAAAACACGAGCTTCATCTGCCCGAACAACTGGTACAACGCTTTGTTCGGACTGATCACGTCGGGCTCGCAAAAGTCGCTCACGCTCGGAGGACAATTACGCGAGCGGTCAGTGAAAACATCGCGAAAGCCGCGGCCGGTTTGCAGCGCCGCCGCGCCAAACGTCAGCGTGAAGTTATTGATCAGAAACGGCCGGTAGGCGACGCCGAGACTGTAATCGAAACCGATGTCGTGGCGGATGCGATTTTGAAACAGCAGCAACTCCAACGGCTCGGTGCGGTGAAAGCGCAGGTAGTTCACGTTCACGACCGCTTTCACACGCTGCGTGAGCTCGACGTCGACGCCGGTGTTGTAAATAAAGATTCCCGGATTGACGAAATTCGCCTGCCCCTGAATCTTGCTGCTGCGCAAACTCGGCAACAGGCTATTCGGCTGCACGAGGCCGACACCCGTTTGCGTCAGACGAATTCCGTTGCGCACCCAAAACGAGAACTGGCCGCCGGCGAAATTCGGATCGTCAAAGATCGCATCGAATCCATTGGCTTTCCCATCCGCCGGATCCCCGTCTCCCTGCGCCCACAAAAACGAGCCCTTGAATCGCAGGTAGTCCCGATCGATTGAAAACTCCGTCGCGGCGAAGTTCGATCTCACCTTAACGCCCTTTCCCGCGATCGGGTTATGTTCGTCATGTCCAAACGCAAAGTAATACGAGTGCGACAAATTCAACCGACCCAAATGGCCATCGCCACTGAACCCGAGGTAACCGACTTCGATCGCGTGCGGCCGCACGTCACCGACGAGCGCGGGCCTCACGAGAAAACCGTTCCGATCAAACTCCACGCTGCGCCGGTCGTCGTTGAAATGAAAGCTCCCCTGAATGGTGTAGCCCTTGCGCAGGAAATCCTGCCGAAAAATGTTGGCGACGTAAACATTCTGATGGCGCGTGTCGAAGCGGTTCAAACCGCTGTTCGTGTCCTTCTCGAGCATCGAGAAATACGCGGCGTTGAACTGCACGCGATTGTTATCGGCGGCGCCAAACACGCGCGCGCCCAGGTTGTTGTCGGAAAAGATGAAGCCGCGAAAGTCGGAAACAAACGGCTGAATACCGGCGCGCAGCGAAACGAAATCGTAGTTCGCGTTGACGTCGAACAGTTTCACTTCGCCAAACGCTTCTTCGAGCGACGCATGCCAGTCGGTACGATTGGTGCCGCGCCGCACGTCGATGTTGACGACGCCGTTTTCGCGTGCGTTGAGATAATTCGGCACGCTGAAGGTCGGCGAGAACTTGATCGCCCAATCGCGCGGCTTGAACGTCGTGTCGCCATGAAAGAGTTCGAAACTGAATTGCAGCGTCTCGGCGGCGGCGAACTGTTCGGGACGTCCAAAGAATTCCGCGCTGACGGGACTGACGCTGCTGACGTCTGACGGTGTGGGCGCGCGTCGCTGTTCGACGTTGGTCGAACTGACGGCAGTGAGGATCATGAACAGCTTGTCGCCACGAATCGGGTAGTCGCCCTTGAGCACGTTCTGGTTGTAAGGATCCCACCAGCGGCCGCGTTTGAACGGAATGTCGCGCCCGCGTGCGCCGCGATCGCCGTAACGATCGTATTCCGGAAACTCAATCCGCCAACGGTCAGGAGTCTCACGTCGTTGTGGAGGCGTGTTTGTTGGAGGTTTTTCAGCAAGGGATATATCGATGTCCGTTTCGCGCGCAGCTTCAACGATGACGTTCTCCAACGTGTCACCACGCACGATCGCAAACGCACCGTAATTCTTGCCGGGATCGAAAACAGCAACCGCCGGCTGGTCCAGCGTGAGACGATAAGCCCCCGCAGGCAACTTCACCGAATAACTGCCATCAGCATTCGTCCTGGTGCGTGCTACTTTCCTTGTGACTTGATTGGTGGCGACGACGACAACGTTCGGGACGCCCGCGCCCGCCGCGGAACGGACCACACCTTTCAGTTGTCCCGTGGTTTGGAGCAGGGTGGTTGCTACGATCAGTAAGATGATCACGCGCCACGCGTTTTACCACAGATTTCACCGATTCGGCAGAAAAAATCTGGGCAATCTGCGGCTGCTCTTTGTGGTACATTGTGCGCCGATGTTGCGACGAATGATCTTCTTCGCGTGTCTGCTCGCGGCCGTCGACGCCAGTGCGCAACAAACATCTCCAGTGCTGATCAGTCACGCAGATTCAACGCGCGCCATCGCTTTCGACTCCGTCACACATCGCCGCGAACCATTCACCACCACCGCGCAGATCAGGTTCGGCGCTGACTCAGCCACACGCATCATGCTCTTCGCGATGAACCTGCAACTTCAACCTGGAGAAACTGCCGGCGTTGTTACTGCCGACGCGGAAGACACAAACCATACTGTCCATTCACTTCCGGTCGAGTTCGTTGGGGCCGTAAATGATTATCCGTGGGTTTCATCCGTCATCATCCGTGTTCCGTCTGATCTCCCGGCCACCGGCGACGTCCTGGTCCGCATAAGCTATCGTGGTTTATCGAGCAACCGCGTAAGGGTGGGGATCGGCGAGAACGGTGGCGGACCGCCTGATGATCCAAACGCAGCGCCGACGCCCGGCGCACTGCTACCGTTTAATCCGCCCTCGTCTGTGACCGCCACAAACTTAACCTCGACTGACGTGCAGACGATCCTGCAGCAGGCAGCTTCCGCCGCCGCGTCTCTCGGCAAAGCCGTAACAATCGTCATCACAGATCGCGAAGGAAACATTCTCGGCCGCTTCGCGATGACGGGCGCGCCCGCGACGACCACGATTCGCAGCGTCGGCGCATCCGGCCAGGGACTGGAAAGCACAGTCGCGCCGGCAGTCGAAGCGGCCACCGCGAAAGCTACGACCGCAGCTTTCTTCAGCACGAGCGGCAACGCGTTTTCCACGCGCACCGCCGGCTTCATCATCCAGGAACACTTTCCACCGGGCATCAGTTTTCGCGCGGGCGGCCCGCTTTACGGCGTGCAGTTCTCTTCGCTGCCGTGCGGCGACATCAAGCAGCCGTCGGCGCGACTCGGCTTGTCCGGCGATCCCGGTGGTTTGCCGATCTACAAAGACGGTCTGCCTGCGGGCGGCATCGGCGTCGAAGGTGACGGGCTTTACACCGTCGATCGCGATCCGACCGACAACGATCAGCCGTTTGAAGAGTTGATCGCCGCCTCGGGCATTCGCGGTTTCGAAGCACCGGAGGGAATCCGCGGGGACACGATACTCGTCGATGGCATCAGGCTGCCGTTTTCGAACGTCACGAATGCGCCCGCGCCAGCGACAACCGCGAGCATTGCAGGAGCCGTCATTTCACCAGCGCCTGCATCCGAATTCATCGCGCAGACGATCGGCGGTATCGCCGGCGAAGTCAGCCCACGGTTCTTTCCGTTCATCCCGGGCACAGCGCCGAGCAGCAACGCGCTTACCGCCGCAGAGGTGACCACGATCATTTCGCACGCGGCGCAACAGGCAAACATCACGCGCGCCGCGATTCGCCAACCACTCGGCTCCAACGCGCGCGTGACGATGGCCGTCGTCGATACGGCGGGCGTAGTGCTCGGAGTTTTTCGGCAACAGGATGCGCCAGTGTTTGGCTACGACGTCGCGGTGCAAAAAGCGCGGACGGCGGCTTTCTTTTCGAGTGCGAACGCGGCGAGCGCGCTGCGCACGGCGGGCTTCGGCGCTTACGTGGATCGCGCGGCGGCTGATGGTTTGCAGTTCAATGGCGCGTTTGCCTTCAGCGATCGCGCGATCGGTTTTCTGCACCGGCCGTTCTTCCCGGACGGCATCGATAACTCCGGGGCCGGACCGTTCAGCACGTCGATTAGCAACTGGAGCCCTTTCAACGTGGGACTGCAACTGGATCTCGTGCGCGCAAACTTTCTCGCGTCGTTGAGCGGACCGGTCGCCGGTTGCACTTCGATACCGGCGCTCGCGAACGGCATTCAGATCTTTGCCGGCAGTGTGCCGCTCTATAAAAATGGCGCGTTGGTCGGAGCGATTGGCGTCAGCGGCGACGGCATCGATCAAGACGACTTGATCGCGGCGGCGGGCGCGAATGGTTTTTCGCCGCCGGTAGGTGTGCGTTCGGATCAGGTTTTTGTGCGCGGCGTGCGGCTGCCATTTCTGAAGTTTCCGCGCAGCCCGAATTTGTGACGGGGATTTAAAGCCGATGAGTAAGAACGGATTTTTAGCGCTGGTCAGCCTCGTTTCGTTCGCGATACTTGTTGCGCTGCCGCTGGTAATTGCGCACTCGCAAAGCGAGCAGACGGCTGTGGTGCGTTTGCGCGTGCGCGTGAAGGCGAACGACGCGGCGCAGTTGCACGGCGTCCCGCGGAAACGGTTCTTTCTGATGCACGGCTCGCGCGCGCAGAACCACGCGCTGGTTGAAGCGATCGAGGGCCAACCGCTCACGACGCGCGATTGTTACTATCAGAAAAACGGCGCGAGCGCCGCGTTGATTAACTGGTTGAAAGATAGCGATTGCGAATCGGTCTATTGCCGCGAAGTCGAGCAGCAGTTTGTCAGCGGTCCGAAAGCAGTGCCGGAATTCGCGACTGCGTTTGCGGCGAGTGAGAAGGAGTTTGGAAGTGGATCGATCGCCCTCAAATGGTTGACGACGAATTTGCCGGCGAATCTGAGGGACGGGTTTTACCGCGATCGTCGTCAGGCGCTGGACGCGCTGCTCAAGCAAGCGCAGACAACTTCCGGCGCGCCGGTGCAGTCGGTGATGACGGATCGTAAAGGCACCGCGTACTTTACCGATCTCGCCGCGGGAACTTACTTCCTGTCAAATCTCGTCCCGACCGAGCTGGGCCAAACCCTGGCCATCTGGGATTGCGAACTGCAAATCAAACCCGACGATCTCGCCAGCGAAAAACAGTATTTGATCTCGAACCGCAACGACCGGCTCGTTAAATGTGTCGCAGTCGAAAAACCCATTCCAGTCTGCCAATGAAATCTGCTTTTCTATTCGTGTTCATCTGTGTCTGTTTGTGGCCGGCTTTCGGCGCTGTCGACTACACCAAGTTTTCCCACTCCACACCAAAACACAAATCAGCCTGCAACACCTGCCACAAAGTCCCGACGAAAAACTGGAGCAAGGTTTCACAGTACCCGGACGTCACCGACTTTCCCGATCACGACGCGTGCGTGAGCTGCCACCGCGCGCAGTTTTTCAAAGGTGCGCGGCCGCCGATCTGCTCCGTCTGTCATTTAAAGACATCGCCGCGCGACGAAGCGCGTTACGACTTTCGTAGACCGGCTGTAAGCCTGCAGTTCGTCATCGAGTTTCCGCACGATCGACACCAGGACGTCATCGCCCTTAATCGGTTTTTTATCTCTGCTCCCTGGACGTCGCAGCGCGCGCCGCACGGGTCTTTCATGGCCCACGCCGCTGCGCCGCAACAGTTCAACAACTGCACCATCTGTCACGGCGGAACTTTCTTTGTACCCGGTGCTCCCGCGCCAACGCCGACTCCGAGTCCACGAACCTCCGATACCGACGGGCTGCGCCTGGTCGCGTATAAAGCCTCTCCAACTCAACACAGCGCGTGCTTCAACTGTCACTGGAAATCACAGGAACCCGTCGCCGCCAACTGCAACGGCTGTCACAAGCTCGCGCCTGCCCCTTACTTCAGACCGCCGGCGCCGAAAAGAATCTCCCGCAACTTCATTCACGACGGCGGCGGCGAAAAGAAGCAGCATGTTGACGAGTGCACGACGTGCCACATCAACATCACCAAGTCAGCCACGCTACGCGGCCTCAAACCCGACGTGCCGATCACGTCGTGCACCAGATGTCACAACGCAGACGGTCTGGGACAAGATCTCAACAAAGAACTAACGGCGCTCGACAAGAACCGCGCGTTTACTTGTGTCTATTGTCACGCACCAGACGTCGGCAGTCTCGATGCACCCGCGAGTCATTACCTCATCGTCCAACGCCCTCCACTTAAACGGAGGGACATCAAATGACGCGGCGCCGCAGTCTTCTTTTCCTCGCTTGCGTGTTCGATCTGTGTCTGCTGTGTTCATCCGTGGCCCAATCTCCCGAAACTGACTACTCCAAGTTTCTCCACTCGAGCGCCAAACATCGCTCGCTCGCCTGCCCCTCGTGTCACGAACGCACCGACAACTCCGCGACGCCGCGTTTTCCCGGTCACAAGGCCTGCACCGACTGCCATCGCGGACAGTTCACGACCCCCGCGATCCCGATGTGCGTGATCTGTCACACCGACACGAAGAGCAACAATCCGCCGCTGAAAAACTTTCCCGCCGGCTTCAACGAACCGTTCAACGTAAAGTTCGATCACGCGCAACACAACGCCGACGCCGCCCGGCCGCCGAATGGTTGCGCCGGATGTCACAGCTCGCCCGTTAGCCGGCGCGCCGGATTTTCGATTCCGGCGAACCTCGCCGCGCACAGCAACTGCTACACGTGTCACACGCCAACGAGCAGATCGAACGCCGGCCGTGAGATCGCGTCGTGCGGCGTCTGTCACGAGCAAAAACCGTATCGTCCGACGAGCACTAACGCACGCGCGTTCGCTCGCGCCTTCAGTCACGCCGACCACGGCGCGCGCCAACGACTCGACTGCGCTGATTGCCACAAAGTCACCGCGGGCGCGCCGCAGACGCGCCAGGTGAGCTCGACCACGGCCGCCCAACACTTCTTCAGCACGCGCGCCCAGACGTGCGCGACGTGTCACAACGGCAAACGAATTTTCGGTGGCGACCTCGGCTTCAACGACTGCAGGCGCTGTCATTCCGGTCCCACCTTCCGCATGCCCATGTGATAAGATTCGCGGTCATGAAAATCCCGCTTATTCTGCTTTTGGCACTGATCAGCTTCGCCGTTGTGGTGCAGGAAAAAGAGAGCAAGACGCAGCCGAAGGAAGTCACGCTCGCGAAGGACAGCCAGTCGGATAAATACGGCGAAGTCGCTTTCAATCACGAGAACCACGTAGTCAAGAAGTACAGTCCGGACGGGCAGAGTGTGCTGACGTGTGTTGAGTGTCACCACACCGACCAGCCGGCGGCGAACTTGAAAGCGCCGTTGAAGACTTCGGAACGCACGGTGGTGTTGACGGTGGAGTCGTTGGCGGCGGCAGATGCGAAGCCGGTGAAGAGTTGCCGCGCGTGTCACCTGCAAGCCGGTGATGATAGTGCGCCGTTGCCGTCGGTGCAGTACCCCGATAAGCCCGCGCCGACAAAGTTAACGAATGAAGTTGCGTATCACTTGAACTGCAACGTTTGTCACGACAAAGCAATTGCCGCCCGTCCCGCGCTCAAAGGAAAAGTTCCCGGCTCGAACGACTGCGTCCCCTGCCATAAACCGGCCGGATAGGGGCCACGGATTGCACGGATAACACGAATCAATCCGTATCTATCTGTGTAAATCTGTGGCTAAAAATATGCTGCACGTGACACGACGTGCAGTCGGGTTTGCCGTTGGCGGTGCTGTGACAGGTGGCGCAGGTGGTGCGCGGCGTGACGCGATCGATGGGATCGAAGGAGAGGTGACAACTGTTGCACGACAGGCGTCCTTCGGCGTTCCCTTTAATCCCCGGAACAACCTTCACTCGCTGATCGTGCAAAGCATGAAACTGATTGCTGCGCCACTTCTGCTCTGAATCAGTCGGCAAACGAACCAACGCCAGCTTTCGCAGTTCCCACTCTTCATCGTTGATCGACTTCGCACTCCACTCGCCGTTCACCACCGGATAACCAAACGTACCCCCGTGCGGCGTGCCAACGCGGCGTTCGTTGTAAACTTCCCGGTTGTTGTCGTTGTGACAAGTCGTACACGACGCCAGCGCCGCGGTTTTCGCATCGAACGACGCACCCTGATGCTCGGCGTGACAGTTCGCGCAACCGATACCGGCCGCGACGTGGGGCTTGATCACGGTCGCTTTGAACGCCTCCGTGTTGTGACAACCGGCACAACGCTCATTCATCGTTCCCTGCAACGCATGACAGGTCGTGCACGAACCACTGTTTGGCTTAACAGCGATTGCCGGCGTCAGGCTCAACTGCGACATCGCGTGTGCGTTCGACAGCGGTCCCGGCGCGAACGCGTTCGTGTACCAGTAAGCCGCGGCTACGGAAGCTGCACCGACCAGAATCACGCCCCAGGTAAAGAACGCTGCCGGCCAGCGCGAAATCAAGTCCGACGTCGGCATCCAATTGAACTGCGCTTTCCCGCTTCGTCTGCCGCCCTTCGGAAACAGCGGCGACGGCCGCACCATCTTTCCTGCTTCGCGAATGCGTTTGTCCCAGAAGATGTCGAGCGCCTTCGTACCGGCGATCGGCGACGGCCGCGGCTTCTTTGCCTTGGCGCCGGCCGGCACCTCGAGGTTGTCAGTGCTGAAACCCGGATCACTGACGTCGATCTCTGACGCTTGCGCGCCAATCCGCATTTCCACGCGAATGACGAGCGCTTCGCCGGAAGTATCAATCTCCAACTGAAAAGGACCGACTTCGATGATGTCGCCGGCCGCCAGCGCTTCGTTGTCTGCGACCGGTTTGCCGTTGAGAGTGACCGGATTTTTCGGGCGCAACGAGAAGATGTAATAAGCGTTCTCAAATTGCTTGATGCCCGCCTGCACCCGCGACACCGACGGATGGTTGAGCAGCACCTCACACTCCGGCAGCCGTCCGATCAGCAGTCCTTCACTGATGATCGTCACCGGATCGATCGTGAGGTCCTGGCGGACAATGATGAACTGGTTGTTAACGGGCATTGAAGAAAATCACTTGCACGACGTGCACTACCATCAGCGCGAGCATCGCGGCGGTTGAAATGACGTGAATCGGGATCCACGAACGCAGCATTCGGTGCAGAAACAACAACGCATCCACGCGGCGCAGCGTGACGGCCGTCTCAACTGCCGACAGCAACAACTCTCTTTCGTCGTGGGTCGCGAGTCCCGTCGTGCGCGACTTGAACTCTTCGCGGGCCTGCGCCAGCAGCGACTTCAACTCCTCGCGCCGCCAGAGTTGTCGCCACATAAAAGCGCGAGAAGCAAACCGCGCGTAAACACGCTCACGAATCTCGTCCTTCAGCCAGCCTTCACTCCGCTCGAGTAGCGACGCCGCCTGCTGCTGCAACTCTGCCCGGCGTGTTTCCAGATCCTCGAGCAGTAACGGTTCGCCTTCGATCCGCGTCATGATGCGTGGCGCGAAGATGTAGGCGATCACGCCGATCAAACCTGACACGATCACCAGATCGAACACGACGTAGAGCAAACCCGTCAGCAACCCGCCGAGACGCGTGCCGGAGTGCAGCAACAGCACTATCCCGGCGACGGTGCCGGCATAGATGTGGGCCAGCATCCAGTAACGCAACGCGCCCGCGCGCCGCCGATAGATTTGCTTGCGCAACGGATACGTCATCACGATCGCCACGCCCACGAGCCCGGTCAGGCCCGTCAGCCAGCGCATCGTCAGCCACGTGCCGGCGATCACTTCGTCAAATCCGTGTCGCGCCAATCCCCAAATAACCGCGAGCAGCGCGATCAGCGTGGCCGCTACACCCGCAACGTGCCACGCGCGCGCCACCGGATCGCGCTTATGAATGTTGCGCCCAATCGCGTGCGTCTGATCGCGAAAGACGAAGCCCCGCGTTGACCGAACCTCGTCGAAATACTCGACGGGGTTTATTCTGACGAGCGCGCCGGTCGGACAATTCTCTTCGCACGAGTACGCTTGGCGCCGCGCACCCGCGGGATTCAGCGGCGTGTTTTCGCACAGGTTGCATTTGATCGCGACCACGTCGTCGCCGGCGGGCGCGGTTGGTTCTTCAAGGCGGAAACTAAAGACGCGCGCGAGCCTCGACCGGAAGCTGCGATCGTTTGCCGGCGCGTCGCGCGGCACCATCGTGATTGCGTCGTACGGACACTGCGTGGCGCAATCGAAACACCCGATGCACGTCCCGCGGTCGATATCGACCTGACCCAGCGGATCGCGAAAGATCGCACCCGTCGGACAGCCAGTTAAGCACTCCGGATCGGCGCAGTGCAGGCAGACCTGCGGCACGAGCGCATGTTGCAAACGTTTCTTTCCAATCGACACCGGCCGCTTGATCTGAATGCCGCGGCGCAACAGCCGCGATTGCCCGTGCACCTTGTGACAAGCGAGCGAACAGTTGCCGCAGCGCACGCACAAATCCATGTCCATCACGAGCACGTTGTTGCCGTCGACGATGCCGGTCGCAATCTCTTCCTCGGCTGACTTAAGCGCATTAAGGTCGACGACCGATTCAATCGTGAGCGGCAACTCATCGTCAGCTTTCGAAAACCCTGACAACGCCTCAAACAGTTCACGCCGCAGCGCCGCATCTGAAGAAAACGAAGCCAGCGAGATTTCGAGCACTTCGGTTCGCGCCATCAAACTCGCGCTGTATTTCCAATTTCCCGGATCCGTGATGGCTTCGAGGCCGAGGCAATTGCCGGCGCCGAGAAAATCAACCCCGATCCCCTGGTTCATCCCCATCACGACCTCGGGAGAGGCCGCATCAAAACGGATCCCGCGCGCGCGTCGCACCCAACCAGTCTTGATAAAGCTCACGCGATCGATGGGCGTGCCTTCTTTGCACAGGATGTGGTTCTTGCCATACACCATGAAGCGCGCGGATTTTATGAGCTCGTCGACGAGCGGTTCGCTCAGTGGCTTGTCCGTGACGTGCGAGAATTCTTCAATGACGCGCGCAACTCCGTGCGTGCGATAAGTCTCGTCGAGAATCTGGCCAAACTTCGGCAGCTTGCGTAACAGGCGCAACGCGGGCCGCGAAACTTCGAGCACGATCGCGCTCTGATTAGCGGGTACGGCGACCGTCGCGTTTCGTTCGATGCCGGCGAGCAGCGCCATCTCACCGAAACACGTACCGGGCTCGAGCACGTTGATCTTCTTGCGGGTACCGTTGTCATCGACGTAAACGTCGAGCAAACCTTCGACGGCGATGTAGAAAGTGTTTCCGCCCCACTCGCCTTCGCGCATGATCTCTTCGCCCGCGTCGTAAGCGAGCAAGCGAACGTAAGGTCCGACACGTTTGCCGTTGCCGTAGTCGCGCCCCTGCACGATCACTTCGAGATCACCGGCGTATTTCTGTTTGCCGTTTTGTTCTTCGAAGAGTTCCGCGGTAAGAGCGAGACGCTGGACGGCTTCAACAACGCGACCCCGATCGGTAATTTCGCGTGGCATCGGCGTTTTTATACATCCGTTTTATCTGTGTTACCAAGCAAAAAGAATAAGTGTGCTAAACTTTTCGCCGTCAAAATGCTACCTGAAAAATTTCATTCGCTTTCCCTCGAGCAACAAATCGGACAATTCCTTTTCATCGGTCTTCCGGGAACGGAACTCGACGCCGAAACGCGCGATCTGATCACTCGGGTGCAACCTGGCGGCGTGATCATTTTCGGCCGCAACGTCGCCGGCCCCGAGCAACTACGCAGGTTGCTCGACGGCGTGCGCGAGCTCGTCTCGACACCGCCGCTGTTCGGCATCGATCAGGAAGGCGGACTCGTCGATCGCCTGCGACGCATCTTCACGCCGATGCCGTCCGCGCGCACGATTCGACAACACGGCGATCTCGGCGCGGCGCGCGCTCTCGGACGCATCACCGGCGAAACGCTGCGCATGCTCGGCTTTAACCTGAACTTCGCGCCCGTGATGTCGATCATGACCGAAGACCGCGACCTGCTGTCGAACGGTCTTTATTCGCGTTCGTACGGCCGTTCGCCCGGCGAAGTGCTGGGTTACACGACGGTTTACCTGCGCGGACTGCAGAGCACCGGCTGCCTCGGGTGTCTCAAACACTTTCCCGGCATCGGCGCGGGCGAGGTCGATTCGCACGAGGAGATGCCGGTCGTCCAACTCTCACACGACGATCTGATCGCGCAGGATCTCGCGCCTTACATCGAACTGTTTCAACGTCGCGACGATCGCATTCGCTGCGTGATGGTGAGTCACGGCGGTTTTCCCAACATCGACATCCGTGAAGAAACCACCGGCGGTCTACTCGAACCCGCGTCGCTCAACTACAACATCGTTACGAAATTGCTGCGCGAGGAGCTCGGTTACCAGCATCTCGTCGTCACAGACGATCTCGAAATGGGCGCGATTCTGCGTCACTACGAAATCGGCGACGCAGTCGTGAAGGCGGCCATGGCCGGTGAAGACATGCTCTTGATTTGCGCCACGCCCGAGAGAATTCTTCGCGGTCACGAAGCTCTCGTGGCAGCCGCGCGCGACGGACGACTTTCGACGGAACGGATCGAGGAATCGCTGCAACGAATCGCGCGCACGAAAGCCATCATCGAAGAACCGCTGCCGCTCGATGTCGATCGCTTCAAGGCGTTATCAGACGAGGTCGCGAAACTTAACAGCAAGCTCAACTACGTCTACGGAGGCACAGTCAAGTGAAGAGACGCGCAGTTATCCTGCTCGCGAGTTTGATCCTCGGCCTGATGATCGCGCCGGCAGCGTGCCGCCGCCGCGGCAGCAACTCATTTGTGATCGCGCTGGGCGACAATGTCCGCACCATCGATCCGATCGGTTCGCCTTCGGTAGACGCCGCGAGCGAGCGCGTGCGCGCGTTGATCTTCAACTCGCTCGTCAAGAAGGACGCAAAGTTTGACTACGTTGGCGAACTCGCTTCGGAAATCAAGCGCTCAGACGATGGTCTGACGTTCACGTTCGCGTTGCGTGACGGCGTGAAATTCCACGATGGCCGCCCGTTCAGTTCGGCCGACGCGAAGTACACGTTGGATCTCCTCTTGTCGAGCAGCTTTGCGAAGTCTGCCAGTTTTTTTGACGAGAAAAAACAGAGTTACGTCAAGAGCATCGAGGCGCCGGACCAACGCACCATTGTCGTAACGCTAACGAAACCTTGGGTGGGGTTGTTGTCAAATCTGGTGCCCATCCCAATGATCCCGAAAGATAGTTACGAGTCGCAAAAAACTCATCCACTCGGCACCGGACCATTCAAGTTCATCAGTTTCGACGAGACGCAACAGGTTTGCGACCTCGAGGCATTTCCCGAGTATTGGGACGGCCCCACGCATTTGCAGCGAGTGCGGGTGCGCGTGATCTCCGACATGAACGCGTTGCAGGCGGAACTGCAGGCCGGGCGCGTCGATATCGCGCCGATGCCGACGAGTCTTGCGCCGGACGCGATCAAGCGACTCGAGCAGGACCCGAATCTTCAGGTGCGCGCGTTCGCCGGTTCAAATCTCATACTGTTGACGCTGAACACCTCGTCGCCACCACTCGACAACGTCAAGGTGCGACAGGCAATCGCGTACGCGATCGACCGCCCGACAATGATTCAGAAGTTGCTGCTTGGTTACGGAAAGATCGCGCATTCGATCATTCCGGAAGAATCGTGGTCTTATTCGCCGGGCCATGTCTACAACTACGATCCGGCGATGGCGAAGAAGCTGCTGGCCGAAGCGAATTTTCGTGGCGATAAACCGATCGTTTACAAAGTGTCCGGCAGCAGCATCGCGGGCCGGCAATACGCGGGAGTGATTCAAAACTATTTGAAGGAAGTGGGCATTCCGCTCGAGATCCAGACCTCAGAGATTAACACTCTCTTTGATGAACTGCGGCGGGGTAACTTTCAGATCGCTTACGGGCAGTGGGTCGGCGGCAACCAGGATCCGATTTTTTACAAAGACCTGTTTGCGACTTCCGAGATTCCGACGCAGACGCGGTCGTCGCGCAATCGCAGCCGCTACAGCAATCCCGAGCTCGACGCGTTGATCGAGCAGGCAGTGAACACCTTTGACCGTCAGAAAGCACGCGAGTTGTACGTGAAGATTCAGGAGATTGTGAGCCGCGACGTGCCGGTGTTGCCGATGTGGTATCAGAACAACATCGTGATCGCGCGCAAGAACGTGGGTAATATTCAGGTGAATGCGAGCGGCGACTGGGGCTTCGTGAAGGACCTGACCGTCAGTCAGTAGACCAGCCGCCGGCGCTTGTTTTTTGCAGCCCTTTTGGGCGCGGTGGTCGCCACAGGGTCAAACTCGGTGAAATCAACCACCGGCAGTTCAGCAAGCCGTCGTTCGAGCTCCAGCTGCGCCGCATCCTTTGGCCGTTGCGTCGTTGTTGATTGCGACTGCGGTGCTCCAGGTTGAGCAGTGCCGCGCTAAAAGAGCCCGAGCAGAACCGTGCAGCCCACGCAGCACAGAAGCGGTGTCATTCGCATGAGTGTTCGCATAGATCTCCCTATCTGCCTGGGCGCTTGAAACGTATTCAAATGGATGGGCGAGATCGTCTCTGTTGTGAGTACGAGGGAGGAC
>Ga0081539_10000509_pt1 | contig 80756 bp, 77 predicted proteins | sample TabmetS4T2R2_FD_71023 | JGI IMG/M metagenome (GOLD analysis project Ga0081539, IMG submission 71023) | Tabebuia heterophylla rhizosphere microbial communities from the University of Puerto Rico - S4T2R2 | ecosystem: Host-associated > Plants > Roots > Rhizosphere ...
ACAGGTTCGTCGTTCGCGCCGATCACCGTCACACTGACGGCCGGCGGCGCGTAACGCGGCCGCTGGTTGAGCGGGCAGTTCTCGGGCGAAACGCTGGGCGTGTTGCCCGAGAACTGCCCGCTCAAACCTAGAGGGGACATGTGCGTTGGCGATCTCACCCAGCGCATTACACGGTGGATGTGTCCGAACGGGCGACCAACGACAAGGAGTGAGTCAACCGTGAAGACGTTCGAGAAGTCCGTGGACGTCGCCGTTCCGCTGCAGACGGCGTACAACCAGTGGACGCAGTTCGAGGAGTTCCCGCGCTTCATGGAGGGTGTGGAGCGAATCGAACAGCTCGATAACCGGACCACCCACTGGGTGACGAAGATCGGTGGTGTCGAGCGCGAGTTCGACGCCGTGATCGCCGTGCAGGAGCCGGACCACATCATCACGTGGAACACCACCCCGGACGCGGGCGAGCAGCAGGCCGGACGCGTGACGTTCGAGCCGATCGACCCGGACCACACCCGGGTGACGCTCGTCATGGGGTGGGAACCGCAGGGTGCGGTGGAGAAGGCCGGTGGCGCCCTTGGTGTCGTCGAGCGACGGGTCGAGGGTGACCTCAAGCGCTTCCGTAGTTACGTCGAGGAGCGCGGCACGAGCTCCGGTGCCTGGCGCGGGCGGATCGAGCCCGGTCAGGAGCCCAGCCAGGAGCAGCCCGAGGGGCAGTCCGGATTCACCGGGCCCGGCCAGTCCCAGCCCGGCTACGGGCAGATGGGTGAGGATCGCGGCACAAGCCTCTGATCCCTCGTCCAGGGCAGGCCGCTAAGGGCCACAAGGGGGAGGCCGGACCTCTGCGGAGGTCCGGCCTTCCGCCATGTGCGGGGGTCCATGGCGGACGGCGGCTCAGCCAGGCGGCCGGCGCCCGGCACCCGGCGCCCGGCTCAGCATGGGTTGCTGCGGCCTCCGACCTTGGCCGCCTTCGCCCTCGCCCGCAGGAGCGCGTCGATCCGGTCGGCGGGGACGGCCGGCTCCCAGAGGAACCCTTGGCCCCAGCTGCACCCGAGGTCGCGCAGGGCGTCAAGCTGCCCGTCGGTCTCGACGCCCTCGGCCACGACGGTCAGGCCGAGGCTCAGCCCCAGGGCCACAACTCCGGTGGTCAAGGCCGTGTCGGTGGCATCCGTGCCCAGACCGCCGACGAAGGACTTGTCGAGCTTCAGCTCCCCGATCGGGAGACGCCGCAGGTACGTGATCCCGGAGTACCCGGTCCCGAAGTCGTCCACGGCCAGCCGGACGCCGGACGCCGCGAGGCTCGTGAGCTCGGCAGCCGCCGACGATCCGACGGCGAGCAGCCGGCTTTCCGTGATCTCCAGGCACAGCCGGTCCGCTGCCAGGCCGGAGCGTCCCAGCGCCCGCTGGACGGCGTCGGTGAGACTGTGGTTGCCGAGCTGCCGGGTGGAGACGTTCACCGCGACAAGTGGCGCGCCGGGCCCGTGCTCCTGGAACCATCGGGCGCCCTGGGCGCACGCGACGTCGAGCACCCACCGGCCGATCCCCGTGATGAGCCCGCGCTGCTCGGCGACGTCCAGGAACTCACCGGGCAGCAGCAGGCCGCGCTCGGGGTGGTGCCAGCGCAGGAGTGCCTCGACGGCGACCAGCGCGCCGCTGGCCAGGTCGTATGTCGGCTGGTAGTACACGCGTAGCTCGTTGCGCTCCACCGCCGTGCGCAGCTGGCCGTCCAGCGCGATGAGCCGAAGGGCGGCGGCGTGCAAGGAGACGTCGGCGGGTTCCCAGCGTCGGCCGCCGCGATGCTTGGCGGAGTACATCGCGGTGTCGGCGTCCCGCAACAGCTCCTCGGCCGTGCTGTCGTCGTACCCGATGGCGATGCCGATGCTCGCCTGGGCGGACACCGGCTGACCGTCAAGGACCACCGTCGCATCAAGGGCATGCTGGATATGCCCGGCGATCACCGCGGCGTCGTCGGGATCGGAGAGGTCCTCACACACCACGACGAACTCATCGCCCCCCAGACGAGCCACCGTGTCGCTGCCCCGGACCGCCCCCGAGATTCTTTCGCCGACCCACACGAGGAACTCGTCGCCCGCCGCGTGTCCCAGGCTGTCGTTGACGGCCTTGAAGTCGTCGAGGTCCACGAACAGGACGCCGACCATGGCGCCGGTCCGCTTGGCCCGGGCCAGTGCCGTCCGCAGGTGATCAAGCATCAGCGTGCGGTTGGGCAGCCCGGTGAGGTCGTCGTGCAGGGCCCGGCGGACGAGTTCCTGCTCCGCCTCCTTGCGGGCCGTGATGTCCTCGACCTCCGCGAGCAGATACAGCGGCGTGGCGTCGCTGTCGCGCACCAATGTCGCGCTGAGGAGCCCCCACACCGCACTGCCGTCGGCCCGGCGGTAGCGGCGCTCCTCGCGATGGCTTTCCCGGGCGCCGACCAGCAGATCCTGCAACGCCTCGCGAATCGCCGCGGCGTCGGCCGCAGGCATCACGTCGGCGAAGGTCAGCCCGAGCAACTCTTCCCGCGAGTAGCCGAGGAAATCGCACAACGCGCGGTTGACCCGCAGATGCCGGCCGAACGTCGCCGGATCGACGCTGATCAGGCACATCCCGGTCAGCGCCTCTTCGAACGCCAGCCGGAATCGTTCCTCGCTGTCCGCCAGTGCGCGTGCCGACTGCCGCTGAGCGGTGACGTCGCGCGCCACCACGATGCAGCCGTCCCCGAACTTGACCACGTTGACGTCCATATGCCGGGGAGCGCCGGGACCGACCGTCACCGTGGCTTCGAACACCATCCGGGTGCCGGTCTCGATGACCTTGAGGCAGCGGTCGTAAACCGTCTCACGCAGGTCGGGCGGAAGCAGCGCCAGGAGGCGGACGCCCGCTGCGTCCTCGCTCGGGCGACCCAGCCGGCGAGCCGTCGTCGGATTGGCATACGTGCATTCGAGATCGACGAGCCGGCCGGCGGCGTCCCGTACCGCGCAAAGGACCATGAAGGAGTCCTCCATTGCTGCGAGGGCCGTGCGCAGCAGCTCCTCGGAGCCCCGCAGCTCCTCCCTGGCCTCGCGCAGCGCGGTGAACTCCGTGAAGGTCGTGATGACGGCGTGCGGTCCGTCGTCCTCCGGCCGCCACAGCGGCTGGGTGTTGGCGATGACCCAGCGGCGTACGCCGTCCTGGGTTCGGATCCCCATGACCACGCCGCGTTGTTGCTCCCCGGTCCGCAGGGTCGCGATCGTGGGCCGCTCGGCGTCCGGCAACGGCGACCCGTCGTCACGCAGGACGTCCCACCGGCTCTCCAGGATGCTGCTGCCGATCATCTCCTCCCGTGTGACACCCAGGAGTTCCAGGGCGCTGTCGTTGCACTCCTGGACGTGCGCGGCGGCGTCGACCACGAAGAGCGCCTCACCGAGAGTGGCCACCATGCCGCGATAGCGAGCTTCGGACTCGCGCAGCGCCTCCTGTGCCTGATGTCGCGCCGTGACGTCCCGCCACGTGTACACGAGCTCCTCCGCGCCGATGGCAGACGCGCGGATGTCGTAGCGGCGCTCCTGGCCGTCGAGGAACTCCTGCGCGTAGGTCCAGTCGTCCAGGACCAGCGGCTCTCCAGTCTCCAGCACCTTGATGCACAGGTCCAGCAGGCCGCTGGTCGCATGTCCGGGCTGGATCTGGAGCATCGTGGTGCCGACAAAACGATCGCGGGACATCCCGAGATAGCGGCAGGCGGCCTGGTTGGCGTACACGTGCCGGAAGTCGACGATGCGGCCGGCCGCGTCGTACACGGCGGACAGCAGCAGGCAGGGGTGCAGCAGCCGATCCAGCGCGTCGTCGACCCGGTTGCGGCCGCGGGACACTTCCTCCTCCAGCAGCCTCACCCGCTGATCGGCCGCGTCGACCCGGGAGGCCAGCGCCGCCGCCTTCCGGCGTTGGGCCACCGCGTGACCACCCAACCAGCCGATGGCGGCGACCAGAACGGCGAGAAGGACGGCGAAACCGAGGGCGTCGCGCGACGAGATTGCTGCCTCCAGAACGCGAATCGTTTGCCCAGGGTACGGCCGTCGTGACACTTGGCGACAGGCGGGCGGCGGCGTCCGCCGTGGTAGGAAGACGTCGTGCGGCACATCGATGCGCTGGAACGGCGGGCACGGCTGGCGATCCGGCACCGGGTGACGCCGTCCATGAGCGCACCGGACCCCGCGAGCGTTGCGCACAGCATGCTCGCGTTGCACGCGACCGATCCCGCGACGGTGTTTCTGTCGGTGCAGGCCCGCTCAGCATCGGATCCTGCCGCGATCGAGCGGGCGCTGTACGAGGAGCGGTCGCTGATCAGGCTGCTCGGCATGCGCCGCACGATGTTCGTGCTGCCCGTGGAGGTCGCGCCCGTCGTGGAGGCCGCCTGCACCAAGGCGATTGCCGTCACTCAGCGCCGGACGTACACGAAGCTCCTGAGCCAGGCGGGCGTCGGGGACGGGGCATGGCTGGCGGACGTCGAGGAATCCACCGTGCGCGCTCTGCGCGCCCGCGGTGAGGCGACGGGCGCGCAGTTGTCCCAGGACGAGCCACGCCTGCGCAGCCGCGTGCAGGTGGCCGAGGGCAAGTCGTACGGCGGGCCGACGAACATCACGTCGTGGGTGTTGTTGCTGCTCGCCGCGGAGGGCCGCATCGTGCGGGGCCGCCCGAACGGATCGTGGACCAGCTCGCAATGGCATTGGTCGCCCGTCGAGGCATGGCTGCCGAACGGCATGCCGGAGATCCCGGTCGACGAGGCGCGGGCGCAACTGGCTAGGCGCTGGCTTGCGACGTTCGGCCCGGCCACGCCCGCCGATCTTCGATGGTGGACTGGATGGACCGCCGGGCAGGTGAAACAGGCGCTGGCCGCCGTTGGGCCGGTGGAGGTTGATCTCGAGGGTGAGTCGGGGCTGGTCCTGGCGGACGACGTCGATCTTGTTGAGGCGCCTGACCCGTGGGTGGCCATGCTGCCCGCACTGGATCCCACGCCCATGGGGTGGTCACGGCGCTCCTGGTTTCTCGGACCGCACGCACCGGCGCTCTTCGACCGCTCCGGGAACATCGGGCCCACCGTATGGAGTGACGGGCGCATCGTGGGCGGCTGGGCACAGCGGGCGAACGGGGAGATCGTGTACCGGCTGCTGGAGGACGTGGGGGCACAGACACGTGCGGCAGTGGACGCCGCGGCCGAGCGGCTGGCGGCATGGATCGGGCCGGTGCGCGTGACGTCGCGCTTCCGGACGCCACTGGAGCGTGAACTAACCGCGTGAAGTGCGCCGTCGCCCGGTCACCATTCATGATCATGGAGGATCCGGCGGTCCATGGCCACCGGATCCTCCGTGATCATGGCTAAACCAGTGCTACTCGCAGCCGATGCCGTCACCATCGCGGTCCAGGTCGTAGATGTCGCTGCCGACGACGGTGACCGGTCCTTCGACGTACGCCGGCCCGTTGCCGCTCCCGCCGGCGCAGTCGACGTCGCTGGCAATCGGCACGCAGGCGCCGCTGTAGTTGGGATCGCACTCGCTGGTCACCTTGGTGCCGACAAGGGTGACCTGGGTGACCGGCGCCTTCAGAACGACCCGGCTGAGCAGCCGCCCGCGCGTACGGACGCCATTCACGATGGTGACCTCGTAGGTAAGCCGGGTTACCCCAGGCACCCCACGCGTCCTGATCTTCCGCACGCCTTCGTCCAGTGACGAATCCTCCACCGTTCGCTTCTTGAACGATATGGCCGCAGTGACCGTCTCCGTTGTATGGGTCGGCACCGGAGTGGTCGCCGCGAGCGGGGTCTGCGCAGCCTCACTCGTCGTCGTGCTCACTGCCGCCTGCGTTGACGCCTCCGCGACCGGCACGGACACGCCGGTGTCGACGGCCTCGAGTGTGTCCGTTGGGCCACACGCCGCGGTCATGATCAAGAGCGCACCAATGGTGACCACCCGCACCGCGCGTCGCACCGTGTTCGATGACATAGCGTAAGCGAATCATGTCGCTAGGTGTTCGTGCTCAAGGAAGGGGAAGGATTCCGCCGTACGCCCGAGCGATGGCTCATCAAAGTGGAAACGTTCGGTCCTATATCACCGAAAGTTTCCGTCATGACGAGGAGACAGGCGCGCGAACGCCGTCCTCCATGATCACGGAGGATGCGGCGGTCCATGGCCACCGAATCTTCCGTGATCATGGCTCAGCCCTCGATCGACACCTGGGGTGTCGTCGCCGCCGGGCGCAGGAAGCGCACCAGGGCCTCGGCCTCGGTGATGTCGAGCCGCTCGATCAGGCCCTGGCGCGCCAGCAGAGCGCGATTCAGATCCGGGGTCGACATGGGGGTGACGCCCACGCCACCCGAGGCTACCCTCACCCCGTGCCTCCCTTCCGAGCCGATCATGTCGGCAGCCTCCTGCGCCCCCGTCATCTTCTCGAGGCCCGCGCCAGGAAGGCGGCCGGCGAGCTTGATGCCACGAACCTTCGTGCGATCGAGGATGACGCGATCCGCGACGTCGTCCGGCTGCAGCGCGACGTCGGCCTGCGGACCGCCACCGACGGGGAGTTCCGGCGCACGTCGTGGCACATGGACTTCATCTACAGCCTGAAGGGCGTGCAGCCCACGCAGGACAAGTTCACGGTGCACTTCCACAACGAGTCCGGCGACATCGACTTCGAGACCCCGGCGGCGCAGGTGGTCGGCAAGCTGGGAATCGACGAGCCGATCTTCGGGGAGCACTTCACGTTCCTGCGGGACGTCGTCGCCCAGGAGGCGCCCGAGCTGACGCCGAAGCTGACCATCCCGTCGCCCAGCATGCTGCATTACCGCGGCGGCCGGGCCTTCATCGACCCGGACGTGTACCCAGACCTGGACCAGTTCTGGGATGACCTGTCCGCGGCGTACGCCAAGCAGGTGGCGCGCGTCGCCGAGCTCGGCTGCACCTACCTGCAGCTGGACGACACCAGCCTGGCGTACCTCAACGACCCGACCCAGCGCGGGCTGCTCGCCCAGCGCGGCGACGACCCGCTGCACCAGCACGAGCGCTACATCCGGCAGATCAACGCCGGGCTCGCCGACCGGCCCGCCGGCTTGACCGTCACGACCCACCTCTGCCGCGGGAACTTCCGATCCTCGTGGGCGGCGGAAGGCAGCTACGACTTCGTAGCGGAGGCGCTGTTCGGCGAGTTGAACGTCGACGGCTACTTCCTGGAATACGACGATGCCCGCTCGGGCGGATTCAAGCCGCTGCGCTTCGTGCCGCCGGGGAAGAGGGTGGTGCTCGGCCTGGTCACCACCAAGCACCCGGAGCTTGAGTCGAAGGACGACCTGAAGCGCCGCATCGAAGAGGCGTCGGAGTATGTCCCCCTCGAGCAGTTGTGCCTGTCCGGTCAGTGCGGTTTCTCCTCCACGGTCGAGGGAAACGCGCTGACGATCGACCAGCAGATCGCGAAGCTGGAACTGATCGTGGAGACCGCGACCGAGGTGTGGGGCTCGATCTAGCGCAATTCGTTCTTGAGCACCTTGCCCATCGCGTTGCGCGGCAGGCGATCGAGCAGGTGCACTCGCCGGGGGCGCTTGTGCACCGCCAGGTGGGCTGCGACGAAGTCGATCAGTTCCCGCTCGTCCACACCGTCGGCGACCACGAACGCGGTCACCACCTCGCCGAGGTCGGGGTCCGGCGCGCCGACGACGGCCGCCTCGGCGACGGACGGATGCGCCAGTAGCGCCTGCTCCACCTCGCCAGCGCCGATGCGATAGCCACCGCTCTTGATCAAGTCCGTTGCGGCGCGGCCGACGATGCGGTGCCAGCCGTCCGCCGCGATGCAGGCCATGTCGCCGGTGCGGAACCAGCCGTCCGGAGTGAAACCGGCCGCGGTGGCGTCGAGTCGGTTGAGGTAACCGGAAAAGACGGTGGGCCCCCTGACCTGCAGCTCGCCCATCGCTTCGCCGTCGCTCGGCAGCGGGGTCCCGTCGTCCGCCACGATCCTGGTCCGGACGCCACGCAGCGGCGTTCCCACATGGCCGGGTCGGCGCTCGCCGGACGCCCGGGCGCTGACAGTGATGAGGGTCTCCGTCATCCCGTACCGCTCGACGGGTCGATGGCCGGTCAGCGCGGAGATCCCCTCGAAGACCGGGACGGGCAGGGCCGCGCTGCCCGAGACCAGGAGGCGGGCGCCGGCGAGGGCCGCTGCAGAGGCCGGGTCGGCCGCGATGCGTGCCCAGACCGTGGGCACCCCGAAGTACAGTGACCCCCCGGCGGCGGCGTATGCCTCCGGCGTCGGGCGGCGGGTATGGATCAGTCGGCTGCCGACGCGCAATGCGCCCAACACGCCGAGCACCAGGCCGTGGACGTGGAACAGCGGCAGGCCGTGGACCAGGACATCGTCCGGCGTCCAGTCCCAGGCGTCGGCAACGGCGTCGAGCCCGGTCGCCAGCGCGGCGCGGGTGATCGGCACCCCCTTCGCGGCGCCCGTGGTTCCGCTCGTGTAGAGGATCAGCGCCACCCGCTCGGCCGATGGCTTCGGGTACCCCTCCTGCCCCCGCTCCCGGGAGTCGACGCCGAGCGCCGGCAGGGGGAACCCGGCCTGGGGCGAGGCGGCGGCGTGCAGCAGCAGGTCGGCGCCCGAATCGCGCAGGATGTGGCCTGCTTCCGCCGGGCCGGAGTCCGGTGGAAGAGGCACGATGGGGACGCCGGCCAGCAGCCCGCCCAGCACGGCCACGACGGTCTCCAGGCCGGGCGTGGCCAGCACCGCGACGGCCCCCGCTCCGTGGATGCGCCCCGCCACGGCGGCCGCCGCGCCATGTAGGTCTTCCCACGACGAGACGACGCCGTCGAGGACCACGCAGCCGCCGTCGCCGGTGTCCCTTGCGGGGAACAGCGGGACGTCGGCCATGTCTCGGACTATGTCACGGCCCACCCGGCGAACCGGGGCCTAGGCCGCTAGCCTTCGCTTATGCCCGATCAGTCACTGCTTGCGACGAGCGACCTGCATGTGACGCATGGCGGGAATCGCGAGGTCATCGAGTCGATCCACCCCTACTCGCCTGAGGACTGGCTCATCGTGGCCGGCGACGTGGGCGACACGATCGCGGACGTCCACTGGGTGCTCGGGCTGTTGCGTGAGCGGTTCGCGAAGGTGATCTGGGCTCCGGGCAACCACGAGCTGTGGACCAGCCCGCGCGATCCGGTCCAGGCGAGGGGCGTGGAGCGGTACGAGCGGCTCATCGAACTGGCCCGGAGCCTCGACGTCGTGACCCCGGAAGACCCGTACCCGGTGTGGCAAGGCGAGCAGGAGCGGTTCGCCATCGTCCCCCTGTTCCTGCTGTACGACTACAGCTTCCGGCCCCGCGGCCTGTCGCTGGAGCAGGCGATGGCGTTGGCCCATCAGGCGCGGGTCGTGGCGACCGATGAGTACCTGCTGCACTGCGATCCCTACCCGACCCGCCAGGAGTGGTGCCACGCCCGGATCCGGACCACCCTGGACCGGCTCGAGCAGTTGCCAACCGGTATGCGCACGGTCCTGGTCTCGCACTGGCCGCTGCACCGCGGGCCGACGACGATGCTGCGCTACCCGCTGTTCGCGATGTGGTGCGGCACCCAGCTGACGGGGGACTGGCACCTTCGCTTCCGGGCAGCGGTCGCCGTCTACGGCCACCTGCACATCCCGTTGACGCTCACGTTCGACGGCGTCCGTTTCGAAGAGGTGTCGCTGGGCTACCCGCGCGAATGGCGCAAGCGCAGCCCCGAGCCGCCCTACCCGGTCCGCCGGATCCTTCCCGCCGATCCCGAGCGGCACACGATGAACCGGCTGCTCATGCGCGCCGCCGGCGCGCAACGTCGCGTCCGCGCCTGACCGTCATTCGCGCAGCCGAAAGGACCCCTCGCCGCGGGGCCCGCCGAAAGGCGGAGTAGCAGGCGATCTGACCCCGAAACTGAGTCGGATCGCCGGCTGATCCGCGCGACTAGGGGAACCGTGTAGCAAGCTCGTCGCTCAGTGCAGGCCAGACGTGCGGGTCGTGCCCGGGAACGAGCCGGTATCCGCGCTGCGTGGCGATGCTCTTCAGGCGCCGGATCGGCTCCACGGTCTCCGCCGGGTCGACGTCGATGTAACCGCCTATGGCCAGCTCGTGCTCGATGTTCTCGGTGAGGTCGGCGGCGTCGAAGGCGAACACGAATCCGCCCCCACCCACTGAGCTGTCGAGCTCCACGACGAAGCTCTGGTGCCCCGGGGTGTGACCATACGTCGGGACGGCGGTAACCCCGGCGGCGACCTCGACCTCGCCGTCGGCGAGCCGCCAGTCGATGCGCGGATCGTCGTAGTCGATCCGCGCCATCGCGTGCTTCTCCGGCTCGGGATGGTTCGACAAGCCGTACTCGACCTCCCGCCGTTGCGCATGTACGGGCACCCGTCCGGCGAACAGCTTCAGCCCACCGGAGTGGTCGTGGTGCAGGTGGCTGACGGCGATGGCAGTAATTCCGTCGAACGGGATGCCCGCCTTCTCCATCGCCTCCTCGATCGGCTCGCCGGGGCCCGGGAGAACCGGCGTGTACTCGGGGTTTGGGAAGAACCTCCGGTACAGCGCCGCATCCCGCACCAGGGCGGTGTTGAAGCCCGTGTCGATCAGCAACCAGCCGGCGTCGGTCTCCAGCAGCACACCCGGGACCGGTTCGCGCAAACGCAACTGAGGATCCGCGCCGTATACCGAGATCGACTTGGGGGCCTCCTCCCAGCCGAGTGTCAGCAGGACGATTCGGCGTACGCCGCCACCCATGGAAGACCTCCCGCGATCAGGGCGCGATGGACAGCAGGCTAGGGGACCCGCACTGCCGTGGACGGCTCAGAACGTCTGGCGCTGCTGTTGCACTGACCAGCCATGCCGTTCTGTGCCGCGTCGGCGATGAGGACGATCACCAGGAGGTCGGTCACGCCGGTGGTTCCGCCCTCCCGCTTGAGCACCATACGCAGAAGGCGTACACCGTGAGATACACAGCACTTCCCCGCAGGACGATCTCCAACGGGGGAGTGTCGAAGGCACTAGAATCAGATGGGTGTTCGAGGCGGAGGTGCCGGTGTTGGACGAAGCCCAAGTGCTCGACGAGCTGTACGGCGTGCCGCCCGAGGACTTCACCAGAACCCGCAACGAGCGCGCCGCGCAGGCCAAGGCCTCCGGTGATCGTGAGCTGGCCGCACGCATCCAGCAGCTGCGCAAGCCCACCGTCTCGGCGTGGGCGGTCAACATGCTGGTGCGCCTGCACGGCGACGAGGTCGCCGGACTGTTGTCGCTCGGCGCGCAGTTGCGAGAGGCGCAGGCCACGCTCTCCGGAAACGCGCTGCGGCAATTGAGCCGACAGCGCAGCCAGGTCGTGTCCGCGCTGGGACGGCGCGCGCGCGGCATGGCCGCCGAACTGGGTCACCGGCTCAGTGAGTCCGCCGCGAGCGAGGTGGACCAGACCCTGCAGACGGCGCTGGTCGACCCGGCGGCAGCCCGCACGGTCCGAGCAGGCCGGATGACCGCGCCCCTCTCCTACACCGGCCTGGGCCCGCTGCCGCACGCCGACATGCCGGGCGTCATTCCGTCCGCGCCGATCTCCGACGCGCCCGCCGACACCCCGAACGGCGGACCGCCCGGCGGTCGCCCGCCGGCGGAGGAGGACGTCGCACCGAACCCGGCGCTGGAATGGGCGGCCGCGCTCGGCTCCGGGGAGTGGTCGACCCCGGCGAAGCGGGCCGGGAAAACGAAGGCGACACACCCCAGGACCGGCCCGCATGAGCCGGCGCCAGGGAAGACCAAGGAGAGCGAGCAGGGCAATGAGCTGGCCCGGCGGCGGGCGGAGCATGCGCGGCGCCAGCGGGAGCTGGAGGAGGCGAAGCGGGCGCTGGGCGACGCCGAGCGCGACGCGGAGGAGGCTTCGACGGCCCTGAGGGAGGCCACGGCCCGGGTGGATCGCACGACGGCCCGGCGGGACGGCCTCGAGGAGCGGATCAGCCGGCTGACGGCGCAACTGCGGGAGCTGGAGGAGCAGGCGATGCACGCCTCCCGTGACGTCCGCGAGGCCCGGCACGGACGGGACTCCGCCGCACACGCCGACCGGCTTGCCCGGCGGGTGCTGGAGCGCGCCCAGAACGAGGTCGCCCGGCTCGAAGAGTCCTGACCGAAGACATTCCTAGACTGTTCGGCATACGAAACGCGTCCGAGCTCGAGGCCTACGGCGTGGCGTTCGGTCACGGCGTACTCGTGGCGTTCGTCATTGTGGGCGGGCTACTCGCCGTGCGGCACCGATGGGTGCTGCTGCCGCACGCGTGCGCGACCCTCGCCGTCCTGGCAGTCAACGTGGCCGGGCAACCGTGTCCACTGACGCTGCTGGAGCTCAGGCTGCGTGCGGACGCCGGCATCCCGGCGTACCCCGGTGGTTTCATCGAGCACTATCTCGTCGCCCCACTGCACAGCGGCGGCATCACCCCGGCGGTGCGCCTGCTCATTTACGCGGCGGTTGTGCTGCCGAACGTCGCGGCGTATGCCGTCTCGTTGCACAGGCGCCGGCCACGACCGCTGCCCGGGCACTGATCACCCCGGTTGCGACGGCCGGGAACCGGATGAGACTGGGCGGCGATGACCAACCCGGGAGGAGGAGCCTGTCATGACGTCGCGAGGCAGAGTCGCCGTCGTGACCGGCGGTACGGCCGGTGTCGGCCGCGCCACGGTCCGCGAGCTGGTGCGCCATGGCTACGACATCGGGGTCGTGGCGCGCGGTGAGGAGGGCCTTGACGCCACCATGGCGGAGGTGCGCGAGGCTGGGTGCCGGGCTCTGGGCCTATCCGTCGACGTCGCCGATGCGGCGGCCGTCGAACGCGCCGCCGACCGGTTCGAGGCCGAGCTCGGACCGATCGACGTGTGGGTCAACAACGCGTTCGTGGGCAGCATCGCGTTCTTCGACGCCGTGCGTCCCGAGGAGTTCCAGCGCATCACCGAGGTCACCTACCTGGGCCAGGTCAATGGGACCCGAGCGGCCCTCAAGTACATGACGCAGCGCAACCGGGGCTCGATCGTGCAGGTGTCCTCCGCGCTGGCCTACCAGGGAATCCCGTTGCAGTCCGCCTACTGCGGCGCGAAGCACGCCGTCGTCGGATTCAGTGAGTCGGTGCGGGTCGAGCTGAAGCACCGGGGCAGCAAGGTGCGGCTGTCGCTGGTTGCCCTTCCGGCGGTGAACACGCCGCAGTTCGACTGGGTCCTGCACCGCGGCATCCGGCATCATCCGCAGCCCGTTCCCCCGATCTACCAGCCGGAAGTGGCTGCACGGGCGGTCGTGCACGTCGCCGAGCATCCACGCCGATCGCTGTGGGTGGGCGGCTCGACGGTCGCGACGATCCTCGGCAACCGGCTGGCTCCGGCCTTGGTGGAGTGGTACCTGGCGCGCACCAACGTCAGAGCGCAGCAGGCACCGGAGCACGACCCGCCCGGCGACCGGACCAACATCTGGCACGCCGTCCCCGAGGACCCCGGCGCGCACGGGGTCTTCGGCGAGGTGTCGCACCGGCACAGCGCTACGCTCGCGTTGTCGCTGCATCGGCGGGCGCTCGCCGTCGGTGCGGCGGGAGCGGTCAGCGCGGTCGCCGGCGTTGCCGGGGCCGCGGCCGGGCGGCGCCACCGCCGTCCGCACTATCAGCGAATGGCACGTCACTAGGGGGTTTGGACGCTCATGATCGATGACCGGGTCGACGACACCGACATCGACTACGACGCCGAGCGCGAGGTCGAGGCATCGCCGACGAGGCCCGATCTGGACGATCCGGAGGCCGTCGTTGACGCCGAGGAGCCCCCCGAGGAGCGATACCTCGACTCCGAACGGCCGGTTGACGTCGAGCCCACCGACTTAGCCTGAAGATCGACTGTGCGGTTCGCGGGGGCGCGCCGGCGTTTCGCCCCGGAACCGCACAGTCGATCTTGCGGGTCACCCTTAGCGGGTGTTTGGATCCTCTTAGCCGGCCCACGCCAGCAGCTGCTGGTTCCGGTCCGGGTCGCGCAGCTTGGCCAGGGATTCCTTCTCCAGCTGCCGCACCCGCTCCCGAGTCAGGCCCACCCGCTCGCCGACCTCGCGCAGGCTGTACTCGTGGCCGTCCTCCAGGCCATAGCGCATGGAGATGATCAGCGCCTCCCGCGGCGGCAGGGTGTCCACCAGGGCTCGCAGCTCATCGGCCAGCGCCTGGTGCTCGACGAGCTCGACCGCCTGCGGCGTCTCGGTGTCCTCGATCAGGTCGCCGACCACCGTTCGACCCTCGTCGTCGATGGCGCTGTCCAGGCTGATCGGGTCGCGGCCCAGCCGGCGCAGCTCCTCGACCCGCTCCACGGTCATCGCGGCGGCCTCGGCCAGCTCATCCACACTCGGCTCTTGGCCCAGCCGCAGTCGCAGCTCGCGCTCGACCCGGCGCAGCCGGGAAAGCTTCTCCACGACGTCAACCGGCAGCCGGACGGTGCGTAGCTGCTGGGCCAGACCGCGCTCGATCGCCTGGCGGATCCACCACATCGCGTAGGTGGAGAACTTGAAGCCCTTGGCGTAGTCGAACTTCTCGACCGCGCGGATGAGGCCCAGGTTGCCCTCCTGGATGACGTCGAGGAACGGCATGCCGCGGTGGGTGTACTTGCGCGCGGCCGCCACCACCAGGCGCAGGTTGGCGCGCGTCAGGTGGTCCTTGGCCAGCTCGCCGTCACGGGCCATCGCCTCCAAGTCACGGCGTCGGTAGCCGTGCAGGTCATCACGCCCGGCGGCGGAGTTCTCCAGCAGATGTGCCGCGTACAGTCCGGCCTCGATCCGCTGGGCGAGGTCGACCTCCTCGGCAGCCGTCAGCAGCCGGGTCGCGCCGATCTCGGTCAGGTACTGGCCGACCAGGTCCGGCTCCGCGTAGGTCTCGGCCCCGGGGTTCCGGGTACGCTCATTCATGGTGTTCACCTCCCTACGGGCGTGACGAATCCCGGCTGGCAGCTCGAATCCGGCGGTCATAAGGACCGTGATGCCGCGCAGGTCGGCGGCTCGCGCGAATCGCGCATGCTGATGCAGGCGTCAACGCCGTGTTTCCTGACGACCTCAACGCAGGCAGGCGCGCAGAACTTCCCGTTGGATGCTAAGGCGATCTTCGGCCCGATTAGCAGGCGTTTTGACCCAGAAAAGGGGTCAAAACGCCTGCTAATTCGAGCTTCGCGGCGACGGGTCTCGTTAGGTGAGTCGGAACCGCCGCGCGACGTTCTCCGTTCGGGCCGGGCCTGGTGTGGCGTCGGCGATCCAGGCACCGTCGGGGGCCGGATCCAGGATGCCGGCCTCCAGCCACCGGTACTCGTCGTCCATGACCCGCGACGCCAGCTGCCGATCGAGCTGGTCGGTGTTGTGCCACAGCGCGTCGAAATACCGCTCCACCCGCAGCCGGGCCTGCCGGCAGAAGGTGTCGGCGAGCGCGACGACGGATTCAGCGTCCCGCGGGTGCTCGGGGCCCGAGTCCACGTCGCTGGTGGTGGAGCCGTGCCCGCTGCGCAACATCTGCGCCCGTGACACCGCCGCGGAGATCGCGAACAGCTCGGCGCCGATATTCACCACCCGAGCCAGGAAGCCCTGCCGATGCTCCAGCCCGCCGCGCCACAGCCCCATGGCGTAGAACGTCGAACGGGCGAGCTTGCGGGACATCCGCTCGACGTAGCGCAGGTGTTCGGCCAGCGGCCCGAATTCCGAGTACGACGTCGGCAGCCTGCCGGGGCCGGCCACCAGCGGCGGGAACCAGCGGGCGTAGAAGCCGCCGGCCTTGACTGCCGTCCGGGCCTTGGCCCGCACGTCCTTGTCCGGGTCGATGATGTCGCCCGCGACGGTCAGGTGGGTGTCCACCGCTTCCCGGGCGATGATCAGGTGCATGATCTCGGTGGATCCCTCGAAGATCCGGTTGATTCGCAAGTCGCGCAACATCTGCTCGGCCGGGATCGGCCGCTCGCCGCGCGCCTGCAGCGAGTCGGCGGTCTCGTACCCGCGGCCGCCGCGGATCTGCACCAGTTCGTCGGCCACCAGCCACGCCATCTCGCTGGCCCACAGCTTGGCGAGCGCCGCCTCGATCCGGATGTCGTTGCGTCCCTCGTCGGCCATGTGCGCCGACAGGTCCAGCACCGCCTCCAGCCCGAACGTGGTCGCGGCGATGAACGCGACCTTCTGCGCCACCGCGTCGTGCTTGCCGATCGGACGGCCCCACTGAACGCGCTCCCGGCTCCATTCGCGCGCCACCTTGAGCGCGTACTTCGCCGCCGCCGTGCAGGTCGCGGGGATCGACAGACGCCCGGTGTTCAGCGTCGTCAGGCCAATCTTCAGCCCGAGCCCGACGTCGCCGATCACCGCCTCCTTCGGCACCCGGACCTGGTGGAACCGGGTCACGCCGTTCTCCAGGCCGCGCATGCCCATGAAGGAGTTGCGCCGCTCCACGGTGATGCCGGGCGAGTCTGCCTCGACGACGAACGCCGTGATGCCGCCGCGGCTGGTTGCCGTCTTCGGCACGCGGGCCATCACGACGAGCAGTTCGGCGACCACACCGTTCGTGGTCCACAGCTTCACGCCGTCGAGGAGGTACGCCGCGCCGTCTTCGGTGGGAACGGCCGTCATGCGCAAGCGCGCAGGGTCGGAGCCGACGTCGGGTTCGGTGAGCAGGAAGGCGCTGATCGCGCCCTTGGCGCACCGTGGGAGGTAGGCCCGCTTCTGGTCCTCGGAGCCGAAGAGCTTCAGCGGCTCCGGAACGCCGATCGACTGGTGCGCGCTGAGCAGCGCACTGAGGCTGGCGTGAACGCTGGCCACGATCTCCAGCGCACGGTTGTAGTACACGTGGGTCAAGCCCAGGCCGCCGTACTCCTGCGGAATCTTGATGCCGAAGGCGCCGAGCTTGGCCAGCCCGTCGACGACCTCGTCCGGTATGCGGTCCTCGCGTTCGATCACGCCGCCGTCGCACTTCTCGCAGAACGCACGCAGGTCGCGCAGGAACGCCTCGCCGCGCCGCACGTCCTCCGGCGCCGATCGCGGATGAGGGTGGATCAGATCCAGGCTGAATCGGCCCAGATACAGCTCCTTGGCGAAGGAGGGCTTCTGCCACTCGACCTCTCGGGCCGCCTCCGCGACGGCGCGCGCCTCCCGTTCTGAGACGTGCCCAGTGGGCGTTTCGGCCTGCTGCACCATGCCGTCTCCTTTGTGCCGTCTCCTTCGTCGGGAACCTCCAGTGTCGCCCCGTCCGTGCTTGTGGAGCCACTCCAAAATCGCCGACGGCGGGGCCGGGGCGAGCCGTCCATAGCCGATGTCGCGAGCGCTTGATCAACACGTCGAGTCGTGATCAACGAGAAGTGGTGCAAGAGTCAATGGCGCCGGAACGAGCAGTGGCGCCAGCATCCGGCAGCGTAGACAGGTACGCCGGCTACGACGAAAGGAGAGCGGTCACGATGCGCATGACCTTCTCTGCTCGCCGCGTCCCCGGCTACTAGGGCCGAATCCGCCGGCCGCTGCGGGTCCCTTCCGGCCTTTAGTTGGGCTGGAGGACCCCCGATTTCTCTCGGTCCCCCACGACGATCGTCCCGGCTCTGGGCAGCTGCCTGATGTCCGTGGATCGCATCCTCACGGCTCTTCACTGCACCACATGCAACGAAGAGTCGCTTGATCGCGTCAGCCAGGTGGAACGGCGCTTCGTTCCACCGCGATCACAGGGGAGGTGATCGGAGATGATGCTGGTTCTGTTCCAAGCTGGACTGGTCGTGGCGCTGGTGGCCCTGGCGGCTTTCTTCACGCTCGTGATCCACGAGCACGTGACACGGAGGACGCAGCGCAGGCGGGCCTACAACTACTTCGCCGCTCGCGACCGGCGTCAGGCGCTGCGCGAGTACGCCGAACTGACTGCGGCTCAGAGCGGCGACCGCAGGGCGAGCTGACGCGGGTACCTGGCGGCATCCGGCACGGCATAGCCGCGCCGGCCACGCTAACGGTGAGGGTGGGACTTTTGGGGCGAGCGCCCCAAAAGTTTCCACCCTCATCCTGTGATGCCCCATTGGCGTTTCGCTCGTTGCAAGCCGGCAAAACTCGTGCTCCGCTAAGGTGAGAGGCAGTTGCTGCCGGTATCTGAGTGGTAACAACGAGAAGCGATCGGGCGACGGCGCTCTCGCGCAATTGAGCGGGTGGTGGATGCGAGTGCCCCGACAGCCGACGTTCGCCCGCTGCGCGACCCGCGGCATCCCGCCTGACTGCGTTGTCGTCGTCGCCCATAGCTCCGCATGAACTCCTACTCCGCCTTGTCATCCGGGCGCCGCGGCCCGCTCGCCAGGGCAAACGTTGGCAGCCGGGGCACTGGGCGACGCCGGGTCGCGCTCGGCACCGTGCTCAGGATCCTGGGTGTCGCCCTGGGCCTGGCCGTACCGATGATCATGCTGCCGCGCGTTCCGCATGTGTCGCCGTGGCCCATCCTGCTCGGGCTCGTGCCGTGGACCATCGGCAAGTACGTGCTGTGCCCGCTGCGCTGGCACGCGCTGTCCGAGAGCGGTCGCGCTCGCCGCTGGCACTTCGCGACGTACGCCGAGTCGGAGCTGATCGGGCTGCTGACTCCCGGGCACGTCGGGGCGGACGTCTGGCGGATGCGGCGGCTGGTCAGTGTCGGGATGCCGAAGTCTCATGCACTGGCCGAAGTCGGGCTGGACCGCCTCGTCGGGGCGATCGGACTGGCAGCCTTCGCCGGGATCGCGGCGACCACCTTGCCGATCCGGATGGTGCTCTGTTCGCTCACGGTGGCAGGGGCGGCGCTCGCCGTCGGTCTCATCGTGCGCCTGGTCCGCCCCGAGTGGATCCCGCACCGCAAGCTGCCCCATCCGCACCGGCTGGCGCACGGTCTCGTGCTGTCGGTGCTCTACCAGGGATCCATCGTCATCCTGCTGCTGGGATCGTTGCTCGCCATCGGCTACACGGCGTCTCCGCTGGAGTTACTGGGTGCCTTCGGGGCCAGCCAGGTCGCGGCCGTCGTGCCGGGGCCGCACGGTGCCAGCCCGCGTGACGGGGCGCTCGTAGTGGCACTGGTGGCGCTGGGTGTGCCATGGTCGGCCGCGGTCGGCGCCGTGGCGCTCAAGGCGCTGCTGGCGTGGTTGCCCGCGCTGGCATTCGGCGGCGGCTGCCTGCTTCTCGCCCGCCGCCTCGGCACGATTTCCCGTCCGGTGACCGCAGCCGCCGCGTGACGTTCACCGAGCCCGTCGCGAGCACGCATCCGTCGTGAGCGTCCTGGCGATCGCCCATCGGGCCGGCAACTCCCTCGACCGCCTGCACACCGCCGTCGCGTTGGGCGCCGACGTCATCGAGGCCGACGTCCACAGCTATCGCGGCCAGCTGGAGGTCCGGCACGAGAAGACGATGGGGCCGCTGCCCTGGCTGTGGGACAAGTGGGAGCTCCGCTCCGCCCGCGCCCCCCGGCTCGGCCTGGAGGAACTGCTGCTGGCCGCCCGGCACGGCGCCACGTTCATGCTCGACATCAAGGGACGACGGGTGGCCGCCGGCGAGGAGGTGGCCCGCCACCTGCACACCTACGCGCCCGAGCGGCCCGTCGTCGTGTGCACCCGCTTCTGGCCGGCGCTGCGGGCGTTCGAGCGCATTCCCTGGGTGCGGACCGTCCGCTCGGCGCGCAAGCGTGGCGAGCTGTCTCTCCTGCTGCACCACCTGCGGCGGCACGGGCCGGAGTACGGCGTGTCGGTCCATCGCTCGCTTCTCACGCCGTCGGTCGTCGCGGAGCTGCACCGGTACGTCGAGATCGTGATGACCTGGCCGGTGAACGACTCCGACGCGCTGGCCGAGGTGCTGGCGCACGGTGAGACGGGCGCGGTCGGTGTGATCAGTGACGAGGACGACGTCCTGCGGCGGGTGCTGGCCGGGCGGTGAGCCGAGTGGGCGTGGAGCCGAGCGTCCATTTGATCATGACTCGGTCCGACCGGGACTCGGCCCGACCAGAACTTGGTCGCACCGATTTCCTGACATATCCAGGACTTCGCTCTCGTTCGAGGAATTCCTGCTCCTGAGTCTTCGCGTCGGGCAGCGTGCCTTAATTCGGCGTCAATTGTCCGTTATCGAGAAGTCAGTAAAGTTGAATGTGGCGTCACGGCCACCCGTCGACACGATCTCGACCCCGAAGTCGATCTGCCCCACCGTCGACTTGGAGCTCAGCCAGCCCTGCGACATGAGCCACTTGAACATCTGGAGGAGATTCAGCTCGCCGGAGGTCATGACGGACGTGGGCACAAAGGCGATGTACCTGTTGTCCGACGTCTTCCAGACGCGGTAGACCCGGCCGCCCAGGTTTACGGTGGCGACCTGATCCCCGGCCGGCACCTGCTTGTAGTTCTCGGTCCAGATCATGACCTCGGTGGAACCGTCGGTCGCCACGCCGTTGAGCCAGATGTCATAGGCGACGTTGTAGATCCCGACATGCGGGCTGGTGGCCGCGAACCGGCTGGTGATTGTGTCGAATGAGCTGATGGGCACGTCGTTGTAGTCCTTGTGCACATTCGGGTAGGTCAGGACGGCGCCGTCATGGTTCGTCTGCCGGGACGTGACGTACCAGTTTCGGTACGAGCAGGCGTACAGCGTCTCCGGACCGAAGCCGTAAGAGGGGTTCCACATGTTGTTGTGGACGTAGTACCCCTGCGTGCTCCACCCGCCGTCTGTGCTCGATGTGACGAAGACCGGCTTCGTGCAGGTCCGCGACGACGCTGCCTGCGTCGACTTTCGCGTGGATGTCGTCCTCGATGCGGCGGAGGTCGGTGACTTCGTCCTCGACGTGCTTGCGACGGAGGTCGTCTTGCTGATCGTCGGTGTCGGCATCGGGGAAAGCGAGGCGGTGGGCTGTGTGGTGGCGGAGGTCGTAAATGGTGAAGACGTCGTCGAGGATTGGCCCGCGGCGCGTCCCTCGGGCGTATTTGATGCGAGCGCAACCACGGTGCCGGTCGTCCCGATTGCCACAATTCCCAGTGCGGCAAAAAGGGCAACTTTCGCATTTCGGCTAATTCGCATCATGGGCGACTATACAGCGGGGCCGCCCGAGTGCTCAAGCCAGCGGTTTAAGCGAGAGTTATGCCTTTGATTGGGAGGGCGGAACCGTGCTAACGCCGTGGGGAATCAAGGCCAACCCGCGGTGAACGGCGTGCGTGCGCGTGCCGACCTGTGCTCGTCGCACTTGTGCTCACCGCTGCACGGGCAACGCTGTAACCGACGACGAAGAGAATCGAGGACGCTGTGTCGAGGGACGTGTCGACGGATGTGCTGACCGATCACCCAGGGCCGCTGGCCGGCGACGAACTGCGCGCGATCGACGCCTACTGGCGCGCCGCCAATTACCTGTCCGTCGGGCAGATCTACCTGATGGACAACCCGCTGCTGACCGAGCCGCTGCGACCGGAACATGTCAAGCCCCGGCTCCTCGGACACTGGGGGACGACGCCCGGCCTGAACCTCATCTACGCGCACCTCAACCGCGTCATCACCGCCCGCGACCTGAACGCCATGTACGTCATCGGGCCCGGCCACGGTGGCCCGGCGCTGGTGGCCAACGCCTACCTCGAAGGCACCTACAGCGAGGTCTACCCGCGGATCGGCCTGGACACCGATGGGATGTGCCAGCTGTTCCGGCAGTTCTCCTTCCCGGGTGGAGTGCCGAGTCACGTGGCGCCGGAGACGCCGGGATCGATCCACGAGGGTGGCGAACTCGGCTACGCGCTGGTCCACGCGTACGGCGCGGCGTTCGACAACCCGGACCTCATCGTGGCGTGCGTCGTCGGCGACGGCGAGGCGGAGACCGGCCCGCTGGCGGCCAGCTGGCACTCCAACAAGTTCCTGAACCCGGCAGCGGACGGCGCCGTCCTGCCGATCCTGCACCTCAATGAGTACAAGATCGCAAACCCGACGATGCTGTCCCGGATCCCGCAGGATCGGCTGATCCGGCTGTTCGAGGGGTACGGCTACCGGGCTCTCGTGGTAGCCGGCGACGACCCGGCCGCCGTTCATCAGCAGCTGGCTGCAGCGATGGACGAGTGCCTCGACGACATCCACCAGCTGCAGGCGGCGGCCCGTTCCGGGGCCGCGATCGAGCAGCCACTCTGGCCGATGATCATCCTGCGGACCCCGAAGGGGTGGACCGGGCCGCACGAGGTGGACGGCGTCCCGGTCGAGGGCACGTTCCGCTCCCATCAGGTGCCGCTGTCGCAGGTGCGTACGAACGACGCGCACCGAGCGCAGCTCGAGGAATGGTTGCGCGGGTACCGGCCGCAAGAGCTGTTCGACGACGAGGGCGCACCGCGCGAGCAGCTGCGGGCGCTGGCGCCTCGCGGCGAGCGGCGGATGAGCGCGAATCCGCACGCCAACGGCGGCCTGCTCAAGCGTGACCTGCGCCTGCCCGACTTCCGGCGGTACGCCGTCGATGTGTCAAAGCCTGCAACAGGTCTCAGCGAGGCGACCCGCGCGGCGGGCGCCTACCTGCGGGACGTCATCCGGCAGAACCCCACGACGTTCCGGCTCATGGGTCCGGACGAGGTCGACTCCAACCGGCTGTCCGCGGTGTTCGAAGCGACCGAGAGGGTCTGGGAAGCTCAGATCAAGCCGGGGGACGTGCACCAGGCGACCGACGGCCGGGTGATGGAGGTGCTCTCGGAGCACCTGTGCCAGGGGTGGCTCGAGGGATACCTGCTCACCGGGCGGCACGGGCTGTTCACCTGTTACGAGGCGTTCATCCACATCGTGGACTCGATGGTGAACCAGCACGCCAAGTGGTTGAAGACGACGCGGCAGATCCCGTGGCGGCGGCCGGTGGCGTCGCTGAACTACCTCCTCACGTCGCACGTGTGGCGGCAGGATCACAACGGCTTCTCCCACCAGGACCCCGGGTTCCTCGACCATGTGGCCAACAAGAAGGCTGAGGTCGTGCGGATCTACCTGCCGCCGGACACCAACACACTGCTGTCCGTGGTCGACCACTGCCTGGCCAGTTGCGACTACATCAACGTGATTGTGGCGGGGAAGCAGCCGGCCTTGACGTACCTGCCGATCGACGAGGCGATCCTGCACTGCACCCGCGGGCTCGGGATCTGGCCATGGGCCAGCAACGACGACGGCGAGGAACCCGACGTCGTGATGGCGTGCGCCGGCGACGTGCCGACGCTGGAGACACTCGCCGCGGTCGCCATGCTGCGCGAGCACTTCCCGGATCTGAAGGTGCGGGTGGTGAACGTCGTGGATCTGATGGCGCTGCAGCCGGACTCCGAGCACCCGCACGGCCTGTCGGATCGGCGGTTCGACGCGCTGTTCACGACGGATCGACCGGTGGTGTTCGCGTATCACGGTTACCCGACGCTGATCCACGAGCTGACCTACCGGCGGACGAACCACCGCAACATCCACGTCCGCGGATACAAGGAGGAGGGGACCACGACGACGCCGTTCGACATGGTGATGATGAACGACCTGGACCGGTTCCACCTGGTGATGGACGTGATCGACCGGGTTCCGTCGCTGGGGGTGCGGGCGGCGGGGGTCCGGCAGGAGATGGTTGACCAGCGGCTGCGGGCCCGGGCCTACACCCGGGAGCACGGCGAGGACCCATCGGAGATCTCCGGCTGGACCTGGCCGTACTGACGTCTGGCGCCGATCAAGCAACCCTGGCGCCGATCAAGCAATTCGGGGCCGATCAAGCAATTCGGGGCCGATCAAGCAATTCGGGGCCGATCAAGCAAACCAGGGCCGAGCAGCATCGGAGGTCGCCGCGGTGCGCGTCCTTGTGGTCAATGCCGGGTCCAGCTCGCTCAAGGTGAGCGTCGTCGACGGCCTGAAGGCTGCGTGGGCCGGTGACGGGCTGCCCGACGAGCCTCCCGCGGGGATCGAGGCCGTCGGGCACCGGGTGGTGCACGGCGGCGAGCGCTTCACCGAGCCGGTCGTCGTCGACGCGGACGTCGAGCGCGAGCTGCGGGCGCTGACCGAGCTGGCGCCACTGCATCAGCCGGCCGCGCTGGAGGGGCTGGAGGCGGCCCGCCGCGTCCTGCCCGACGTTCCGCACGTGGCGTGCTTCGACACCGCCTTTCACGCGACGATCCCCGCAGCGGCCGCGACCTACGCCATCCCGCGGGAATGGCGGGACCTCGGCGTGCGCCGCTACGGCTTCCACGGTCTGTCGCACGCGTGGGCCTCCCGGCGGGCGGTGGAGCTGGTACCGGACGCACGAAGGGTCGTCGTCTGCCACCTCGGCGCCGGGGCGTCCGTGTCGGCCGTCATGGACGGTCGGTGCCGCGACACGACCATGGGGTTCACGCCACTGGAGGGCCTGGTGATGGCGACCCGCAGCGGGTCGGTCGATCCCGGGGCACTGCTGTGGCTGCAGGAGCACGAGGGGCTCGGGCCGGAGAAGCTCGGCGAAGGACTGGAGCGGCGGTCCGGGCTGCTCGGGCTGGCCGGCAGCGCCGACCTCCGCGAGCTGCTCGAGCGGGGCGACGACGACGCCCGCCTGGCCGTCGATGTCTACGTGCACCGGCTGGTCGGCAGCGTCGCCGCCATGGCGGCGTCCATCGGCGGACTCGACGTGCTCGTGTTCACCGGTGGGGTGGGGGAGCACGCGGCGGAGATCCGGGAGCGGGCGGGCAATGCGCTGGCGTTCCTCGGGGTGGCGCTCGACGTTCCGCGGAACGCGTCCCTGGGTGCGGAGCCTCGGCCCGACGTCGACGTGTCGGCCGACGGCGCGCGGGTGCGGACCCTCGTGGTCACCGCGCACGAGGATCTCGAGATCGCCCGCGCCGTCGAGGCCCTGCTGACGTCGTAGCCCTGCTTCGGGGCAGCCGACCGGACCCCGCCGAGAGGCCTTTCGGCTGCGCCGTCATGACGGCGCCATGTTCGGTGCGGTCTCGGCGGCGCCGCATGCCGCGAAGTTCCTCGGCGTCGTCCGGGTCGCGATGGGCTTCGTGTTCCACGCGACACTCCCGGCGGGCCTTCCACCTCTGGCGGAAGGCCCCGCTGGCAGGTTGACTGGATGCCTGCACACCACGCACGTGATTCGGGGAGGTGTTCCGTCGTGAAGGCTTCCGTGGGTGACCACATCGTGATCGCGTCGAACAAGGTGGACCAAGGCGTTCGGGAAGGCACGATCGTCGAGGTCCACGAGCCGGACGGCGGACCGCCGTACGTCGTCGAGTGGGAGCCCGGACACACGTCGGTCGTCTTCCCAGGCCCGGACGCGCACATCGAGCGGCATCAGCAGGGCTAGGGGCTTGGTGGGACGCGTCTCGTCCGGTGGTCGCATAGGCTCGGCTATCCGCGTCTCCTGGCGCGGGTGTCCGGGTCGGGGGCGGTGACGGGCGGCGAGCGAGGTGCACCGTGAGTAGGAAGAAGGCGGCGCCCGACCACGGTGCCGACGGGCGGACTTCCGGCCCGGAGGGCACCGGTGGCGAGGAGCGGATCTCCCGCCGCGTCTACGAGGCCGAGCTGCTGCGACTGCAGGGCGAGCTCGTCGCTCTCCAGGAGTGGGTGCGCTCCACTGGGGCTCGCCTGGTGGTCGTCTTCGAGGGCCGGGACGCCGCCGGCAAGGGGAGCACGATCAAGCGGGTCACCCAATACCTCAACCCGCGCGTCGCCAGGATTGCGGCGCTCCCCGCTCCGAGCGAACGGGAACGCACCCAGTGGTACTTCCAGCGCTACGTAGAGCATCTGCCCGCGGGCGGTGAGATCGTCCTGTTCGACCGCTCTTGGTACAACCGGGCCGGCGTCGAGCGCGTGATGGGCTACTGCACCGTGTGGGAGTACCAGCGGTTCCTCCGCCAGTGCCCCATCTTCGAGCGGCTCCTCGTCGAGGACGGCATCCTGTTGCGCAAGTATTGGTTCTCCGTCTCCGACGGCGAGCAACTGCGCCGCTTCCGCTCGCGGCTGGACGATCCGTTGCGGCAGTGGAAGCTGTCACCGATGGATCTGCAGTCCGTCACCCGCTGGGAGGACTACAGCCGCGCGAAGGACGAGATGTTCGTGCACACCGACATCCCGGAGGCGCCCTGGTACGCCGTCGAGAGTGACGACAAGCGGCGGGCCCGGCTCAACATGATCGCCCACCTGCTGCATTCGGTCCCCTACAAGCACGTGGACCGGCCGCGCCTGAAGCTTCCAACCCGGCCCGCGACCGGCGGGTACCAACGGACCCCGCGCGAGCTGCAGAACGTCATCCCGGATTACGCGGCGACTCTTCTTCCGCGGGAGCACCGCTGAGGGCCGCCCAGGCCCGGTAGGCCGCCACGGCCGTCGGCAGCGTGGGGAACAGGCGGTCCCGGCCGACGGCGTCCACCAGCCCGTAGGCGGTCAGGTCCGCCAGCAGTTCCTGCTTGACGCGGGCCATCGCGAACACGATGCCGCGCTCCTGAAGCTCCTCGCGCAGTGCTTCGACGGCGTCGAGTCCGGTGATGTCGACCTCGACATTCGCCTCGGCGTTGAGCACGAACCACTGCACTCCGCCCGGCATGTGATCGACCGCCGCGAGCGCCCTGTGCCTGAAGTTCTGCGCATTGGCGAAGAACAGCGGGGAGTCGTACCGGTACACCAGGAGGCCCGGCAGGGTGCGCGCCTCCGGATAGTCGTCAACATCGTGCATCCCGGCCAGGCCGGGGACGAATCCCAGAACGGCATCGTGCGGGCGGGCCACCCGGGCCAGCAGCTCGATGACGGACACCCCGATCGCCACCAGGACGCCGTACAGGATGTCGAACACCAGGACGCCGGCGAACGCCGCGCCGGCCAGCATGAACTCGCTGCGGCGGAAGGTGGCCAGGCGGCGGATTCCGGCGACGTCGACCAGGCGGGTCGCCGCATACACCACGATCGCACCGAGCATCGCCGTGGGGAACGAGGCGAGCGCGGGCCCGGCGGCCAGCACGACGACCACGACCAGGGCCGCGGCGGTCAGCGAATGCACCTGGGTGCGACTCCCCGACGCGACACCGAGCGCTGTGCGGCTCCCGCTGCTGCTGACCGGAAAGCCCTGCACGATGCCGGACCCAAGGTTGGCGACGCCCAGGGCGAGCAGCTCACGGGTGGCGTCGACGTCGTCCCGCTCCCGGGCGGCGAAAGCCCGCGCGGTGAGCACGTTGTCGGTGAACCCGACGACCAGCAGGCCCGCGGCGGGAAGCAGGAGCAGATGGAGGTCGGAAAGCGGCGGCAACTGCCCGTCCGGCAAGCCCGACGGGACTGGGCCGACCACCTTGAGGCCGTGGTCCTCCAGATGGAACGCCGCGACGACGACTGCGCCGAGCACGACCGCGAGAAGCGGCCCCGGGACGCGGGGGAGCGCGCGGCGCATGCCGAACAGGAAGATCAGGCCGACGGTCGCCATCGTGAATGTCGGCAGGTGAATCTGCCCGGCGTTCCGCACGAACGACGCCAGTTCCTCGAGCAGGCTTTCTCCGGTGATGCGGACGCCGGTTACCCTGCCGAGTTGACCGATGATCATGATGACGGCCACCCCGGCCAGGTAGCCGACCAGGATGGGCTGGGAGAGCAGGTCGGCCACGAAGCCCAGCCGCAGTAGCCAGGCAAGAACGGCCAGCCCGCCGACGACCATCGCCAGCCCGGCCGACAGGACGGCGTAGCGGGTCGCGTCGCCGTGCGCCAGCGGGCCGACGACTGTGGCGGTCATCAGGGCGGTCGTCGATTCCGGGCCGACCGAGAGCTGCCGGGACGAGCCGAGGAAGGCATACGCCGTCAACGCCGGGACGGCGGCCCACAACCCGGCGACCGGCCGCAGGCCCGCCAGTTGCGCGTAGGCCATGACCTGCGGCACGAGGTATGCGGCGACGGTCACTCCGGCGAGAAGATCGCCGGCCAGCCAGGCGCGCCGATATCCGCGGAAAGGTGCCACAGCGCAGCGTAGGCCCGCTCAACGCGAAGGGGCGGAGGTCCCGTCCGGTCCAGGCCGCATTGTTCGGCCGTGCCGTCCTCATCGCGATCAGATGCTGCTCGCCTCTGGTGCCGGAGCCGCAGAAGGCGTAGCCATGACTCATGACAGATGTGAAATCCGCATGGTCCGAGACCGGTGAACGACTGAGCACGCTGGGTGCGAAGCTCAAGTCGCACTACGCGCAGCAGCACGGTGCGGAGGGCGAACAGGCCCGGCAGGCGGCACAGGATGCGATCCGCCGTCTCGGCGAAGCGGCCAAGGATGCGTTCGACGCGGTCGGTGCCGCGGCCAAGGACGACGCCGTCAAAGAGGACGTGAAGCAGGTGGGCAAGTCGTTCGCCGGCGCCCTCGACGTCACGTTCCGCGAGCTCTCCGAGGAGCTACGGAAAGCCTTCAACCGATCGTCGTCCGGTCAGTCGGAGGCGGCCACGGAGTCCCCGTGGGGATCGGCGACCGACACTCCGCCGACGCCGTCGGCGCCGCCCGCGCCTGAGGCGTCGGCACCGCCGCCCGCCCCGCCCGCGCCACCTCCGACCTCGACGCCACCTCCGACCTCGACGCCACCTCCGAGTTCGACGCCGACTCAGGACGACGGAACGCCCGGCGAGCCCCGCGCGTAGCTACTCGTACGGGTCCACGGGTGCCGTGACCTGCTGCACGCTCGTCGCGACGATCTCCGGGACGTCGTCCGTTCCGACGTGCCCGAAGGTCCCCGTGACGGTGACCCACGAATCCCGGGCCGGGGCGGCGCCGGCCACGCCGACGACCCGGGCGATCGCCGCCACGGCGTCGGCCGCGCAGCAGGCGATCTGGTAGCGGGCCAACCGGAAGCCGGGTCCGTCGCTCGTGCGGGCGACGAAGCCGGTCAGCCGCACCGGCGCGCCGGCGAAGCTCGCGCCGTCACGGTCCATGGCGCGCTGGTCGAACTCCAGCAGCGTCATGGACCGTGGCGCCGTCCCGGTCGGCAGCGGCTGGAAGGTCCCGCCGGAGCCGCGGGCGACGACGACCGTGGTCCGGTCGACGGCGAAGCTGCCGAGCGCCGGTGGCGACACGAGCAGGAGCGCGACCACCGGGGCGAGCAGCAGCCACCCGACCCCCTCGCCGCCGTGCTCGTGATCATGTTCCGGCTCCGGATGCGGGTCCCGACCGCGTGGCCGGCGTAGCGAGCCGATAACCACGTACCCCCCGGCCACGACGAGAAGGATCCCCGCGGTCAGGAGCAGCGGGCCCATCCCCGTGCGGACGTAGCGCTGGTAGGCGTCCGTAACGGTCAGCCGGATCAGCATGGCGCCGACCAGCAGCATCGTCGTCCCGCCCAGTTGTGCTGTCACAGGATCAACCACCCCACGAGGGTCGCCGACGCCATCGCGCAGGCGAACGTGAGCGGTGCGAAGCGCAGCGCGAAACGGCGTCCGAAGGTGCCCGCCTGCAGCGCGATGAGCTTCACGTCGACCATCGGCCCCACCACGAGGAACGCCAGCCGGGCCGTCATGGAGAACTCGCGCAGACCGGCGGCAACGAAGGCGTCGGCCTCCGAGCAGATGGCGAGCAGCACGGCCAGCACCCCGAGCGCCAGTACGGCCCACGGCCCCGACCCCGCGAACGCGGAGACCACGCCGCGCGGGACCGCCGTCTGCAGCGTCGCGGCCACCCCCGCGCCGATCACGAGAAAACCGCCGGCGCTGAGGAAGTCGTGCCGTGCCGTCGCGACGAACGCCGGAACACGCCCGTCGCGGTGCTCCGGCGGCTCGCGAAACCGGGGCAGTACGTCACCCCGGCCGACCGCCGTCCACAGGAGTCCGACCGCGACGGCGGCGACCAGGCTGCCCAGGAACCGCGCCGCCACGACCTCCGGCCGTCCCGGGAACGCCACGGCGGTGGACACCAGCACGACGGGATTGACCGCGGGCGCCGAGAGCAGGAACGTCAGCGCCGCCGCTGGGGTGACGCCGCGTGCCATCAGCCGCCGCGCGATCGGCACCGACCCGCACTCACACCCGGGCAGCGCCACACCGGCGACGGCGGCCACCGGCACCGCATACCCGGGCCTGTGCGGAAAGAGCCGGGAGATCGCTCCCGGCGGCACGAAGGCCGCGATGGCCGCACTGACGCAGACCCCCAGGACCAGGAACGGCATGGCTTGCAGAGCCACCGCGACGAAGATCGTCGCCCAGTTGGCGAGCGCCGGTCGATCCAGCAGCCCCGCCAGCCAAGGTCGGGCCAGCACGGCCACCACGATCAGCCCGGTGACCACCGCGAGGCCCCACTCGGCGCCGCGGGGACCGGACGGTGCCCCGGCGCCCTCGCGGGCCGGCGGCGGTTCGAAGCGGACAGCTTGCGTCACCGGAGAACTTTAGATGAAGAGCCTGGCGCAACCATCCGGCAACGGTGTGGAATTCACTCGGCGCTCACATGGGGGCATCCTTCCCGTTCCGGGACTCGACCAGGGTGGGCGCCCAACTACGTCACTGGAGGTGCGGGTGTTCACTCAACGGCTGGCAACGCGCGGTCTGTTAGCCCACCGCGCGGTTCGGGGCGGCCTGGTGGCCGTCAGCCTCGGCGCCGTTCTGGCGGCACCCCTCGCGACGGCGGGCCGGTCCTCCTCGGTCACGATCTCGGGCGCCCGGTCGCTGTCCGACGCCGTGTCCGTGAGCTACGCGGCCGCGCCGTCGAGCACTACGGACTTCCACGTGCTGGCTTTCAACGACTTCCACGGCAACCTGGAGCCGGCCAGCCTGAACATCTACGGCCGCTTCGCCGGGGGCGCGGCGTACCTCGCCAAGCTGGTGAAGGACAGGCAGGCGCTTTACGGCGCCAACGAGGCCACCGTCTTCGCCGGCGACAACATCGGCGCGGCGCCGCTGGCCAACGCCCTCTTTCACGAGGAGCCGGCGACCGTCATCTCCAACCTGATGCACACCGACTTCGCCTCCGTGGGTAACCACGAGTTCGACAAGGGATACGTCGAGCTGCAGCGGATCCAGAACGGCGGGTGCCACCCGAGCGAGGGCTGCAACGGCGCGCCGTACGCCCTGCCGGACGGGACGACCACGAACACCTACCCGGGCGCCGACTTCCAGTACCTGTCGGCCAACGTGCTGGCTCCCGGCGGCAAGAAGACGCTGTTCCCGGCGTACGGCATCAAGACCTTCTCGACCGGGGTGCGCCCGGTCAAGGTCGGGTTCATCGGCGAGGTCCTGAAGGACACGCCGACCATCGTCACGCCCGCAGGGGTGGCGGGGCTGACCTTCCAGGACGAGGCGGACGCCGCGAACAAGGCGGCCAAGCGGCTACGCGACGCGGGCGTGTCCATCCCGATCCTGGTGATCCACCAGGGCGGCTTCCAGAACTCTCCGGCGACCCTCAACGGCTGCGCGGGCAACCTGGCGGGCAGCGCGATCGCGGATATCGCGTCCCGGCTCGACCCGTCGATCAAGGTCATCATCTCGGCGCACACGCACGCCGAGTACCGCTGCACCATCACCACGAACGGCGTGACGCGGCTGATCACCAGCGCCTCGTCGTTCGGCCGCATCTTGAGCGACCTCACGCTGACGGTCGACACCAAGACCGGCAAGCTGACCAGCGTCAGCGCGACCAACTCGATCGTGGAGAACGCGCTGAACGCCTTCGCCACCGGAGTGACCCGGCAGCCAGACCCCAGCCTGGAGGACCCGCAGGTCAAGGCCGTCGTCGACCAGTACGTGGCGGCAGCGGCGCCGCTGGCCAACCGGGTCGTGGGCAAGATCCAGGGTGACCTGACGCGCACCTCGTCCGGAGAGTCGACGCTGGGTGACGTAATCGCCGATGCGCAACTGACGGGGACCGCCGGTCAGAACGCGCAGGTGGCGTTCATGAACCCGGGCGGGATCCGGGCGGACCTGCTGTACAACGCCATCTCCTCCGGCGGTGAGGCGCCCGGCGAGGTGACCTACGGCGAGGCGTTCACCGTCCAGCCGTTCGGCAACAGCCTGGTCACCAAGACGATGACGGGTGCGCAGATCCGCAGCCTCTTGGAGCAGCAATTCGCCGGGTGTGGTGGGCAGACGGTGAACCGGACCCTGCAGATCTCGGCATCCATGACGTACCAGTCGCGTGGGCCGCTCGCGACGACCACGCCGACCGCAGCCGAGTGCGCGGCCCAGATCGGATCCATCTCCATCGGCGGGGCTCCGATAGACCCGGCGGCCAACTACCAGGTGACGATGAACAGCTTCCTCGCGTCCGGCGGGGACGGGTTCACCGTGTTCAACAGCGGGACGAACGCGGTCGGCGGTGCCCAGGACATCGACGCTCTCGTCGCGTATCTCGCAGCGGCCGGCGACGCCGGAGTCGCCGTGCCGCCGCTGAACCGGATCGTCCCCATCCCGTAGCGGCCACATGAGGAATGGGCGGGCAGTTCGGCACGCCGAGCTGCCCGCTCAACCTTCAGAGGAACTGGCGGACCCGGGCCAGCAGGTCCCGCCGGGACACCGGCTTGGTCAGGTAGGCGTCCGCACCGCTCGTGACGCCCTCCAGTTCGTCGTCCAGGCTCGTCAGGCCCGTGAGCATGATCACCGGGATGTCGTGCAGGCAGAGGTCGTCGCGCAGTTGGCGGCAGACGCTGTGTCCGTCCAGGCCCGGCATCAGGACGTCGAGGATCACGAGGTCGGGTGACTCGCTCTCCACGAGAGTCATGGCGATCTCGCCGTCCTGGGCCTCCAGCGCCCGCAGGCCGTCCCGCTCCAGCATCGTCACAATGACCTCGCGGGTGTCGTCGTCGTCATCGACGACGAGGACCTTGGGGTTGCCGTAGAGCCAGTTGGACATCTCACCGGTGGAGTCCGTCACGACGTCCGTGTCATCCTCCTCGTCGTACACGGCGTCGGCCCGGTTCTCCATCGCCACATCACAGGCAGCAGCCATCGATCCTCCCTGTCGAGACCTGCGGCGCGCCCGTCAGCCGTACCGCGGGAAATCGCCCGCCCGGAACCTGGTCGTCGGGCATTAGGGGTATCGACATCGGCACGCTCTGACGACAGGGCCCGTTCGGGTGACGGATGCGTCGGCGCTGCGCCCCTCGGGTGACGCCGGACGCGCGTCCCTTGTGAGTCAGCGCGTCGCGGTCGACGTACCGAGGATGGCGACCAGCGAGCGGGTGTCGGTACGCGAGCGGCTCGAGGAGATCATCGGCGTTCGCACGCCGGGCGAAGTGGCCCTCGTGCGCCGTATCACGACGTCGTTCTACGACCAGGCGACCGGGCTGCTGGAGGCGACCGTGGCCGCGGCCGAAGCGGGAGACGCGGCCGGCGCCCGGCACCATGCCCACAGCCTCAAGGGGAAGGTCGTGAACCTCGGCGGCATCGAGGTGGCGAGGCAGTGCCAGGAACTCGAGGCGCTCGCCAGGGCGGGAGACTGCCCGGCTGTCATCCGGCTGGGCACGGCCGTGATGGCGGCGCTGGCGCCGTTCCAGGCGCTCGTTGATCAGGTTTGCGGGGAGTTCCCCGAGCTCGCGGCCCCGACCGGGGAGGCCGTCAACGCCTGAGCATGGGTCACAGGCGCCCGGCGTCCTGCACGTTCTGCAGCCGGACCTGGCCGCGGGCGACGAGTCGTTCGCGGTCGTCGTGCACCTCCACCAGCCACAACTGCTGCAGCCGGCCGCGGTGCAGCGGCGTGGCGACGGCCGACAGTCCCCCGTCTCGGACGGCCCGCAGGAAGTCGGTCTGATTGCTCACGCCGACGACGTTCCCGCGCTCCCCGTACCAGGCGGCGGCCCCGAGGCTGGCCAGGGTCTCGATCACCGCGCAGTAGACACCGCCATGGACCAGGCCGTACGGCTGCAACAGCTCCGGCCGCACGCGCCACCGGCACGACGCCCGGTCCTCGGTGACCTCGAAGTCCTCCAGGCCCAGATGACCGGCCAAGCCACGCGAGAAGATCGACAGGTCCGCAGCTGACAGGTCCACAAATGTCGCCTTCCGACGTCCGACCGGGCGCGGTGAGCCTATCCGGCGCTCCGCTACCTGCCGCGAGGCCACCAGCCCCGAGGAAGGACGGCGCTACGACAGATCGGCGCGCCGTTCCCGGGCGACCCTGACCTCGGCGACCACGCTCTCGGCGGTCCGATGCTGCACCAACGTCGCCAGTTCGGGGGCGATGTGCCCGAGGATCTGCCGGAAACGGAACTCAGCGAGCGGGCCGAGCGCGTCGTACACCTGACCGAAGATCTCCCGCGCCTCGGTCCGCGGCCAGCGCGAGGGCAGCATCGCGTCCGGCAGCTCCGGGTCCCGGTTCGGGAAACTCCGCCACGTGTCCATGATCGCCGTGCGGGCGACGAGCGCCTCGGAGGCGCTGACCTGGCCCGAGCGGACTCTGTCGCGCAGCGGCGCGAACTCCTCCACGAAGTCCTCGTACATCTGGCGCAGTTCATCCAGATTCCACGCGCTGAGTGGGTGACCCTGCTCGCCTTGCCGGGGGTGCGACGCGGATGCCGCCAGCACGGTCGCCTGATGGACACCGAGATCGGCCAGCGCCTCGGCCGCTTCGTCCTCCACCGGGCGCGGGGACACCCAAACGCCGTCGTAGAGCGAGCTGAATCCCAGCCAGCGCAACCGGCTGCGCAGGGCATGCCGGATGTCGCGCTGCTCCTCCGGGACGGAGAAGATGACCACGACCCACCGGCCGGTCCACCGAACGGGCGCGTCCAGCCCGAACATGAAGATCCGATCCGTGCCGGCGCGGAGTGTCTGCTCGGCACGCGGTGTCAACCCGTAGAACGTGTTCCGGCCCGACTTCGAGGGGACGAGCAGACCCCGCCGCGCCAGGCGGCTGAGGGCCGCCCGGGCGCTGGTGGACGAGATACCGAACTCGTGCGTGAGAGAGACGAGCGCGGCTGAGGGCAGATGCTCCTTGCGGCCCAACCAGTAGTCACCGATCAGCGTGACGATCAAGTGCTGCGGCTGGGCGCCGGCCTGGGCTCTCGGCAGCCTGACGGGGTCGGCTCGGCGCTCGACGGCGGTCGTCATGGTCGCCTCATCCGGGTGTCATTGATGCGACTTTGAGGTTAAGCATAGGCAGCGGACAGTGATCAGGGTGCCTCCAGCCGGAAGCCGATCTTAACTGTGACCTGAACGTGAGCGATGTCGCCTTCGACCAGGTGGCCGCGGATCTGCGTAACCTCGAACCAGTCCAGATTGCGCATCGTCGAGCCGGCACGGGTGATCGCATTGCGGATGGCCGGATCGATCCCATCGGGGGACGATCCGACGACCTCGATGACGCGGTACACATGATCGGACACGCGGGCCTCCTCGTTGAGCCGGGTCGTCGGTCCCCACGCTGGGGGTGCTCCCGCATTCGACCCCGTGCCAACGCTGTCAGTCCAACGCCGAAGCGGGTTCTGTTCCAACTGTTATCTCTGCGGGATGGCCAGCGGTGACTCCTCGATCGCCACCGCCGGGCCGTCGACCGCCGCTGTGAGCGCTCCCAGCGCCATTCGCTCGAGGAGGCCCGCGAGATGTGCCGGTCCGACGCCGCGCCGGCCCGCGCTGTGCGGTGTCGAGTTGATCAGGCCGAACGTCGCATGGACGGCCGAGCGGGCGACCTCGACCGCTGTGCCCGCAACGGCCTCACGCAAGCAGCCCACCCAGATCTCGACGTACTCTCGCTGCAGCCGCCGGACCCGGTGCTGCTCGCGGGCGGGCACGTGCTGAAACTCCCGGTCCTGGATGGTGATGAGCTCGGGATGGGTCAGGGCGAACTCGACGTGAAAGCGCACCAGTGCGCGGAGGGCCTGGTCGGCATCCAGCGCGGCGCCATGCTGTTCACGGCCGCCCGCGAGCAGCCGCTCGCTGATGGAGACCAGGACGGCGCCGAGCAGCGCCTCCTTGCTGGAAAAATGCCGATAGATGCCCGGGCCGGTGATGCCGGCCGCCGATCCGATGTCCTGTACCGACACTCCGAGGAAGCCCCGCGAGGCGAACAGGCCGGCGGCCTCGCGGAGGAGGATCTCGCGTCGGCTCACCATGCTCTCGCCCCTCGCCATTCCCTCGACAAGCCAGTTAATGCCCACTAACATCCCTCATGTTAGTGGGCATTAACATTGGGGAGCAACGGATGCCGGCGACCCACCAGGACCTGGTGGCCGAGCTGCGGCAGCGGCTGGACGTCGTACGCCAGGGCGGCCCGGAGCAGGCCCGGACTCGGCACCTCGAGCGCGGCAAGCTGCTTCCGCGGGACCGGGTGGATCAGTTGCTCGACGCCGGCTCGCCGTTCCTGGAGCTGTCTCCACTCGCGGCCGACGGAGTGTACGACGATGCCGCCCCGGCGGCGGGTCTGATCACCGGAGTGGGACGGGTGAGCGGCCGCGAATGCGTGGTCGTCGCCAACGACTCCACCGTCAAGGGCGGTACGTACTACCCCCTCACGGTGAAGAAGCATCTGCGCGCCCAGGAGGTGGCTCTGGAGAACAGGCTGCCCTGCCTGTACCTGGTCGACTCCGGCGGCGCCTTCCTACCGCATCAGGACGAGGTCTTTCCTGATCGCGAGCATTTCGGGCGCATCTTCTACAACCAGGCGCAACTGTCGAAGGCCGGCATCGCACAGATCGCCGCAGTGCTCGGGTCGTGCACCGCGGGCGGTGCGTACGTCCCGGCCATGAGCGACGAGGCCGTCATCGTCCGCAACCAGGGCACGATCTTCCTGGGGGGCCCGCCACTGGTGAAGGCCGCGACCGGGGAAGAGGTCAGCGCGGAGGAACTGGGCGGCGGCGACCTGCACGCCCGGCGGTCCGGCGTCACCGATCATCTCGCGGACGACGACGTCGATGCCCTGCGCATCATGCGCGACATCGTCGCGACCCTCGGGCCGCGCGCCGCCACGCCGTGGGAGGTGACGCGGTCGCGGCCACCGGAGGTCGATCCGGACGGCCTCTACGACGTCGTCCCGGTGGACCCGCGAGTTCCGTACGACGTGCGCGAGGTGATCGTGCGCTTGGTGGACGGCAGCCGGTTCCACGAGTTCAAGCGCGAGTACGGCACGACGCTGGTCACCGGGTTCGCCCGCATTCACGGTCATCCGGTGGGGATCGTCGCGAACAACGGCGTGCTCTTCGGCGAATCGGCCCTCAAGGGCACGCACTTCATCGAGCTGTGTGACCGACGGGCCGTACCGCTGCTGTTCTTGCAGAACATCACGGGGTTCATGGTGGGCCGCGACTACGAGGCGTCCGGGATCGCCAAGCACGGCGCCAAGATGGTCACCGCGGTCGCCGGTGCACGAGTGCCGAAGCTGACCGTCATCATCGGTGGCTCCTTCGGCGCGGGAAACTACTCGATGTGCGGCCGGGCGTATTCGCCGCGCTTCCTGTTCACCTGGCCGAACGCGCGGATCTCGGTCATGGGTGGCGAGCAGGCGGCCGCCGTGCTCGCGACGGTTCGGCGGGATCAGCTGGAGGCGCGCGGGCAGTTCTGGTCGGCAGACGACGAGGAGGCGTTCAAGGCGCCGATCCGCGACCAGTACGAACGCCAGGGCAACCCGTACTACGCGACGGCGCGGTTGTGGGACGACGGCGTCATCGATCCGCTGCAGACCCGGGACGTTCTCGGGTTGTGCCTGTCCATTTGCGCCAACGCGCCGCTGGCCCCGGTCGGGTACGGCGTCTTCCGGATGTGATGGCCGAGATGTTCAAGTCCGTGCTCGTGGCCAATCGCGGCGAGATCGCCGTCCGAGTCATCAGGACATTGCGGCGCTTAGGAATCCGCGCGATCGCGGTCTATGGCAGTGGCGACGAGGATGCCCGGCACGTCCGCGAAGCCGACGTCGCGCTGCGCCTGTCGCCCGCGGGTGGTCCGGCCGTGGCAGCGCCGGGCGGCGGGTACCTCGACATCGACGCCGTCGTGGCCGCCGCGGTCGCGTCCGGGGCCGAGGCCGTACACCCCGGATACGGCTTCCTGGCGGAGAACGCGGCCTTCGCCCGCGCGGTGGCGGCGGCCGGGCCGGTCTTCGTCGGGCCGCCGCCGGACGCCATCGAGCTGATGGGGGACAAGATCTCGGCCAAGGTCGCGGCCGAGAAGGCCGGCGTGCCGGTGGTGCCGGGTCTGCACCGGCCAGGCCTGACGGATGCCGACCTGCTGGACGCCGCGGCCGAGGTCGGCTTTCCCGTGCTCCTCAAGCCGTCCGCGGGTGGCGGGGGTAAGGGGATGCGGCGGGTGGCCGGTCCCGCCGAGCTGCCGGAGGCCGTTGCCGCCGCCCGGCGGGAGGCGCTGACGGCGTTCGGGGACGACGCGCTCCTGCTGGAGCGATACGTCGCGGATCCCCGGCACATCGAGATCCAGGTGCTCGCCGACGCCCACGGCGGGCTCGTCCATCTCGGGGAACGCGAGTGCAGTCTGCAGCGCCGGCACCAGAAGATCATTGAGGAGGCGCCGTCGCCCCTGCTGAGCGCCGAGCAGCGGGACCGGATGGGCGCGGCGGCGGTCGAGGTCGCCCGGGCGTGTGGGTACACCGGAGCCGGCACGGTGGAGTTCATCATGTCTGCGGGCCGGCCGGAGGACTTCTTCTTCATGGAGATGAACACCCGGCTGCAGGTCGAGCATCCGGTCACCGAGCTGGTGACCGGTCTGGACCTGGTGGAGGAGCAGCTGCGATGCGCGGCGGGTGAGCCGCTGCGGCTGCAGCAGGCCGACATCGTGCTGACCGGGCACGCCGTCGAGGCCCGGATCTACGCGGAGGACCCGGCGCGGGACTTCCTGCCCACGGGCGGGCGAGTGTTGGTGTTCCAAGAACCGGCGGGCGACCACGTCCGGCTGGACTCCGGCATCGAGGCCGGAACGCGGATCGGCACCGGGTACGACCCGATGCTGGCCAAGGTCGTCGCCTGGGGCGCGCATCGGGATGCCGCCGTGCACCGGCTGGAGGAAGCGCTCGCCCGCACGGTCCTGCTCGGCGTCCCGACCAATCTCGCGTTCCTGCGTGCGCTGCTGCGCGATCCGGACGTGGCGAGTGGGCGGCTCGACACAGGACTCGTCGAACGGCGCCTGGAGCAGCTGGTCGACCGTGTGCCTCCACACGACGCCGTCATCGCGGCCGCGCTCGGCCGGCTGGCGGCGCGCCGGGAGCGGGCCGGATCGGATCCCTTCGACGTCCTCACCGGATGGCGGATCGGCGGCCGCGCCTGGATTCATGAGCGGCTGCAGGTCGCCGGCGCGGCGGTCGACGTCGCGGTGCGCGGTGAGCCGGACGACGCCGAGGTGCGGCTGGACGACGGACCGCCCATACCGGCCCGGGCCCGGCGCGACGGGACGGCGCTCACGGTGACGGTCGGGTCGCGGACCTCGACCTGGTCCTACGCCGAGGACGGCGACGCGGTGTGGGTGGGGTTCGCAGGAGCGGCCTGGTCACTGCGCGAGGTGCCGCCGCGGCCACGCCGGGACGACGACACCGGTCCGGTGAGTGGTCCGCTCGTGTCACCCATGCCCGGCACCGTGACCGCGGTGCAGGTCGCGGAGGGGGACCGGGTCGAACCGGGGCAGGCGGTCGCCGTCGTGGAGGCGATGAAGATGGAGCACGTCGTGCGCGCCACTGCGGCCGGGCGGGTGAGCCGGGTGCTGGTGAAACCCGGGCAGTCCGTGGCGCTGGAGGCGCCGCTCGTGACGGTGGACGGCGTCGTCCGGGACGAGGTCGAGCGGTGACCCTCCCGATGGTGATGCCCACGGCGGGATTGCCCGACGCGGTGACGATCTGCGAAGTGGGTCCGCGGGACGGGCTGCAGAACGAAGCCACGACGGTCCCGGCCCACGTGAAGGTGGAGTTCATCCGCCGCCTGCTGGACACCGGCCTGACCGTGGTCGAGGCCACCAGCTTCGTGCGCCCCGAATGGGTGCCGCAGTTGGCCGACGCCGAGGAGGTCGCGGGGTCGCTCGCTGCGCTCGACCGGGCCGGCGTCCGATTCCCGGTCCTGGTGCCGAACCTGCGCGGCCTCGACCGGGCGATGGCCCTCGGGCTCACCGACATCGCCGTCTTCGGCAGTGCCACCGAGACCTTTGCCCGGCGCAATCTCAACCGCGGCCTCGAGGAGTCCTACGCGATGTTCGCGCCGCTGGTCAGCCGCGCCAACGACGCCGGCATGCGGGTTCGGGCGTACCTGTCGATGTGCTTCGGCGATCCGTGGGAGGGCGAGGTGCCGATCGACCAGGTCGTGACCGCGGGTCGCCGCCTGCTCGATCTCGGGTGCGGGGAGCTGAGTCTCGGCGACACCATCGGGGTGGGCACGCCGGGGCACGCGACCCGGCTGATCGAGGCGTTCGACGCGGCGGGCGTGGCGCCGTCCCGGCTCGCCGTCCACTTCCACGACACCTACGGCCAGGCCCTGGCCAACACGCTGGCGGCGATGCGGTGCGGGGTGACGGTGGTCGACGCGAGCGCGGGCGGGCTCGGTGGGTGCCCGTACGCCGAGAGCGCCACCGGGAACCTGGCCACGGAGGACTTGGTGTGGATGCTCGACGGGCTCGGCATCCGGTCGGGTGTCGATCTTGGTGCGCTCGTGGCGGTGAGCAGCTGGATGGCGGAACGGCTGGGCCGCCCCAGCCCGTCGCGGGTCGTCCAGGCACTGGCAGGGAAGGAGAAGGCGTGATGGCGTTCGGGCTGACCGACGAGCAGGAGGCGCTGCGCAAGACCGTCGAGGAGTTCGCGCACCACGTCGTGGCGCCCGCGATCGGCCGGCATTACGAGGAGGGCACCTTCCCCTACGAGATCGTCCGGCAGATGGGCGCGATGGGGTTGTTCGGGCTGCCGTTCCCCGAGGAGTACGGCGGGATGGGCGGGGACTACTTCACGCTCTGCCTGGCACTGGAGGAGCTGGCCCGGGTGGACTCCTCGGTCGCGATCACCCTTGAAGCCGGCGTCTCGCTCGGCGCCATGCCGATCTACCGCTACGGCACCGAAGAGCAGAAACGCCGCTGGCTGCCCGAGCTTGCGGCGGGGCGGATGCTGGGCGCGTTCGGGCTGACGGAGCCCGGCGGCGGGTCGGACGCCTCGGCGATCCGGACCACCGCCGTCCTCGACGGTGACGAGTGGGTCATCAACGGGACGAAGGCGTTCATCACCAACGCCGGCACGGACATCACGGGGCTGGTGTCGGTGGCCGCCCTGACGGGCACGACCGAGGACGGGCGGCGGGAGATCTCGACCATCATCGTGCCGTCGGGCACTCCCGGGTTCACGGTCTCGCGCAAGTACTCCAAGGTCGGCTGGTGCGCCTCCGACACCCGCGAGTTGTCGTTCTCCAACTGCCGGGTGCCGGCCGGGAACGTGCTGGGGGAGCGGGCCCGGGGGTACGCGCAGTTCCTCCGGACGCTGGACGAGGGGCGGATCGCCATCTCGGCCCTCGCCGTCGGGCTGGCACAGGGATGCGTGGACGAGTCGATCCGGTACGCGCAGCAGCGTGAGGCGTTCGGCCGCCCGATTGCTGCCTACCAGGCGATCGAGTTCAAGATCGCGGACATGGAGATGCGGGCGCACGTCGCCCGGACGGCGTACTACGACGCGGCGGCCCGGATGCTGGCCGGGGCGCCGTTCAAGAAGGAGGCCGCGATCGCGAAGCTCTTCTCGTCTGAGGCGGCCGTCACGAATGCGCGCGAGGCGACCCAGGTCCACGGCGGCTACGGGTTCATGAACGAGTTCCCGGTCGCCCGGATGTGGCGGGACGCCAAGGTGCTGGAGATCGGGGAGGGCACCTCGGAGGTGCAGCGCATGCTGATCGCCCGCGAGCTCGGCCTGCGCTAGCCCTGCGCCGCCGCGAAGCCTTGATCACGGGGACGAACATGTCGCGCTCGGGCACCTTGGGCAGCCTTTTCGTCCCCGTGATCATGGGGCTGCCGGGTGGGGAGATGGCGCAAGCCAACTCCATCAATCCCCCGCTTGAGCGTCAGACAACGATGTCGGGGCGCTATGTACCGAGCTGGCTTGCGACAAACCGGCTTTCGTGATCCAGTCCGAGCTGCCGCAGCCGCGGCGCCGTTGCGTTACTCGCTGAGTGCCGCTTTACACACGGAATGCCGCTTTGGGAGCGCTCCCAGCGCTCAGCGGACCGGCATCCAGTGAGTAACGCGGCATCCGGTGAGTAACGCGGCATCCGGTGAGTAACGCGGCATCCGGTGAGTAACGCGGCATCCAATGAGCGGAGGACGCGCACCCCGCTCAACCACGCGACCTTGATCACGGGGACGAAGGCTTGATCACGGGGACGAAGGCTTGACCACGGGGACGAACATGTCGCGCCGGGGCACCTGGGGCAGCGGTTTCGTCCCCGTGATCATCGGCTGCCCGCTCAACACCGTCGACTGGCGAGGGGCTGCCGGCTCAACCGGTGATCTTGATCAGCCGGGACGGCGGCGGGGACGTGGCGAACGTCGCGTCGCGGCGGGCCGGGAGGGAACCGTACGGTGGATGGGTTCCCGCCCATCGTCCCCGGAGGGTCTGCTCGCATGTGTGCCGCCTGCGGTGTTGCGACTCACGTCCCGCCGCCGCCGGTCACGACCTCCGAGCAGATCGTCGCCGGACCGGGAACGGCCGCCCCGGGCATGGTGCAGCCAACAGCCACCGCGGGCATGGTGCAGCCAACGGGTGCAGTGGGCACCGCGCCGCGTTTCGCCGCACTGCGCAGCCGGGACTGCCGCTACTTCCTGGGCGGTACGGCGCTGTCGATGATGGCGGACAACATCGAGCACGTCATCACGTACTGGGTGTTGTGGCAGGCGTTCCACTCCCCGGCGCTGGCCGGGTTCGCGGTCATCAGCCACTGGGTGCCGTTCCTGCTCTCGGTGTACTTCGGCGGGCTGGCGGACCGGTACGACTGCCGCCGGGTGATCCAGGCCGCGCAGGCGCTGTTCATGGCGGTGTCCGTGGGGTGGGGGGTGCTCTTCGTCACCGACAGCCTCACCGTCTGGTTCGCCTGCATCCTGCTCGTCGTCCACGGCATCGCGGGCGCGCTGTGGGGACCCGCCGAGCAGCTCATGCTGCACGACTTCGTGGACCGGCCCGCCCTGCCGAGCGCCGTACGGCTCAACGCGACGGCGCGCAGCCTCGGCATCCTCTTCGGTCCGGTCGTCGGCTCCGCGCTCCTCATCGGGCTCGGGCCCACCGCTGGAATCTTCGTGAATGTAGCGATCTACCTGCCGCTCACGGTCTTCCTGGCCCGCACTCGGTTCACCGGCCACGTGCGCGGCGACGAGGCCGACGTCCGCTCGACTCAAGTCTCGGCATTCGACGCGATCCGGGTGATCCGGGAAGTCAGCAGCAACGCGACGCTGGTCAGCATGATCGCCATCGGCGGCCTCGGATCCTTCTTCATCGGTGCATCACTACAGTCCGCCATGCCGATCTTCGCGATGGATCTGCACGCCGGAAACGCGGGCGTCGTCTATTCCGTGCTGCTCTTCGCGCACGGCGCCGGCGGCGTGATCGGCGGACTGCTGCTGGAGGTCACCGGGCGCATCGGCCCCACGGTGCGAGCCGCCATCGTCAGCACGCTCGTCTACGGGGCCGCGATGCTCGGGTTCGCCGTCACGGGAAGTTACGTCGCGGCGATCGTTCTCCTGGTGATCGGCGGTACGGCGAACCTGGCGTCGATGTCGATCAGCCAGACCATCGTGCAGCTCCTCGCGCCGTCGCAGATTCGCGGGCGCGTGATCGGCGTGTACGGGATGGCGGCGAACGGGCTGCGCGCGGGCAGCGGTCTCACCGTCGGCCTGCTCGGCGGCATCGTCGGTGTGCACTGGTCGCTCGCAGTCAGCGGCGCGGCGTTGACCGCCGGGACGGCACTGGTCGCCGGCTACGTCGCCCGGGCTCGGAGCCGGGCCCCGGTAGCCCTCGCCGCGCCGGGACTCAGCGCGACTCGAGGCTGAACCAGAACGTGGCGCCCTCACCCGGGCGCCCCGTCGCCCAGACGTCGCCGCCGTGCTTGCGCACGATCCGCTGAACCGTTGCCAGCCCCACGCCCGTTCCCGGGAACTCGTCCTGCCGATGCAACCGCTGAAAGACGCCGAAGAGCCGGCCTGCGGCCGCCGGGTCGAACCCCGCACCGTTGTCGCGGACGAAGTACGTCAGCTGGGTGCCGGCTCCCCGCTCCACACCGAACTCCACCCGTGGCGAGTCCGCATTGCCGGTGAATTTCCACGCGTTCGACAAGAGGTTCTGCAGAACGGCCCGCATGAGCACCGGATCGCCCGTCGCCTCGGCGGACGGCGGCGCCACGAACTCCACCGTGCGATCGGTGTCCCGGGCACATTCCTCGGCGACCTCGCGGGCGATCCGGGCCAGATCCAGCGGGATCCGGCGCAACTCGGCGCGCGAGGTCCGGGACAGATCCAGCAGGGCGTTCACCATGTCCCGCATGTTGCCCGCGGCGGTGCGGATCCGCTCCAGGTAGGTATGGCGCTGCGCCTCGCCGTGCCCCGCTTCGAGGGCCAGTTCGGCGTAGCCCTCCAGGTGCCGAAGCGGCGCCCGCAGGTCGTGCGAGACCGCGTAGGTGAACGCCTCCAGCTCCGCGGTCCGCTCCGCCACCCGGGACTCCAGCTCGGCGCGCACCTGGACGTTCTCCATCGCCACCGCGGTCGTATCCGCCAGGGCCTGCAGCAGCTGGACCTCGTCTCGGCTCGGCACGCGAGCCCGCGCCCAATACGTTCCGATGGCGCCGACCGGGTCGATCGCCCGGATCGGAACCATGACGACGCTGCGGACGAACGTCGGTTCGTAGGCGGACAGCGGGATCCGCGGATCAGTGAAGATGTCCTCGACGACGGCCGGCTGGCGGTGGGTCATGGCCCACCCGCTGAGGCAGGTCTCCATCGGGAACCGCTGCCCCTTCCACAGCGGGCCGATCGCGTCCTCGTCGGCGTAGTGGCAGAGGTCGCCCTCGCGCAGCACGAACGTGGCGCCGTCAGCGCCGGTGAGCTCTCGTGCGGTCCGGCGGACGACGGCCATCACGCCGTCCAGATCGCCAGAGAGCGACAGTTCACGCACCACCGCGACCAGCAACTCGTAACCGGCCAGCAGCGGGTCGCGTCCCGCCAGCGATTCCTGGCGAACCTGCAACGCCTGGCGGACAGCCGGGCCGAGGTCGCCGAGCCGGGACTTGGACAGGAAGTCGCTCACACCCAACGCGCGCAGCCCGCGCACGTCCCGGCTCGGGTCGTCCGCGCCGGACAGGTAGATGAACGGCAGTCGGGCGTCACGCTGCCGGGCGTGATGAAAGGCGTCGAGTCCCTGGCATCCCGGCACCGTGCTGTCGGAGATGACGAGGTCGACGCCTCCGGCCGCCAACCGGCTCAGGAACTCCTCGCGGGACGCCGCACTCTCGACGTCCGCCTCAGGGACCTGCTCGGCAAGCGACCGCTCGATCAGGGTCGCGTCCATCAGGTCGTCCTCGAGAAGGAGGACCGTGGGATGACGTGCCGCCGCCCCAGATGCGTCGTCTGCCCGTTCCACGCCGTCTGCCACGATCCCGGCCCCCTCTGCCGATCGTCGGTCGCGCGGACGGCCACTCAGCCTACTCGGGGTGGTGGGGGTAGCTGCACCGCTGCTCGGGTGGCTCCCGGATCCCGTGTCGGGTTCGTTGTCCGTACGGTGGGTCGCGTGTCGATGCGCGGCCGTCTGCGGAGGTGGTTCCTCGGCTGGCTGTGGGGCTGGGGAGCAATCGCCCAACTCGTCACCGGCCTGCTGCTGTCCACCGTCTACCTCAGCATCGCGACGTTCGGTCTGGTGGGCGTGCTGACGCTACCGGCGATGCTGATGGGCGTACCCCTGCTCGCCCTGGTGCTGCCCACCGCGTTCGGCATCGGTCACCTGGAGCGGTGGCGGCTGCAGGCGCTCACCGGGCTGACGGTGCGACCCGCTCCCCGGCCCGCGCACCCGCAGACCCTCTGGCGGCTCGTCCTGGACCCCCGGCCGTGGCGTGCCCTGCTGCACCTGTCACTGATCGCGGTGTGGGGGTTGCTGGCGGGTGGAATCGTCGGGCTGCTGACGAGCGTCGCGATTGCGCTGCTCGGCATCCCGGTCTACGTCACGGCGCTTCCCGGGCAGGCGCTGGCGCTGCCCTGGGGCGGGTTCGTGACGGGAGCCGGGCGGTTGTCACTCGCCGTCCTTCTCGGCGTGACCGGGCTGATTCTGCTGCCCTGGGTGGCCCGGTGCCTGGTCCTCGTGGATGCCGCGCTGGCGCGCTGGCTGCTCGGCGGCGGGCACCAGGAGGAACTGGAGCGGCTGTCCGAACGGGTCCAGACCCTGACCCACACGCGGGAGGCTGCCGTCGACTCGGTGGAGGTGGAACGGCGGCGGATCGAGCGCGATCTGCACGACGGGCCGCAGCAGCGGCTGGTCGCGATCGCCATGGACCTCGGCATGGCACGGCAGCGGCTCGAGCGCGATCCTGCCGGAGCCGGCGAACTGCTCGACCGGGCGCACACCACCGCGAAGGAGGCCATCATCGAGCTGCGGCAGGTCACCCGGGGGATCCACCCACCGGTACTCACCCATCGCGGGCTGGACGCCGCGCTGTCGGCGCTCGCGGCCCGATCACCCGTCCCCGTCTCGGTGCGGGTCGACCTGCCGGCCCGGCCGTCCCCGACCATCGAGGCCATCGCGTACTTCTGTGTGTCCGAGGCGTTGACCAACGTCGCCAAGCACTCCCGGGCGCGCTCGGCACGGGTGGACGTCACCCAGAAGGACGGCCGGCTGGTGCTGGAGGTGCGCGACGACGGCGTGGGCGGCGCCGACCCGTCCGCAGGCAGCGGACTTCCCGGCCTGCGCGATCGCGTCGCGGCGGTTGACGGCACACTCCGGGTGACGTCGCCGCCCGGCGGACCAACGCTTCTCGCCGTCGAACTGCCGACGTCCTCCGGGAGCCTCGCATGACCAGGGTGGTGCTCGCCGAGGACTCGGTTCTCCTGCGCGAAGGGCTGTTGCGGCTGCTGGACGACGCCGGATTCGAGGTTGTCGAGGCCTGCGGTGACGCGGAGACCTTCCTGCGGGCCGTCGAGACACACCGGCCGGATCTCGTGGTGGTCGACGTGCGCATGCCCCCGACGTTCACCGACGAAGGGGTTCGCGCGGCGCTCGTCGTACGGCGCCAGTTCCCCGATATTGCCGTTCTCGTGCTCAGCCAGTATGTGGAGGAGAACTACGCGACAGAGCTGGTCGCCGGCCGGTCGCGCGGCGTCGGGTATCTGTTGAAGGACCGGGTGGCCGATGTCGGGGACTTCCTGGAGTCGTTGCGCCGCGTCGCCGCCGGCGGAACGGCGCTGGACCCCGAGGTCGTGTCGCAGTTGCTGTCCCGGGTGACCAGGCGTGATCCGCTGGCGCGACTGACCCCGCGCGAGACCGAGGTGCTGCGCCTGATGGCGGAGGGACGGTCCAACACCGCGATCGCGCAGGCGCTCGTGGTCAGCGAGGGCGCCGTGGAGAAACACGTGTCGAGCATCTTCACCAAGCTCGACCTGATTCCGACCCAGCACGACCACCGGCGCGTGCTCGCGGTGCTGCGCTGGCTCGATCGCGGTGAGGAGACGGCCGATGCCTGAGCCGACGACGCCCACAAGGACCGTCCCGCCGCGTGAGCAGAGCCAGCCCTCGCGGGTCCCGGGCGGAGGCGAGCGTGCGGGCTGGGTGGTGCCGTTCCGCATCGTCGCGCTGCTGATCACGTTCGCGATCCTGGCCGTCGGGGCGGCGTCGGTGGTCGGAGCCTTCTTCACCCGGCATCGCGTCGAGACCCGGACCTTCGCCGAACCGATCACGCGCCTGGAGCTGACGAACACCGTGGGGAACCTGCGGATCCGCGCCGGCGCACCAGGCGATGCGGCCCGGGCGACACTCACCCGCACCGCAGCGTTGGTCCACCCCACGATCGCCACGGGTGTTTCCGACGGCACGCTGCGGATCTCCGGCTCCTGCCCCGGCTGGGCGTACGGACCGCCGATTCTCGGCAGCTGCTCCATCGACGTCGATGTCGACCTCCCGCCCGGGACGACGGTGCAGGTCCGCTCGCGCACCGGCCGGATCGACGTGCAGGGGCGGCTGGGCGACGTGACGGCGACCACCGCGACGGGCGACATCCGGGTGTACGACGCCGCAGGGGACGTGGAGCTCACGACGACGACCGGCAACCTCCGGGTGCTGCGCGCCGCGGCCGAATCCATCTCGGCGCGATCGCGGACCGGCACCGTGGAACTCACGTTCGTGCGGCCACCGGGGTTGGTACGTCTGCGCACCAACACCGGCAACGTGACGGTGACCGTTCCCAACGACGGCACCGCGTACGACGTCCTGACGACCACGGGCACCGGCAACCCCCGGGTTCGCGTCCCGGTGTCCAGCAGCGCATCGCGCCGAATCGACATCGTGACCGGAACCGGCAACATCGCGGTGCAACTACCCGCGGAGTGACGCCCGGCCGTCCGCGTGTGCGGATGCTCAGGCCTTGCGCGCGACCCCGATGAAGCCGGTGTCGAGGAGCGCCGTGGCATTCTCCGCGGACGGTGGCTCCGGGTTGCGCCAATCGGCAATGCCGACCAGACCAGGCTCCACGAACTGCAGACCTCGGAAGAACTCCGTGACCTGGTCCCTGCTGCGGAACACCATTTGCGCCGTGGCCCGGCGGTACTCTCCTGCGGCCTCGCGGGCGCCGGCGTCACGTTGCTGTTCCTGGCTTGCATGGCTGAGCGCCAGGTAGCTGCCCGGCGCGAGACGTTCGACGAGGCGGGAAACGGCGCCCTGAGGGTCGTCGGAGTCGGGGATGAAGTGCAGGATCGCCATCAGCAGGACCGCTACCGGCCGCTCGAAATCGATCAGTTGGCTGGTGACCGGGTGCTGCAGGATTCCATCCGGGTCGCGCAAGTCCGCTTCGATCACCCCGGTGAGCGGGTCATCGGCGAGCAGCGCCTCGGCCTGCAGGCAGACCACGGGGTCGTAGTCGACGTAGACGGTCCGGGCGCCCGGCGCGACCTCGCGCGCGGCCTCATGGACGTTGCGCTGAGTCGGCAGACCCGAGCCGATGTCGATGAACTGCCGGACTCCTTCCTCGGCCGCCAGGTACTGGACCACGCGGATCAGCGTGTGGCGGTTCTCCCGGGTGATGATCCGGAGGGTGGGAAACTGCGTGAGCACGCGCTCGGCGGTCTCCCGGTCGATCGGGTAACTGTTGTTCCCGCCCAGGAAGTAGTCGTACATCCGGGCGACGTTCGGGGTCAGCGGGTTCACGTGCGGCGGGGGGCCGGGGGGCTGTGGTGACGGCGACTCGGCGTCCGGCCCGCGGTCCGTCGTCCCCGCCGCGGGCGCGGCCGGTTTCCTGGCTGCTTCCCCGGCAGTCTGCTGGCCTGTCTCCTCGGGCATCATCATCCCCTCATACCCGGCCCGGTAAGTGGCCGGAGTGTCCGGCAACTGCTGGATCGGCCCGTTCGTCGCGCAGCCTACCGACGCACTGTCCGCGAGGCGCGTTACGCCGATCCGCGCATCTGCGATGATGCGACTCTTAGCCCAGTGTCCCGTCGGTGCAGCAGGACGCCGCCCGGTTCCCTGTGTCCCATGCTGTGCCGTCGCGTCGCCATCGCCGACGTTGCCGTCGTCGGTGCGCGTCTGGCTGGAGGATGCCGTGCTATCCGGCTCGCGCTCGTTGGTGGTCCTGATCGTCGACGACGATCTGGGCGATGTCATGCTGGTCCGCGAGGCCCTGGAGGGCCTCGGCGTGCCGCGCGAGATCCACGTCGCCCGCGACGGGGACGAAGCGCTGGCCTTTCTGCGCCGGGAGGGCGACCACGCCGGCGCACCCCGGCCGGACATCGTCCTGCTGGACCTCAACATGCCTCGTGTGGGTGGCCACGAGGTCCTGACCTTGGTGAAGGCGGACGAGGAGCTGAAGTCCATTCCCGTCGTGGTGTTCACGACCTCGACTGCCGTCGAAGACATCCGCGCGAGCTACGCCAGCCATGCCAACGCCTATGTCACGAAACCGGTGGCGCTGGACGAGCTGTTCGCGGCCGTCCGTCATATCGACACCTTCTTCGGTGGGATCGCCTGCCTGCCGACCCGTGGATGACCGCCGAGCGTCAAGGGGAGGCTCAGGCCGGCAGCCGGTTGATCGCATGGGTGCCGGTCGCCCACAAGTGCTGGACGGCGTAGGCCCGCCAGGGCCGCCAGGCGGCCGCACGCCGGACGAGCGCCGCAGGGGTGTCCGGGAGCCCGAGCGAGCGGGCCGCGAGGCGCACCCCGAGGTCGGTCGGGATGAACGCGTCGGGATCGCCCAGGGCGCGCATGGCGATCGTTTCGATCGTCCAGACGCCGAAGCCCGGCAGGGTGGACAACTGCTCCCGCGCCGCGTCCCAGTCGCTGCCGACGTCGAGATCGAGCTGACCGGAGGTCAGTGCCTCGATGAGCGCGGCCATCGTCCGCCGTCGCGAAGCCGGGAAGGCGAGCGTGACAGGGGAGACCTCGGCGAGCGAGTGCGGTGACGGGAAAAGGTGCGTGAGACCGCCGACGGGGTCGGTGATCGGCTCGCCGTGCGCGAGGACGAGGCGGGCCGTGTGGGTCCGGGCCGCGGCCGTGGAGACCTGTTGCCCGATCACGGCGCGGATCGCGAACTCCGGGCCGTCCACCGTTCTCGGCACCCGCCGTCCGGGCGCCTTCTCCACCAGCGGCGCAAGCAGCGGATCGGCCCGCAGGGCGTCGTCGACGGCGATCGGGTCGGCGTCCAGGTCGAGCATGCGGCGACAGCGTGCGATCGCCACTTGGAGGTCACGCAGGTCCCCCAGCGTGAGTTGGCAGGCGATGTACTCCGGCAGGGGCCGCAGCGTGACGACACCTGCACCGTGCGGCAGGCGCAACGACCGCCGATAGGCACCGTCGCGCCACTCCTCGACGCCGGGGACCGCGGTGGCGGCCAGGTGGCCGAACAGGTTGTCCGGCCACAGCGGTGCCCGGAACGGCAGCCGGAGCGAGAGTGTTCCGGGTGCGCTGCCGGCGTCGTTGCGGCTGCTGCGGCGGCGCAACTCGGTCGGCGTGAGGGCGAAGACCTCCCGCACGGTCTCGTTGAACGCCCGGATGCTGGCGAATCCAGCGGCCAGCGCGACATCCGTCATCGACAGCGTGGTGGTCTCCACCAGCACGCGGGCCGTCTGCGCCCGCTGGGCCCTGGCCAGGGCCAACGGACCGGCGCCTACCTCCGCGAGCAGTTGACGTTCCAGCTGGCGAGCGCTGTAGCCGAGGCGAGCGGCCAGCCCGGGCACGCCGTCCCGATCCACGACGCCGTCAGCGATCAGCCGCATGGCGCGGCCCACGAGGTCGGCTCGCTCGTTCCACTCCGGTGATCCGGGCGTCGCATCGGGGCGGCAGCGCTTGCAAGCGCGGAACCCGGCCTGCTGGGCCGCCGCCGCGCTGGGGTAGAAGCGCATGTTCTGCGGCTTCGGCGGGACCACCGGGCAACTCGGACGGCAGTAGATCCCTGTCGTCAGGACCGCGACGAAGAACCACCCGTCGAACCGGGCGTCCTTCGACTGGACCGCGCGCACGGCGCGCTCGGCGTCGATCTGCATACAGCCAGCCTCACTGCGGCGCGTACCGGGGGTCTAGCGGAAATGCGACATGGTCGTCGCCGTGGCCCTGCTCACCGCCCTGGCCCTGCTCACCCCCCTGGCCCCGCTCATCCTGCCGGATCGCTCGCAGATGCACCCGACTGGGTGATTCACAGGCTCCTGCCGTCCCAAATACCGGAATTGTCGTGAATCTGATCTCGTTTTCCCAGGGCTTTCCAAGGTTCACCGGATGTACTGCACAGAGGGACGCCGCACGGTGTTCCGTGACCGGTGGGCGGATCGGCGCTGATCGGCCGATCGGGAAAGGAGCACAATGCGCAGACGTGTCACCACCGCCGCGCTGGCCACCATCGTCGGGCTGGGCGCAGTGGGAGTGGGGGTCATTGCCGTGCCGGCCGTCGCGGCGACGGTGACGGGCGAGGCGACCCCGTCCCAGGCGATCTCCGACCGAGTCAGCAAGATCCGCGACGCACTCAAGGGGCTCGTGGACGACGGCACGCTGACCCAGGCGCAGGCTGACAAGGTCGCCTCCACGCTGGGGAATTCCGACGTGTTCCCGGGCCCCGGGATGGGGCATGGATTCGGTGGCCACCTCCTCGGCCGGGACGCCCTGCAGGCCGCGGCCACGGCGCTCGGCATGAGCGAGGCCGACGTCATGACCGCCCTGCGTGACGGCAGCACCATCGCCGATCTGGCCAAGAAGCAGAACAAGGACGTGGCCGACGTCGAGGCCGCCGTCGTCAAGGCGATCAAGGCGAACATCGACCAGGCGGTCAAGGACAAGAAGTTCACGCAGGAGCAGGCGGACAAGCTCGAGGCCAACCTGGCCGACCGGGTGCACAACCTCGTGACCAGCGGAATGCCTGGCAAGGCGTTCGGCCGCGGGAACGGCGGCTGGATGCGCCACGGTGGCCCCGGCTCCCCGTCGGCACCGAAAGAAGGCGCGACACCGGCGCCGACCGCCACCACTTCCGCCTAGAGCGCTGTCGCACTGCGCTGCCCGCCGGCACAACCCATGGGTTGTGCCGGCGGGCAGAGCATTTTGCACCCAGCCGCGGTGAACCTCTCGCTGATCCTTTCCGTGTCCGGCACGAGCGAGTCCTGACGTTGCCGTGAGGGGCACCCATGCGCGCTACCCGGATCAGCCGGTCCTCCGCCAGACCGATTGCCGGGAAGGCGGTGGTGTCGGCGACCGTCCTGGGTCTGGCGGTCGCCGTCATTCCCGGTGCAGCGGTCGCGGCGACCAGCTGGGCGGTCGTGAGCACTCCGAACCGCGGCAGCCTCGCCAACACCCTCTACGACGTCGCCGCCACACCGTCCGGCGCCGCCTGGGCGGTCGGCAGCTGGTACGACACCAGCCGCGCCGCGCCCCGCACCCTGGCCATGCGGTGGACCGGTTCCGCCTGGACGGCGGTCACCACCCCCAACGTCGGTCCCTACTACAACGAGCTACAGGGTGCCGACGCGACGTCGGCGAGCGACGCATGGGCGGTCGGGTACTCGCGGGACTCCAGCTCCGCGCCGTACAACAGCCTCGCGATGCACTACAACGGCACCGCATGGACGGTGACGCCGACGCCGCAGCCGGGAGTGACGACCCGGGAGTTGTACGACGTCGAGGCCCTGTCGGGCAGCAACGCCTGGGCGGTCGGCTGGTACTACGACGCCGGCTGGGCGGCCGAGACGCTGATCGTGCACTGGAACGGGGCCACCTGGTCGCAGGTGCCCTCGCCGAGCCCGGGCAGCGCCTACAACCAGCTGTATGGCGTCGGCGGGTCCTCGGCGAACGACGTCTGGGCGGTGGGCACCACGGTGAACGCCGGTGAGCCGCGCGGCTCCCGCCATCCGCTGGCCTTGCACTGGAACGGCTCGTCGTGGGCGTCGGTCTCCATCCCGAACCCGCCGTCGGGCTCGGCGATCCTTCGCTCGGTCGCCGCGATCTCGCCGACGGACGCCTGGGCGGTCGGATCGCAGAGCGGATACAGCACGCCCGTCGCCTACCACTGGAACGGCTCGGTGTGGAGCGTGGTGGCGACCCCCACGGTGGGCACGAGCGGCAACAACCTCTTCTACCGCGTCGCCGCCCTCGACGCTGCCCGGGTGTGGGCGGTCGGGTACCGCTCCGGCGGCAGCGGCCCGCAGCCGCTGGTCGAGCGGTGGAACGGGACCTCGTGGACGGTCGAGCCGACCCCGGCGCTCGATCTCGGCGGGCTGACCCAGGGGGTCGCCACGACGACCGGCCCGTCTGGCACGCCTACCGTCTGGGTCGCCGGGTTCCGCACCTCCTCCGTGAACGGATCCTTCACGGACCGGACGCTGACCCTGCGGGGCACCGGCAGCTGACACCGGACAACGCGCCACATTCCGGCGCTAGGATCGCGCGCGTGGCGCGCGGCGACGGACGCATACGCAGGTTCCTGCAGGCACGACGCCGACCGCCCGCGGGACCCGTCGCCGTCTACGAGTTCGAGCGGCTGGACCACCTGCTGCAGGGCTGGCAGACCCACACCGCGCGGCAACGGTTGATCCACGAGGACTCCGCACGGCGCATCCAGGCCTGGCATTACGGCTTGGGCGTCCCGGCCGCTCTCATGGCCGCGCTGGCCGGGACGTCCGCGGTGGCGGCCTGGCAATCCGAACGTTCCAGCACGTGGCTGAGTGTGCTGAGCGCGCTCATCGCGGTGGCGGCATCGGTGCTCACCGGCGTCGTGACGTTCCTGGATCTCGGCGGACGCGCAGAACGGCACCGCAAGGCGGCCGCGGGCTACAAGCGCGTGCTGCGGCGGCTGGAGGCCTTGCCGCCGCAACCGGTGCAACTGACCGAGCTCACCCCGGCGCTCGCGGGACTGGTCAAGGAGCTGCAGTCGATCCTCGGCAGCCTGGACGCCGCGGCGCCGATCCCGCCTCGGGGCATCGCCGAGCGGGCGTCCGCACGTCCGATCGAGTTGCGCAGCAGCGTCGAGTTCACCCAGTCGGCAGGCGGCGCTCCGACCGTGTGATCACGGCGCGGGATTGATCCGGAAGATCGGGTAGCCGGGGGCGATCCGCCGCAGGTCGGCCTCCGGTGCGTCGGCGCCGACCCCTTGGAAGAAGACGCCGACCTCGAACTTCCACCGCTTGAGGTACGCGCGCAGGATGGCCGGCTTCTCGTCGTCCGCCACCTCGACGGCGGTGAAGGGCTCGGCGCGGCGTCCCAGTCGCAGCTCGCCTCCACCGGCCACTCGCATGTTGCGCACCCACTGGGTCTGGCCCCGCGGCGCGACCAGGTACCGCTCGCCGTGGAAGGTGAGCAGGTTCACCGGGGTGGTGCGCCACTCGCCGCTGGTTCGGCCGCGCACGGCAAGCACCCGGCTGCCCCACACGCTCAGCCCCAGGCGCATGAGCCCGGCGACGACGTCGTTCTGCATCCTGACCAGCCGGCTGGGCTGGATGTAGCGAGGCGCACCGTCGCCGCTCATCGGGATCTCCCTTCGTCCGCTCTGGAGAGTACAAGCAGCCGCTCCACCGAGCGCATACCGGACAACCAGGCGACGGCGAACAGCCAGCCGCCGAGCACGTCTGTCGGCCAGTGCACGCCGAGCCAGATCCGGGACCAGCCCACCGCAAGCGCGTACGCGGCGGCCAGTCCCCACCACAGCGGCTGCCAACGGGCGCCGGTGCGGCGGGACAGCGCCCAGGCGAGCGCGCCCGCTGCCAGCGCGGACGAGGCGGTGTGCCCGGAGGCGTACGCGAACCCGCGCGGCGAACCGATCCAGTCCAGATCCGGCGGCCGCTGCCGGTGAATCGCCTGGGCCAGGACGTACCGGATGCCGGACCCGACCTGGACGCCGATGCCGACGGCGAGCGCGCTGGCCAGCCAGCGGCCCCGGGCGCCAGGACGAGCGAACGTCAGCGCCGCCGCAAGGACCAGTGGCGCGGTTACTGCCGCAGATCCGCCGAACGTGACAGCCTCGGCGACGCGCCGGACCACCCCAGCCCGGTGCGCCAGCGCGAAGTCGTGCAGCGTTGTGTCGAAGGCCGTAGGGCCATGGCGCACTGCCACGCCGAGTGCAACGAATCCGAGGGCGCACACCACCGATGCCGTGACGGCAGCACGCAGCCTCATCGGCCCAGGGAACCACGTCCCTTCGCGCGGGGATCAGGCCGCGCCCGCCACCTCCGCGGGCCAGCTCCCGAGTGTGATCACCGCGCCGCCCGCGGTGACGAGCCGGGCCGGGACGCCGAGCTCGCGCAACCACGAGCGGGCAGGTAGTCCGCGGACCAGGGCAGCCGTGCTGTAGGTGTTGGCCTCGACGCAGCTGAACGCCGCGACGGACGCCGTGCGCCAGACCGGGTCGGCGGGGTTGCCGGTCCTCGGGTCCACGATGTGGTGCAGTACGTCGTCGCCGCGCCGCCAGGTGCGACTCAGGGTGCTGGACGTGGCAAGGGCCGCGCCGGCGGGGAGCGCGATGTTGGCCGCCGGCTCTCCGGTCCGGTCCTGGACGAGAACGCGCCATCCGCCGTCGGGTGCCGGCCCGGCGGTGGCGATGTCACCGCCGAGGCTGACCAGGACCCCGACGCCGAGGTGTGCCGCGACCAGTGCCGCGGCTCGGTCCGCCGCGAAGGCCTTCGCCGTCGCGCCGAGGTCCAGGCTGACCCCGGCCGGGACGGTGAGCCGCCGCCCCTCCAGCCGGATCGTGTGCCATCCCGGGACCGCTCGGACCCGGACTCGCACGGTCGAACCACAGACCGGCAGCAACGACAGGTCCTTCGTATAGCCGAGGGCGTTCAACGCGCCCGCGACGGTCGGATCGACGTCGCCGTCCGTCCGCTCGGCGGCGAGCAGCGAGGCGGCGACCAGTTCCGCCAGCAGGGGGCTGATCTTGATGGTCCGTCCGCCCGCCCGGTACAGCCGGTGGATCTCGGCGTCCGGCCGGAACCGGCTGCATGCCTTCTCGACGGCCGCGAGGTGCTCCTTCACGATCATGCGTGCCGGCGCGAGCGCCGCGGGCTCGCTGACGATCAGCCGGACAGTGGTGCTCCAGACGGACCACTGCGTGGCGCCGGGCCCGAGCGGGAGCGCATCATGCAGGGCGGTCGGCTCGGTGGGGAGGTGACTCGGTCGTTGGGCGGTCGACATCACGAACCTCCCGAGGTGACCTGGCTCTGACCGCTGGAGCTGGACAGATCTGGGCTGCTCGACGTTCCCGACGAGATGCTCGACGTGGATGATGACGACGTCGATGAGGACGTCGAGGACGACGTCGAGCCGGATGCCGACGCGGTCGCATGCTCGGTGGCGGCGACGGCGATACCAACGACGCCGGCGATGCCGGCGGCGACGAGCCCGCGGGTCAGCAACCTCGCCCGGCTGAGCGCGGGCATTCCAGTGGACATGGCGTTTCCTCCTCCTGCCGGCGTCCGCCGACTGGTTCAGCGTTGAACATCTGCCTGGGCGCAGGCGGCGGCGATCCTGAACACCCGCTGTGAACCTGCCTGGCACGGCGACCTGCTTGGATGAGGCATGCCAACCGCTGCGGAGCGCGCGGAGACGGCTGCTCAGCGGGCGGCCGCCGCGGCCGGTATCGAGATCCGTGAGGTCCAGGAGATCCCCGATCTCGTGGAGGTCCGGGGCGTCTTCGACCGCATCTGGAACGCCGATCCGACCAATCCGGCCGCCACCGTCGAACTGCTGCGCGCCTATGCGCATACCGGGCAGTACGTGGTGACGGCGGTCGACATCCTGGATCCGGCCCGCCCGGTGATCGCGGCCAGCATGGGCTTCCTCTGCGCGCCGATCGGGCGGGCCCTGCACAGCAACGTCACTGGCGTGTTACCGGCGGGCCGGGGACGCTCGCTCGGGTTTGCCCTCAAGGTGCATCAGCGGGCCTGGGCGATGCGCCACGGGCTGGACCTGGTGTCGTGGACCTTCGACCCGCTGATCCGGCGCAACGCCTGGTTCAACCTGGCCAAGCTGGGGGCGCGGGCCAGTGGATATCTGCCCGACTTCTACGGCCAGATGCGCGACGCGGTGAACGCCGGCGACGCCTCGGACCGGCTGTACCTCACGTGGCCCGTGTACGACGAGACCGTGGCGGCGGCATGCGAGGGGCGATCGGCGTCCATCGATGTCGAGCCGCTGCTCGCGGACGGCACGCCGGTGCTTCTCGACGTCGACCCGGACGGGCGAACCCCGCGCCCGCACGCCCAGTCCAGCGGCCGGTCCGGCAGCCAGTCCAGCTCCGCCGGGCTCGCGCTGGCCCAGGTGCCCCCGGACATCGAGTCGGTGCGTACCGAGGATCGGGACCTGGCCCGGCGCTGGCGGTTCGCGCTGCGTGAGGTACTGGCGGGCACGCTGACGACAGGCGGGCGGATCGAGGGCATCGGACGGGATGGCTGGTACGTCGTCCGACGTGGTGCGGAGAGCGAGGAGGTCGAGCCGTGAAGCTGTCCGGACTCGAATTGGTGCGGGTGGCGATGCCGCTCGTCGGGCCGTTCCGCACGTCGTTCGGCACCGAACTCGGGCGCGACGTGCTGCTGGTGCGCGCGGTCCTGGACGGCGCGGACGTGGAAGAGGTGTCGGGGTGGGGGGAGAGCGCGGCCGGAGACGACCCGTACTACTCCAGCGAGTACGTCGAGGGATGCTCCGACATCATCCGGCGGTACCTGCTTCCGGCGCTGGCCCGGGCCGGGGACCTGACGCCGGATGCCGTCGCGCCGGCGCTGGCCCGGATCAAAGGGCACCGGATGGCCAAGGCCGCAGTGGAGACGGCCATCCTCGACGCCTGGCTGCGGGCGCACGAGATGCCGCTGGCGCGGTTCCTCGGCTCGGTGCACGAGCGCGTCCCGTGTGGCGTCTCGGTGGGGATCATGGACTCGATACCCCAGCTGCTGGACGCCGTGGCGGGGTACCTCGCCGAGGGGTACGTCCGGATCAAGTTGAAGATCGAGCCCGGATGGGACGTCGAGCCGGTGCGTGCCGTCCGGGAGAGGTTCGGCGACGGCATCCTGCTCCAGGTGGACGCCAACACCGCCTACACCCTGCGCGACGCCGCGACGCTCGCCCGCCTCGATCCGTTCGACCTCCTGCTGATCGAACAGCCGCTGGACGAGGAGGACGTGCTCGGGCATGCAGAGCTGGCGCGCCGGGTGCAAACCCCGATCTGCCTGGACGAGTCGATCGTGTCGGCCCGAGCGGCGGCCGATGCCATCCGGCTCGGCGCCTGTTCGATCGTCAACGTGAAGCCAGGCCGCGTGGGCGGATACCTGGAGTCGCGCCGGATCCACGACGTCTGCGCCGCGATGGGCGTGCCGGTCTGGTGCGGCGGGATGCTGGAGACGGGGATCGGCCGAGCGGCCAACCTGGCGCTCGCGGCCCTGCCCGGGTTCACCCTCCCCGGTGACACGTCGGCGTCGCGCCGGTACTACGCCACGGACATCACCGAGGAATTCGTCCTGGATGGCGGCACCATCCCGGTCCCTGATCGGCCCGGGATCGGCGTCGACCCGCTCCCGGACGTACTGGCGGACCTGACGACCCGCCGGGAGTGGCTACCCGCCGTACACTGAGCGCACTCCTCCGAGCTTGGAGGCGAGGGGCGTGCCCACTCAGGCGGATGACAGCCGGCGGCTGCGCCGCCTGCACGACGAGTACGCCTGGCGGGTGAACGCCGCCATAGCCGAGGGCCGCGAGGATCTCGTCTGGCGGCTGTCGGACGCCTACCTCGAAGAGGCAATGCAGCTGATGGCGCAGTCCCAGCAACCGCTCGCTCCGCTGCCGCGCCCGGCGCCCCCGCGGCACCGCTCCCTCCTCACCAGGATCCGGCAGTCGGTCCGCCGGGCCCGGATGTCGCACGACGGCCGTAGAGGGATCCGTTGATCGCGGGACGACCTCAGCCGTCACCGAAGCCATGACCTAAGCCACATCCACACCACTCGCCCCGGTGCCTGCGGGGAGCAAGAATGCCGACCCCGGGCCAACGCGTCCGGCTCACCGCGGAGGCTGCCATGTCCAGGTACGTGTACGACTTCGCCGACGGCAACAAGGACATGAAGGACCTCCTCGGCGGCAAGGGCGCCAACCTCGCCGAGATGACCAACCTCGGGCTGCCGGTTCCACCGGGCTTCACCATCACGACCGAGGCGTGCACGGCGTACCTGGCTGACGGCAAAGAGCCGGACGGACTCGCCGAAGAGGTGAGCGAGCACCTGGCTGCCCTGGAACAGCGGATGGGCAAGCGGCTGGGGCAACCCGGCGACCCGCTGCTGGTGTCGGTCCGCTCCGGGGCGAAGTTCTCGATGCCCGGGATGATGGAGACCGTCCTGAACATCGGGCTGAACGACGAGTCGGTGCGCGGCCTGGCCGACCAGTCGGGCAACGAACGATTCGCCTACGACTCCTACCGCCGGTTGATCCAGATGTTCGGCAAGACGGTGCTCGGGATCGGCGGCGAACGGTTCGACGAGGCGCTGGAGGCCGCGAAGGAGGCCAAAGGAACCGACAGCGATCTCGATCTGGACGCCGGCGATCTGCGCGAGCTGGTGCGCACCTACCAGCAGGTGGTGGCCGACCATGCCGGCCGCGGCTTCCCACAGGATCCCCGCGAGCAGATGGACCTCGCCGTCCGTGCCGTCTTCGACTCGTGGAACACCGAACGCGCCGTGGTGTACCGCCGCCAGGAGCGGATCCCCGGCGACCTGGGAACAGCGGTGAACATCGTGGCCATGGTGTTCGGGAACCTCGACATGGCCTCGGGCACCGGTGTGGCGTTCACCCGTGACCCGGCGTCCGGTGCGCAGGGCATCTACGGCGACTACCTGCAGAACGCGCAGGGCGAGGACGTCGTCGCCGGGATCCGCAACACCGTGCCGCTCACCGAGCTGGAGCGGATCGACAAGAACTCCTACGACGAGCTCCTGGCGATCATGCAGACGCTGGAGGAGCACTACCGGGACCTGTGTGACATCGAGTTCACGATCGAGCGTGGCAAGCTCTGGATGTTGCAGACCCGAGTCGGGAAGCGGACCGCCGCGGCGGCCTTCCGGATCGCGACGCAACTGGTGGACCAGGGGCTGATCGACCTCGACGAGGCGGTGACCCGGGTCAGTGGCGTCCAGCTGGCGCAGCTGATGTTCCCCCGGTTCGACGACTCGACGCAGAAACAGAAGCTGGCGCAGGGGATCAACGCCTCGCCGGGAGCCGCGGTGGGCCGCGTGGTGTTTGACTCCTACACCGCCGTGAAGTGGTCCCGGTCGGGGGAGAACGTGATCCTGGTCCGGCGCGAGACGAATCCCGACGACCTCGACGGCATGATCGCGGCGCGGGGGATCCTGACCAGCCGTGGCGGCAAGACCAGCCACGCCGCCGTCGTCGCGCGCGGGATGGGAAAGACGTGCGTGTGCGGCGCTGAGGCGCTGCAGGTCGACACCAAGCAGCGCCGGTTGCGCGTCAGGCAGGCGACCGGCGGCCCGGTGCAGATCGAGGAGGGCGACGTCATCTCGATCGACGGCACGACCGGCGAGGTGTTCCTCGGGGAGGTGCCCGTCGTCGACTCACCGGTCGTCCGGTACTTCGAGGGCGAACTGTCCGCGGAGTCGCCCGACGCGGACGACCTCGTCAGGGCCGTCGACCGGATCATGCGGCACGCCGACGGTTCGCGTCGGCTCGCCGTCCGGACGAACGCCGACACCGTCGAGGATGCCGAGCGGGCGCGCCGCTTCGGGGCACAGGGCATCGGGCTGTGCCGTACCGAGCACATGTTCCTCGGCGAGCGGCGTCAGCTGGTCGAGCGGCTCATCCTGGCCGACACGGGCGAGGAGCAGCAGGCCGAGCTGGCGAAGCTGCTGCCGCTGCAGCGCGAGGACTTCATCGGGCTGTTCGAGGCGATGGACGGCCTGCCGGTCACCATCCGGCTGCTCGACCCGCCGCTGCACGAGTTCCTGCCGGATATCACCGAGCTGTCGGTGCGGGTGGCGGTGGCGGAGGCGCGGGGCGAGGAGCGCGAGGGCGACCTGCGGCTGCTGCAGGCGGTGCACCGGCTGCACGAGCAGAACCCGATGCTCGGCCTGCGCGGCGTCCGGCTGGGGGTGGTCGTCCCCGGGGTGTTCCTCATGCAGGCTCGCGCCATCCTGGAGGCCGCCGCCCACCGGGTCAGGCTCGGGGGAGTGCCTCGGGCGGAGATCATGATCCCGCTGGTGGGCGCCGTCCAGGAGTTCGAGACGGTGAAGCAGGACATCATCCAGGTGGCCCGCGAAGTCCGTTCCGAGACCGGAGTGCACCTGGAGTTCCTCGTCGGCACGATGATCGAGCTGCCGCGGGCGGCACTCACCGCGGACCAGATCGCGGAGGCCGCGGAGTTCTTCTCGTTCGGCACCAACGACCTCACCCAGATGACGTGGGGCTTCTCGCGGGACGACGTCGAGGCCGCCTTCTTCTCGGCGTACCTGGAGAAGGGAATCTTCGGCGTCTCCCCGTTCGAGTCCCTCGACGTGGACGGGGTCGGCGAGTTGGTGAAGATTGCCGTCGAGCGGGGCCGGGCCCGCCGCCCCGGCCTGAAGCTGGGCATCTGCGGCGAGCACGGTGGTGACCCGGACTCCGTGCACTTCTTCGACTCGGTGGGTCTGGATTACGTCTCCTGCTCACCGTTCCGCGTTCCCGTAGCGCGCCTGGAGGCCGGCCGGGCCGCGATCCTCCGAACGCGCTGACCCCCTAAACGGCCCCCCACAGTGCACCCCGCACCCCCCCTGGAGTCGATCAAGCAAACCAGGGCCGATCAAGCAAACCAGGGCCGATCAAGCAAACCAGGGCCGATCAAGCAATCCGGTGACGAGCGAGCCGAGCCGGGCTCGTTGCGAGATGCGCTGCGCGTAGCGGACCTCGTAGATGCCGGCCTGCGCGCGTCGCGCCAGGAGGTAGTCGTCGCTGGTGATCAACTCGTCCACCAAGCGGAGGTCCAGCGCCCGGGTGCCGTACCAGTACTCGCCGGTGGCCACCTGGGCGAGATCCACCTGGGGTCGGTGGCGCTCGACGAACTCCTTGAACAGGTTGTGGACGTCCTGGATCTCGGCGTTGAACTTCTCCCGGTCGGCGTCGGTGTTGCGCCCGAACATCGTGACGGTGCGCTTGAACTGCCCGCCCTTGAACTGCTCGAAGTCGATGCCGTACCGGTCCAGCAGCCGGTGGAAGTTCGGCAGCTGCGCGATCACGCCGATCGACCCGAGGATGGCGAACGGCGCCGCGACGATCCGGTCCGCGACGCAGGCCATGAGGTACCCGCCGCTCGCGGCCACCTTGTCGACGGCGACCGTCAGCGGGATCTGGCGGTCCTTGATGCGCTGGAGCTGGGAGGCGGCGAGGCCGTGGTCGTGCACCAGCCCGCCGGTGTTCTCCAGCCGCACGAGCACTTCGTCCTGCGCATTGGCGATGGTGAGGATCGCCGTCACCTCCTCGCGCAGGCCGCCGACCCGGCTCGCCCGGATGTCGCCGTGGAAGTCCAGCACGAACAGGCGCGGGCGCTGTTGTGCCAGGGCCTGCTGACCGGTCTGCCGCCGTTCGGCCTTCCGACGCCGCTTGTCGGCCTTCATCTCCTGCTTGACCAGCGGTTTCGGCAGAACACCGGCCTTCACCGCGCGGGACAGGTTGTCGTAGCGCTCGCTGACGTTGCGGATGTCGAGATGCCCCCGGCCGCGACCGCGGCGCCAGGAGATGAAGGCCACCAGCGCGACGAGACCTGCCAGTGCGGCGATCAGTGTCACGGTCTTGGCCAGGAACAGGCCGTAGGAGCTGAGGAAGTCATCCATCGCCGGATTCTGCCTGACCCGCGCCGACCCCGGAACAGGCCCGGAACGTGCCACCATGCGCTGCATGAACGAGCCTGCGCCCGCGCTACCCGTCACCTTGCAGGACATCGAGTCGGCGGCGAAACTCCTGGACGGCGTCGTCCGGTACACGCCCATGGTCAGCAGCCGCGTCCTCACCGACCGGCTCGGCGGGCCGGTCATGCTCAAGTGCGAGAACCTGCAGCGGGCCGGCTCCTTCAAGATCCGCGGTGCCTACACCCGGATGTCGCGGTTACCGGCACACCAGCAGGCGCTCGGCGTCGTTGCGGCCAGCGCCGGGAACCACGCGCAGGGGGTTGCGCTCGCCGCCCGGCTGCTCGGTGTGCGGGCGCAGGTCTTCATGCCGATAGGCGCGCCGCTGCCGAAGCTGGCGGCGACCCGGGGGTACGGCGCGGAGATCGAGCTGGTCGGGCACACCATCGACGAGGCGCTGCAGGTGGCGCGGCAAAGGTCGGAGGAGACCGGCGCTGTGCTGATCCACCCGTTCGATCACCCCGACGTCGTCGCCGGCCAGGGGACCGTGGGCCTGGAGATCCTGCAACAGTGCCCTGATGTCCGCACGGTGATCGTCGGGGTCGGCGGCGGCGGGCTGCTGGCCGGGATCGCGACCGTCCTGGCCGAGCTCGCCCCGCACGTGCGGGTGGTCGGCGTGCAGGCCGAGCAGGCCGCGGCGTACCCGGAGTCGTTGACCCAGGGGCGGCCCATCCCCGTGGACTCGATGTCCACGATGGCCGACGGGATCGCCGTCGGGTGCCCGGGGGAGGTGCCGTTCGCCCTCGTGCGGGCCTACGTACACGAGATGGTGACGGTGAGCGAGGAGCTGCTCTCGCGGGCCCTGTTGCTGCTGCTGGAGCGGCAGAAGCTGCTGGTGGAGCCGGCGGGAGCGGCGTCGGTCGCGGCCATGCTGGACCGGCCCGCCGTGCCGGACCTTCAGCCGCCGGTGGTGGCCGTCCTGTCGGGTGGGAACGTCGACCCGCTGCTGCTGATGCGGGTGATCCGGCACGGGATGGCGGCCGCGGGCCGCTATCTGCGGTTGCGGGTGCGGATGCCGGACCGGCCGGGGAGTCTCGCCGGATTGTTGGCCAAGCTGGCGGAGAGCGACGCCAACGTGCTGGAGGTGGAGCACGCGCGCACGGAGCCGCAGCTGCCGATCAACGACGTCGAGATCGGGCTGTGGCTGGAGACCCAGGGATCCGAGCATTGCGCGCTGGTGCTGCGGAATCTGCGGGCGGCCGGCTATGAGCCGTTCGGGTGACGTGCCGTCAGCGAGTCGGGCAGAGGACGCTCAGGCACGTCACGCAGCCTTCCAGCTTCTCGAACTCCCCGACGTCCACCGACACGACGTCGAACCCCAGGTCGTCCAGCCACTCCGCGGTCTTCGGCGCGGACGACGCCATCAGGACTGTGCCGTCGCCGAGCGGGACGACGTGCGCACCGGCGTCCTCGGGTGGCACCCGCAGGCCGGGCAATGGGGCAGTGTCGAGCAGCCTGGGCAGGCCGAGGAACGTGCCGTCGGGCAGCGCCGTGACGGCCGACTTCAGGTGCAGGACGGCGCCGAGCTGCACCGGCACGACGGTGCGGCCCAGCGGTGCGACAAGAGAGCGCAACTGGCGGATGCCCTCGCCGTTCGTGCGGCCGCCGCGTCCGACGTACATGGTGCGGCCGACCTGGAGGACGTCGCCCCCGTCCAGGGTCGCGGGCGGCTGGAACTGCGCCGTGCGCAGGCCGAGCGTGGCGACGGCCGTTGCCGTGCCGTGCACTTCGCCGCGACGGCTCGCGGCACCAGGGCGAGTCAAGACCGCGAGGTCGTCGACGATGACGACCGTGTCCTCGATGAACACGGCGTCCGGGTGGTCGTCCGCGGGTTCGACAGAGTGGATGGCCCAGCCGTTGGCGGCGAGCGCGGCGACGTAACTCTCGTGTTGGCGTCGGGCCAGGTGGACGTCGACCGCAGTGCGCTCGATGTGCGTGACAATCCCGTCGGCCAGGCGGCTGCCCGGGGCGCGGACCAGAGCGGTGCCGTGCATGGTGGAGACCCCTTCAGGCCTGCAAGGCTTCGGCGATGCGGGCGCTGATCCCGTCCACCGTGCCCGTGCCGTCCACCGTCACGAGGAGCCCCCGCGCGTCGTAGAACTGCGACAGCGGCGCCGTCTGCTCGGTGTAGGTGGCCATCCGCTGCCGGATGACGTCCTCGGTGTCGTCCGCGCGCCCCTCGATCTGGGCGCGCTGCAGCAGTCTGGCCACGAGCTCCTCATGGTCGACGGTCAGCTCGACGACGGCGTCGAGGGCGCTGCCATGCTCGGCCAGCATGTGCTCGAGCGTGGTCGCCTGGGCGGTGGTCCGCGGGTAGCCGTCGAGGAGGAAGCCGCGGGTAGCGTCGTCCTCGGTGAGCCGGGCGCGAACCATCTCGTTGGTGACCTCGTCCGGGACGTAACCGCCCTGGTTCATGTAGCGCTCGGCGAGGCGGCCCAGCTCGGTACCCTCCGCGGCGTGGCGGCGGAAGATGTCGCCCGTCGAGATGGCGGGGATGCCCAGGCGCTCGGCCAAGCGGGCCGCCTGGGTCCCCTTCCCGGCACCGGGCGGTCCCAGCAGCACCAGCCTCATCGCAGCACCAGCCTCATCTTGGGTACCAGCCCCATCGGGTACAGCCCCATCGGGTACAGCCCCATCGGGCAAGCCTGCCATCAATCCGGCGATCCGCGCTGCCGTCGCCGGACCCAACGCTTTACTCACCAAAGGCCGCTTTACTCACCGAATGCCGCCTCGAGCCGGGGGTGGAAGCGCTTTCAGCGCGGCTGTCTGTGTGTAAAGCGGCATTCCGGGAGTAAAGCGGCCCGCCCACCACTACGCGCATGGCGACACGTCGACGTGACCCGTCGATGTCGCCCACCGTTCGGACGGAGCAAGCCGACGTCACCAGATGCGGACGCGCTCCTCCTGGTCCAGCCACAGCCGGTCGGACGGCGTGACGCCGTACGCCTCATGGAATGCCGGGATGTTGCGCACGACGGCGTTGCACCGGAACTCATCGGGGGAGTGCGGATCGAGGGCCAGCCGCCGGATCACCTCTTCGTCGCGGGCCTTCGTCCGCCAGGACTGGGCCCAGGAGAAGAAGAACCGCTGGGCCCCCGTCAGGCCGTCCAACACCGGTGGCTGTGCGCCGTTCAGGGCCAGTTGGTAGGCGGCGTAGGCGATCGACAGTCCACCCAGATCGCCGATGTTCTCCCCGACGGTCAGCGCACCGTTGACGTGGTGGCCGGGCGCCTGCGCGGGTTTGAGGACGTCGTACTGAGCGATGAGCCGCGCCGTCCGCTTGTCGAACTCGGCGCGGTCCTTGTCGGTCCACCAGTCGTGCAGGTTGCCGTCGCCGTCGTACTTCGAGCCCTGGTCGTCGAACCCGTGCCCGATCTCGTGCCCGATGATCGCGCCGATCGCGCCGTAGTTGACCGCATCGTCGGCTTCGGCGTCGAAGAACGGCGGCTGCAGGATGGCGGCCGGGAAGACGATCTCGTTCATCAAGGGGTTGTAGTACGCGTTGACCGTCTGCGGTGTCATGAACCACTCGGAACGGTCGACCGGCTTGCCCAGCTTGCCCAACTGCCGCGCGAGCTCGAATGCCGTGGCCCGGCGTGCGTTGCCGACCAAGTCGTCGGCCCGGATTTCCAGCGTGGAGTAGTCCCGCCAGACATCCGGGTACCCGATCTTCGGTGTGAACTGCTCAAGTTTGTCGAGGGCCCGTTGCCTGGTCTGCGGGCCCATCCACTCCAGGTCGGTGATGCTGCGTCGGTAGGCCTCCACCAGATTCGCGACGAGCTCCTCCATGCGAGTCTTCGCCGCCGGTGGGAAATGCCGTGCCACATATAGCTTTCCGAGTGCCTCGCCCAGCGCGGATTCCACCATCCCGACGCCGCGCTTCCACCGCTCCCGCAGCTGCGGCGTCCCCGTGAGGGTCTTGCCGTAGAACGCGAAGTCCTCATCGACGAAGGGCGCGCTGAGCAGTGAAGCCGCCGAGCTGAGCACCCGCCAGCCGAGCCACGCCTTCCAATCCTCCAGCGGGATCTGCTCCAGCGCCTCGGCAAAGCCGGCGAGGTAACTCGGCTGCCGGACGACGACCTCGACGAACGCCCGCGGTGGTGCACCGAGGGCCTCGGCCCACGCATCCCAGCTGAATCCGGGCGCCAGGTCGGCCAAGCCGGCGCGGTCCACCTTGTTGTAGGTCTTGGTGGCGTCGCGACTGGTGACCTTGTCCCAGTGGGACGCCGCGAGCCGGGTCTCCAAGGCCATGATCCGCTTCGCCCGGTCGGCCGGATCGGGCAGACCGGCGAGCTGCAGCATCCGCTCGATGTGACCGACGTACTCGTCCCGGATGGCGGCGAAGGTCGCCTCCCGGTAGTACGACTCGTCCGGCAGGCCGAGGCCGCCCTGCGAGATGTACACGATGTACTGATCGGACTGCTTGGCGTCGCCGTTCACCCAGAAGCCGAACAGCCCTGACACGCCTCCTCGGTGCAGCGAGCCGAGCTGGCTGATGAGCTCAGCGCGATCGGCGATCCCTTCGACCCGCTGGAGGTCCGGCCGGATCGGATCGGCGCCGAGCGCGTTGACGGCGTCCTCGTCCATGAAGCTGGCGTATAGGTCGCCCACCTTGCGCGCCTCGGTGCCGGGCGGCGCGTCCCCGGCCGCCGTCTCCTCGACGATCTCGCGCAGCTGGGCCTCGGCATCGTCGCGGAGCCGGTGGAACGCCCCGTAGATGGCCCGGTCGGCTGGGATCTCGGCGGTCTCCAGCCACTCGCCGTTCACGTGCCGGAACAGGTCGTCCTGCGGGCGGACGGTGGGGGAGACGTGCGTGGTATCGATGCCGGACCTACCAAGGCCCGTTGGGGTCATCTGGGTCACCCGGTGAGCTTACGAGGTCAACCTGCCGTGTCCCGTACCGTTCCTGTCCCGGCGCGGCGGTCGGTGATCGGGATGGCGGCGAGTGCGGCCACCAGCACGCAGAGCTGCGCAGCGGCGGTGGTGCTGGTTCCGATCACGGCGGACGCGAGACAGATCCCGGCGGCGGCCAGCCGGACCGTGACCGGCCCGAACCGGAGCAGCCCCCGGTAGAGCGCATGGGCCGCCAGGAACAGCGCGACGCCGGCTCCGAGCAGCCACGGCGTGGCGCCGTGCAGTGCCTCGTCGAGATGGCCGACAGCGCCCTTCATCCCGGCGGCCAGCAGCACCACACCGAAGATCATCAGGTAATGGAAACCACCGAACACCCACAGTGCCAGATCGGCCCGGCGGTCCTCGTCGACGGCGAGGAGCGCGTCGGTCGCCCGCTCGTCGTCACCGCCGAAGTAGCACCACCACAGACCCACCGCCACCGCCAACCCGAGCAGGATCGCCATGACGAGCTTGGGCGTCACGGGCAGGTCCGCAGCGCCGATTCCGACGGCCACGACGGATTCGCCGAGCGCGATGATCGTCAGCAGGCCATGGCGTTCCACGAAGTGCGCCGGCTGCACCAGGAACCCCCGATTGCGCCGGATCAGTGGCGCGCTGAGATTCACGAGCACCGCCGCCGACCACAGCAGCCAGTCAGCAGTACCAGTCACGAACCCGGCGGCGAGCAGCAGCAGGCCGCCACCGACATTGAACGGCGCGATGCGCAGGATCGCCCGCACCACCTGCGGCACACCTGCCGCGATGAACAGGCCCGCGTGCACGGCCACCACGACCAGATAGGCGACGGCGAAGGGCAGGCCGTCGTCCCCGAAGGCCTGCGGGACGCAGAGCGCCAAGACGAGGTACGTCGCCATCGCCCCGAACAGCAGTAACCGGGCTGCGGTGCTCTCCGGGCGGACGCCGTTGGTGAGCCACGCGTAGCCGTCGTACATCCACCACAGCATCGCCAGGATCAGCAGCGCCTGGCCCACTCCGGTCGCGTCCGGCCGGTGCGCCACCAGCGCCGTGACCTGGGTGACGGTGAACACGAAGACGAGATCGAAGAAGAGCTCGACCGTGGTGACCGACTCGCCGGGCCGGGACGGCCGCTCTGCCGCCCGCGTGAGGACTCTGGTGACGCCCACCGTGCCGCCGCCGCGCTACGTGGCCGCGGCGCGGTCGAGCAGCGTCACCTGCACGATGGAGTCGTAATAGGGATAAGGGTGCGAGCCGTCGGTGGGCTGCTTCGGCAACGACGTGAACCAGACCAGCACGAAGCGGGTCTTCACCGGCTGGTCCGGCGCGAGGGTGACGGTCGTACTGGCGGCTGTCTGGGTGTCCACGTCGGTGAAGCCGGGCGGCGCCTGTCCGGCGACCGGATCCGGCACCTGGTCCACCGAGTCCCCCGCGACCAGCATCTGCAGCGTGGCTCCCGCCGCGCCGATCCGCACGGTTGCCGCGCCCACGGTCTGCACCGAGCCCAAGTCGTAGATGATCCCGGTCCCGGGCTTGGTCTGCATTTGCGGGCCGTCCTTGTACGCCGATGTTCGCCAGCCGCCGTCCTTCCCGGTGATCGTGTTGGCCGCATCGTCGGAATGCTCGCCGGAACTGCTCGCGGACCACACGGAGGCCGAGGCGATCCGCAACTGCCGCGGGGCCGTCGTCGTGGTACTCGGCACGGTGGGTTGCAGGGTCGGCGTGCCCCCGGACGGTGCGAGCAGCTGCACCGCAAGCACGGCGAGCCCGATGGCCACGACGATGGCGAGGGCCGTCAGCACCACGGGCCATCGGCGTCGCTCGGGTGGCGGAGGCGGCGTGGCCGCCGGTGGCTGCGGTGGGACGGCCGGTAGCTCGGTGATCGTGGTCGTGGCGTCCGGGCGGCGCGGGCGGGAACGCGGCAGGCGGGCCAATTGCGCGGTCGCGTCGTCCCAGGTCAAGGGGCCGTTCGGGGACGGGCGGGTGCCGAGCATGGCCAGGACGATGTCGTCCACGCCGTCGGGGAGGTCGCTGACCAGCTGACCGGGAGGCACCGGCCCGTGGTCGTCCACAGGCGCCCCGGGTAGCCCGTACTTGACGCCGAAGGGCCAGCGCGCCGTCAGCGCGGCGTAGAAGAGCGAACCGACCCCGCGCAAATCCACTGCTGACGCCTCGGGCGCCGTCGGTGCGGTTGTCCCGGTCAGCGCCGCGTCGAGGCACAACCCGTGGATCTTCACCTGCCCGCCGCCGGTCCGCAGCACGTTGCGGGGGGTCAGGCCGAGGTGGGACAGCGACTTGGCATGGCTGGCGGCCAGCGCGCCGACCATCTCGCTGGCCAGGTACGTGGCCTCCCACGCGGGAAGAGGCCCGAAGGCGAGGCCGGCCGACAGATCCGCGGCGTCCGTGATCCATTCGGTGATGATGTAGACCGCGGACCCGTCCTGGACGGCGTCCAAGACCTGCAGGAAGCGCGGATCGCGGATCGTCGCGGCCGATCGGGCCGCCTCGATGGCGGTGTCCGCCGCCGGTCCCGGGGGCATGACGTAGACGACGACCGCCCGATTGAGCTTCTCGTCCACCGCCAGCCAGGAGATAGCGGGACCGACCGGGTCGAGTTCGCGCTCAAGGCGGTACCGGTCCGCGAAGCGGCTGCCGGGCCGCAGCGGCCCAAGGCCGGTGTCGCCGACGGAGTCGCCGTCGTTCGAGGCGTCATTCGCGTGCGGAGATTCGAAGCTGCTGCCCCCCTTGTTGGGCGCACCGGGCGGGGTCGCGATACCCACGAGCCTCCTTCCTCCGGACGTCGACGCCCCACCAGGCTAAGAGGTCAGGCCCCCGCTCCGCAGCGGCACCCCGGAGCCCGCGCAAGCGGCGGCCATCTCCTATCTGCGCGAGTTCTTCCGAGGCCTGCGCGGCGTCGACCCTAGACTTCGCGCATGAGCACCGTCCTCGTCCTCAACGGGCCCAACCTGAACTTGCTGGGGGCTCGGGAGCCGGGCATCTACGGCGTGTCGACGCTGGCCGACGTCGAGAAGCTATGCCGCGAGGAGGGCGCGCGGCTGGGCCTCGACGTGGATTTCCGGCAGTCCAACCACGAGGGCGAGCTGATCGATTGGATCCACGCCGCAGGCGGCGAGCACGCAGCGGGCCGGCTCATCGGGGCGGTCTTCAATCCGGGCGCGTACACCCACACATCCGTGGCGCTGCACGACGCCATCGCCGCGGTGGGCCTGCCCGTCGTGGAGATACACCTCTCCAACATCCACGCTCGCGAGCCGTTCCGGCGCCACTCGTACATCTCGGCGGCAGCCCGGGGAATCGTCGTCGGGTTCGGGGTGACCGGCTACCCGCTGGCCATCCGAGGCCTCCATGAGATGGTCCGGGGCACGGATCCGACCACCACGTAACCGCGAGTTAACCTGTGGGCCCAACGACACAGTCGCCTGGTCGGTCAAGAATGGGCCATTACTCGGGGCCACACTGCTCACCGGAGAAGGGGACATGGATCTGACGACGGTGGCCGGGGGCGCGGCCGCGTTGCTGCTGAACCCACCCGAACCGGACGAGGAGCCGATCGCAGCCGCCGCGGCAGCCGCCGTCGATCAGCTGCGTTGTCTGCTGGACGACGAGCTGATCTGCCAGGTCGATGCCTGGCTCGCGATCGGCCCCGACACCGACGACCTGCTCTTTCTCGCCGACCTCATCGAGGTCCGGGCCGAGGCCGACCCGCTGCTCGCGGTCGAGTTGGGCGCCATCGTGCTGCGCAGTCCCGCGGGCCTGCACGCCTTGAACGCCCTGGGGGAGCATTGCCGGCGCGAGGGGTACGTGCACTTGCGGCGGGCGCGGTTCGAGGTCCTGGAGCGGGCGCACTAGGTCAGCTCCGCCAGCGGGTCTCAAGATCGAGTGTGCGTAAACTGCTGCTTTTCCCGCTCAGGATCGGCAATATGCGCACACTTGATCTTGAGCACATTGGCCCTCATGATCGAGTGTGCACTCCGGCGGCGGCGCGCCGGCGTGTTTCCCGTCAAAGTGCACAGTCGATCATAAGGAGTCGGGACAGTTCCGATGACGGACAGGACGTCCATCCGAGCCGTCTGCTTCGACCTCGGAGAAACGCTCATCGACGAATCCACCGAGTTCGGTGCCTGGGCCGACTGGCTTGGTGTCCCTCGGCACACCTTCTCGGCGGTGCTGGGAGCCGTGATTGCACGAGGCCAAGATCACCGACAGGTGTTCCAGTACTTCCGTCCCGGCTTCGACCTGACGGCTGAACGTCAGAAGCGCCTCGACGCCGGCAATGCCCCTTCGTTCGCCACGCGCGATCTGTATCCCGATGCGAGGCCCTGTCTCGTCCAATTGCATGCCGCCGGCTTCTTGATCGGCATCGCCGGTAATCAGCCTGCTGCATCACGTGGGCTCGTTCAAGCGTTGAGCCTGCCGGTCGACTTCATCGCGACATCCGATGACTGGGGGGTGGAGAAGCCCTCCATCGAGTTCTTCCACCGGCTGGTCGCTGCCACAGGTTTCCCGCCCGAGGAGGTTTTATACGTCGGAGATCGGCTTGACAACGACATCGCACCCGCTCATGAGGCCGGACTGCGTACGGCCTTCATCAGACGCGGACCCTGGGGCTATCTCTTCGCCGGAACCGAGCGTGAATGCCGGGCAGACTGGCGGATCGATTCGCTCACCGAATTGGCCGGCTTGCTTGCCGTGAGCTAGAGATCCAGGCAGAGCCGGGTTCCGCGAGCCCGCGAGACACACACGAACATCGTGTCGTTGGCGGCCCGCTCGGCGTCGGTGAGCAGGCTGTCTCGGTGGTCGACTTCGCCGTCGACAACGCCGGTCTCGCACGTCCCACACGTGCCTTCACGGCACGACCACAGGATGGGAACGCCCGCGTCCTCCAGCACCTCCAGGACGCTACGGTCCGGCGGCACCGTCAGGGTCCGGCCACTGGCGGCCAGCTCCACCTCGAACGCCGCGTCGCCGGAGGTGTCCACCTCCCGGGCGGCGAAACGCTCGACGTGCAGGGCGCCCGCCGGCCAGGCGAGGCATCGTTCCTCCACCGCGCTGAGCAGCCGCTCCGGTCCGCAGCAATAGACGAGGGTGTCGCCGGTGGGTGCCAGATGCTCGTCCAGCGGCAGCAGGCCGGCCTCGTCCTGCGGGACGATGCGCACCCGCCCGTCGGCCAGGCCGGTCAGCTCGGGGAGGAACGCCATCGAGGATCGGGTGCGGCCGCCGTAGAGCAGGTGCCAGTCCGCCCCCGCCGCCGCGGCCCCGCGCACCATCGGCAGGATCGGGGTGACCCCGATCCCGCCGGCGATGAACAGATACCGGCGGCTGCCGGCGAGCGGGAAGTGGTTGCGCGGCCCGCGTACCTCCAGGCGCGTCCCCTCGACGACCTGCTCGTGCACATGCGCAGAGCCGCCGCGCCCGGCGGGTTCGCGCAGGACGGCGACCTCGTACCCGTGCCGATCCGCGGGGTCCCCGCACAGCGAGTACTGCCGGACGAGGCCGTCGCGGGAGCCGTCCGCCAGCAGCAGGTCGATGTGTGCGCCGGGCTCCCACGGCGGCAGCGCCGCGCCGTCCGGCGCTTCCAGCCGCAGCCCGACGACGCCGTCCGCGAGGGCCAGCCGCCTGGTGACGGTGAGCGTCAGCGTCGGCTCGCCCTGCGTCCCGGTATTCGGCGGTGCCACCACAAGCTCAGACATGGCCGTCGGGGTGGCCGTGCAACCAGTCCCACAGCTCGTTCGGGTCCTGGCTGATCATTTGAGCGGCGCAGAAGCAGGTGCCCATCAGGGTGTTCGTCCCCGGCACCCACTCCACCAGGTAGACCCGCGCGCCGTCCTCCCCGCTCATGCCATCCCGGCGGGCTGCACCGCGCGCTGGGGCGTGCCTGCCGCGATCATTCGAGCGATCATCCGGCGTGCGGCCAGCGCGCCGGTGTCGATGTTGATGCTGAGCTCCTGGAATCCGGGCGGCTCGGCGGCGATCACCGTCTCCAGCAGGTTGAGCGCCACGACGTCCTGCATGACGACGGTGTGGTTGCTGTCGTGCAGGTAGCGGGTGACCTCGTCGTCGTCCCTCGCGAAGTCCCGGGCGACGTTCCAGAAGTCATATGTCGTGGTCGGCGTGGACGGCGTGATCGCGTAGACGATCTTGGCGTGGAAGGCGTGGTCGTCCGTGCCGTCGGCGTCCGGCAGCACGCCGACGGGCGCGATCCGGCTGTGCAGCAGGTACAGGCACGGTGGGTGGTACTCGATGTCCTGCCAGCGGGTGATCCGGCCTTCGATGCCAGTCGATCGGCTGTAGAACGGCGGGCAGGCGGTGTCGGCCATTCGCCGGCTGACCTGCACGACGTTGTTGGTCTCGTCCACCTCCGTGGTGATCGGCGTCTCGGCGACCTCGGGGGTGCCGATGTAGCCGCCGTGCAGGTAGGTCTCGTGCGAGAGGTCCATGAGGTTGTCGACCAGGAGCGACCAGCGCGCGTTGAGCGGCTCCATCCCCGCGACCGTCACCCAATCCGGGTCGGCGAGCCACGGCGCCCGGGGGATCGTCGTCGGGTCGGCCAGCTCGGGCCTCCCGATCCAGACCCAGACGAAGGAGTCCTGCTCGACGACGGGGTAGGCCGGCACGCGGGCGGTACGCGGGATTCGCGTCTGGCCCGGGACCGCGGTGCACACCCCGCCGCTGTCGTAGGTGAAGCCGTGGTAGCCGCAGACGATGGAGTCCTCCAGCAGCTGCGATTCCGACAGCGGGTACCGGCGGTGCACGCAACGATCGGCCAGCGCGGCCACCGTGCCGTCGATGCGGCGATAGAGCACGATCGGCTCGCCAAGGATCGTGCGCCCGAGCAGCGAGCGCCCCACTTCCCGGCCGAACGCGGCGACGTACCACTGATCTCGGACGAACGAATCCATGGCTGCTCCTGGGGCTGCTCGGATACGACGACGATCCGAAATGGCCGGGAGCAGGTGAAGGCGACTTCCGTCAGGCGGAAGGGTTTCGATGGACTAGACCACCGCCGCGGGCCGCAACCGGGCCAGTGACCAGGTGCGACGCCGGTGGACCGCGAGAACCAGGAGGTTAGTCGGGGGCGCTGGCGGAAGCGCCGTAGCGGAGGCCGTCCATGAGCAGGCCGACGAGCCGCGACGCCTCGTCGTCAACCGGCGGTTCGGCGATCATGCATATCCCGCTCATCGCCCGTAGCAGGTCTTGCGGTGCGACGTCTGAGCGCACCAGTCCCGCCTGCACGGCCGGACCCAGGACGGTGTTGATCGCCTCACGGATACGCTGGTGGGAGTAGGCGAACAGCTCCGAGTCCTGGCCGATCATTCCCTTGAGGTGGGACGCGAGGCCGCGCTTCTCTGCGACGTACCGCACGAACTCCTGCATCCAGGCGGCCAGGGCCTCATCCGGCGGTCGCTCCCGGACCAGTTCCGCCGCCGTGTCGCACATCGTCTCCACGCCGTGCCGGTACACGGCTTCGACCAGCGCCTCTCGGGTGGGGAAGTGCCGGTACAGCGTTCCGATCCCGACGCCGGCACGTCGCGCGATCTCTTCCAGTGACACGTCGAGCCCCCTGCCGGCGAATGCCTCGGTGGCAGCCCTGAGCAGGCTCTCCCGGTTGCGGCGCGCGTCGGCGCGCAGCGGTCGCTCCACGCCCACGGGCGTCGTTGCCCGCACCTGCGTCACGGTGCGACCTCCATGCGAGTCGTCTACCGGAGGAACCCTCCGCATCGATTACCGGAGGGTCCTTCCGTTTCGCCAGATCGTACTACCGAGGAGCCGGCTTGGTGCGGTTCCAGTGCACCACCACACAGCCCTCTTGCCACCCGTCGGTAACCTTCGATAGGGATATGACCGAAATCGACTGATCGATGGCGCCTGGTCCAGTTCGGGAGGATCGCATGAGGCTCACTCCATCCCTGTGGCGGCGTCCGGCAGTCGCCCTCGCCGCCGCCCTCCTGTCCACTGTCGGACTGGCGACCAGCGCGGCGCGCGCCGATGCGCCGACGGTGGCCACGCTGGACGACAGTCCGACCCTGGCGCAGCGACTGGGTGAGCGCTCACCAGGGGAGTACCGGGACGGACTCGGTCGTCTGGTGGTCACGATCACTGACGCGTCGGCGGCCGGGACGGTTCGGGCGGCCGGCGCCGTCCCGCGGATGGTGGCCCGTAGCAAGGCCCAGCTGGATGCCGCGACTGCGGCGCTCGCTCGCACGGCCCGGATCCCGGGGACGTCGTGGGCCGTCGACCCGGTGAGCAATCAGGTCGTGGTGACGTACGACGAGACAGTCCGGGGATCGAAGCTGACCCGGCTGCGCAGCGCCGTCGCGGCCCTGGGCGGGACGGCGCGGTTGGAGGCCACCGCGGGCACGCTGAGCACGAGGATCTCCGGCGGGGACGCCATTTACGGAAGCCAGTACCGGTGCTCGCTCGGCTTCAACGTGTGGAACGGCAGCAGCTTCTTCTTCCTGACCGCCGGCCACTGCGGCAACCTGGCGTCCACGTGGTACGCGAACGCCAGTCACACCCGGGTGCTCGGTTCCCGGGTGGCCAGCAGCTTTCCCGGCAACGACTACGCGATCATCCGCTACACGAACACAACGATCTCGCACCCGGGCACCGTCGGCAGCCAGGACATCACCCGCGCCGCCACGCCGTCGGTGGGCCAGACGGTGTACCGCCGGGGCAGCACGACCGGCATTCACTCCGGCCGGGTCACCGCGCTGAACGCCACCGTGAACTATCCGGAGGGCACCGTGCGCGGGCTGATCCGGACCACGGTCTGCGCCGAGGGCGGGGACAGCGGTGGGCCGCTCTACTACAGCACGACCGCCTACGGCCTGACGTCGGGCGGCAGCGGCAACTGCACGTTCGGCGGCGTGACGTTCTTCCAGCCCGTGGTCGAGCCGCTCATGGCCTACGGCGTGGCGGTTTACTGAGCGGGCCGTACCAGGAAGGCCGTACCAGGAAGGCCGTACCAGGAGGCCGTACCAGGCCGCCGTACCAGGAAAGGTCAGACGGGCTGGGGAACGAGCCGGTCCCGGACCCAGTCGACAATCGTCTCCACCGGCGTGCCCGGCGTGAACAAGGCGGCGACGCCGAGCGTCTGCAACTCGGTGATGTCCTTCTCCGGGATGATCCCGCCACCGAACAGGACGACGTCGTCCAGGTGGTTGGCGCGCATCAGCTCCAGCACCGCGGGGAAGATCGTCATGTGCGCGCCGGACAGCACGGACAGGCCGATGGCGTCGACGTCCTCCTGGACCGCGGCCGCGACCACCGCCTCCGGGGTCTGGCGCAGCCCGGCGTAAATCACCTCGTGGCCGGCGTCGCGCAGTGCCCGTGCAATGATCTTGACGCCGCGGTCATGCCCGTCCAGGCCAGGCTTGGCCAGCAGGATGCGGCGCGAACCCGCGTTGCCTTGTGTCGGCACGTCAGTACCTCGGCTTCTCGGTGTACTCGCCCCATTCGGCCCGTAGCGCGTCGCAGATCTCCCCGAGCGTGGCTTCGGCGCGGACGGCGTCCAGCATCGCGGGGATCATGTTGTCGCTGGTCCGGGCCACCTCGACCAGGCGGCGCAGGGCCGTGTCGACGCCGGCGGCGTCGCGGTGCGTGCGGCGCTCGGCCAGGATCCGGCGCTGCTCACGCTCCACCTCGGCCGAGATCTGCAGGATCTCCAGCGGCTGCTCCACCGTTGCCGTGTGGACGTTGACGCCGACTTGCTTCTTCTCGCCCTTGCCGAGCTTGGTCTGGTACTGGAACGCCGACTCGGCGATCTCCGCCATGAACCAGCCGTCCTCGATACCGCGCAGGATGCCGCTGGTGATGGTGCCGTCGCCGCCCATGTCGCGGATCTTCGCGAAGATCTCCTCAGCCTGCCGCTCCAACTCGTCGGTGAGTGCCTCGAGGTACCAGGAGCCGCCGAGCGGATCGGCGACGTTCATCACGCCTGTCTCCTCGGCGATCACCTGCTGAGTGCGCAGCGCGATCTCTGCGGCCCGCTCGGACGGCAGGGCGAGGACCTCGTCGAGCGCGTTGGTGTGCAACGAGTTCGTGCCACCGAGGACGGCGGCCAGCGCCTCGACCGCGGTCCGGACGATGTTGTTGTCGGGCTGCTGCGCGGTCAGCGACACCCCCGCCGTCTGGGTGTGGAAGCGCAGCCACTGCGCCTTCTGCGACGTCGCGCCGTACACGTCGCGCATCCACCTGGCCCAGATCCGCCGGGCGGCGCGGAACTTGGCGATCTCCTCGAAGAAGTCGATGTGCGCGTCGAAGAAGAACGACAGACCCGGGGCGAAGACGTTGACGTCCAGGCTGCGGGACAGCCCGAGTTCCACGTAGCCGAACCCGTCGGCGAGCGTGAACGCCAGCTCCTGAGCGGCTGTCGCCCCGGCCTCGCGGATGTGGTACCCGGAGACCGACAGCGGCTTGTACGCCGGGATCTCCCGCGCGCAGTACTCCATCAAGTCACCGATCAGGCGCAGGTGTGGCTGCGGCGGGAACAGCCACTCCTTCTGCGCGATGTACTCCTTGAAGATGTCGGTCTGGAGCGTCCCGTTGAGGATCGCCGGGTCGGTACCCTGCCGTTCCGCGGCCACGACGTACATGCAGAAGACGGGTACCGCGGGTCCGCTCACCGTCATCGACGTCGTGATGTCGCCCAGCGGGATGTCGGAGAACAGCAGGTCCATGTCAGCCGCGGAGTCGATGGCGACGCCGCAGTGCCCGACCTCGCCGCGCGCCATCGGGGCGTCGGAGTCGTGGCCCATGAGCGTCGGCATGTCGAAGGCGACGGACAGGCCGCCACCGCCCGAGCCGAGGATCATCTTGTAGCGCTCGTTGGTCTGTTTCGCGTTGCCGAAGCCGGCGAACTGCCGGATGGTCCACGGGCGGCCGCGATAGCCGGTGGCGTACAGGCCTCGGGTGAACGGGAACTCACCGGGCCAGCCGATGCGCTCGAAGTCGGCGACCGCGTCACCGGGCGCCGGCCCGTAGACGGGCTGGACCTCGACGCCGGACAGCGTGGTGAAGTCGGCGTCCCGCTTCTTCGCCGTCTCGTAGGCGTGGCGCCAGCGCTCTTGCCCTGCGCTGATTTCGGACGGAACGTCCATGACGGCCCCTCGGATAGCTGGAGTTCACAATTTAGGATGTCCAAGTATCGGAGGTCAAGGCTACTCTGTGTGAGGTGACCCCGCTACCGCTGGACCCGATCGCCGAGGCACGCCGCCAGTGGCTCGCGCACGGCTGGAGCGACGCGGCCGACGGCATGGCCGCGGTGACGTCGCTCATGCGGGCCCAGCAGCTGATGCTGGCGCGGGTGGACGCCGAGCTGCGCCCGCTCGACCTGACGTTCGCCCGGTACGAACTCCTGATGCTGCTGTTCTTCAGCCGTACCGGCGCGCTGCCCCTGGGCAAGATCGGCCAGCGGTTGCAGGTCCACCCCACCAGCGTGACGAGCGCCATGGACAAGCTGGAGGCCCAGGGCTTCGTCCGGCGAACGCCGCATCCCACCGATCGCAGGACCACCTTGGCGGAAATCACACCCCAGGGCCGGTCGGTCGCCGCCGCGGCGACGGATCGGCTGAACACTGCCGTCTTCGGCAGCCTGGGGGTGGCCCCGACAGTGGTCGAAGGGCTCAACGAGCTGCTCCTCGAGCTGCGCAAGGGGCAAGGCGACGTCGCGGCCATCGAGCAGCCGGATGCCGCAACGCGCTGACGTGGTTTGCTTTCTGGCATGCCCACTGCCTCCTTCACCGTGCGCACCCCCGGCCTGGTCCTCACCGAGCACGAATTCCGCATTCCGCTGGACCACGGCCGGCCGGAGGGCGAGAAGATCGCCGTCTTCGCCCGTGAGGTAGCCGACCCGGACGGCCGGGACCGGCCATTCCTCGTCTTCTTCCAGGGCGGGCCAGGCCACGAGGCGCCGCGACCGTCGGGGAGTCCGTCGTCGCCCGGCTGGCTGGACCGAGCGCTGCGTGACTACCGCGTGCTGATGCTCGACCAGCGCGGCACCGGCCGATCCACCCCGATCGGCGATCTCGCGGGGCGTTCGCCCGAGGACCAGGCCGACTACCTCAAGCACTTCCGCGCGGACGCCATCGTGCGCGACGCGGAATGGATCCGGGCAGACCTGGGTGTGGAGTCCTGGAGCATTCTCGGTCAGTCCTTCGGTGGCTTCTGCGCCGTCACATACCTGTCGCTGGCGCCCGAGGGCCTACGGGAGGCTTTCATCACCGGGGGCGTCCCGCCGATCGGTCACCACCCGGACGACATCTACCGCGCCACGTTCGAGCGCATGCTGGAGCGAAACCGGCGCTACTACGAGCGGTACCCGGCGGACCGCGACCGGGTCCGCGAGCTGCACGCACGGCTGGACGACGGCAAGGTGCAGCTGCCGGACGGCGACGTCCTGACCTCGCGGCGGTTCCGGCAACTCGGCAACCACCTCGGGATGAGCGACGGCGCCGAACGGCTGCACTACCTGCTGGAGCTGCCGCCGGACTCCCCGGCGTTCCTGCACGACGTGCAGTACCCGATGCCATTCGCCCGCAACCCGATCTA